>OHKU01000492.1_pt1 | contig 21696 bp, 21 predicted proteins | sample 1568911 | NCBI WGS metagenome assembly OHKU01 (sample SAMEA3879574, study PRJEB24766) | human gut metagenome | biome: human-associated habitat; feature: feces | place: USA | collected 1985/1987
TCGTGAGCTGTCCGCCCGCTTACGGTTAACCTGAAAGAGACAAAAGCAATATATTTTAGCGTGCGGGCCGGTTCGTGCCGAACCAGGCGCCGGCGCCCATACGCCCTATACTTGATTTTAGCGGTATGCGGCGACTTAAAAGAAGCGGCGGCGCTGGGCTCTTATGAGCTTGACATAGCGGGGCAATGGGAATAAAATTCAAGGTAATTTGATTATATAAAGGTGCGTAGCCTTTTAAAGAAGCCATATGCAAAACGGAAAGCTTATCGTACAGGCGGGACAATGGCAGTCCGCATTTGCGGTAAAATTGACGTAATAGTTTTAGTGGCCCACAGGAGGTTATTTTGAAGCGTAATGAAGCGGATCTGGGGAATCAAAGCGTTGGCAGGCTTCTTTTCAGGCTTGCGCTGCCCGCGATTACCGCCCAGCTGATTAATGTTCTTTACAATATTGTAGACCGGATGTATATAGGTCATATACCAGTAACCGGCACCGACGCGCTGACAGGTGTGGGCGTTACCATGCCGGCGATAATGGCAATTTCGGCATTTGCCGCGCTTGTGAGCATGGGAGGCGCTCCCAGGGCTTCGATAATGATGGGGCGCGGGGACAACGGGCAGGCCGAAAGGGTATTGGGAAACTGTACCACAATGCTTGTAATTATGGCCTCAGTGCTTACAGCCGTTTTTTTGATCTTTGGCAGGCAGATTCTGATGGTTTTCGGCGCGAGCGGCAATACCATAGGCTATGCGTGGGACTATATGCAGATATACGCCGTAGGCACCGTGTTCGTTCAGCTTGCCCTTGGCCTCAACGCGTTTATTTCTGCCCAGGGCTACGCGAAGACAAGCATGTTTACCGTACTCATAGGCGCTGTATGCAACATAATTCTTGACCCTATATTTATCTTCGCGTTTGATATGGGAGTGAGAGGCGCGGCGCTGGCTACGATAATCTCACAGGCGGTTTCATCGATATGGGTACTTAAATTTTTAACTTCAAAAAAAAGCCTTTTGAGAATACGGAGGGAAAACCTAAGGCTCTGCGCCGGAATAATACTGCCGTGCCTTGCGCTGGGCGTCTCGCCGTTTATAATGCAGTTTACAGAGAGCGTTTTATTCGTCTGCTTCAACTCGTCCCTGCTCAAATATGGCGGCGACATAGCGGTCGGCTCCATGACGATACTGGCGAGCGTAATGCAGTTTTCAATGCTGCCCCTTCAGGGCCTTACCCAGGGCGCGCAGCCCATAATCAGCTTTAACTACGGCGCTATGAAGGCTGGGCGGGTAAAAAAGGCCTTTAGGATCCTGCTCTTTTCCTGCCTCATATATTCCGTGGCTCTATGGTCTGTAAGCATGTTTGCGCCCAGGGTCTTTGCCTCCATGTTTACAAACGATTCCAAGCTCATCGAGTACAGCGTATGGGCTATACGGATATATATGGCGTCCTCGCTGTTGTTTGGCGCCCAGATAGCGTGCCAGCAGACCTTTATCGCGCTTGGCAATGCGAAAGCCTCCATATTCCTGGCCCTCCTTCGCAAGGTGATCCTGCTTATTCCGCTTATATTCATACTGCCGGCGTTTGTCTCGGATAAGGTTATGGGCGTGTTCCTGGCAGAGCCGATTGCGGACTTTACGGCCGTATGCGTAACAACGGTTACCTTCCTGGTTTCATTCAAGCGGCTTATGAATGGGATGACTGAAAAAAATACTGAGCCGGAGCGAACCGTATAGGCGGGTTTTATACGTCTGATTATCTCTTAAAGGGACGTTTCGCAGGATATACGGTACGGCGTTTTGTTCAGTGCGACAGCATGAAATTGTCAACGACCGCAGCCTTTGACTATAAATCCGGCTCTGGCGGCATGCGCGTAAGAGCCGGATTTAAACCGTGCGGTCTTCGTTCCTTAGCGGGTTTTGCCGTCCAAAAAGCACTAGGGAGGGAGGCAATGCCCGTAACCCTAAATAAGTGGCGCTTTGACGGCATAACGGAAAAACATATTTAACTCATCAGGCGCTATTTTAAATTCTGAGCAATACCTTAGGCTTTAGCATTACTGTAATTTCATTTGGACAAGGCCATGGGGCAGATACGTTTCGGGATCAAGAAATACCGCACTGTTCGGCCTCTCCAACCCTTCCTCTAACTCTATGGAATGAAGCAGCCCCTTGTAACCTCCGAGCAATCCGAGCAGACAGCTGCCTTTGTCATCTAACAAACGGGATAGTTCTCTCTCAGCCTGTTTTAATTCCTCCAATGGTGAATCACGACGGTTCAGTTCACATAAATATTCCTTCATTTGCCCTATCCTTCTCCTTGTGGATTGATTTGCCGCCGCTAAAAGATCGCTGGCCGTCTTAAAACTATCTAAACTGAATTCACCCGTTAATTCCGCATTGTCCTTAACCATTTCAAAGCCTACATTGTCAAAAAATGTTTTAAAGCAGGCTGCCGTTTCACTATCATCAAGGTACTGCGCCTTGCAAATATTGCGCAAAACGATGTAATGATTTGGAACCTCAACATCGTCTACCATAAAACTTCCGGCAACCTTGGACCCCTGGCACAGCGCGCCTTTTATGGAGGAGCCTGGGATATAATACTCGCTGTTTTCAGGATTGTATGACGTATATTTTCCATACTGGTAAAAAGGATAGATTACCTTTATCTCGCTGCTTGAACACTTCGAATCACTTTTTATATCTTTTAAACGAAACTCCTCTAATTCTTTATAAAACGCCAAAGCAGACCGCGGCGATACAATCAAACTGGATAAGGTTTTTATCCGGTAAGAAATCCATTCCATGGCTATGCCTCCTTCCCGTCCGTAAATACTGGATACAAATATGCGTTTCCAAAAACAATGTCTCTGTTTTTGCGAAAGGGCGATTCGATTGACTTTCCTTCATGGCCTAGCCCTTCAGGCAGCTTAATTATGCTGCCCTGGGCGACAAAGCTTATGTAATACTTTGGAGATCCCTCGTTCCACCCGCCTGACATCTCAAACGGCCGCCTTTCTGAAGTAAATAATTTTAATGACGATGATTTAAAATCAATGCGGTCCGGCAAAAGCATTCCGGTATTTAAAAATGTCCCGCCTGTATGATTTACCTCCTTCTGTTCCGTTATGGTTGTAAATTTAAAAAGATTTAATCCCTGCGACGCCCTTTTGCCCAATATGACAACTTGTTTTTCAACCGTTGCCGAGTTCAACATGCTCAGAAAATCGCGGCATAAACCGCTGTCGTCCACACGAAGGTAAAAGCTATAGGTCTTTACAAACTCAATCCGCTTCCCGCCTTCCTGGTTCTTCCATACCTCTGACAAGACCACGGTGGGAACAGAATAAAGGCGGGTATCTAATTCTGGAATGTCATATCGGGCGCTGTCAAGTGAAGCCCTCAGCTGTTGAAAATCCTGCTGCCTCACATAGGGGCGAGCTAATTCATCACATTTCTCGGGCGTGTGTAAAACCCGCTTTAACGCTTCGGGCTTGATATAGCTTCTTAACTTTATATCCGCGCGCGTTTTTTTAAGATCCAACTTTTCATCGCTTTTTTGTGAAATATGGTCGATCAAATAATCCTGTGGCGTTGGCAGATAGCCCTCCGGCATAACATTGGATAGCGCAAGGTATACATCCTTGTCCTTAACCGCCTTTGTCAGCTTTGCGGCGCTCTCATCGCCATATCGTTCAGCGAACAGATACACCAATGCGCCAAACAGCTTCTGGGAATCCGGAACCTGAGTCATGGCGCCAGTTAATTCAAGACCGATTTTGTAATCCCTCATAGCTTTCCTTCTCCATCTTTATTTTCCATCAAAACCTGCACCTTTCCATACCCGCGGCTTTTGGAATTTCCAAGCCGATAAAAGCCCTCGTTGAATTTCAACAGGTTAAAAATGATATAATTTTTGCAAAGTTTCTCCGCGTCCTCACCTAGCAAGCCTATCTTATAAAACCTTATTTCGCCTTCAAACACAAGTCCCCGCCTGGCTGTTTGATAGGTGCGCGGATTTGATTCAAGGGCATTTCCGCTTAACTCAATAGAGTTTTTCATGTCAATGGAAAAACAGGTATTTTTATCCCGAAATTCATTGCACAAATTTAAATCGCTGAAAAGCAGCTTTGGAGTGTTATTAAATCCCTCTATTCCAAAGAGATATTCCGCGGACAGCTCCTGATTGGCTTTCAAATACCTGCTTTCTATCCTGTCAAGCGCCTCCTTCTCTTCAACAAGCGCCAGTATCCTCGGCCAGTTTTTATCTCTTTCGCTTTTCAGGTATGCCGCTAACAGCCGCTTTATTTCATTCGCCATTTCGCTGCGGTCCTCACGTACAATCGTGCGAAGCGCCCCTTTTAAAGAGGAACCGGGGATGCAGGGAAACCCCTCCTGGTCCGTCGCTGTCTGCTGGTCGATTCCGCCAATCTCAAAGGGCGTAGGCATTCCGCCGATAAATAGATTTGACTGTGTTTGTATTTTTATATTAATAGAATCTCCCATCTCAAAGTGCCTCCTTTTCATTTTGAATTCTCTTTTTTTAATTCTTTTTTAGGTATGGTCAGTTCTTTATATTTATAGAGCAGCATAAGGGAATCTACAAAATCCTCGTTCCACGCATCGTTTTCTTTGGTCAGAGCCCAAAATTTATCTTTATCAAAAAACAAATTAATGGGAGCTTTTCCGATACTTTTTCTATCATCATTAAGTTTTTGGATTTCTTGTTTCGTATCTTTATTTCGCAGTTCAATCATATTTATGGCCTTATTTATGGCCTTACGTCTAGCCTCATCATTGGAGACCTTGGCCAGTTCGCGCAGCTTAACAAACATGCTCTTTTCAATTTTCAGCTTCTGCAGGCACCAGCGTTTTTCCCGCCTGGTTTTGTCTCTGCCCGCTACCTTTTCCTGATAACACTCTTCATTTGCAAATACTTTTGTCAGGCATTTGTCTTTTTTAATTAATATTTCTTTGTACAAATAATCGGTTGACTTAGAAAATAAATATTTCCGGGCGTTGTCCAGCTCTTCATCTTTATATGTATAGAGCTTTGGTTCCGCTGCTGAATCAGTGTCATCCGTTATTCCAAACCGGCTGTCGGAGAATAAAAGCATCAAGCGCAAATAGCTTTCCAAGCGATGCCTTACAATCTCTACTCCGCCTTTTTCCTTTTTAAATAGCTGGGACAGTATCCCGGCATTTAAAAGGAGTTCCAGGTTCCGCTTTTCTTTATCCAACGCTTTGGTGAATCTGGGAAGAAGATGGTATAACACGCTGTTGATATATCTCATATCGCTTTCCCGCACGCTTTTTACGGAAAGCCTCTCCAACAACGTATAGAAGAAGCCTGGGGTCCCTAATATTTCGTTATATCCGTTCCCCTCCGCCCTCATATAGTTCAGCAGCTTAACGTCACGCCGGAAAAAATTCCATATAGGAATGTCTTGCAAATCGCTGTTTATTTCTTTTCTTTCTTTACAATTTGGGCACGTACATTTTGGGCTGGATCTGTGCATCTTGCATGATAAATTCTTTTTATACTCTTTAAGTTTTGTATAGTCTATGTCCAGATAGGTCAGCCCGCAAATAGAAATTTTCGTTTTGAGAAACTCCCCCAAGGATGCTGGGTCGGTTTCTTTCGCTTTTTTTAACTGACTCTCCACCCTCTCCATATAATAACGGATGGGTTCCCTGTTAAACGTAATCTCCACGCCGATACTCATGGACAGCTTTAGGATAGTTGGATTCTTCCGGGATAGCTCCTCCTCTAACCTTCCATTGATCCTGCTAAGGATATTCCCGCATGCCTCAATCCCTTTGATTAGGTTTTTAACCGATACAGCGAAGAAGATGTCGTCTCCCGCTACATAGAATGGGAAAAGCCAGCCTGTACGGCCGTTTGACTCACCCTTTATGCTTTCATGCAGGCCTTTTAAGCAAACCTCCTCATTAAGGATCTTACTGACCTTGCTATAATCGTCATAGTCATCGATCTTTTTGAACATATTACCCATGCCGTCAAGGTCCGCTTTAATGACAGCAATTCGAAAATGGTTCTCGTTGGCTGATTCCTCCTTTGAAAACAGCGCATTGATATCTCTCGCGAACATCGGGAACTCCATTGGCTTCGTTTCTTCATCCATAACCCCGGTATTCTTCTTATCCACCGTACTGAACGAAAAAAGCGTCTCCTTGTTTTTCTCTATTCTCTCATTCAGATATCCGGATTGCTTAAGCCGCTTCTTAGCCTCCTGAATCGCCTTGATCTCGTCGTACTCTCCTTCCGGAAAGAAAACGCACTTGAGCAGTTTTTGCCCCTGCGAACTGTGGTAATAAGCTAAAAACAACTCATTCAGCTTAGCCTCTATAGCCTCTACCGGCAGGCCGCATTTGAAAATATATACGCCGGAGCAGGACAACAGCTCATTCTCATCCTCATCCACTTTCGTTTCTGGAAATTTTCTCTTTATGACGTTGTGAAAACCTTCGGATATTTCTCTGGAGGCGTTCATAATGCTCTTTAACGTAGCCTGTTCCGTCTGTTTTTCCTGCACATGCGAATGAATCGTCTCCGTCAAAAACGCCTGCACCTTATCTACTGAAAGGGCTACAATCTGCTTTTCACTCATCTGCTCCTTCTCCTTTTGCAAACTTATTAAACATTTTAGAATATGCAAGGTGTGGAAACGGCATGGGATTATTAAACAGCATAAGCAGTTGGTTTAGCTGTAAATTGAATGACAATAGAGAGATGTCGCCGTCTTTTCCTTTGACCTGATACTCCTTAAGCTCTTTTTTCTCAAGGTTTGAGACGCCATTGATATTCCCGCCTTCCTTGTCCTTTATTTGTTCTTTCTGACAATCGCCTGCATGGTTCATAGCACAAAACCAGTCCTTCAGGTTCTCTTTCCGTGTGTCAAAATTAATATTCAATCTATTTTCTTCAGACGAAGCCCAGACGATGATATCAAACATGTTTTCATTGTTCGTAATTAATTGGTTTTCAAACTTCTCCTTGCAGCATAGGATACGCAGCGGACGCGTCTGCGTCTGCGTCGGGGGAACTTTCTGTACTTCCTCCCCACAAATAATTCCGGTGGCTATTCTTAAGCAGGATTTACGCGAAGTTGTTAAAGCCGCAATACTTTCCGCCCAGTCTTTTAAATTTTCCTTTTTTAGAGAGCTGCTTTTACACTCTACAACGACCGCTACCGCCTCAACAGGAATAAATTTCAGCCTGCCATAATGAAATATGTAAGGCGTATAGGTTTCGTCAAAAATCGCCAAATCAACTTCATTGGATACGTTGCCCGCGGAGTCGATGATAAACACCGATTGCTCAGTTGCAAACTTTTGGGGAATAATTTGTTTAAACATTTCCCTCCAGACATCTTCCCGAAATCCCCCGATAGTCGGCCCATGATCCAACTGAAAATACAGTTGTTTTACTAATGTCTTTTCATTATTTCTGTAATTTTCAATAATATTATTGATTGTTTTTTTGTCAGGGTTTTTTGAGTTTTTTTCTTCTTTCATGGATCTACTCTCCTTATCTTTACGCTTTGCGTCCCAAACCGGTAAAATCAAATAAACTCCACTTGAATCCGTCCCATACCAAAGGTTGTATTGCGGCCAATGTGTAAAATCTGCGCGGCAAACAACCAGGGAATAAAGGGCGTAATTTCGCCTTCAAACCATATATCCCCCATCAAGCCGTCAAAATCCATCTTCTTTCCCAAACGGTTGGAATACCGCTCCATGCTTACAGATTCTAACCGTTCTTTTACCGTGCTTACGTCCTGTGAAAGCGTCAGGATACGTCCTGCCTCCGTCTTATCGCTCCAGCCTCCATAACGCTCTGTTATCATCTCTATACGGCGGGTAATATTGCGTATAATTGTTGGAAAATCCAGTTTATCAAGCAACTCGCCGTTTCTGCGGATGCGAAGCGGGGTAAGCATATGGATACGCAGCCGCCGGACTTCAGGTAAATAGTAGCAGGGCAAGACCTCGCTCCTAACCGAGATTTCATAGAAAGAGCCATCCTCCCAGATAACGCGCTGATCTAAACCATGTGTGATTTTTTCCAATTTAAACGGATATCTTAAAGCGCCCAGTCCGAGCTCCCCTATTCCCTTTATTGCATTCACTAATTGTTGCGCGTATTGAACCGCTTCGCCTAAAAGCAATATTTGAAAGTTTAACTTCTCCCCCTCAGGGTAAATATCTTTCTCTGATTCCGGAGGAATAATAACGTATGGATTGGCAACATCCTGTGTGTTGCCATTTAACGCGCGATTATTATAAATATAATTATAGGCGACGCTATCCTCCTGCAAAGCTTGTCCGATTACTCCGCGAAGCGTAGACCCCAGAAAAGCGGGCAGCTTGGCTCTGCCAAGGGATGTCAGCTTAACTTTCATTGGCATATATTTTAAAAAGAAAGGAACCTCCGGTCCCGCCATCATCTCACCTCATTTTATAAGCATAAGTACACATATATATGCTGTTTCATATTCCATCTTTTGCCCATTCTACATAAATAACCTATAATCTACATTAATTATATTCTAAAGTTAGTCTATATGCAACCCTAATGTATTATAGTTGTATTAAAATTTTTGGAATTATATGCCGAACTTTGCCGCCGCAATCTCAGCCATGTGAACGCATATGTAATGCTGATGCTGAACATCCACGACAAATATGCTATGGAGCAAAGCGGACTTCTCTCAGACGTATATACCGCTGATAAAACAGGCGACGCCTGAGTTTCCCGCACCGAAGGCGTATGCCGCAACATGTTGGCAGCGAGACGGTGGCGTGGCGCCCGCGCATGCAAGGGTATAGCCGCATCAAGCGTGGCTTTTGCGCAAGAGGAGAAGCAAGGGATCAATGCGTTCAGAATACGAACCCCAGCTTCGTTTTGGTTAACGGCTTGTTCGGTATCATCTGTTATAGGTGATACCTATACGCAAGGCACTGTACAATGGTGTATGCTGGTGTAGGAAATAAAAGTTTACAGCAAAAAAGGGCGGCGTACCCGCCCTTCCCTTATTCCATATGAAGCTCCTTTTTCGGCCTCCACGTTTAGCCAGGAGGGCAGGGATGCCTGGCCGTACTTGTCCCAGCTCCGCCAGCAGCGCTTGGAAGCTCTCCCGTTTGTCATTCATACCCGTCTGGGCGCGGTCTATATACTCTTTATACTCTTTAACTATTATGTAGCCGTTTTCGTTAGCCCATCGTTCGGCTGCGTCGCGTTGCCCCTCGATTGACTGCTCTCCCTGCCGATGGCTGGAGTATCTATAATAAGCGATTGCTGTTTTGAGTTCGTTGGCGGTAATATTATTCATGTTGTCACCGTGCCATTAGATTGTTTGTCTATAATTCTATCAGTTATGAGTTCAATATGCAACCCACATAAAATATGAAAGCGCGTAAACTAAAGCCGTTGAGCTTGATAGCTGCCACAATCTCAATAATAAATAGATGAACGGCCCTATCTTATCAAGATAAGGCCGCCTCTTTAGCTTTAAGCTATCCCTGTTGTTGATTAACTACTGTCCAATCATCGCTATATTTGTTATATACGATTGAAAACTGGCAGTTTTCGTTGCCATCCAAAACTTCATAGTCAATTATTACTATACCCTGCTGAGGGTCGTAATAGGCGCTTTTGCTGTAATTATTTGATCCGTTTACTACTTTGATAAGCTTTGAGGTGTAATCAGAAAAGAACTGCTTTACCTCATTGGCACTTTTATCAGTAATGAAGTAATCTATATAATCTTTGTTTAGTTCGTCTCGTAAATGTTTTGAATTTTCCGGCAAAGGTATCTTAGCTGTCCTAATAACCTTCCCATTATCCTTTACTTGAAACGATATTTCAGTCCATATTGGGTACGTGTCAGGCCAAAAATATGATGATATTACCAGACCGACAAAAGCGACAGCTATCACAGCGACAATAATTATTATAGCCTTCTTCTTTCCGTTCATAATAGCGCTCCTTTCTTTATCCATAAGGGTATGGATCAAATTCATAGCTATGGTACTCTACCAGCGGGACTAATACCTCTGAAAATCGGTCTACGAGCTCTGGGTTTGTAATTACCACCCTGTCGGCACGCCTGTCTATGTACTTCTCAAACTTATCAAACTCGTCGTATGTCACCGTCTGGCTTTCCAACAGGTTTAGCATCTTCAGCATTATTTGAACGTCTTCTTCCCAGTCCTCAGTAAGTACCGTTATGGTTTCTCCAGTACGCCTCATATATATTTCGCAGGCCTCGCGATCATTCTCATCCGCTATGGCTTCCTGCCGTTCTATCTCCCGTATTTTTTCCTCTATATCCTGTTGCAACGCTAAGTTGGGCGTGTCGTCAGGCTGCGGGTTTTTCAGCGCCCATTCAAAATATTCCTTCTTCTCCTCCTGCAAACGCTTTCGCTCCTCCGATATTTCATAGATCGGTACTCCTGTCGGATTTATTTCTGAATATGGATCTGGGGTTGGGCCCTTGTCTGCCGCGGTCATGGTATTATTCACAAGTATAAAAACCAAACCTATGCAGACCAGCGCTGCCGCTGCAGTGATTATTATCGGTTTCCGCTTCATTTTATTTCCTCCTCATTACTTCATCCTGAATATTCGTATCAGATGATCTCCGCCGTCATTTGCCAAACTTTCACATATCTGCGTCAATGAGGCATCATAAACATTATTAGAATGATATGAGACCTTCAGATCCGGCTTACCCTTATATGTACCCAGGCAGCACACATAATACGAATGCCTCGCCATCTTTGCGGGAGTGTTATATAACCATTGTACTACATCTCCCACAACAAAATCATTGCCGCCGAATACCTCCTCCTGATGCTCTACAATATATTGTGGAGTATAATCCGAAAAAGATACTCTGCCATCCCAGAACGCGTTGAACTGCCTTGCGCTTATCCACGGGCTACTAGGGCCTACTCCTGGAATACCGTTATACGTTTCCGTTTCCCATGAGTAGTCAAGTTGAGTAGCATTAGCGGGCGCTAGGTATGTATTATTTTTCTTATATATAAACCATTCGCCCCTAAAGTGTATTCCAGATGCGAGCATGCATTGGGAAACAAAATTTGTACAATCTCCGCTATTGTTCGAACTTTGTAATCCTGTTACATTTGGATATGTAATAACATACTTATCATAATTTCGATGTGCGTAATTGCTTCCCATAACCATATCTCCGCTTACACGTTCAAAAATCCACTCGTCGTTATTAGAGACATTGTACTGATACTGAATTACATTAGCGCTATCTGAGCAGCTTGCTCCTTCTACTGTTACTACCTTTCTATATTCACTGCATTTTGACATGATACGATATGAGAAAAAGTCCGTATTCATACCTATTTTGAACCTTCTGTTTGCAACGTTCGCATCCTTATATACATTGATATTAACGCCGTTATTGCTGCTATTGGTTTCAACATTCAGTACATACTGGGTTCCGGACGGACTGCTCATCGACACTATCTTGCATTCCCCATTGCCGGCATTTACTATCTTCCATTTTTGATTATTACCTCCGTTTAGGTTATACTGTATCACATTGGCACCATTGTAGGCGCTGCCTCCGCTTATATCTAAATACTTGCCGCTATTCTTATTTTTTATAAAGTAGACAGCGTTATATTCAAGCCGCTGAGCCGGTCTAGAGCTTGGCTCTGAGGAGTTATACGAAATCCTCAGCGTAGGCCGCTTTGACGTTGTTGCGTAATCAGCCGAATAGACCGTATTGAAATCGTTTATCGACTCGTTATAGTACCTCAGCATTATACCATAGTTCCCGTTCTTGCCGGAAGTGCTGTTCGTATACCATCCCTTTACGGTGTTCAGCATGTTTATATTGTATTGTGTAAGTCCGTTGTGGCTTATGTTCGTCTGGATTGAAGTGCCCGATGGTTTGTTGGCCCATGTAAGCGTGCCTGAGCTCCAGTCGCTCCCCACCTTGTACGCGCTTATATTGTTGCCCGTGGATGTGCCGCTTGTAACATAGAACGTCTGGTTCGCTGATGTTATCGTCGCTCCCGATGGTATCGTCGGCATAACCTTGAACTTTTGATATGATCTCGTAAGTTTCCCACTTTTTAAGCCCATATACAGCCTGTCGAGCGTATTGCTCTGTACGCCGGAACCTTCCATCACGAAGTTGTCAATTCCGTTCGTTTGGCTCTGTCCTGCCGTGACGTCGGGGTCTATTGTAATTGGATACACCCTTGCTTCATCGTTAAGCCATTCGGCATCCGGCGTAAGCGTCACGGTATACGACCCGTTCCCATTGTCCGCAAGGTCTAGCTCTATCTCCTCGGACAGCTCGTCCGCCGAATCATACATATACGGCGCCCATATGGTGAATATAACCTCCGTCCCGTTGCTGAACACCACTTCTCCATCTTCATTTATACTTGCTGTAAGGCCCTCAGCGGTAATATCCATTATGTAAGATACTATGTCCTGCGGACTTTCAAGGATTATCGCTTCCTTTACCCTGCCTGGCAGCACCGTGTATTCCACGTCCACGCCCTCTCCAGCCGCGTTTTCATACGTAAGCTGGGCCGCGTTTCGCGCAAGCATAAGCTGGTCTGTGCCCTCAAAGCCCGTGCAGTCCGGCTCCTCCACTCTGGCCGTTACTTTAGGGTCCAATTCCATGGTTTCAATGCCCTTAAAACCCCTGCCCGAAGCGCCGAGACCAGCGCCAGGCGCTGTGCTGAACCGAAGGCCCCATGAAATTGTGTAACCGTCCTTCTCTATCACGACAAGCTCCTGGCTTGGCTCCTGTGAAAAGCTCACGTTTTCCAAACCCTTCACATTGGCTATGCGGCCGCCGCCCTTGGTCTCGACAAGCGTGTTGTCTATCTCAAACCACTGGCCGTCCTCCTCGTAATGCACGGGCTCGTTGTACGCCACCGCCATGCTGCTGCCATCGCTCATTATGAAGTGCTTTTCGTATGTCCCGCGCAAAGCTTATATCCTCTTCCACTATGACGGGTTCGGAACCGCCCTGTGAAACGACAGGATTAAGGGCCTGCGCCGGTACGGTCGCCCCGATAACGCTCAGCAGTGCCAGCAGTATTGAAACCGCTTTTATTATCTTTGGTTTCGTTGATTTCATTGTATACTCCTTTTCATTTTATTTTGTTATTAATAGTACCTCTAACTTTATTTCCATAATTTACCATAAGTTTGTTTAAATGTCTATATTAAACAAAAAAGAGGGGGATCGCTCCCCCAAAAACATTAGAATCAAAGTAAAGGCTAACTAACAATAACAGCAGAGGGGCGGGTCACTCCGCCCCTAAAACCTTTATATATAAAACAAATCCGAAACAGTGTTTCATAAAAAACAAAGTGTTCGGATTTGCACTGTTTGGTGGAGCAAAGCGTTCAGAATACGAACCCCAGCTACGTTTTTGTTAAAGGCTTGTTCGGTATCATCTGTTATAGGTGATATCTATACGCAAGGCATTGTTCTTCGTTTCCGCTTAACTTAATTTAGTATTATAATTGGAGTAAAGAATGAGGGGTACTACCCCTCATTCTTTACTGAAATCCTATGTGCAATTTTAAGTTTAATACATTTCCCATCTGACAAACTATAGGTTAACAGCGGTATGAGAAACCATTTTGCCCAATCAATTCGCAAGACACTATATTTCGTTCCAGCTGTCACTATATTGTTCATATGCTATCCAGAACATACAGTGGGTTTCGTCTCTTTGCCATACCTCATACTCGCTTATTATCACCCGCTGTTCTTTATCATAAAAACCCGAGTATCCTTTACCTGCACCAATTTTTCTTGCACGAGGCATGTCTGAAACATAATCATCAAAAAATTTTTTTATATCTTCAGCATCTCCTTCCGTTATGAAATAGTCGAGGTTCATACCTTCATTATAGTGTCGTGTATTTGGCGGCAAGGGAATTGTTCCAGTAGAAACCTGCTTTCCGTTTTCATAAATAGGCACGGTTATTTCTTTCCAAATCTGATGATGATCCTTTAAAAACAGCAAAAGAAATAAAGCTACAGTAAGTATAAGCGAGGTAATTACGAATATAATAATTACCTTCTTCTTCTTATTCATGCTAGTTTATTCCCATCCATCAGGTATGTATTCATATTGGTGATATTCAAGAAGAGGTTCTAGAACCCTTTCCATTTCGCCTCTCAACTCGGGAGTTCTTTCATCAATCCTGTCTATTCGTCTTAGAAAATAACGAAAGATTGTGTCAAACTCATCATAGGTTACTGTCGTAGTTTGTAACATTCCCAATATTTTGTTCATATTCAGAAGATCAGCGTCCCAGTCATCTCCAAACAATACCACTGTTAACGACTCTCCCGTGTACTTAGCATATATGTTGTATGTAGTTCGGTCGTTCTCGTCATCTTTCGCCAACTTCTGCTCATATGCCTGTGTTACTTCCTGAACGTGCTGCAAGAGCTCCGCATCCGGAGTGTTCATTTCAGTCTGAGGGTTTTCTGCGAGCCAATCTAAGAACTCCTGTTTTTCTCTATCTATTGCTTCCTGATCTCTATACCCAGATGCACTTCTGTCATCCGGTATATCAGCATTGGTTTTATCCTGCATAAAGTGAAATACTGTAAACATTAATACAGCACAAAACAATGCGCCTATTGATGCCCATATTATTGTCTTTTTGTTCATAATGTCCTCCTGCTTATCTCATTTTAAAAAATCTAAATTCATAATTATTATTACCAACATACGCGCTGCAAAGTTGTGTAAACGAAGCATCTACCGCGTCCCTGGAATGATAAGAGACCTTGAAATCCGGCTTTCCGTTATAGCTTCCGTAGCAGCATATAAAATAAGTATGAGTAGCCGAGCCCGTTCTCTTATTTATTATCTGTATAGCATCTCCAACTCCATATTTGCCCCTAAAAACCCTTTCCGGATCTTCAACAATCTCCTTTGCAGTATATGTTATGCTATCAACTCTTCTTTTCCAAAAATTTTCGAATTGCTTAGCGCTTATCCATGGACTGGCTGCCCCATGACCTAAAAAACCTCCATAAAGGCCAAGTGCCCAAGATGCGTCAAGCTCACTTACGTTTTTAGGTTTTGGATTATTTCCGTTTTTCTTATATACGTACCATTCGTTTTGAAAATGAACCCCCTCCGCAAGCATACACTGCGATACGAAATTTGCACAGTCTCCTCCCATATCATTACAGTTCGGATAGGTTGTTATCCTCCTGCTATAATTTCTATGCGCGTAATTACGTCCTAGTTCCATATTACCATATATTGGTTCAAATATCCATTCATCGTTGCCTGAGACGTTATATTGGTATTGCATAACATTTGCATTACTTGAGCAGCTTGCGTTCGCGACTGTAGCCGCTTTTGAAAAACTGCTGGTTCCTGTAGTTATCCTATAAGAAAACAGATCGTTGTTTCTCATTATTTTGAATCTTCTGTTTGCAACGTTCGCGTCTTGATATACATTAATATTAACGCCGTTATTGCTGCTATTGGTTTCAACATTCAGTACATACTGCGTTCCCGATGGACTACTCATCGACACTATTTTGCATTCCCCGTTCCCCGCGTCCATTACCTTCCATCTTTGATTGCTTCCTCCGTTTAAATCATATTGTATTACGTTAGCGCCATTATAAGCAGAACCTCCGCTTATTTCTAAGTATTTACCGCTATGCTTGTTTTTTATGAAATAAACTGTATTATATTCCAGCAACGGTGCAGGCCTTGAAGATTCGCCAGACGTCCTGTACGAAATCCTCAACGTAGGCCGCTTTGACGTTGTTGCGTAATCAGCCGAATAGACCGTATTGAAATCGTTTATCGACTCGTTATAGTACCTCAGCATTATACCATAGTTCCCGTTCTTGCCGGAAGTGCTGTTCGTATACCATCCCTTTACGGTGTTCAGCATGTTTATATTGTATTGTGTAAGTCCGTTGTGGCTTATGTTCGTCTGGATTGAAGTGCCCGATGGTTTGTTGGCCCATGTAAGCGTGCCTGAGCTCCAGTCGCTCCCCACCTTGTACGCGCTTATATTGTTGCCCGTGGATGTGCCGCTTGTAACATAGAACGTCTGGTTCGCTGATGTTATCGTCGCTCCCGATGGTATCGTCGGCATAACCTTGAACTTTTGATATGATCTCGTAAGTTTCCCACTTTTTAAGCCCATATACAGCCTGTCGAGCGTATTGCTCTGTACGCCGGAACCTTCCATCACGAAGTTGTCAATTCCGTTCGTTTGGCTCTGTCCTGCCGTGACGTCGGGGTCTATTGTAATTGGATACACCCTTGCTTCATCGTTAAGCCATTCGGCATCCGGCGTAAGCGTCACGGTATACGACCCGTTCCCATTGTCCGCAAGGTCTAGCTCTATCTCCTCGGACAGCTCGTCCGCCGAATCATACATATACGGCGCCCATATGGTGAATATAACCTCCGTCCCGTTGCTGAACACCACTTCTCCATCTTCATTTATACTTGCTGTAAGGCCCTCAGCGGTAATATCCATTATGTAAGATACTATGTCCTGCGGACTTTCAAGGATTATCGCTTCCTTTACCCTGCCTGGCAGCACCGTGTATTCCACGTCCACGCCCTCTCCAGCCGCGTTTTCATACGTAAGCTGGGCCGCGTTTCGCGCAAGCATAAGCTGGTCTGTGCCCTCAAAGCCCGTGCAGTCCGGCTCCTCCACTCTGGCCGTTACTTTAGGGTCCAATTCCATGGTTTCAATGCCCTTAAAACCCCTGCCCGAAGCGCCGAGACCAGCGCCAGGCGCTGTGCTGAACCGAAGGCCCCATGAAATTGTGTAACCGTCCTTCTCTATCACGACAAGCTCCTGGCTTGGCTCCTGTGAAAAGCTCACGTTTTCCAAACCCTTCACATTGGCTATGCGGCCGCCGCCCTTGGTCTCGACAAGCGTGTTGTCTATCTCAAACCACTGGCCGTCCTCCTCGTAATGCACGGGCTCGTTGTACGCCACCGCCATGCTGCTGCCATCGCTCATTATGAAGTGCTTTTCATATGTTCCGCGCAAGGCTATATCCTCTTCTACTATAACGGGTTCGGAACCGCCCTGTGAAGCGATAGGATTAAGGACTTCCGCTGATACGGTCGCCCCGATAACGCTCAACAGGGCCAGCAGTATTGAAACCGCTTTTATTATCTTTGGTTTGGTGGATTTCATCAAGTACTCCTTTTACATTGTAATTGTTAATATTTTGTTAAAAATACCTCCTTTGCTTCCATAAATTACCATAATTTTATATAAATGTCTATATTAAACAAACTGGCACAAAAAGCGTGTACTGCTCAACCTACGGCACATGAAAGACGCCCCATTGCCCCGCCCTTTTATTTAACACGGAAGCGGCGCCCTCCAAGATAGCCGGTACTCAAATAAGGTTTAGGCGGCCGCCGTCGATAAAATACGACAATTTAGATTAGTAATACATTACAATTACCCGTTGACAAACAACTCCATTTGATCTAATACATGGAGGTTAATGATGAACAAAAGCAACAATGAACAAAAGCTTAAGCAAAAAGAGCTTGCCAGGATAAGGGAAGCGGCGGCAAGGCTTGCCATATCCGCGGATGAGAGGGACCCTTACACTCAGGCCGAGGGAAGGCTGTACGCGCTGCCGATGATCAGGGCGCGCCTTGAGGGCAACAGGGACGAGCGCGACGAGCTGGCCTCCCTGGGCATTGAGGCCCTTAGGGAGCACTCGCGCTCGCTTGTGCGGCTTCTAAGCCCGTCAATGCGGCTTACGCCGGAGGAAATCCACGAGGCCCAGCTTGCCGAACTGGGCGCGCGCATAGCGGCGGACGAGCGCGAGGTGGGATACATGGAAAGGGCGCTTGCGTATATAGAGGAGCATCCGTACTTTGAAATAATCAAGCTTAAATACTTCAAGTGCATGACCGACGCGGCCATTGCGGAGCGCCTGTCCTGCGACGTATCCACGATAAGACGCAACCGCAAGCGGCTCGTACAGTCGGTCGCGCTGTTCCTGTACGGTTCGGCGGCGCTAAGCGCGCAAATGAGGAGGTAACGCCTGTGTCCGGCGCGGGTTATGCCTTTTCTATCACGCCGCGTCCAGGGGCCGCTTCCGTCCATATCCGTACCGCGCCGCAAAAATGCTAAAAAAAGGGGCTGCCGAGCGTTAAACGCCGTCAGGCCCGCAAATTTAATTTTAAAGTTATGTAATTAAACGCCCTTGCTCAGGCATGAATGAATTATTTTAAAAAGCCCCATTCTACCGCCGCTCCATCTCCTGGCGCTGTCTGCGCCGCCGCTGCGCCGCCTTTTTCCTGCTGTTTCTTTCGGCGACGGTTATCGCCACGAGCAGCGCCGCCGCTACGGCGGTAAGGATGGCAAGCACCGTAAAGGCCGTGTTCAGCGTATTGGTCAGCGCCTTTCCAAAACCGCCGCCTATTATTCCAAGCTCAACGCCTGGCGTACGCGTAGGCAGCGGCAGATCGCCCGAAAACGCCGCTGTAAGCGAAGCCGAATATTGATAGGGGTTGCCCGCGTAATCCTCAAACGACAGGGTAAACTTAAGCTCGCGCGATTCTTCCACGCTGACCGTCACGGGGATCTCCGTGAGCCCTTCCCCGAGTTTATCCGAGCGGTAGACCTCGCCTAAAAGCTCCTCGGTAATCGTTATGTTGTGAAACGTGAGTTCGCCCTGGTTGTCAAACCTGAACGTTACGCCCATAGAGCCTTCGGCGTTAAGCGGGCTTGAAATCTCCGCGTCAAAACGCACCTTTATCTGATCTGGATCTACATAGGGGCGGACCGCAAAGCTGCCGATTTTATCCTCATAGGCTCCGGACGCCATTGAGCCGCTGAACTCAAAGGTGACGTAACGCGGTTCGTTTTCAGCCTTCACCGTATATATAAGCGTTTTCTGTTCGCCTACAGCCAGCGAAAACTCGCCGTCGTCAACGCGCACGCCCAACTCGTCGGTTACCTTTATGTTGTTTATCTTCTGGTTGCCGTCGTTGGTTATATGCAGGGTAAACCTCACGCCGTCCACCGTAGGGTCGCTCTGCTCAACCTCAACGTCGAGCTTCGCGTTTATCATGCCCAGCGTAAGCGCCGAACCTGTATAGGTTTTGGACGATCCGTCGCCCGCAAGCCTATAGCTGAGTACGGGCTGGGACGTAACGGTTGAGTTGCCCATCGTATATTCATAGCTGAAGGTATGCCTCTGTCCATGGGAGAGCGTAACCCCTTCCACCATTGGCGAGCTCTTGATCTGCCTGTCGGTCAGGGAAATATTGCTCGCGGTGGTTCCGCTGTTATTGGCTATGATGTATGTCAGCGTTATCTTTTCGCCAGGTTTAGCGTTGGTCTTTGACGCCTTGCACGTAACCGTGACGACCCCGAGAACCGACGACTCTATCTCTACGGACAGGTCCTTTGACATAGGGACGCCGCCCTCGGTCCAGGTCATGCTGAACGTCAGCGTGCTGTCAAGCTGCTCCTGGGTTATATCTATCGCCTGCGTATATGTCTGGGTTACGCCCGGCTGTATGGTCGGCTGGTTTATGGCAAACGTAACGCCGCTGCCGCTGATCGCGATACCCTCCATGGGAAGCAGTCCGTCGTTTTTTACCGTTACGGTAATCTCAGCCTGCCCGGGGCCGGACATCTGCTCCGGACTTACGCTTATCGACGCCTGCGCGGCAAGGGCCGGCGCCGAAGGCATAATCAACATAACCAATATAAGCAGTGCGCAAGCGCGCAATATGTTTTTCTTCATATTTCGCTCCTTCAAGAGGCCGTGTAGCGTTATCAAACTATTATAACCCATGGAAAGCCTGCAGCGCAATAAATAATATAAATAAAGCGGTCCCTGTGGGCCGCGCGGCCTTTGTCCCATATATTAGGCTAACGGCACGAAGCGAATCGCCTATGGCGGTTTTTCGGGTTTTGCCCAAGGAAGGGCGGCAATATCCGTGACATCAAAAAGCGGCCGCGCCGCTTTTTACACACTGTCATCAATTACCGGTTTGATGCGTTTTCTCAATATGCGCTCCTATAAATAACGGTGTTTTGCCGCGCGTCCAGGACGTGCGTTATAATATGAGACCGCCCCTATGCGGTCAACGGAAACGCGCCTAAAGCACAGACGGAAGCCCGTTTTCCGGCGGATGGCTGTCGGATATAGCCTGCGGGCCATTCACCACGCTCACTGGGAAAACAACAGCTAAAACAAAAGCGGGCGAATGGGCGTTGAGTCAAAGCTTATGTCCCGTTGAGAATGAATCGGCCAGGAGGCTGGAGGGACGGCAATCCTTTAAAGTAAAAAACCGTTCGGATATTATGCCGTGGCTGTCGAGCGCTTGGAAACGCAATACAGCGGTTTGCCGGCGTTCTTGAAGCCAGGATCAAGCTGACGGAAAGGCAGGGATAGCGCCGCCCGCGCCGGCAAATCAGAAGTGAAGGCCATGGCGACGGCCGGAGCGCGTCACAGGTAAGGCGCGCGGCGGTTTAGCGCTAAGCCCGCCGCGCGCCGGCCCTTCCGTCTTCTCCTAGGCCTCTTTCTTTAATACTATGCGCCAGTCCTCCTTGTTTTTTCGCCTGGAAAGGCCGGCAAGATAGTCGATGCTCACGTCATAATACCTGGACATCCTGACCGCAACCTCCAGCGGCACGTCAAGCTCGCCTCGTTCGTATGATAAATATTCCGCCTCGCCGACGTTCAACACCCGGGCTATATCGCCGGCCTCAATTTTGTTGTTCTCGCGCATCTCTCTAATTCGCTGATACATTATAAATTCCCCCCTATGAAAATAAATTGTAATCAGGTACATGTTTTGGAAGTCCCGCATTTAGGCGCACCCGCTAGATATTCAAGGCTAACCCTATAAAAATCCGCTATTTGTATTGCTATGCCAAATGGGATATCAGTTTCGCTTTGTTCATATCTGACGTAAGTGGTCTTATGTAATTTTAATTGGTCAGCTACTGCTTGCTGTGTCAGATCGTTGTCTTCACGCAAATCACGTATTCTTCGATACCTTGGCATGCGAGCCTATCCCTCTTTCCACTAATATAATACAACACGATTATAAAAACACGGACAATATACACATAATTGTGTACAGCAATTCTATGAAATATTGCCGGACACCTGTCGCGGAAATTTGTAACTTGTATTCGTATTGTATGTAGTATGTATCGTCATATTGATAAAAACCTCTAATATACGCGCCTTATTGCTTGACCGCAGGGATAAGCATATTTATTGCCGTACATCTATATGTAAAAAATAAACTTTAACCGGTCTTGTGCGGCCTGCTATTTTAAACGGCTCGTCCGGCAGCCGGCGTACTATACCTTATGTTATTATTGATTGTTAAATCGCGCCGCGGACTTTCCAGCGGGCGAAACCTGTGTATTTAAGATTGAGGTTATATACCGTCATACGCATATGCGCGCGGCATGGTGCTGCTGCTATTATAATCTGGCTATGAAACCGGCGGTCCCAGAACGGCGGCCGTCCATATTTAATATTATCCGGCAATCGGGCGCAAATTACAAGTGTTACAATTAATAACACAAACCGCCTGCCGCGCCCGCAAATCCCTCGGCTGCAGGCAGCTATCAGGCTGGCTTCAT
>OHKU01000493.1_pt1 | contig 21689 bp, 23 predicted proteins | sample 1568911 | NCBI WGS metagenome assembly OHKU01 (sample SAMEA3879574, study PRJEB24766) | human gut metagenome | biome: human-associated habitat; feature: feces | place: USA | collected 1985/1987
CGGCCTTGCGGCGGACCTGATAGATCTCCACATATTCGCCCCGGCGCAGGAACTCCTTCCAGGACAGAACGCCTGCCCGGCCGGCGGGGATCTTGGGATTCTTGCGGCCCTCGGTGAGCTTATAGCCCACCTTCAGCAGGGGCTTGAGCTCGTCGGCCACGGAGGTGACGATCAGGCACGGCAGGTCCACGGCCTTGCGGACGCTTTCAAACTTGGGATAAAACTGGTCCAGGGTGATGGCCGCCACGGAGCCGGAATCCCGCAGATAGAAGGCGATCTCGCTTTCGGCGGACAGGGGGTGCACCATGTTGGCGATGGCGCCCACCATATTCACGGCGTAGAACATGCACAGGGTCTGGGGTGCGTTAGGCATGCAGATGGTGACCTTGTCGCCCTCCCGGATGCCGATGGCCTTCAGGCTCTTGGCGCAGGCGTTGATCTTCTTCCACATGTCGGCATAGGTGGTGCACTTGCCCATGAACTCATAGGCGATGTAGTCGGGATAGCGGCGCACCATCTCCTCCACCCGGCCGCACATGGACAGCTCCGAATACGTCAGGGTAGCGGGCACCCCGGGGTCCCTGCTGTTGAGCCAGGGCGCTTTTACCTGAGCGGCTTTACTCATAAGATACTTCCTCCTTCAAGGGCTTCTCCAGCTCCTCCGGGTGCTCCAGCAGATACTTCAGCAGCCGGATGGACTTGGAGTAATAATAACCGTCGGCCAGGCGCTCGTCGATGGTCAGACCCAGATCCAGGGTCTCCCGCATGGTCACATTGCCGTCGGCGTCGTAAAAGGGACTCATCTTCTTCTCGCCGATGATGCAGAACACGGAGCAGGTGCCCCAGTTGGTCAGGTGGTGATAGCCGCACTTGAGCTTGATGGAGCCCAGGTTCGACAGCACCACGGAGCTGTAGTAGGGGTCGTTGCAGGTCATGCTGTCGGGGACCCAGCCGTGCTTGTCCAGCCACATGATGAACCGTACCGCCGCCTTGCCCAGCCACCGGGGCAGTTTGTTGAGGATGTCCATCTCGCCGGTGGTGCTGTCCACCTTGTCGGAGCGGCACTCCGTCACCTGCTGGCGGATGTATTCATGGACGGTGTCGATGGTGTCGTCGCCGGTGGTGTGCAGCATGGCCAGGGCCTCGGCCCCCTTGTCGGAAAACTGCTTTTTCACCACGAAGGACGCCGTCACCTCATTGCGCTGGAAGAAGTTGCCGTTGACGATGAAGCGGTTCATCTTGGGCCGCAGGGTGATGGTTTTCACCAGTGCCGTCAGCACCAGGTGGAAATAGGTATAGGGGAAGTCCTTCTCCGTCTCGTTCCGGCGGGCCATATAGGCCTTCACCGGGGTCAGGTCGATGCGCTCGGAGATGTATGCCTCGTTGTCGCAGCGGTTGGGATAGATAATGCCGGTGATGAAGTGCAGGGAATCCAGTTCCCGCAGCAGCCGACCGTCACGGCGGTCGCCCCGCCGTCTTTTCTGTGTTTCCATTGGTTTCTCCTGTTTTTTTATTCGCATTTTTACAAGCAAAAGTAATATCTCATATTAGATTATAAGATTCTCTTATTATAACAGATTCTTTGCGGCATTTCTACCCTTTTCTGTCAATTTTCTTCGTGAATTTGCCCAAAATGGCAGGAATCTACCGCAGCAGTCCGCTGGAGGCCATGGAAACATAGTCTCCATCGGCCACAATAATGTGGTCGATGAGCCGGATATCCAGCCGCTTCAGGGCGTCCCGGACCTGGACGGTGGCCTGAACATCCGCCCGGGAAGGCAGGGCCACGCCGCTGGGGTGGTTGTGGGCCAGGAACACGCCGCTGGCCCCGGACAGCAGGGCGTTTTCCACCGCCTGCCGCAGGCTCAGCACCGTCATGTCCGCCTGCCCCTGGGACAGCACCCGACAGGATAGGACCTTTCCCTTGCCGTCCACGCACAGCTGATACAGCTGCTCCGTCCGCTGCCCGTCCAGCAGCCGCAGGAAATAGGCCCCGGCCTGGTCCACGGAGGCCACGATCTTCTCCTCCCGGCCCGGCTGCCTGGCCCGGTCCCCCATGGCGCCTATCAGCCGCAGCAGCACCGCCGCGTTCTGCCCCACGCCCTCCACCTGCTCCAGCTCCTGCTCCGGGGCGGTCAGCACCCGGTCCAGGGAGCCGAACTGCTCCAGCAGCCGGTGGGCGGTCTCGTTGGTGTCCCGGCGGGGGATGGCGTAAAACAGGGCCAGCTCCAGCAGCTCATGGTCGGCCATGCTCTGGGGTCCGTGGGATAAAAACTGCTGGCGCATGCGCTGGCGGTGCCCGTCGTGCAGACCCATTTTTTGTCCCCCCATTTCCCGGCTTTGTCCCGATAATATCTCGCATTGTATCACATTTTCCCGGATTTTACAAGTACGGCCCCGCCGCCCTTTACGGAGAGAAAAATTTGTGCTACAATAAAAAATACTATTACCAAAAGGAGCGTATCATCCCATGACCACCGCAGAATGCATCCGGCAGCGGGTCAGCTGCCGCCGTTTTCAGGAAACCCCCATCCCCCGGGAGGACATCCGCCGGGTGGTGGACCTGGCCCGGTTTTCCCCCAGCTGGAAGAACACCCAGCCCGTGCGATATATCGTCATTGATGACCCGGCGCTGAAGGAGCGGATGGCCCGGGAGTGCATCCCCGGCCAGGGCTTCAACACCAAGACCATCAACCGGGCCGCCGCCCTGGCGGTGATCGCCTATGTGCCGGGCCTGTCCGGCCAGGGGGACGCCCCGCTGACGGAGAGCCAGGCCGCCGGGTGGGAGATGTTCGACGCCGGGATCGCCGCCCAGACCTTCTGTCTGGCGGCCCGGGACCTGGGCATCGGCACCTGCATCCTGGGCATATTCGACGCCGACGCCGCCGGGCGTCTGCTGGAGCTGGAGGGCCTGCGCCCCGCCTGCCTCATCGCCATGGGCTATCCCGAGCAGTGGAAAAACGGCCCCGGCCGCAAGGAGACGGAGGAGCTGCTGTCCTTCCGATAAATCAATCATTCGATAAGGAGCGATAAAATGACGGACCACGAGCCATTTCAGCGCGAACCCCAGAATCCCCAGGACCCCCAGGTCGTGGTCTTTTCCCCGGAGCTTCTGAAGCTGGCGGACCGCCGCCGTCAGGCCCTGGAGGACTGCCGCCAGGCGGCGGAGGACGGCGACGCCAACGCCGTGGTGCAGATGGGCATGAACTGCCTGTACGGCATTGGCGGCGTGGCCAAGGACCCGGGAAAGGCCTTCCGGTGGTTTTCCCAGACGGCCCCGGACGACCCGGCGGGCCTTTACTGGCTGGGGGTGTGCTACGACAACGGCTTCGGCGTGGAGCGGGACGAGGACCGGGCCTGTCGCCTGTATCAGGAATCCGCCGCCGGGGACTACGCCCCGGCTCTGTGCAACCTGGGCGTGTGCTATGAAAGCGGCCAGGGGGTGGAAAAGAACCTGGAAAAGGCCGTGGAGCTGTACCGCCGGGCGGCGGAGGGAGGCTATCCCATGGGCCGGTGCAACCTGGGCGTGATGTATTTTTTCGGCCAGGGGGTGGAGAAGGATCTGAAAAAGGCCGCCTATTGCTTTGCCCAGGCGGCGGAGCAGCGGCTGCCCCGGGCCCAGTATCTGCTGGGGGTGTGCTACGAAACCGGCGACGGGGTGGAAAAAAAGCCCCGGTACGCCGCGTACATGTATCACCGGGCCGCCCTGCAGGGCCACCCGGAGGCTATGCTCCGGCTGGGCATCTGCTACGAGACCGGCGTGGGGACGGAGAAGGACCCCGCCATTGCCGCCAACCTGTACCGCCGGGCGGCGGAGCAGGGCAGCGACCTGGCCCGATGCCGCCTGGGGCGGCTGTATGAGCAGGGCCTGGGGGTGGAGCGGGACCTCCGCCGGGCGGAGGAGCTGTATGAGGCCGGGACAAGGGCCGGAGTGTCCGGGGCAAAGGAAGCCATGGACCGGGTCCGGGCCGCGCTGGCCGCCCCGCCGGAGCCCCAGCCGGAGGACAAACCGGTGGACAAGAAAAGTCCCCTTCGCCGTCTGCTGGACCGGCTGAAGGGACCGAAATCAGAGGGATAACGGGAAAAGGGGCATCCCCCGGCGCATTGCGCCGGGGGATGCTGTTTTATGGGTTCCTGCGCTGGGCGCTGCGGCTGTCATCGGGCCTTTTTCCGGGTGGTGAACACCGCGGCCATGCCCATGGACAGAACCGCTGCGGCGGTCCACGCCACAACGTTCATGTCGTCGCCGGTGCGGGGGCTGCTGGGCTCGGGCACGGGCTCGGGGACGGGCTCATCCTGTCCGGCGTCCGACACCGTGAAGTCGGCGCCCAGGAGCTTGCTGTAGATGGCGTTGGTGGCCAGACGGTAATCGTCGGTCTGGTGGGCCTTGTTGGCGATGCTGGTGCAGAACACCGTCATGTCCAGTCCGCCGGACTGATAGTCGATGGCAACCACCTGGCCCTTCAGGCCGCCGTCGGGATCGTCGATGCCGTTCCACCAGCCGGCCTTATAGAAGTCGTCCTGGCTGCTGGCCCGCATGAGGACGGTGGCCTCCTGGGGATAAGCGGAGATGATGGAGCCGCCCTTGGTATAAGTGGTGAAGTCTCCGGCGGCGGCGTAGCTGGCAGTGATGAGGCTGTCGCCGTATTCCACGTTGAACAGCGCCTCATAGTCGTTATAGACCTCCTCGGGGCCGTACATGCCCTCCTCAATGATCCACTGGATCTTGAAGTCGAAGCCGGGGATGGTGGCCTTGGCATACTCCAGGATGTTGACGCTGGCCCCCACAAAGGGCAGACCGTTGGCCACGGCGGCCTTCACGTCCTCCTCGGGCTCGTTGCTGGAGAACACCACGTTGGCCTGGGACACATCGGCCACGGTTTTGAAGTTCATCTGCCGGGTGAAGGCGAAGCGGTCGAAGCTGTCGTCGTCCACATAGACCTTGGGCTCGGTAATGACCCTGGCCTGGGGCACGTCGGCCACATGGGTGATCTCGATGACATACTGGTCGCTGATCTGGGCGGCGTCCTTGTGGTCGATGACGAAATCGCCCTTGCTGTAGTGGTCGCCGGCCTCGGTGATGAAGCCCACGGTGACGCCCTTGGCCAGCAGGTCGTTGACGGCGTTGACGGCGTCGAGGCCGTTGTTGCTGATGACGGTGGTCTTGGTGCCGTAGGTGGTGACCCAGGCGGTGCCGCGCTCCACCGTGTTGGCGTCGACGGTCTTACCCTCGAACACGCCGGGCTGGGTGATGGGGGTGCAGTCGAAGCCCCGCAGCTCCGGGAAGTTGGTGACGGACTCGCTGAACAGGCCCGTCCAGTTCTTCACGATCTTGCCCTTATAGAGCACGGCATTGGCGAAGCTGCGGCTGATCTGGTGCATGTCGATGACAAAGGCCCCGGCCTTGTAGGTCACGCCGTTTACCGTCACGTCCTGGGTGAGCTTCTCCACCTGCACGCCGTTGCGAATGAAATACTCCTGCATGAAATAGGCGTCGGCGATGTCCCGCTGGGAGGCGGCATCGGTGGGAATCACGTAATACTCGGGATAGAACTTGCCGTATTCGTCCTTTTCCCGGAAGTTCTCCTCCACCTGGTTGTCCTGGGTGACGAACCACTTCTCCGTCTCCGGGGACTCCTCGTTGTTCAGGGCCCGGCGGAAGAACTCCAGCTGGTTCAGATACAGGTCGTTCTTGTTCTCGGCCACATAGGCGGTGTGGCCGATGAGACCGAATTTGCCCATGGTGACGGAGGCCTCGTTGTTTTCGCCGCACTCCACCGTGTAGCCGATGGTGCCGTGGAACAGGGCATAGGTGGGCGTGTAGTTGGTGGACATGTCGTCGGAGGGGTACTCATACCGGCCGGTGGCGGGGTCGTAGCCTGCCTCCATGGTGATGTCGTACCAGGGCTGGTTGTCCTCGGTGGCGCCGTTCTCCTTGGCATACTCGCTGGAGGAGTTATAGATGGAGTTCATGGAGGCCACGTCGCCGAAGGCCCGGGCGCCCTCCAGGGCGTAATTCATGAACAGGTCATACTCCAGATTGGGCTCGTGGGGCGGGGTGCAGGGCTCGATCTGCAGCTGGGTCCGGGCATAGTAGATGAAGCCGTGCAGCTCCATCAGGGTGACGGGCTTCCACTTGACCAGGTCGGCGGTGGCCACCTGGGACTCGATCTGGGTCTGATAGGTGCTGTCGCGGTTCAGGTCAAAGCCCTCCACGTTGCCCCGCTGATAGTGCTCCAGGGCATAGGGGTTCTCCGTGGGGCGGATGATGAAGAACACGTCGTTGAGCACGTCCTTCACGTTATAGGTGCAGGTCTCGTTGTCGCCGTTGAGATAGGGGATGGTCTCCTGGGTGGCTACGGCCTTCAGGAACTCGATCTGCTGGTCCACGGCGGGGCACTCATTGGGGTGGATGTTGGTGATGTACACGGGGACCTGATAGTCGCTGAGGCGGCCGGACCTCACGTCGGCGGCCACGGCCTCCGGCTCGGTCTGGGCCCGCTTCAGCAGGGCCAGATAGTTATCCACCACGGCCTTGTCCCGGGCCACGATGACCTCCATCACGTCCTTGCCGTCGGTGGACAGACCCGTGGACTCATAGGAGATGTGCAGGCCGTTGGCCTGGGTGCGGATGATCTCCTGAATCTTGCTGTCCAGCTCGCTGTAGGGGGTGTAGGAATCATACACCTCATAGCGCATGGTCTGGCTGGCGCTGCGGCCGGTGGACTTGTCCGTCACCGTCAGGGCATATTCGCCGCGATAGCTGTACCAGGGACGCCAATAGGCGGCGTCGTCGCCGTCGAACAGATAGTCCACGCAGAGGGTGGCCGTCACATCGCCGTTATCGGCAATGGTCAGGTCCTTCACGGTGAACACCGGCTCGCCGTCGTCCCCCTCCCAGTTCAGCCACTGGCTGAAGGGCTGGTCGCCGAAGGACCACTCCAGGTTGGCCGCCTCGGGCTTATAGCCCAGGTTGAAGGACAGGGCCACCTCCCGCTGATCCGTCATGGACAGCCGCTTGGTGCTGACGCTGATGGTGGCCTGGGGCTCGCTGCCGGTTTCGGCGGCACCCACGGTGACCGCCATGGGGATGAGCATCGCGATACACAGGATGGCCGCCAAAGCCTTGGTCAAAACTTTGCTCTTTCTCATGTTTCCTCCTCGATTTCTGGTTGATATTGCGGAGTATAGGGTCTATACTGGTTATTATAAGGCAATCTGCTGGAAAATCATGCAATCTGTAAGAATCATAATGAATTTCCTTGAAATCTTAAAATTCTTACCGTCCGGCGGTTCCGGCGGCGGCCTGTGGGATAATAAACCATCAAGACTTTTGGAGAAGATTGGACTATGGCGGGGAAAATACTGATTATCGACGACGACAGGGACATCACCCAGATCATCCGGATCCTGCTGGAGGGGGAGGGCTTCGAGACCTGCACCGCATACAGCGGCGCTCAGGCCCTGGCCAGCCTGGACGAGACGGTGGAGCTGATCATTCTGGACATCATGATGGACGGCATGAACGGCTTCGAGGCCTGCCACAGAATCCGGGAGAGCAGCTATGTCCCGATCCTGTTTCTTTCGGCTATGTCCGGCGACTCGGAGAAGGTGGCGGCCCTGATGGCCGGAGGCGATGACTATCTGTGCAAGCCCTTTTCGGCGGCGGAGCTTACCGCCCGGGTCAGGTCCCTGCTGCGGCGGTACCGGGTCTATCAGGGGGCCGACCGGGCCGAGCCGGAGCGGGAGCGCCTGGTGCTGGGCATGGACAACAAGGTCACGGTGAACGGCCGGGCCATCCGGCTGTCCTATACGGAGTATGAAATCCTGCACCTGTTTCTCAAGCACCGGGGCCAGGTGCTGTCCATTCAGGATATCTATGAGGCCATCTGGACCGAGCCGTACAGCTATGCCGCCAACAACATCGTCATGGTGCACATCTTCAAGCTCCGGCACAAGATCGAGGCGGACTGCAAACATCCCACCATTCTGAAAACCGCATGGGGAAAGGGGTACTACATTGACTAAGCTGTTTCACCGGCTCAGCACCCGGATCGTTCTGGAGATCCTGCTGGCCGTGGCCGTCAGTGCCGCCATATACGCCGGAGCCAACGCGGCGCTGACCCGCTTCTTCCAGCAGTATGCCACGGAGCCTGCGGTGTTCCGCCGCCTGTCGGACCGGCATTTTCAGGACCTGCAGCGCTTTGCGGATGAGAATCACCTGGTCAGCACCGACGGCAAGCCCTTCACCCAGTGGAATGACCGGTATCACTATGTCTCCCTGATGATCATCCGACAGAACGAGGCCCTGTGCTACAACTCCTTCGTGTCCTATAACATGACCTATACCGAGGAGGACCAGGAGCACTTCTATTGGGGCTCCAAGGTCCTGCCCACCTATGAATATCGCCTCCGGCTGGCGGACGAAACCTGCAAGGTGTATTTCAGCGGCTATTTCGACCAGGCCTATACCTCCCTGCGCAAGGGCATATGCGCCGGGCTGTTCCTGATCTCCTTTGTGGCGGGGTTCTATCTCCTGTTTCAGAAGCACATCCGGTACATCGAGGAGATGGAGCAGAACGTCTCCTCTCTGTGCAGCAAGAATTTCAGCCGCCAGATCCCCATCCGGGGCAGCACGGAGCTGTCCACCCTGGCCGCCAACATCAACCACCTGGGGGACACCATCCAGCTGCTGCTGCTGCTGACGGAGGACGCCAAGCTCAAGCAGAAGGAGCAGTTCGTCAAGTCCATTGCCCACGATATCCGCACCCCGCTGACGGTGGTCATTGGGTATCTGGAGCTGCTGTCCAAGGGCTATGCCGGCAGCCCTGAGAGCGCTGCGCTGTTCATCGACCGGGCCCTGGAAAAAACCAACCACATCCGCCGTCTGACCGACGACCTGTTCGCCTTCGAGGAGAACTGCCGGACCCTGCCTCTGGATACCTACAACGGCCAGGAACTGCTGGCCCAGGTGTCCTCCAGCATCAACAATTTCCTCACCAGCAACCGCTTCCGCCTGGACTACGCCGACCGGACCGGCGGGCCCTTCCGCATGCGGGCCAACATCACCCTGCTGATGCGCCTGATCGACAACATATGCGCCAACATCGTCAAGCATGGCTCCCCCAGCCAGCCCGTGGAGCTTACGGCGTCTGTGGAGGAGGGCTTCCTGGTGCTGCGGGAGAGCAACGCCGTCCTGCGCAAAACCGTCAAAACCGCCGCCGGTGACAGCGGCTATGGCCTGGTGATCTGCGAGGACGTCATGAGCGCCCTGGGGGGCAGCGTCTCCCACGGAACGGAGGACGGCCGCTTCTGCATCGTCCTGCGCTTTCCCATCCTGCCGGGCCGGGAATAGTCGACGCCGGAGAAAAAATTGCCCGTTCACCCTTGCCAACCGGGGAAAAGACTGCTGCGATATAGTCCTCGTCTTGTCAAAAAGCCGTTTTTGACAAGCTGAAAACCGGTTTTTGTTATGCGGTTATGCCCTTGCGGGGGGATTAATACATGCCGCCCTTTTATTTGCTGAAATTTGGTGCAATCTGGCTGAAAGAATTGTAGCGCAACGCTTGCAGGACTTCGGAATTACCCTATGAACGCTGCCTGTTTTGTGCTAATCCGCACATGGCTTACCGCGACTTCACGCAGCTTGCCTCGGGCATGGTGTAAATTTTGGTGTAAGATTGTGCGCGGAGTTGTGCTACAAATTCATGGCAATCTTTTGAAATGCTTTTTCTGCGGAATCATAGTCACTATGCGTATAGACATCAAGTGTAACGCTGGCATTGGAGTGCCCCATGAAGTATTGTAGACTTTTAACATCAATCCCTGCACGCTGTGCATTAGTGCAAAACGTGTGGCGCAGCACGTGAGGCGTGACATTAGGGAAGTCTGTTCCCTGCTGAGTTGCGTATTTCTTTCTCACATGGCGCATGTAGTTTTCCAAATGCATGGCAACCTTCGGCATCCCGGACTTGTCCAGAAAGAGGAAGCCACTGTGACCATCTACAAGCAGCTCTACCTTAGGGGATATTCTGGCTTTTATTACCCTCAACAGTGCCATGTAAACTGTGTCTGTCATGGGGATGTTTCGGATACCGCTTTTGGTTTTAGGTGGGGTGATAAAGTAGGGCTTCTCCGCTGTCCGGCACAACTGCCGCCGCACATGGATACAGCGCCGGTCAAAGTCAATGTCCGACCGTGTCAGACCGTACAGCTCGCTCACGCGCAAGCCGGTTCCCAGCAAAATCACAATGTCATCATAATAGTTCCTACCGCAGTCCTGCACGAATTGCAGATACTGCTCCTGCTGCGCCTTGGTCAGTGCGTCGCGTGCATAGGCATCCTTCGGCACCACGTCGGACAGCTTGAACTTGAAGGGATTCTTGCGGATGATATCATCGTCTACAGCCATTTCAAATGCTGGCCTAATAACGCTCTGCACAATGCCAATGGTATTTTGCATTATTCCTTCATCGTGGAGCGATAAGAACCACCTTTTTGCATCTGACAGCTTTATTGTCTTAACTTTTCGCGTTCCAAAAGTGCTGGTATGAATCCGCTTTATTGCTGTTCCATAGGCTCTCAGCGAATTTTGCTTCAACCCACGCTTTAAACTAAAATACCTGTCCACAAGCTCGGCTACCGTAATTTCACCTGCAGCATAGTCGATTCCATCTGCCAAGTCCCTTTTTACCAATTCTTCCTGCTTACGCAGGTCTTCTAATGTCTTAGCATATACATATTTTCTTCTCTTATGTATATCGGCGTATCTATACATATATGTGCCGTTTTTTCTCTGGCTTTCGCCGTCCTTTAGAATGCGGCCTCTGCTATCCTTGCGCTTTTCGGACAAACATAACGCTCCTTTCTGGAAAGCGCCTAATTCGATAGTACATTGATTGTACCACATGGCTTCCAAAATTTCCAGTTATACTGAATACACCTGTTCCAAATACTGTTGAAATTTGACACGCTTGATAAGTCGTTTGTTGCCGACCCATAATACAAAGGGGCAATCCGGAGAATTGCTTAGTTCACGTATCTTGTTTACGCCGATATTAAAATATTCTGACGCTTCCTGTACATTCAGATTATGCTTTTCCCATATAGGGACGGTAACAGCACTGTTCATTTTTACCTCCTATCCAGCACTGTTCCCCTCCTGCCATAGGCAAGGATTTGGCCGCTCAAGGCGGTTTTCTCTCTAAGGCAACATTGTTCCGTGTTCGTTGACGCGATATATAAATATTTTGAATGCTAACTATTCAAAAGCCCTTAACCAGTATGACACCACTGGATACTTTTTGAATGGATTTATCGCCGTAATTATTTGGCAACCGTTCCAAAATGCCATAACAAAAGGATTTTGCCGATGCTGTGTGTGGACATTCACACCACAAAGAAAAATGTTGACATCCATGGAATTCAATTTTGGCGGTGTACTGACACACGAAAACCTTACTTATTTGAGTTGTTTCCGACACCCTATGATGCTGGATGTATCTGTCCAGCGTTCAAATGCTGTTGGCTCCATAGAAAGAAGTCTCTCGGCAAACCTGTCAGCACGCATGAATGTCTCAGAAGCGAAGAAACCCTTTCTGTCTTTCTGGTAAACCTGTGCGGGTGTTCCGTACCGTCGTACCCATGCGGCGGCGTCCTTCATAGCCATTATCTTTCGCAAGCAGTCCGTAAATAGCTCATTATCATCACACGATAGATACAACTCCTGACCATGGAAGAAATCTGTTCGATAACCAAAGCACACTCGGTATATACTTTCTGGCGTTATTGCAGCATAACAGAAGTAAGGCGGTTTAATTCTCGCGGCAAGGTCAGACTTTTGCGAATTAGCAGTAGTGGGAACCTCATCCATGTTCCATACACAATGGTTATGTATGTCGCTATTTATATGGTCTGCGGTCAGTTTTGCTTTGTCCAAAGTTGGGTATGCGTTTATGAATTGTTCGGCGGTATTCCCGTGCTTATACCACTGCAATAATACAGTGCCAAGGTGCCGTTTATAGCGACGACCGCTCTTGTAGTAAGGCATTAGCTCGACCATGGCACGTCCCATTTCATATTTGTAAGAAAAAGAACAGAATCGGGGAGAGGCCAGCAGATAGTAAAGCTCTGGTGTATAAGAGACATACTCCGTCATTCCGCTCTCTTTGAGATATAAGTAAATATTGCGGTCATCATGTACAATCATGCGGGAATTGTTATCGACACATGCACCGTGTCCTCGGGCATCCAATTCTGCTTGTAGTTTCTGGAGTATTTGTTTCATGTGATAATTCTCCTATCAAAATGGTAAATCGCCTTTCATATTACAGCATTCAATTGAAAGATGACTTTCAAAAACTGCCTGTTCCTCTTGGTACTCCCTGCGTTGTACAGGGGTACCGTAGTACTCAAAAGGAATCCCGTTAATATTGTGACTTGTAGTACGGGAAAAAGGCCAAAATGCGTATAGCACATTTGGCCTGTGTTTGTCCATATTCCATCCATCGATGATTCTGCCATATCTATCCCCTAATCTCTTGAGCATTGGGGACTCTGCATTAGAAGAAAGATATTTATCCAAAATAGCACAGATTTTCTCGTCTGTAATAGCTTGTTGCCATTGATGGTACAGATAATTCCACCGGGCTCTAACGCCATATGCATGATTATAATTGTCTGTACCCTTTCGGTTGGAAAAGTCAAGGATAACATTTGGGCACTCCGGGAATACTTCGCTGTCTCGCTGTCTCGTCTCGCCAGTACTATTACTATTATTACAACTATGAGAATCACTATTACAGGCACTATCATTAGTATGGAAATTAGCAGTCTGACCTTGCTCAATTATGGCGCGATATTTCTTCCTTATCCGGTCTACGCTGCTACGGTGCACGCCAGTTTCCTGCCAGATATCACGGATGGAAGCGTCAGGGTGCCGAATCAGTGCATCAATTACAATCCTTTCGCGCTCGATAACTTCCTCTGGTGCAAACTTCTTTCGTCTTCTTCCCATGCTACTATCAATTCCCCGCGCAGTGACACGCCACCATGCCCGCAAAGGCGCATTGTCAAAATTGGGCTCCTCTCCATACATGGAGTAATTTGCGATTGCTTTGAACATTTGGTATGCCAAGCTGTCTCTATCAGAAGCTGTTTCAACCTCCTCAATTGCTTCAATCCAGCTTCCATAGACAGTAAAACATATAGTAGGGTCAAATGCCGCTTGTGTATCGTAGATTGCATTGCTCATTTTTGCTGTTGGCACATGTATCAGGTCTCCTTTATTTTGATGTGAATCTTATCCTTCAAATTTTTCAGCAGACTATTCATCTGCGCAATGGAATCGGGGAGCTTTATGAGTTCAGACACTCCGGCAATGCAGTCTTTAAGCCGTTGATAATCATCACATTGCTTGCATACCTCGCCCAATTCGTCTTCCGTAATTTCCCGGATATTTTTAGCGCTTTCGTATTGCAGCACTTCCCGCTCTGTTTCTGGCGAGAACACAGCCAGAATATCCGACTTTTCTATTTCAGCGGTATATAAATAGCACGGCGGAGTTCTTGAATAATAAAAGCTCATTGCTACGTTAGGGTCAAATGTCCAAGATAGCTCCTTTGCAATCTCTCCATCTGGAGGGGTCCTCGAGGCTCGCCAAATCGTAATTCGCTCAAAATTTGCAAATACTCTCGGCAAGTCCTTTAAGTAATTGGCAGGTCTCCATTTTGTGGCGTCCATAACCAATTCTACCGGGAAGTTAAACCCACTTGCGATATACATTTGCCTGAAAAAGTCCCACCGCATTAGTAAAGGCATTTTGTCCTTTATTCTCGCATATGCCTTTTGCCCCCAAATGCCATTGCATCCGCGAAATATGTAAAATGGAGCGTCCCATAGCTGGTACCGCTCAATCATGCCCATAATTTGGTTGAAGCTTTTCTCACACGGCGCATCGCTAAAAGCGGCTCCAATATCATCGTACTTTAAGGTACTCCGCGTAAGTGCCTCCAAGATGTCCAGTGCGCTTCCGTTCCCCTCTCGTTTAACAATGTCTAAGAACTTGTTGATTGTCCCTTGTGTATTTGTGAGATTCTGCATTTAATACCTTCTTTCTTTTTTGTAGGCTATGAAGCCTACTGTATAGCCGGTCTAAGCATGTGCCGCATACTCTGGCTTTTAGACTTGTGCCGTCATTGGTACTGCCATATCCAACTTGTAATGTAACGAAAGAATCACAACAGAGGACTTTCTTTCTGCATAGCGGGCATATAAAATCATCATTTGGACTGGCAACTGTAACCATGGTGTGGTTCTCGCTGTGCACCTGTTTCAATAGCTTTTGCATCTGTTCACCTCCTAACGCAACTATTTAACATCACTTATTCGCGGAGGGTGTACCCGTGCTACGCCTCTTTCCGGAAAGGGCGAGATATTCTACGAAAACAGGACGTTTCCGTGTACCAAGCACGCCGTCTCTGCACTCCTAACCGCAAGGGGGCAACTATCGTCCAGAGAAGCAACGGCAAGGTCTGTGGGGTGTTTCCCTCTACCCTTAACCGCAAAGGGTCTACGCACATGCGAAAATTGCAAGCTTGCACATTTAACCGCAAAGGGGTAACCGTCTATCGACTGTAGCAAAATAATAAAAACCCATCCCACAGGGTCTGGCGGGCAAGCCGCCAGATACCCCTTGAGATAGGCAACCATGGTTACAAGCTATATGACTTAGATAGAGAAGCAGGGGCAAACGCCAAGCTTATATACTTGCCGAAATATTGCCTGTTTATAGCAAACAAAAAAGACACAGCATGTGTCCTAACCGTTCCTGCAAAGCATTGTCCCACAACGTTTTTGCAGTTGAACTCTATAAAAAGTATTGGGAAAGAAATTAAACTACTGGACAGAACCTTCAACATTAGTGACAGGCGCTGCAGGTTAATCACAGTATAGCCAGCCCGAACGCTCTAATGTGTCCTAAAATCTTATATATTCGAAGATAATAGAAAAGCCGTGCTTATCAGGTGGATAACCTCCACTTGACAGCAACGGCTTTTCTATGCATATGCCCTATTGGGTACACACGTTTAATTGAGCATCCCCATGATGAGATATGGCAACTTCATATATTTTTATCAGAAATAGTAGCTTCAAGACCAAAACCACCCCCCATAGCTTCCCGTTCCATCCGTTCAGCAATCGCCTTTACGATATAGGCACTGGCACTTTCTCCGCATCGTTCGGCCGCCGCTTGAATAATACCCTTTTGCCCCTTGGGAACGACGATTTGAATCCTATCGTATCTATCCTTCATGTTTTCATCGTTCCATTTTTTGTTTGCTTTTTTCTTGGCTTCACTGATTGGCATGGTGCGTCCCCCTTCTAATTTTGATAATAGTATACCACATATCAGCACTTACACAAGTGTAAATATTGCACAAATACACTTACACAAGATTGTTCAATATGCCTCATTGACATTGCACTTACACAAGTGCATCATATAGACAACGCAAGAGAACGACAGGCCAAGGCGGACGGAAGTAGGCGCAAGCAGAAAACAAGAACGCAAGGCAAAAGCGGAGACGGATAAGTGAGATTGAGACTGCCGGAGGCATAGATACTTAATGCCGCCTGCTGCCCGTTAAATTCTCTTAGACGAAAGAAAGGAAAGGTCAAAATGTCAATTAATGAAATCAACATCAAGATTGAAACTCTGAAAGAGTGGGAGGCTATTGCCGCAGAGGCAAGTGCAATGGTGGAGTCCATCAAAGACGAAATCAAGCGGCATATGGACGCACAGGGTCTGGAAGAACTGGAGGCCGGAACACACATTGTCCGTTATACCACAGTACTTTCCAATCGCTTTGACAGCACAGCATTCAAGCGTGTCATGCCAGATGTCTATAAGGCATACACACGACAGACCACAAGTCGTCGTTTCTCCATCGTATAAAAAGAGCCTGCTACCCCAACCGTCCAAAGTTAGATAGCAGACCCTTGTACCACTCAGCCAATGGGAGCGGGTACGTTTAGATTATATGCGTACTCGCTCCTGAATGCAACATCAATTTGATTGAAGAAAGGGAACGAATATGAAGGAATTGACAAAATACAGTAGGCTTGCTGGATTTCTGGAAAAGCTCTATGATAAGTTGAACACCGACTTTTTCGACGGCGTACTTGAGCGTCCCGTTATCACAATTCAAAGCAGCAGCCGCAGCTATGGTCATTATACCCTGTATGACGCATGGAGTGTGAAGGGGGAGGGCTACAAGGAAATTAACATTGCAGCCGGTACACTAAACAGGCCGATAGAATACACTGTCTGTACCCTTCTGCACGAAATGTGTCATCAGTACAATAATGAAATCATCAATATACAGGATTGCAGCAGAGGAGGGACATATCACAACAAGCACTTTAAGCAAGCAGCAGAAGCCCATGGACTGACCGTCACACGGACGGAACAGTACGGGTGGAGCATGACAACTCCTTCGGATGAGCTGCTTACTTGGATTCTGGATAACGGTATACAAGAAATCAAGCTCAATCGCAATGAACCTTATGGCATACGGATTGTGGGCGGCAGCACTGCTGCAAGCGGCGGGACAGATATAAGTGCAACAGTCCGTCCAAATCACAACCACCGTTATATTTGTCCTTGCTGCCACAATATTGCCCGTTCAGGTAAGGTAATGCGCCTTATTTGCGGGGACTGCATGGAAGTAATGCTTGCCCAATAATCACCACGTAAATCTACACGAAAGGATGCTATATCATGGGAAAAATCATTGCTTGTATTCTGATTGCTGTGCTTGCTTATGCCTGTCCGCTTCTGGCGCTGCTGTTGCTTCTGGTATTTGGGCTGTTCAGCTTGTAACTTGAAATGGGGTGGGAAGTATCTCCCACCCCGCTTTTATGACACGACTAACGTGTATGTGTCGCCGCATTTACAGATAATGCGGAGTACATCTCCCAGAACACAACAGCAATTATCAATTTCTGCATGGCTGACTTGTGTAAGACCTATGGAATTATTCCCGTCTATGAGATATACAATGTTCGGATTCTCCAAAACTTTTACCTTTGAGAATACCATTCGTATTTTGAGCGGGTCGGCTACCCAATACCACTCCTGATTCTCCGAATTAAAAATCACCGTGAACTGGTTACGGCGCTCAAAGTAATTCCGCAATTCCTTGACTGAAAGACGCACTTTCACTTCACGGCCTCCTTTTGAAATTTATCCTTCAATTTATAAAATGTGCTTTTCTTCAGACCCATCTGACGCATGGCCTCTACTGCTGTAATCTGCCCCTTTTGCCACTGCGGGAATACTATATTCCAATTTGCAGGGAACTCTATACTTGGTCGTCCTAAATGCTTTCCGCGCTGCTTGGCTGCGGCAATTCCTTCCGCCTGCCTTTGATGTATTGTCTCGCGCTCTTGTTGTGCGATAGAAGCAAGTACTTCAACAAGAATATTGTTTACCATATCAAGTACCCATTCTTGCCCAACAGGATACTCTATCATTGTCGTTGGCAGGTCAAGCACCTTGAGCCGAATCCCGTTTTCCCTAAAATATTGCAGTTCTCTTTTGGTATCTTCCTTGTTTCGGCTCAGCCTGTCCAATGATTTAATAACAAGCGTATCGCCACGCCGCAGCAGAGCGCTTTTAAGGGCTGTGTAACCGCTCCTGTTTATACTTTTACCGGATTCCTTATCGGCGATAATGTCGCGTTCCTGTGCGCCAAGAGCGGCAAATGCGGCAAACTGGCGGTCAAGATTCTGCTCCCTGCTGGATACTCTGGCATAATAGTATGTACGACTTTCCATGAGAAAACGCCCCTTTCCTGTTTCTGCAATCAGCATAACAGGTGGGGCGTATTCTGCACACTTCAATTTTCCGCAAAGGTTATTCAATTTATGGACATATCCGGAAAACCAACATAGAGACTTTCTGGATACGCAAAGCACTCTTTGTGTGCGGTCTATAAAGGTAGACCTTTACGGCGTTAGTCGGCTGTGCTTATGTGAAGTTTTCTCGCGATTTTATCCGGAGCAATTGAGAACGCTGCAAAAACTTCTTCATACTTTGTGCGGCACTCCTCACCATACAATTGCCACATGGATAAAGCAACCTTTGCGCCGGTATATGTAGTTGCTTCACCGGCATCCATCTCCAGCATCTCACTAAGACTCGGAAACTCATCCAGACTGCCTAAAAATTGTCCGTTTGCAAAACATACAGTAGATATTACTTTTGCGCCGTAGCTGTTTGTGCCGCTGGCAGTAAAGAATACATACTCCATCGGCCCCTTTTCGTCGGTATGTTCACGGAAAACTACAACACTACCTCGTAAAATCAAGGAATCAGGGTCTTTGAGCATACTTTGATATTCTTCTACCAGCTTTAGTACGTGTTTTTCTTCGCCATTTAATGTATTTGCGCTTATTCCAATAGTTAGCACAACCAGCGCGGCAACACAGATAAAGACAAGTGCGGCAACCCAAACTCGTTTATTGATTTTGGAAGTTTCTTTTATTTGCGTTACGTTATGTACCCCATGGATAGGGCATCCACAATATATACAGGTCTGGGATTTGTTGCTTATCTCTTTTCCGCATTCTGGGCAGCTAATTAACGCCACTCTGCTCCACTCCTTTTTACACGGTATTTTCACGTTTGAGAATATCCATATTATACATGATAGCTGCCCGAAAGACAACTATATTCATACTAAAATCAACCAATATGATACTTGCGATAGGTATACTATCCGTGGATTGGAGTGTGGTTGCGGTGGACTTTGGACAAAGATTAAAAGAGCTTCGAGTACAAGCGGGCATGACGCAGCTACAGCTTGCACAGCGCATGGGTGTGACGAAGTCTGTAGTTTCCTTTTATGAATTGCAGGAACGTACACCATCCCCGGATATTCTCGTTAAATTATCTGGAATTTTCAAAGTGTCAACAGATTATCTGTTAGGGCTTGACCCCAGAGAGACAATAGACATTTCCGGGCTTAGCCGGGAAGACATTGCAATTATGCGGGCACTGGCGGAAAGTCTACGCCGAAAGAGTTTATACAATCACGGAGAATAATAGACCTGTCTTGAATGCATCAAGGCAGGTCTTTTCACAAATGCAAAAGGGGGAACGAACCATGTCGTCCCCCTATGCAGTGGCGTTTAGATTGCTTACCGGCTATTGATGTGGTTGTCGATTATAGTATAGCACGGATAACGGAATCAGGACACTTCAAATTTTATGAAAAGAGGCCGGTGCACAAAGCACCGACCTCTTGTTACTATTCGAATTTGGCGCATTTTGGTGTAAGTGTGGTGTAAACCAGCCTGTTCATGCCGCACAAATCCAGTAAACACAAGGGCTTTTACCTGTTTATCAATACATGCCGCCCATGCCGCCCATGTCGGGTGCGGGGGCTGCGGGAGCTGCGGGCTGGGGCTTGTTGGCCACCAGGGACTCGGTGGTCAGCACCATGCCGGAGACGCTGGCGGCGTTCTCCAGAGCGGAACGGGTGACCTTGGCGGGATCCACGATGCCGCTGGCGATCATGTCGCAGTACTCCTCCTTGTAGGCGTCGAAGCCGAAGCCGTTCTTGCCGGAGGTGCGGACCTTCTCCAGGATCACGGAGCCGTCCAGGCCGGCGTTGGCGGCAATCTGGCGGATGGGCTCCTCCAGAGCCTTGGCCACGATCTGCACGCCGGTCTTCTCGTCGCCCTCGGCGTCGGCCAGCAGGGCGGTGACAGCGGGGATCACGTTGACAAAGATGGTGCCGCCGCCGGCCACAATGCCTTCCTCCACGGCAGCCTTGGTGGCGTTCAGGGCGTCCTCGATGCGGAGCTTCTTCTCCTTCATCTCGGTCTCGGTAGCAGCACCCACCTTGATGACGGCCACGCCGCCGGCCATCTTGGCCAGACGCTCCTGCAGCTTCTCGCGGTCATACTCGCTGGTGGTGTTGTTGATCTGGGCGCGAATCTGGGCCACGCGGTCGGCAATGGCCTGCTTGTCGCCCATGCCGTCCACGATGATGGTGTTCTCCTTGGTGACCTTCACCTGGCGGGCACGGCCCAGCATATCCACGGTGGCATCCTTCAGGGTCAGGCCCAGCTCCTCGCTGATGACCTGGCCGCCGGTGAGGATGGCAATATCCTGGAGCATCTCCTTGCGGCGGTCGCCAAAGCCGGGAGCCTTGACGCACACCACGTTCAGGGTGCCCCGCAGACGGTTGACGATCAGGGTGCTCAGGGCCTCGCCCTCCACGTCCTCGGCGATGATGAACAGCTTCTTACCGGCCTGGACCAGCTGCTCCAGCAGGGGCAGAATGTCGGAGATCACGGAGATCTTCTTGTCGGTGATGAGGATATACGCATCGTCGATGAGGGCCTCCATCTTGTCGGTGTCGGTGACCATATAGGGGGTGATATAGCCCCGGTCGAACAGCATGCCCTCCACCACCTCGGAATAGGTCTCGGCGGTCTTGGACTCCTCGATGGTGATGACGCCGTCGGCGGAGACCTTCTCCATGGCCTCGGCGATGAGCTTGCCGATGAAGGCGTCGCCGGAGGACACGGTACCTACCCGGGCGATGTCGTCGGTGCCGTTGACCTTCTGGCTCTGCTGGTGGATGGCGGCCACGGCGGCGTCCACGGCCTTGGCCATGCCCTTCTTCATGACGATGGGATTGGCGCCGGCGGCCAGGTTCTTCAGACCCTCGCGGATCATGGCCTGGGCCAGCAGAGTAGCGGTGGTGGTACCGTCGCCGGCCACGTCGTTGGTCTTGGTGGACACCTCGCGCACCAGCTGAGCGCCCATGTTCTCAAACGGATCGTCCAGCTCGATCTCCTTGGCGATGGACACGCCGTCGTTGGTGATCAGGGGGGTGCCGAACTTCTTATCCAGCACCACGTTGCGGCCCTTGGGGCCCAGGGTGATCTTGACGGTATCGGCCAGCTGATTGACGCCGGACTCCAGAGCTTTGCGGGCTTCCTCGCCGCGCTTGATAATCTTAGCCATAATATTGCCTCCTAATTAAAACAGACAGCGAATTTTTTATTCAACGATAGCCAGGATATCAGCCTGCTTGACGATGATATACTCCACGTCCTCCAGGGTGACCTTGGTGCCGGCATACTTGTCGGTGATGACCTTGTCGCCGGGCTTGACGGTCATGGTAACGGTCTTGCCGTCCACAACGCCGCCGGGGCCCACGGAGATCACTTCCGCCACAGAGGGCTTCTCCTTGGCAGAGCCGGTGAGGATGATGCCGCCCTTGGTGGTCTCCTCCGCCTCCGTCATCTTCAACACGACGCGATCAGCAAGCGGTGTCAGTTTCATGGTTGGTTCCTCCTTATATCTTTACATAATAAACGAGTTCAGCGTTAGCACTCGACTTCCTGGAGTGCTAACGCTGATTATCATACCACACTATTTGGATTTTGCAAGGGGGATTTTGGAAAAATTTCAAAAATTCACAAATTGGTCAAATATGGACAGGGGACCTTCCGGTCACAGCCGCCCCAGAGCGGCCAGGATCAGCCCCGCCAGCTCCAGAGCCCCCACCGCCGAAAGAAGGCAGATGGCGGCAAGGCCGGGCTTGGGAATGCGCAGCGGGGTCACATACAGCGCCGCCAGCAGCAGCATTCCCGCCGCCAGGATATAC
>OHKU01000528.1_pt1 | contig 20691 bp, 19 predicted proteins | sample 1568911 | NCBI WGS metagenome assembly OHKU01 (sample SAMEA3879574, study PRJEB24766) | human gut metagenome | biome: human-associated habitat; feature: feces | place: USA | collected 1985/1987
TGATATAATGAGCGCAAGAGAGCCAGAGGGAGCTTGCTCACTCTCGGCGAACGGCTCATTAGCGAACGAATATCCTGCAAAGCAGGATGTAAAGCGCGATAGCGCGGATTCGTGAGCTCACGATATAATAAAAAACAGAACTATGAAAGAGAAAGGGGCGATTTTCAAAATGAATTTGTATATCAGTGATCTGCATTTCGGGCATACAAATGTGATAAGATTTGACCATCGTCCCTTTTCCGATGTGAAGGAGATGGATCATGCACTGATCCATTTGTGGAATTCCCGGGTCAATCCGGAGGATGATGTATATATTATAGGAGATTTCTGCTATAAGAGTGACCACAGTCCGGATTGGTATCTGCGCCAGCTGAGAGGGCACAAGCATTTGATCATCGGCAATCATGACAAGGTGACAGTGGATTGCCCGGAGGCGGCAAAGTATCTGGAAAGTATGGAAAAAATGCAGCATGTGACGGACGGAGACAGACAGATCTGCCTGTGTCATTACCCTCTTGCGGAGTGGTATAAGTCGAGGCATAGTTCCTGGCTGATCTACGGACATATTCATGCGGCCAGAGATGAAGTCTATGAATTTATGAAGACCCGGGAACGGGCACTCAATGCGGCAGCCTGCATCAACAATTATACCCCTGCTTCCTTCAATGAACTGATCCGCAATAATGAGTATTTTCAACAGGCAGGAAATGAGGTGCCGGACAAGGGGGGAAGGAATGAATTATTATATCAGTGATCTGCATTTGTTTCATGAAGCGGCAATACGTTTCGATGACCGTCCGTTCCGGGATCTGGAGGAAATGCACGCCGAGATCGTAATGCGGTGGAATGAAAAGGTGAATAACGGCGATACAGTGTATATCCTGGGGGATGTGAGCATGCGCGGTAAGAACGAGGATCTAATCGCTCTGGTGGCAATCCTGAAAGGGAAAAAGATCCTGATCCGGGGCAATCATGATGATGTGTCCGATCTCAGATACCGGCAGTTGTTCCAGGAAGTCTGCGATTATAAGGAGATCCGGGATTCTGTAGGCGGTAAGAGTTATGAACTGGTGCTGTGCCATTACCCTATTTTCAGCTGGAAGCATATGAGCCGCGGCACGATTTTACTCTACGGGCATACCCACAACAGCCCGGAAGATATGTATTTTCAGAAATGTCTGGAAGGAATGAAAGACAACAAATGCCGACATACCGGTGACAGTCCCGTACAGGCATATAATGTGGGCTGTATGAAGCCGTGGATGGACTATGAACCGAGAAGTCTGCAGGAAATTATAAAATAAAAAGCTTTGAAAGAAAAATCGAGCAGGGGAACCGGCTCGATTTTTTGCAACCCTAGATTCGATGAAAGATCTGAAAAAAATATGTGCTATGATGGCAGTGTAACATGGATCACAGACCCTTAGGAAAGGATGAAGAAACAGATGCAGTTACGTGAAATGATAGACAAGTATCCGCAACAGTATATCGCGGTGGCCCATACGAAAAAAGGTATCGACAACCTGATCGAGACGGCTACGGTTTTGAAGGTGTATCCCACTTTGCTGGATGCCTACGATAATCTGTCGGAGATCAAAGCATACAAGAAGAGATACTCAGACTTCGATATCGTGTATGGGGACTATGAAGACTATGTATCCACAAGGCGCAAAGTTGTGATGACAAAGACGGATGAAAGACTTACCCAGGAGGAAATCGACAAACTGCTCGCAATGATAGATCATTAAAGGAATACGGATGATCTGCGGGCGGAGATTGCCACAGAAAAATCTGCAATATGCATTTTTATGCGCGATTATGTCAGAGGCGAAAAGGGAAAATGACAATATTTGATTATCTGAAAAAGAATTGTGAAGTGGCGATATATACGGATGAATACGGGAATACCTATATGGAGACGAAGGAATGGGAGTATGAAAAAATTATTTCCGGAGCCATAGAAATCAGCAATAAAGCAGACGATGCTATTGTCTGGCTGATACCGAAAGAAGTTTATGAAAAGCATTCGGAAATTGAGATCGCTATTGCCGGGGATGAGTCAGTCAATCCCGTTCGAAATGTCCGCGGGCCCTATTACCGGATGAGAGGAGTACCCGTAACGGCAGAGCAGGCATTTGATATTATCCGAAGGACGGACAGATTTTTAAATTTTTACGTGAGTGCTGTTCGCAGCCATGAAGATTATATCGGATGTGTGAATTTTGAGAACTGTCTCATTCAGAAGAATCATTATCCCACGGGATATGGCTGGATCCGTGCGGATGGAACGATTGGGGCGAATGCGACTACGCAAAAATACCCCACGGTCAGGGAATTTATCGAAGAATGGTATAAACTGCTCTATGCATTTCCTTATCTGAATCTGATCATTGCGGTTACGGGGTGGAACGAAGGACCCTGGGGTGACGAAACGGTATCGGAGGAGGAATTCTGCAAAGAGGTTGCCGTGGGGATATATGTCCATGACAGGAAAATAGAGATCCTGAATCCGCCAAATACCATAGCAAAGTATAAGGAATATAATAAACGCTACGGAACACCGCCTGAGAAATTCGAGCGGGAGTATTACGAGAAGCATAAGTACGAGAGGTATAAGACCGAACAGGCGAATCCGGCGTATTTGAGAAAGTGCATCGAAGCCTATGGGCTGGATGCGGATAAAATCTTGAAAAGGGGATAAGAAAAATGAATAATCCATTTATTGATGTATTTTGTCCACATTGTGGAGAATTTGTGAACCCAATCTATGAAGGGGACTGCCCTAATTGCGGAGAATATATAGGATCTGACGACAATGAGGAATGGGATGACGGGAGTGATGGAGACGGATATTATTTTCATACCTGAACAAAAAAACAGCAGATCCCGCCAGATCTGCTGCTTTTTCTGTGTATATGAGCGTGAAAAACACACTTCTATCAGAATTTTTCAGCGAAGCTCTTGTAATACTCGTCAAAAAACTCGTTAACCTTTTCCATGATCTTCTTCATAATAGTCACCCTTAACCTTTCCAAGACAAATGAACTGTTGACTTTGTTGTTACGCTTAAGGGGTCAGGCCTGACTTCCTTTTGATGATTATAATTTACCATATTGCGCTTATAATGTGAAATACATATAATAGAAGTATAATAATACCTAAAAGGTATAATAAAAGAAAATACAACATGTTACAAAATAGAAAGATTAAGCTGGTTTTTGGAAAAAGCATGGAAGGAGGATGCTGGAAAGATGGAATTGCGCCATATCCGATATTTTAAGGCCGTAGCGGAAGAGAAAAGTTTTACCCGGGCGGCAGAACAGCTGGCCATTGCCCAGCCGCCTCTGAGCCGTCAGATTCAGGATCTGGAAGCGGAACTGGGTACGACATTGTTCCTTCGGACGCCCCATAAAGTATCCCTGACAGAAGAGGGAGAGCTTTTTCTGCAATATGCCAATCAGATTCTGGATCTGGTGAACCGGTCGGAAGAGGATGTCAGAGAGCGGAAGGAAGGCTTGCAGGGTACGTTGTACATTGCTTCGGTAGAGGGCTGTGGCCCTCGCCTTTTTGCGGAATGGATCGCTGGATTTCAGCAGAGACATCCTCATGTACAGTACAATCTGTGGAACGGCAACACAGATGATGTGAATAACCGCGTAACGAAGGGATTGTGTGAGATTGCCATGATCACGGCCCCTTATAACACAGAGGAATTCCACGTGCTGCCGGTGTATGAAGAACCCTGGGTGGCAGTGATCCCCAAGGGACATGCATTGTATTCCTGGGAAAATGATCCGGTGAAGCCCTCGGAGTTGTTGCCCTATGATCTGTTGATTCCCTCCAGAGAATCCAGAAAAGGTGAAATCGATAAATGGTTCGATGGCACAGGGCATGCTCCGGTGATCCGGGGAAGGATCGCACATATGATGAATGCCTACGAACTGAGCCTCCACGGCGTCGGCATCTCGATCTATCCGGCATCGATTTCCTCCCTGATCCGAGACAAGGACGTCTGCGTGCGGCCGGTGGAGCATCCGAATGCCCATGCGGATTATGCTTTGATCTGGAATAAAAATCATACCCTGTCCCATGTGGCGGAAGAGTTTATCAAATATGTAGAGAGCATTGAGGAACGTAACAGCGTGGAATAGAAGATCCGTGGAAGGAGTCCGGGCGCTGAGCAACGGCAGGCATAAACACAATATACAACCATACACATAAGAAACAAGGGAGAACAGGCATGAACATTACAGTGTATCTGGGAGCAAATGAAGGAAAAGATGCGACACTGAAAATGGCGGTGAGGGAACTCGGCACCTGGATTGGAGAGAGTGGCAACCGCCTGATCTACGGAGGTTCCAAATCCGGCCTCATGGGAGAACTGGCGGAGAGCGTGTTGCAGGCAGGTGGAGAAGTCATCGGGGTGGAGCCACAGTTTTTCATTGATATGGAATACCAGTATGATGAGATCACGGAGCTGATCGTCACGAAGGATATGACAGAACGGAAGACGAAGATGATCGAACTGGGGGATGTATTTATTGCCTTTCCGGGAGGAACCGGCACGCTGGAAGAGATCGCAGAGGTGATGTCCAAGGTGTCTCTGAAGCATTTGACTGCGCCCTGTATCCTCTATAACCTCAATGATTATTATGACGGATTACAGACATTGCTGCGGCATATGACAGAGATGGGGCTGTCCTCCCCGGAGAGACAGGAAGGAATCTATTTTGCAAAGGATCTGTCTGAAATCCGTGAGATTATAAAAAATCAGCGGAGCAATGTAACGATCGCTCCGCCGGAGAATACACAAGGTATGGGAAATCACTTAGGTTAACAGGTTGAAGCCCATTACTACCAGACCCAGGATCACGAGAATCACACCGGTGACACGGTTCAGAGTCTTGGGTGTGGCCTTGTTGGCGAACAGTGCGGCAATCCGGGCCCAGATCAGGGTAAAGATGACACACAGGATCCATACGGTCCAGTCGGGCATGCCCCCGATGGCAAAATGGGAAACTGCACCGGTCAGAGCGGTAAAAGCCATAATAAAGACGCTGGTTCCCACAGCAGTTTTCAGCTCATAGCCCAGGACAGAAGTCAGGATCAACAGCATCATCATGCCGCCGCCGGCACCGACGAAACCGCAGATAAAGCCGATCAGCATACCGCATACCAGAGACTGGATGGCTCTTTTTTTCGCGGAGACGCCCTGCATGGCTTCCTTGGTGGTCATTACGGGACGGACGATGAATTTGATACCTAACAGGAAAGTCATGAACACGGAGAAATTCCCCATGGTAGCGGAAGGCACCAGGCTGGATACGTAGCTGCCTACGACGGTGAATACCAGCACACTTCCCATCATGATCAGGCCGTTTTTGACATCAATATTTTTATTTTTCGCATAGGTATAAGCGGATACGGCACTGGCCAGAACGTCCGAGGACAGCGCAATGCCGACGGCCAGATACGGATCCATGCCGGCCGGCATATCTAAAAAGGTTATCAGCATGGGACTGATGACGGCAGCAGCGCTCATTCCGGCAAATCCGGTGCCCAGGCCGGCTCCCATGCCGGCGAAAAAAGTGACAAGAATCGTGATTAAAATCTGCATTTATTTATCTCCTTTCAGGATATTGTCCATATTTCTCTCCATGACATGAAGCATGTGGTAAAAGATCTCTTTGCTTGTCTCATCGGTGCCATCTAGCAGAGTATCTTTGAAAATGCTCTGTATCATGCGGCCTTTTTCGATGACATCCTGTGCTTTCTCCGTGCAGAACAGCAGAGTCTTCCGACGGTCATCCGGAGCCTCTCTGCGTTCCAGGTACCCCTCGCACACCAGCTTGTCCACATTGACGGACACCAGATTCGCCTTGATCCGGCGGATCTCCACGACATCACTGGCAGTGTGGTATTCCGGATTATTGCCGAAGAACATGAGAATATCAAAAGCTGTCTGTGGCAGCTTTAACTGCTGGCACAGAGGTTTGCACATGGCGTTGTAAGCCAGATTGAATTTTTGTACGAATTCGATATCAGTATTCATCCGAAGGCCTCCTTACTTAGTATTATACAAAGTGTAATTACTGAAATTACAAAAGTGAATATTTCAAATTTGAAATAATTGCTATATTGCATAGTATTACAGATAGTTTTCGAAGTCAATCATAAGATATTTTATTTCATAAAAAATTTATATTAATTATCCTATCGTAAACATCATTTTGGTATGTTATAATTTATTTGATGCAAGGGTGCATTCAGAGACTGTGGGCATACAGAAGAAAGTGTCGGGAGGAGACATGAGTATCAATACATATGATGAACAGAAATTCTGGGAGGAAATGGATATCCTGTTCCCGGATATTGTAAAAGCCATTACTTCTCTGGCGAAAAAGTCCTACATATCCATAACCAATCTGCGGAACGGCGTGACATGGTGGTCCGAGAAGACGATGGAATATTTTGGTATGCAGGAGAACTATACCATCCGCGGACAAGAAAAATCAAAAAGATCGATTCATCCGGATGATCTGGAGGATTTCCGGAGGGGATTCCAGGAGAGAGTTGCCGGGAAAAATATGGACGAGCCCTGGGAATACCGGGTGCGTGACGGAAGCACCTACAACCGGATCAGTGCCAGGGCGAAAATGCTGAATGATAAGGATGGAAAGCCTTTTGTGATCGTAATACGATATAACAACTACGGTATTTCCGACGAGGTGGATGCGACTACCGGATTGCATACGGAACCGGCGCTGGATCGGGAAATCAGGGAATTCCTGGAGGAAAGCGGACAGGGGACTCTGCTGAAGATCGGACTGGATCAGTTTAGTCATATCAATGTTATGTACGGTGCCGCTTTTTCGGATAAGATTCTGAACTGTGCGGCACAGGAGCTGTTGCGCCTGTTAAGGGGAAAAGGATATGTATACCGGCTCTCCGGTGCGAAATTTGTGATCAGCTTTAAAAATGTATCCAAAGAGGAACTACAGCAGATATACGATGAGATCGTAGAAGCTTTTGAAAATACAGAGGTAGAGGGGAAAAAGATCCCTCTGAAGGTATCTGCCGGCGCAATATTTATGGAACCTTATATGAAGGAGACGAACGCGGTCCGCAGCCGTCTGACTTATGCGTTGAACCATTCCCGGCTTGAGCATCACGGAGAGCTGGTGATTTTTAATGATGAGGTCTGTGGCAGTGACGAGAACCAGTTTGAACTGATCGGTGTGATCCATCAGTGTGCTACGCATAACTTTGAAGGCTTCCGGATGTTCTATCAGCCGATTGCCGATACGAAGACCGGCAAGATCCGGGGAATGGAAGCGCTGCTCCGATGGGAACTGGAGCCTTACGGGATGGTGTCCCCCGGTGTGTTCATGGAGTGGCTGGAACAGGATCCCTGTATTTTTGATCTGGGGAACTGGATCCTTCGGACAGCACTTACGGATGTACAGAAGCTGCGCGAGGAGACGGAAGGCTTTTTCGTCAATGTCAATGTGGCGGCGGCACAGCTGGAGCGCAGAGAGTTCCGCAGTGCTGTTATGAATATTTTAAAAGAGACCGGTGCGAAGCCGGAGGAGCTTTGCCTCGAATTGACAGAACGATGCAGAGATCTGGATATTCATTTCCTGCGCGGAGAGGTAGAATTTTTCCATTCCCAGGGGATCAAGATCGCACTGGATGACTTCGGAACAGGCAACAGTTCCTTAAGTCTGGCGCTGGAGCTTCCTTTTGACGAACTGAAGGTAGATATGAGCTTCATCCGTGATATTAAGCAAAAACCTCAGAATCAGGCCATGGTGCAGTCCATCGTAGATTATGCCAGGAGGACTAACACCGAGACCTGCATTGAGGGTATTGAGAATAAGGAAGTCAGCGACTATATCGAGAAATTTGGATCTACCTGGCAGCAGGGATATTACTATTCCAAACCGGTACCTATCGATCGGTTTGAAGAAGTGCTGCGCGAGAAATCAACCGAAAAAGAATAAGTAGTTATTCTCGAAGGGCATTGGGTGCTACACCGTATTTTTTCTTAAATGCACGGCGGAAGCTAGTCAGATTGTTGTAACCGACCGCCACGTATAAATCAGCTATTTTAATGTCTGTTGTTTCCAGCAGATGTTTTGCCTGCGTCATGCGGACCTGTTCCAGATACGTAGAGAAGTTTACCCCTACTGTTTTTTTGAAAAGGAAGGAAAAGTAACTCTCGGAGATGTGGAACAGGTCCGATATTCTGCTTAAACATAAGGATGGATCCCCATAATTCTCATCAATATAAGCCTGAATGCGCACAATCAGCTGGTTGTCGTTTTCCGGTTGCTTGTTTTTTTCACATAATTCCAGAGCAATCTGCTCGTAATTTTCCAGGGTAGAATCTTCGGACAGACCGGCTAAGCTTGAGTCATCATAGGAAATGTCATTATCCCTGATTACTTTCAATAAGGTAATTTCTATATTTTCTAAAAGCCATTTCACTTGTCTGGAATTAAGTTTTCGTTTCTTAAAATTTTCGTCCTTTATAAAATTAAAAATTGTTTTTGTCTGTTTGAAGTTACCGGATTTTACAAAATTATATAATTGGTCTGCCACTTCGTTAGGATAAAAGAAGGAATCCTGAAATTCCAAAATCTCACGATACAGACACAGGTAACCCGGGCTGGAGACACGTTTTACAGCCTCTTTGGATTGGCGATACGATTTCCAGACGGAGGAGATGGTGTCGGTTGTACAGCCTAAGCCACCATAAATCCAGATATTGTAATCCTGCAACAGCGTAGTATGGACATGTAAAAATAAATCTTCAACTTTGTCCAGCTCTTCCCTGTCATATAATAAAATAGTATAAACACTATTCTTGGAACCCTGCATGATATAGGAATGTATAAAATAACTGGAAAGGATATCGGAAATAACATCCGCATAATCAGGGGAGAGGATGTTGATCATTCCCTGAGGGTCATTATTTAGCTCCAAAGTATCCAGGTAGACATTACAGTATAAGATAGCAAAGGAATTGGCATTAGCGGAAATGGAAAGATAATTTTGGGCATACGCAGCTTCTTCCTCACTCAGAATCGTACCATGAATCAATTGATCAAAATAATAATTGCGGAGGGTGATCTTTTGGGACTCATTTAACCGCATGAGCTCTTCGTGGTTGAAATTCACTTCCCGCAGGCGATATTCCATTGCTTCATAGGGTTTATAATTGGCCTTGGACAACAGAACAATAATCAAAAAGCTTCCTACGACACCGAGAAAGATAACGAATAGAGACAGTAACTGCAGTCCGTTTCCCGGTGCTTTCAGGTAGGACGTGGGAACAATCAGATAATAGTTCAGATTCGGTGTCTGTGCGGAGGTATAGAGTACTGTGACGGGAGCACCCTGAAATACTGTGCTGGAATATCCCCGTTCGGAATAATCTAACGAGGAAAGCAGAGAAACATCTATTTTTTTTAACAGCGCTTCATTGTTACTGAAAGTAAGCATAGTGTCACTGCTGCTATCCTGGATGATGAGACAGCCATTCTTCATCAGATCGACAGAATCCACCATTTGCTGCATATAATCAGCATTCAGCTCAAAAATGATGTCAGCATTGATATTTTTGAAGGTATAATTCTGCAGAGAGACAGCATAACAATAGTTTTTTCTGTGTGGTGTATATTCGGTCGCAAAATGGTCAAGAGAAAGAAAATGGTTATAATTGTCTGAGGATTCCAGAGTCTCCTTCCATTCCTCATATTTTGAGGGATCCAGCATTTGATTGTTTTTATAAAAGGAATAGAGATTCTCAAAATCATTATAGCTGATTATGTAGTCTGTATGACGCAGATGGATATAATAGGTCTGAATTGGCTGGAGTGAATAGTCAGAATACATATCTACCAGAGCCTGTTTGGTAATATAGGCATTATAATAAAACGCTCGTTCCCCCTGATCGGCTTCCGCCAGGCGGGAAAGGCTGGAATTATTTGCCATTCGCTTGGAAATCAGATAAATATTCGCATAGCAGTTGCTGTATTGCTCGGATACATTTTTAAGAGAAAGCATATTTTCATTCAATAGTTCCTGCTTTGCATTATGCGAAAGAATAAAATGGAAAACAATTCCCAGAATGAGCACAATGACCAAGAGCAGACTGTAGGATGTTATCAATTTTATGAAGTATTTATTTTTTCTGGAATTCATAACAAAAACCCTCCTGAGAGATATTATTATAGTATCATAATAGGTGAAAAAGGCAATGAAATGGAATGTAATAAAATAAAATGTGTATCATTGACATAAAAAATGAGCCTCTAATAACAAAAAATATATACACTAAATCTTGAAATATGTGACTTTAAATTGTGCAAAATGACAGATATAATGAAAGCACATTGATACTTCCGGCGCCGAAGTGACAATAATCAACAAATCAAGCAGCAAAGAAACAAAACAAAATAAGAAACAAGAAACAACAGAGAAGATAACAGAATATGGACGGAGGTTATTTATGGTAAAGAAAAAGTTATTATCAGTCGCACTGGTTGCGGTTACCGTATGTTCCATGATATTTACAGGGTGTGGGAGCTCTGCGGAAAATACGGGAAATGATACAGGAAAGACAGATAGCGATGCACAGGCAGGAAATACTGCCGGGGATGTTGCAGATGTTGCAGATGATGTAGAGAAACCGGAAAAGATTACGATTATGGTAGACGGAACTTTCCAGGCGACATTGGCAGACGGTCAGGAAGAATGGGTCAATAAATGGGAAGAACTGACAGGAATCGAACTGGAAGTCATCCAACCGGATCACAATGCCTACTATGATGTGTTGGGACAGACCTTTGCCAGCGGACCGGAGAACTGGCCAGATGTCGTTATCCTTGGATCTTCCTATTATTCCGGATATGCGGGAGAGGGAGCTCTCTGGGATATGACGGATGCCTGGAACAATTCAGAGCTGAAGAAGAATCCCAACACGGATGTGAGTGTCGTAGAAGGCAATATGTTGGATGGACATCTGTACGGACTGGCACTTGGCGGAGGTGGCGGATGTATGACTTTCCTCAGAAAACAGTGGCTGGATAACTGTGGACTGGACATTCCGACGACGTATGAAGAGTATCTGGAAATGTTGGATGCTTTCAGCAACGGTGATCCGGATGGAGACGGTATCAATGGAAATACCATTGGTGTATCCGCAGCCGGATTTGTAGGAAATGAAGCTCCTTATACCAATTATCTGCCGGAATTCTATCAGGATGCATATCCTTCTTTCTATCAGGGAGAGGATGGCGTATGGAGAGATGGATTTACCGAGGATTCCATGAAGGAAGCGATCAAGAGATTACAGGATGCTTACAACAAGGGTTATATCGATAAGGAATCTCTGACGAATGCGACCAGCAACTGCCGTACCAAATTCATGGAAGGGGAGTTCGGAGCATTTACTTACTGGGCAGGCGGATGGTCTGATCAGCTGTCGGATGGACTGGCTGCGAATGGACAGGACAGCGAACTGGTATTTATGCCGCCTATCGCAGAGGTTGGAAAATACTGGCAGAGATGTGCACCGGTGTATGCGATTACTTCTTCCTGTAAGAATCCGGAAGGCGTATTCAAATATTTTCTGGAAAGCATTTTTGATGATGGAGACATGGAAACATTGTGGATCTATGGAGTAGAAGGCGTTCATTGGTCCAGACAGGCAGAAACAGTATGTGGCAATACGTATCAGGATGGAGAGTTCCATATGATGGAGATGCGTTCCCAGCCCGGAGTACAGTATACGACCATCATTATGGGAGATACCAATATCTGTCCGTTGACCGAGAGACTGGTTCCCGTAAAGAAATATACAGAGGAATCGATGGAAATCTTTAATGCCAATAACAAGACGGCACCTCTGCCGGTAACAACAGATATGATGAGCCAGTATAATGGTGATCTGACCAGTTTGAAGAACTCTATTATTGCGGACTGTGTGGTACAGGGTGTTTCTGTGGAAGAAGGATACAAACGGTTTGAACAGGAAGGCGGAGCCGAATGGTCTCAGGCAATCGTAGATTCCCTGAATAAATAATCTGGTAACAGTATAGGAGGTTGCATTATGATAGATAAAATGAGAGAACTGACGGATCGGCAGATGCTAGATTTTGTAAAAGAATTGGAAAAAAGAAGAATACCTCTGCATAGTGTTCTGATAGCGCAGCATGGGAAGCTTATATTTGAAAAATATTATGCACCCTATTGCCGTAATAAGCTGCAGAGAATGTTTTCTGTGACCAAAAGCTTTACTTCACTGGCAATCGGCTTGTTGGAGCAGGAAGGGAAAATTTCCCTGCAGGATCCTATCTGTGATTATTTTCCGGAATATCTGCCTGGGAGAGTGCATCCCTGGCTGGCAGAGATGACGATAGAAAATATGTTGAAAATGCAGACCTGCTACAACATGACAACTTATAACAAGACCAGCACAACTGAGAACTGGGTGAGGAGCTTTTTCCAGACAGAACCCACCCACAGACCCGGAACTCTCTTTATGTACGATACATCATCCTCCCATACGCTCTGTGCACTGGTAGAAAAACTGACCGGTGAAAAGATGTTGGATTATCTGAAAGAAAAGCTGCTGCGCCAGATTGGCTTCAGCGAGGAGTCTTATATCATAGAGGATCCCTTTGGAACCTCTATGGGAGGGAGTGGCCTGATGGCTACTCCCGAAGATCTTCTTCGTACCGGCTGTATGCTGTTAAAGCAGGAAAAGGGTTCTTATGCAGCGAGAGCGACAGAACCGAGAACAGCAACACAGCTCGACGGCGACGGCCGCTGGTATGGATATCAGTTCTGGATCCCGATGGAGGGGACTTTTGCAATGCTGGGGCTGGGCGGTCAGATAATGCTGGCAGTTCCGGAAATGGATCTCGTTGTTGTAACGACAGCAGATACGCAGGGTATGGGCGGAGCCGAGCAGATGATACTTGCCGCAGTGAGAGAAGCTCTGCTGAAGGATGATTCCCCGGAAAATGATGTTGAGAAAACAACGTTGCCAGTGTTATCTACGGTATTTGAAGGAAAACCTTGTGCAGATTTCGGAAAAAAATATCCGCTGCTCCGAAACAAGTATGGATTTACATGGTGTGGCGTAACTTTTTCCGAGGAGGATCAAAAAGGAGTACTCTCGTATGAAATAGAAGGAAGAGAATGTCAGCTTCCCTTTGGAATCGGACATCTGGAAGAGGGAGAGTTCCCTATATACAAGGAGAAATGTGCTGCCTCCGGAGCCTGGATGGATCAAAATACGCTGTATATCTTCTGCTGGCTGATCGGAGAAAGTGTTGCATCCATCCGCTTACGTCTCTATTTCTCAGAGGATGGACTGACCATACATATGAATAAAACAGAAGAGACAAAGTACAACGAATATATGGGATTTTTGAATAGCTGACATAGAGCAGCCGGAACGGAGGGTAAACGTTGTGAAAGAGAAAGAAAAAACTTTGCCTAAGAGGACGCCTGGAGGAACCGCGTTCAAGCACGCCCGTGCATATCGGGGAGTCTATCTGATGGCGACACCGGTATTAGTGTCAGCATTGATATTTTATTATCTTCCTATGTTTGGTATCCGTTATGCCTTTTTTACATATAAAGGAATCAATGATCCAATCTTCATAGGAATAAAGCACTTTGCAAAAATGTTCAGTATGCCGGGGTTCTGGAAGGCGTTCAGCAATACGTTGGTGCTGAGTATTACAAAGCTGGTTTTGAATACCGGTGCTGCAGTTATTATTTCGGTATTATTGAATGAATTGATTTTTTTAAAGTTGAAAAAGGTATTTCAGACGATTGTATACATTCCGCATTTCATGTCCTGGGTAGTGGCAGCATCCATATTTTCCATGATTCTGTCTCCGACATCCGCGGGATTGGTCAATGATGTTCTGATGAAATTACACTTGATCACGGATAATATTTATTTCCTCGGAGACCAGAAATGGTGGAGATTTTCGTATTACATAATTAATGTCTGGAAAGATACGGGCTGGGGAACGATTATTTTCATGGCAACGTTGGCGGGAATCAGCCCGGAATTATATGAAGCAGCGTCGATGGATGGGGCAAACCGTTTCCAGAAGATGATCTATATTACCCTGCCTGCGTTGAACAATACAATCGTGACGGTACTGGTATTGAATCTGGCGAAGGTTATGAATTTGTTTGAGTCAGTTTTTGTATTACAGAATGATGCCGTTATCAAGGTATCGGATGTATTGCAGACTTATATCTATACGCAGACATTTAACTCCGGTGCAATTCCGGATTATGGGTATACGACAGCGGTCGGTATGTTTTCCTCTATTATAAGCTGTATTCTGGTGCTGGTATGTAACAGAGTAAGCCATAAGACGAGAGGAAGAGGTATTGTATGATGAAAAAGAAAGTGAAAATTTTTGATATCGTATTGATCGTAATATTTACAGTATTTTCGCTGGTGATGATTATCCCGGTATATAAAGTACTGGTGGACTCTTTTGATCTGAAGACGGCTTATGGTATGAAGTTGTTTCCGGAGCAGTTCGGGTTCGCAGGGTATAAATCAATTTTTACCAATCCGACGATGCTCAGACCATTCCTGATTTCCTGTTACACGACGGTTATGGGAACGATCATGGGATTGCTGATCTCAGTACTTGGGGCATATGTGCTGATTCAGTGGAAGATGCCGGGGCGGGCATTTATTGCCAATGTGTTGTTGTTTACCATGATATTTAACGGAGGTATGATCCCGACCTATCTGGTAATGAAGGATTTCCATCTGACAAATAATCTGTGGGGTGTGATCCTGCTGCCTGCAATCAATGTATATAATCTGGTGCTGATGAAGAATTTTTTTGAAGGAATCCCGATCAGCCTGATGGAATCGGCAGAGATTGACGGTTGTTCACATTTTAGGATCCTGTACAAAATCGTATTGCCGTTGTCAAAGGCTGCACTGGCATCCATAGGACTGATGTATGCGGTGGGTTATTGGAATGATTACACGAACTATAAGCTGTATATCACGAATTCAAATTTATATAACTTCCAGATGAAACTGCGGGCATTGATCATGGGAAGCGATCTTCCATCAGCGGTAGAAGGAGCAACGGAAAATACGGTGAAAAATGCAGCGGTTATTGTAGCAATTCTACCATTTATGATCATTTATCCATTCTGCCAGAAATATTTTGTACAGGGAGTAAATATCGGGGCTGTAAAAGAATAATAAGTAATAATTATAGAAAGCAAAAATGACATCAGCATACAACTGCCAGATGTCATTTTTTGCGAAATAAAATCTCAAGAAAATCTTAAGAATTTTCGGTGGACAAACATAGGACTTTAGGGATACAATATATTTTAGAGTGCCGGTCGAGAGACCGGATAGAACAAACAGATGAAAGGAAGCATTCATGAAAAAGAAAGTACTTGCAGCAATTTTACTTGCAGTAGGCGTTCTGACCGGCTGTGGAAACAGTGAGCCGATCTCTTCTCCGATCCAGACCGTAGAAGCAGAGCCTATTGCTACCGATACCAAGGAGGTAGAGCAGCCTGCCGCAACTGAGTCTTCCGCGGATGAAGTTGCACCGGAGCACTCCTATCGCAGCGAACTTACCAACGAGTGGATCGATGAGGATCTGAAGGATCAGCGCCCCATCGCAGTAATGGTAGATAACGAGAGAACCGCACTTCCTCATTTCGGTGTGGCAGATGCCGATGTAGTATATGAGATCATGAACAGTACCCTGAACGACAGAATTACCCGTTTCATGGTAGTGGTAAAGGACTGGGATAAGATCGAGCAGCTGGGCAGTATTCGTAGTGCCCGCCCTACCAATTTTATGCTGGCAGCAGAGTGGAATGCAGTTCTGTGTCATGATGGTGGTCCCTTCTTCATCAATGACTGGGTGGCAAAGGATTATTCCGCGAACTTCAGCGGCGGCTTTGCCCGTTACAGCAACGGTAAGGCAGCAGAGTTCACCGAGTATATCACTTATGATAAGTACACCAACACCCAGAAGGGCAAGACCTATGATGGTCTGAAGCAGCGTTTTGCAAATTCCAAGTATACCACTACTTACAATGATTACTATCAGGGACCTCACTTCAAATTTGCAGACGGAGAAGTTACCTTTGATGATAGAAGTGATGCTATCAGCGCTACTACCATTGAGCTTCCTTTCAAGCACAACGGTTCTACTCTGAAGTACAACGAAGAGACCGGAACCTATGATTACTATGAGTATGGTTCTGCACACAAGGATGCTGACAGCAATGCACAGCTCACTTTCGAGAACGTTATTCTGCAGGATACCACTTTTGCAGAACTGGGTGAAGGCTACCTGATCTACAATGCCATCGACTCCGGACGCTCCGGTTACTACATTACTCAGGGTAAGGCTATCGAAGTTACCTGGACCAAGTCTTCCGAGAATGCTATCACACATTACTATGATGCGAAGACCGGTGAGGAGATCCAGATCAATACCGGTAAGACCTATATCTCTCTGATCCCCAGCGATGGTTGGAGCAGCCTTGTAATCAAATAAGTCTGACCATGACTTCAGAATTAAGAAAAAGATCCCTTCCGCAGGCAGATGCTGTGGGAGGTTTTTTTTGCGTATACGATGAGCCAAGTACTGATTTGTGCCTGCACAAGAATCTGCATTGCCGTCTGGCGATGCGCCTTTCCATGATGTAAATAAAAAAGATAATAAAAAAGTGTTTTAATACATATAACCCTAAAATCTCCGTGGAAACCACTGAAAAATTGACGTATAATACGACTTAGATTTGGAAAGACATAGATAAGAACAACTTAGGAGTGATGGCGATGAAAACGGCTAAAAAATATAATCCGGATCTGATATTGCACGGAAATCTGATCAGAGCGATCCTGTCTCTGGCAATTCCCGTAGTGATTAACAGCTTCCTGCAGACGATGTATAACCTGACGGATACTTACTGGCTGGGAAAAATTGGAACAGAGCAGCTGGCGGCAATCAATCTTGTGACACCGATGCAGAATATTATTACGAATTTCGGCAGCGGCATCACTGTGGCCGGTGCAGTCCTCATTGCGCAGTATATCGGTGCCGGGGAAAAAGAGGATGCCAGATCCATGGCAAATCAGATATTTGCCTGTGCCATGGGATTTGCCGTGGTCTGTGCCACACTGTGTTTTCTGGGAACACCCGCTATCATCAACTGGCTGGGAGCTGACGGAGGAACTGCATATTATGCAAGAGTTTATCTGCGGGTGGTCATCTGGGATATGCCCTTTTTATATATGGTCAACATTTTTTCCGCAGTACATCAGGCACAGGGAGATACGGTGCGCCCCATGTTCCTTAATCTGGGAGGTATTACGCTGAATCTGTTCCTGGATCCGTTTTTCATGATCATCCTGGATCTGGGAACTGCCGGTGCAGCACTGGCTACGCTATTGGCGAAAGCGATTCCGGCCATGGTGGCTTTCGGACTTCTGTGCAGACAGGAAAATGATATCTGCCTGAACCGTGCGTACATGCGATTACAGAGGGAAAAACTGGGAATGATCCTTAAGATCGGTCTGCCTACCGCTATCGGCGGAAGTACCATGCAGCTGGGATTTCTGCTGATGAGTAAAAACGTGTTTGTCTACGGGACGGAAGCCATGGCGGCTTACGGTATTGGCAACAAGGTGAATGGACTGATCACGCTACCCTCCAATGCCATTGGTTCGGCAACGGCCACTATCGTGGGGCAGAATATGGGAGCAAAGCAGCAGGACCGTGCGGAGAAGGGATATCGGTTTTCCATGTGGATATCGGTTGTATTTTTGTTCATAGGTGGTATGATCTTATCAAGAGATATGATTTCCACGGCAATTGTCGGAATCTTTTCCAAGGATGCGGAAGTTGTGGGCATGGCGGCAGACTTTTTAAGTGTTATGGCATTTTGGTGCTTTACCAATGGTGTGTACAATACGACATCCGGATTGTTCCAGGGAACCGGACACACGGAGGTGACCATGGCTATTGATGTGACCAGATTGTGGGTATTCCGTTTCCTGACGCTATGGTTCTGTGAAAGTGTGCTACATATGGGTGTACGCAGCGTCTGGTATTCCGTGGTGATCAGTAACAGCATCTCATCCCTGATTCTGTATGTTCTGTACCGCTGTGGTATCTGGAAGAAGACCAGGATCAAGGTGGGAAAAGAGGAAGCCGCTTAAGGAGTACTATGGAGAAAAAGAAATCCCATAAGAAAAGTTTTCGAGTTTATTTAAGCATCGTTGCAGTTCTTTTACTGCTTCAGGTCGTTGCCTGGAGCAGCAGAAGCCTCAGCGATGCTTATATTGATTATATTTTCCCAATCTGGGTCAATACCTACGGAAGGATTACAGGGTTGTTTCCCTTTTCCGTGGGCGAATGGTTGATTGTGGCAGGGATTCTGGTGGTGCTTGCTGCGGTTGTGCTGGGATGCAGTTTGCTGATTCCGGCGTGCAGACATTCGGAAAAGTACTGCCGGGGAGTGAAGGAATATTTTGTTTTTTTTGCTTGGACGTTGCTTGCCGTATTTGCCATTATGACGCTAAATTGTACCATGATCTATCATGGGTCTACATTTTCGGAGAAATATTTCGGTGAAGAGGAAGCGCAGGAGCAGACAACACAGGAACGAACGGAGGAACTGCTTCGGATCTATAATGATATCGTCCGGCACTGTAATGAGCTCAGTGAGGTCATGGAACGGGATGACAGTGGTGCCGTGGTGTACTCGGGTGGTGTGGACAGCCGGGGTAATGCGGTGGATATGGAGGATAAAGCCATCGATGTGATGCAGAGCCTGGGGAAAAGGTATGACCAGCTGGATGGTTATTATCCCCGGCCGAAGGCTATGTTTTTCTCGGATTTCATGTGTCAGATGTATATGTGTGGCTATTATTTCCCGTTTTCCATGGAGGCAAATTACAATGATGTCATGTACATCATGGAAAAACCGGCAACCATGTGTCATGAGCTGGCTCACATCCGGGGGTATATCTATGAGGATGAGGCGAATTTTATTGCATTTCTGGCCTGCGTAGAGTCGGATGACAATACTTTTCAATATGCGGGTTACTTAAGTGTGCTGAATTATGTGGCAAACGATCTGCATAAGACAAGACTGGCGGATCCGGACAGCTATGCGGCGGCCAGAGAGGCGGTACATCCGTTACAGGTATTACAGCAGGTGCAGGAGGACAATATCTTTGTCACAGAAGAGCAATGGGAGAGAATCAACGGAAAAGCTGTGGTGAATACGGAGACGGTGGACAGTGTTTCAGATACCCTGACCAATGCTTCACTGAAATTGAATGGTGTTTCGGATGGCATGATCAGCTACAACCGGGTGGTGGAGCTTTTACTGCAATGGTACGGGGAAAAAGAGGAGTTTTAACCGTATCATTTGTAGGAGATAGAGGAATAATTGCAAAAATTTAAAATTTTTTTGATAAGGTACTTGACATTTGGACGAAATTTGTGTAGACTACGATTGTTGTGACGCAGAGCAGTCATGAAACAAGATTGCAAGTAGGATTAAGTCGCGGGCCCAGATAGCTCAGTTGGTAGAGCAGAGGACTGAAAATCCTCGTGTCACTGGTTCGATTCCGGTTCTGGGCATTTTCGCAGGACACCATTTCTTAAAATGGCCGCCCTGCTTCACATATAAACATGCGGGTGTAGTTCAATGGTAGAACACCAGCCTTCCAAGCTGGATACGTGGGTTCGATTCCCATCACCCGCTTTTTTGTTACCCTTTTTTGTTTGTCCACTAAGTATTTATGCATTTAAACTGTCATACAGCTGCTTTTACACATACTTATACACAAAACAAAAGCCGATACACCGTGTCTCCACGAAATGTATCGGCTTTTATTATGCACTTGATAAAATATGTATTCCCTAATAATGTCTGACTAGAATAAATCTACACGACCTGAAAACTTATCATTTATAACATAGTATGCAGAATACTCTTCCGGCTTGATGTAGATGTTAAGCTTTCTGATGAAGCCTGCCTTGTGTCCCTCAGCAACGAACTGAGCCTTAACACGCTCCTCAACAGCTGCTGTATCAACCTCGCTGTTCTGGTACTGAACAATAATCTCCGGCTTTACCGGCTCCTTCTTTGCAGGTTTTGCCTCTTTAGCTGTCTTTGCAGCTTTTGCTGCTTTTGCTGCCTTTGCTGTTGTCTTCTTAACAGTGTCCTTAACCTCAGCGGCCTTCTCAGTTGTCTTTTCAACAGCCTTCTCAACCTTCTCGGTTGTCTTCTCTACGGCTTTTTCTACCTCAGCCTTTACATCGGCTTTTGCATCAGCCTTAGGCTCTGAAACCGGCTGTGCCACTGTTTCCTCTTTTTTTACTTCAACCGGCTTTACTGCCTGCTTAACTGTCTTTGAGTTATTCTTTTTACGCATACTATTTTCCTCCTCATGCTCATTATTCACATACTAAAAAATTTTCAATTGCAACTAAAGCTTCCTGCTCATCATCACCCTTTGTAACAATATCAACAGACATTCCATCTGAAGGATTAAATGCCATAATACCCATGATGCTTTTTGCATTGACATGTTTCCCGTCCATCTCCAGATAAAGATGACTGGAAAACTGA
>OHKU01000537.1_pt1 | contig 20515 bp, 13 predicted proteins | sample 1568911 | NCBI WGS metagenome assembly OHKU01 (sample SAMEA3879574, study PRJEB24766) | human gut metagenome | biome: human-associated habitat; feature: feces | place: USA | collected 1985/1987
AGGATCTCAGTACTCAGATGGTAGCACTGAACATCGTTTATGATGTAGGTGCCCGGGACGAACATCCCGAACATACTGGCTTTGCCCATTTGTTCGAACATCTGATGTTTGGCGGTTCTGTGAATATACCCGACTATGATGCTCCTTTGCAGTCGGCAGGTGGCGAAAACAATGCCTGGACGAACAATGACATTACAAACTATTACCTCACTGTTCCCAAGTCGAATGTAGAGATTGGCTTCTGGTTGGAGTCCGACCGTATGATGGAACTGGCATTCAGTGAACAAAGCCTTGAAGTGCAGCGCGGTGTGGTCATGGAGGAGTTCAAACAGCGTTGTCTGAACCAGCCTTACGGAGATGTGGGACATCTTATCCGTCCGTTGGCTTATGAGGTGCATCCGTACCGCTGGCCTACCATCGGAAAGGATTTATCGCATATTGAACAAGCTACACTGGAGGAAGTGAAGTCATTCTTCTACCGCTTTTATGCACCTAATAATGCTGTACTTGCCGTTACCGGAAATATATCGTGGGAAGAAACTGTCCGATTGACAGAAAAGTGGTTTGGCCCGATTCCCCGCAGGGATGTGCCTGTGCGACAATTGCCGCAGGAACCCGTACAGACAAAGGAACGCAGGCAGGTGGTGAAACGGCCTGTCCCCCTGGATGCACTGTTCATGGCTTATCACATGTGTAGTCGAGAGCATCCTGATTACTATGCTTTTGATATTCTTTCAGATATCCTTAGTAACGGACGTTCCAGTCGCTTGAACCGGCGGTTGGTGCAGGAACAGAAATTGTTCTCCGGCATAGACGCTTATATTTCGGGTACACGTGATGCGGGATTGCTGCATATCAGTGGAAAGCCATCAGCCGGAGTATCACTGGAACAGGCTGAGGCCGCTGTACGCAAAGAGTTGCAGGAGTTACAGCAAGTGGCGATAGAAGAACAGGAATTGGAGAAAGTAAAGAATAAGTTTGAATCCACCCAGATATTCGGGAATATCAATTACCTGAATGTAGCCACAAATCTGGCATGGTTCGAATTGGCCGGACAGGCAGAGGATATAGACCGTGAGGTAGAACGGTATCGCGCAGTGACGGCAGTGCAGTTGAAGGCAGTTGCACAAGAGACTTTCCGTGAGGAAAACTCGGTGGTATTATATTATGAGAAAGATAAATGAATAGATTAATTGCTACATACAAGGGGCATTATAAAGCCCTCTTTTACTTAGGACTTCCCATCGTTATCGGCCAGATGGGTGTCATTGTTCTCGGATTTGCCGATACTCTGATGGTGGGACACCACAGTACGGCCGAGTTGGCAGCTGCTTCTTTCACCAATAATCTTTTTACACTTTGCATTATTTTCAGTACCGGTTTCTCTTATGGACTGACGCCTGTGGTGGGTGAGTTCTACGGTAACCGTCGTTTCATGGAGGCCGGACAAGCTTTGCGCTCAAGTCTGCTTGCCAATGTGTTGGTAGCGCTGTTGCTGACACTTATTATGACTGTCGTCTATTTCTGTGTGGAATACATGGGGCAACCCGAAGAACTGATTCCCTTGATAAAACCCTATTTCCTGATTCTGTTAGCATCCCTGGTATTTGTTATGCTATTTAATGGCTTCAAGCAATTTACGGATGGCATCACCCAAACACAGACAGCCATGTGGGTGCTTCTTGGTGGAAATGCATTGAATATCATAGGTAACTATATATTGATTTACGGAAAGTTCGGCTTTCCGGAATTGGGGTTGTTGGGCGCGGGTATCAGTACCCTGTTCTCGCGTATTGTTATGGTCATTGTTTTTGCACTGGTTGTTTTCCGTAGTCGCAGATTCTTAAGATATAAGGCGGGGTTCTTCCGTTTGGGATGGTCGAAACAAATGTTCAGGAGACTGAATGGACTTGGATGGCCGGTCGGCTTGCAGATGGGCATGGAGACGGCTTCATTCAGTCTCAGCACGATTATGGTCGGTTGGTTGGGAACCATTGCTTTGGCATCACATCAGATTATGCTTACTATTTCTCAGTTCACCTTTATGATGTTTTACGGGATGGGGGCGGCGATTGCCGTTCGTGTCAGTAACTTCAAGGGGCAGAGTGATATGGTGAATGTCCGCCGTTCAGCATATGCCGGTTATCACCTCATCTTGGCAATGGCGGTGGTGCTTCTGAGTATTGTGTTTCTGTTGCGCAATCAGGTTGGGGGCTGGTTTACAGATAGCGTGGAGGTTTCTGCCATGGTATCTTCTTTGTTCCTTCCATTCTTGGTTTACCAGTTTGGTGACGGATTGCAAATCAGCTTTGCCAATGCCCTGCGTGGTATCGCAGACGTAAAACCGATGATGTTCATTGCATTTATTTCCTATTTTGTTATATCTTTGCCTGTAGGATACTTATGCGGTTTCGTGCTGGGTTGGGGTACGGTCGGCGTATGGATGGCTTTCCCATTCGGACTGACGAGTGCAGGCATTATGCTTTGGCTGCGTTTCCGTTATAAAACGAGATGAAGGAAAGTGATACTATCACCCTATCACTATAAATATATAAATATGAATAATGTCTCCAAGAAGAAGATAGCTGCCGGTTATGTGGTCCTGTTGGCAGTCTTGCTTTATTCCCTGTTCTTCGTGCACCGGGAAATGGAGAATCTTATGAGCTCGGATAATAGTGATATCCTGCGTACGGATAGCCTGATAGGGCTTTTGCGGGAAAAAGATGCTAATACGGTCCGCTTGCTGCGTACGCTGAGCGAAGCCAATGACAGCATGATTTCCGCTCGGGAGGTGGAGCAGATTATAGCTGAGCAGGATACCATTATCACCCAACAGCGTGTGCAACGTCGTGTTACTGCCCGTCGTGATACCGTTGTGACACAACCTAAGAAGAAGGGTTTCTTCCGCCGTCTGGGGGAAGTTTTCGTTCCACCACGCAAAGATTCTGCTATTCAGGTACAAACTACCCTTGAAGTTGCTACGGATACTGTGCTTGATGCTTATAATCCTGTTGATTCACTGCACGCGAAATTGCGTACCGTTGCCCGGCAAAAGAAAGCAACCAATAGTGTGATACAGCGCCGTAAGCGAACTTTGCAACGCCTTGATCATGCGCTGAGTGCCCGTATTGATAGTCTTTTGAAGGGATATGAACAGGAAACTCTGCTGCGTGCCCGTGAAGAGGCCGAGTATCAGAAAGCGGTACGACATCGTTCTGCTACGATTATTTCAGGCATTGCTGCGGGGGCTGTTGTGTTGTCCGTTATCTTTCTTGTTATGATCTGGCGGGATGTTACTCGTAGTAACCGTTATCGGCGTCAGTTGGAAGAAGCTAACCGCTTTGCCGAAGAGTTGCTTGCCTCTCGCGAAAAGCTGATGCTTGCCATTACCCACGATTTCAAAGCTCCCTTAGGTTCTATCATGGGGTATGCAGATTTGCTCTCCCGGCTCACTGTTGACGGACGGCAACGTTTCTATCTTGACAATATGAAAACCTCCTCAGAGCATCTGCTGAAACTGGTTACCGATTTGCTCGATTTTCATCGCCTCGACTTGCATAAAGCTGAGATAAACCGTGTTACTTTCCATCCTGCACGCCTGCTGGAAGAAATATACGTCAGCTTTGAACCGTTGACTTCTGCCAAAGGATTGTCTTTGAAATGTGAGATAGACCCCGAACTGAAAGGAACTTTCATCAGTGACCCTTTACGCTTGCGTCAGATTGTCAATAACTTGCTTTCGAATGCAGTGAAGTTCACTTCGGAAGGTGGCATTACACTGACTGCCAGTTTTGTGCCGAAGGGTGATTCGGTTTTCTCCGGAAATCACTTGAAACTTTCTGTTATCGATACGGGAAAGGGAATGGAACCCGGTGACCGTGAACGTATCTTCCAGGAATTTACCCGTTTGCCGGGAGCACAGGGAGAGGAGGGATTCGGCTTGGGATTATCTATTGTCCGTATGCTGGTGCAACTACTTGAAGGACGTATCGAAGTGGATAGTGTACTTGGAAAGGGGAGTACGTTTACGTTGCGGGTACCTTTGTATCCGGTGGCTTTGAATGATACTTCCGAGGTGAATGAACAGAATAATGCGAATTCATCCTCTTTACCTGCTCAAACTCCTGCTTTGCATATCCTCTTGATTGATGACGACCGTATCCAACTCACTCTCACTTCTGCTATGCTTGCACAGAGTGGCATCACTTCTGTTTCTTGTCTGCAATTGGATGAATTACTGGAAGCTCTCCGTACCGATACTTTCGATGTATTGCTTACCGATGTGCAAATGCCCGCCATGAATGGTTTCGACTTACTGAACCTGTTACGTGCTTCGAATATTCCGCAAGCTAAGACTATACCCGTGATTGCTGTGACTGCCCGTAGTGATATGCAACGTGAAGAGTTTCTGAAACATGGTTTTGCCGGAAGCTTGCACAAACCATTTATGGTGAATGAACTGTTTGCAGAATTGGATATTGAAAAGAGAGAAACAGGTCTTGTTACTCCACAGAATCATGTAGAAATGGATGCTGTACAGACGGATAGGATTGCAACTGAAGCAGTTCCTGTTTCTGCATTAAATTTCTCTGCTCTCACTGCTTTCTCAGGTGATGATCCTGATGCGGCAAAATCTATTCTGGAAAGTTTTGTCACAGAAACACGTCTGAATGCTGATCGCTTGCGACAGGCATTAGATGCTGAAGATACAGATGGCATAGCTGCCATGGGGCATAAGATGCTTCCTCTGTTTACTTTACTGGGAGCCGATGAACTTGTTGCTTTATTGAAAGAGCTTGAAGACTCACGCGGGCAAGTATTCAGTGAAAAGATAAAAGAGAAATCCTTCTCAGTACTCGCTCTGATTGAAGATGTCGTGGCACAGGTAGAGGAATAAATAGCCTTTTTCTCTTCTGCATCAACCAAATGTCGTTAGAATTTGTTTACTTTGTAACGATTTAAACACTGACTATCGATTGACGTCCTAATGAAAAGAAAATGGTTGAAATGGGTAATGTGGATACTACTTACCCCTATCATATTATTTGTAGTACTGATGGTATTGCTTTATATCCCTCCTGTACAGAGCCTGATACGGAAGCAAGCCACTGCCATTGCATCCGAAGCAATGGGTATGGATATATCTGTTGACCGCATCGACCTCCGCTTTCCGCTGAACTTGCTGGTACGCGGTGTGCAGGTCATTCAGCCTATACAGGCAGATAAACAAATGCCTTCTGCTCTCGGTGACTCCCTTGCCGTGAAACAGGTTTCCGATACTCTACTGACACTGGAAAGCCTGAACGTGCGCGTGCAGGCATGGCCGCTGATACGCGGACAAGTAGAAGTGGACGAGGTTACTGTGAACGGAGTTTTCCTGAACTCTGCCGATTTGATAGAGGGTATCCGCATACGTGGTGTGCTGGGGCGTTTCTTTCTTGAAAGCCATGGTGTAGACCTGAAGAAAGAAGATGCTGTCATCAACCGTGTGGAGCTGAGTGATACTCATATGCTTGTTGTGATGAACGACACTACCACTACCGAACCGGATACCACGACTACCGCCCTTAACTGGAAAGTGGCTTTACACAAGTTAGCATTGAAGAACGTTTCTGTTGATTTGCAAATGCCGCTGGATTCCATGCGTCTTGCTGCCCGTCTGGGTGATGCAGAGGTGGATGATGCGGTTGCTGACCTGGGCGGACAGATGTACGGTCTGAAGAAATTTGAATTGAGCAGTACTACAGTAAACTATGATACGGGTAGCCAATTGCTCAGTGCTATTAATAACTTGATAGATACCGATAGTCTTGCGGCTACCGATAGCACCGGTGTGAAACCTGCCTCGGGCTTCGATGCTTCGCACATCGCTTTGCGGGATATTCGCATTGGGGTGGACTCCGTGCTTTATCATGGACGGAATATCAATGCTGTTATCCGGGAATTCTCCATGAACGAACGTTCCGGGCTGAGCATCACTTCACTGACGGGACGGGTATTTGCTGATTCCACTGTTATTCAGGTGCCTTCTTTAAAATTGCTTACCCCACACAGTGAAATGGATTTCATCGCCCAGACTTATTGGGAATTGGTAGAAATTCCCACTTCCGGACGACTCTCTGCCCGTTTCAATGCCCGCATCGGCAAGCAGGATGTAATGCTCTTTGCAGGTGATTTGCCTGACACATTTAAGGAGGCGTATCCTTTCCGTCCCCTTACTATCCGTGCCGGTACGGAAGGTAACTTCAAGCAGATGCAGATTTCCCGCTTCAATATCGACCTGCCGGGTGCTTTCACCTTGAATGGTGGTGGTGAGATTTGGAACCTCACCGACAGTTTGACGCGCAATGGAAGCATTGACTTTGATATCCGGACACAGAACCTGAATTTCCTTACCGGATTGACTGGTGTCACCCCCGATGGCTCTATAGTTGTGCCGGACAGTATGCACCTTGCTGCGCGACTTGGTTTGGATGGCCCCAATTATGATGCCAGCCTGAAATTGAAAGAGCGTGAAGGGCTGTTGAATCTGCTGGCTCGTTACAATACCTCTACCGAAGCCTATCAGGCAGACCTTCATGTAGATGCCCTGCAAGTGCACCATTTCCTGCCTAAAGATTCTATCTATACCCTTTCGGCCAAGGTTGCCGCCAAAGGAAAAGGATTTGATCCTGCCAACCATCGCACTGTGGCTGCTGTGCAAGCTTCTCTCGGTGAATTACAATACGGACACTGGAATATTTCCGGCATTGACCTGACAGCCGGATTGAAATCCGCTCTTGCCACTGTACACATGACGAGCGACAATGCCCTGCTGAAGATGCAGGCGGATGCAGATATGCGTCTTGACCGTAAATACCTGGATGGTAAGATGGCTATGAATGTGGAGAATGTCGGTCTACATGAGTTAGGTATTTCTCCTAAACCATTGAAGCATCCTTTCGCTTTCACTCTCGGTGCCGAGGCACGCCATGACTCTATCAAGATGAACATGGATGCAGGCGACCTCGACTTTCAGTTCCGTGCCCGCACTACCTTGCAGAAACTGATGGATCAGGGCACTGCCTTTGCCACACTTCTTACCCGGCAGATAGAATTGAAGCAACTCGATCATGCAGAATTACGGAAAGCACTGCCCTCAGCCGGTATGCAACTGAAAGCCGGTAAGCAGAACCCTGTCAGTTATTTCCTGGCAACCAAGGATATTTCTTTTGATGACTTTATATTGCGTTTCGGCACTACGCCCCGACGTGGTATCAACGGACGCACTGCTATACATGGTCTGCGCATGGACTCCTTGCAACTGGATACCATTTTCTTTGCCATCAGCCAGGACACTGCACGCATGAAGTTGCAGGGTGGTGTCATAAATGGTCCGAAGAACCCGCAGTTTGTCTTCCGCAGTACACTGACGGGTGAAATCCGTAATGAAGATGCCGAACTGACCCTGAATTATGTGGATGCGAAGGGAGATACCGGACTTGATCTGGGTATCAATGCCCGTCCTTTGATAGAGGGGCGGGGTAGGGGGAATGGTATTGCCTTCCGCCTGACACCTGCTGAGCCTATCATTGCTTACCAGAAGTTTCACTTTGTAGATAACAGCGATTGGATTTATCTGCACAAGAATATGCGCGTCTACGCTAATGTCGATATGGACAGTGAGGACGGTCTCTGCTTCCGTATGCAGTCCGACCGGTCTGACACCGTTTCCTTACAGAATATCAATCTGGAATTAATTCGTTTCCGCTTGGATAAACTAAGCGGCATTCTGCCTTATATGCCCCGTATCACGGGACTTTTCTCTGCGGAAGCAAACTATATACAAACAGCAACTTCACTGCAAGTCTCCGCTGAGGCCGATGTGGAAAAGCTGACTTACGAACGCCAGCTGGTAGGTAATATCGGACTAGGTGCTACATGGCTTCCGGGTGATAAAGGCACGCACTATCTGAACGCCTATTTCCGGTCGGGAGATCAGGAGGTGCTGACTGCCGATGCCGTATTAACTCAGAAGAACGGACGTGATTCGCTTGAAGTCAACACCACTTTCGAGCATTTCCCGCTTTCCCTTGCCAATGCCTTTATGCCCGATCAGGTCGTTACTTTCACAGGTGACATTGACGGTGGACTTTATATCAATGGAGATATGGAGAAACCAAAGATGAGCGGCGATCTTTCATTAGACAGTGTCTCTGTCTACGCCCGTCAGGCAGGTGCTCGCTACTGGTTCGACAATCGTCCGTTGAAGATAGAGAATAACCAGCTTATATTTAATAAGTTTGCTATATATACCACCAGTCGTAACCCCTTCACGATAGACGGAAACGTGGACTTCCGGAATATGGACCGACCGACAGCAAACCTGACCTTGCGTGCACAGAATTATACTCTGCTCGATGCACCCCGCACACGCGAGAGTATGCTTTACGGTAAAATCTTCGTGGACCTGAACGCTACCGTACGAGGTCCGCTGGATGGACTGACCATGCGCGGAAACATGAATCTGCTGGGTAATACGGATGTAACCTATGTGCTGACCGATTCGCCCTTGACAGTAGAAGACCGTTTGGGTGAACTCGTTACATTCACTTCCTTTACGGATACTACTTCGGTACAGGCAACGGAAGTTCCCACTATGTCGCTTGGCGGTATGGACATGTTGATGTCTGTGCATATTGATGATGCCGTACGCTTACGTGCCGATCTCAGCCCTGACCGCAGCAGCCGTGTGGAATTGGAAGGTGGAGGTGACCTGAATCTGCAATATACTCCGCAAGGCGATCTCACATTGTCCGGTCGCTATACGCTGATCGGTGGTATGATGAAATATGCCCTGCCCGTTATTCCTCTGAAAGAGTTCCAGTTTGTCAACGGAAGCTATGTGGACTGGACGGGTAATCCGATGAACCCTTCGCTCAACCTGACTGCTACGGAGCGTGTCCGCGCTTCCGTATCCGATGGTGATGACGGTGGTTCGCGTATGGTGAACTTCGACGTTTCCATCAGCATCAAGAACCGTTTGGAGAACCCTGATTTGAGTTTTAATCTGAGTGCCCCTGAAGATGCCACTGTGCAGGGTGAGCTGGCAGGAATGAGCGCCGATGAACGAAGCAAGCAGGCCATCACCATGCTTGCCACCGGTATGTATCTTTATAACAGCGGAAAAGGTGGTGGTTTAACCATGGGTTCCGCACTGAACAGTGTGCTGCAAAGCCAGATTAATTCACTGACCGGGAACCTGAAGAATGCTTCCCTCAGTGTGGGTATTGAAGACCGTACTGCCGCCGAAACGGGCGATAAACAGACGGACTACAGTTTCCGTTATTCGCAGCGTTTCTTCAATGATCGTGTACAGATCATTATCGGTGGAAAAGTGTCCAGTGGCGCCAATGCAACGAATGACGTAGAATCGTTCATCGATAATATTTCTTTGGAATATCGTCTGGATAATAGTGGTACACGCTATGTCCGCGTATTCCACAACAAGAACTATGAAAGTGTGCTCGACGGTGAGATAACCGAGACAGGTGTCGGCCTTGTGCTTCGCCGGAAAATGGACCGCCTGAGTGAGCTGTTCATATTCAAGAGAAAGAAGAAAGTAGAACCTGTAAGCGAATAGTGTAAAAGAAATAGCAATAGTATGATGCCTCTTGAATCATTCTCAGTTCTCCTCCTCCCGGGAGGAGGAGTACCCGAAGGGGGAGGTGGTAGGCACATACATAAATTCTTAATACATAGAAGAATAAAATGAAGAAACTTGTATATATACTCCTTGCAACCCTGCTTCTGGCAGCCTGCTCCACTACTAAGCACCTGCCTGAAGGCGAAGTGCTCTACACCGGTCAGAAGCCGATGATTGTAGAGAACCGCTCCGATACCAAGGTAGGCGAGACCGCTATGGAAGAAGTGGAAGCCGCCCTTGCCAAAGCCCCCAATAACTCTCTGCTCGGTAGTTCCGAATGCCGCATTCCTTTCCCTTTCGGACTGTGGGTGTACAATGGTTTTGGAAAGTACAAGAAAGGTTTCGGAAAGTGGATATTCAACCGCTTTGCCGCTACTCCCGTGCTCATATCCTCCGTTAATCCGGACATCCGACAGAAAGTAGCGACAAATATCCTGCACGATTATGGGTACTTTAATGGTACAGTAAGCTATCAAACTTTCGTTAATCCCAAGGACAGTCTGAAAGCCAAGTTGCAATACACGGTCGATATGCGCAACCCGTACTTTATTGATACCGTTTATTATAGGGGATTCAACAGTACCACCATGCAGATTATCAACCTCGGTCGCCGTCGCTCCCTGATCAGCCCGGGTGAACAGTTCAATGTTACCGATCTTGATGGTGAGCGTACCCGCATCAGCGGCCTGCTGCGTAATATGGGGTATTACTATTTTCGCCCTGACTATCTGACTTACCAGGCTGATACAACCCTCGTTCCCGGTGGGCACGTCAGCCTGCGCATGATCCCCGTTCCCGGTATGCCGAAGGATGCCGAACGTCCTTTCTTCGTAGGTAAAACCAATTTCTACCTCCAAGGGCCACAAGGACAAATGCCCAATGACAGTCTCTACTACAAGACTTTTTGGATACACTATTACGATAAACTGAAGATACGTCCCAATATGCTTCACCGTTGGCTGAACTACCAAGGTTATCAACGGAAACGGCAGGAACTGGACAAGGGAGGTATGCGCCGTCGTCCGGAAAAGTTGTATAGCCAGTATCGGCAAACACGTATCCAGGAGCGTCTGGCAAGTGTAGGTATTTTCCGTTATCTGGAGATGCAGTACACGCCCCGCGATACGGCGCTCGTTTCCGATACGTTGGACGTGAATATCCGTGCTATGCTGGATAAACCGTATGATGCCGAACTGGACTTCAATGTTACGATGAAAAGTAATAACCAGACCGGCCCCGGTGCCGCCTTCACCGTAACGAAGAACAACGTCTTTGGCGGTGGTGAAACCTGGAATGTGAAAGTAAACGGCTCTTATGAATGGCAGACGGGTAAGAACAGCAGTTCGCTGATGAATAGTTACGAGTTGGGCTTATCTTCTGCACTTACCTTTCCGCGTATCGTCTTTCCCCGGATGGGTACCAAGGAATATGACTTCCCGGCTTCCACTACCTTCCGTGTCTATATAGACCAGATGAACCGTGCCAAGTACTATAAACTGCTTGCGTTCGGTGGAAACGTTACGTATGACTTTCAGCCTGTGCCTACCCGGAAACACAGTATCACGCCCTTCCAATTGACATTTAACGTGTTGCGTAATCCGACTGCGGCTTTTGAGGAAATACAAGCTCAGAATCCGGCCCTTTACATCAGCCTCCGTAATCAGTTTATTCCTAAAATGGAATATACATACACTTATGATAATGCTTCTCTCCGCACAGTCCGTAACCCCATTTGGTGGCAGACTACATTCGGCTCTGCCGGTAACCTGACCTCTTTGGTTTACAAGGCATTCGGACAGTCGTTCAGCAAAGAAGATAAGAAACTGCTGGGAGTTCCTTTCGCACAATTCCTGAAGCTGAATTCGGAGTTCCGTTATCATTACAGGATAGATAAGAACCAGATGATTGCTTCCCGTATTGCAGGAGGATTTATCTGGTCCTATGGAAATGCGACGACTGCACCATATACCGAACAGTTCTACATAGGTGGTGCCAACAGTATCCGTGCCTATTCTGCACGCAGTATCGGCCCCGGTGGCTATCCACCCGATAAAGAGAAAAAGTATTCCTATATCAACCATGTGGGTGATATCCGTATGGAAGCAAACGTGGAATATCGTTTCCGTATTCTCGGCGATCTGCACGGAGCTGTCTTCCTCGATGCAGGTAATGTCTGGTTGATGCGTAAGGATGAAAACCGTCCCAATGGGCAACTGACGTTGAAGAATTTCCCGAAACAAGTTGCTTTGGGCACAGGTGCCGGTCTGCGCTACGACCTGGATTTCCTTGTATTCCGTTTCGACTGGGGTGTGGCACTGCATGATCCGTATGATACAGGAAAAAAGGGATATTATAATATTCCGAAGTTTAAAGATGGTATGGCATGGCATTTTGCTATCGGCTATCCGTTCTAACGGTGAGTTTTGTACGATAGAGCTAAAATATGAATCAATTGTCTACCTCTCTTGACTTTATTTTTTGTAATTTTGCCCCCGTAATCAAAACAAGGATACACTAACCTTTTTAAATAATAACTAAGTATGAAACCAACTTTATTCTTATTGGCAGCCGGAATGGGCAGCCGTTACGGTGGTTTGAAGCAATTGGACGGACTGGGTCCGAATGGCGAAACTATTATGGACTATTCAATTTATGACGCCATTAACGCCGGATTTGGTAAGCTCGTTTTCGTAATCCGTAAGGATTTTGAGAAAGACTTCCGTGATAAAATTATTTCAAAATATGAAGGTCATATCCCGTGTGAACTGGTGTTCCAGTCTATCGACGATCTGCCCGAAGGCTTCACTTGTCCCGAAGGTCGTACGAAACCCTGGGGAACCAACCATGCCGTAATGATGGGTGCTGATGTAATTCAGGAACCGTTTGCTGTTATCAATTGCGACGACTTCTATGGTCGTGACTCTTTCCAGATAATGGGTAAATTCCTCTCTGCACTGCCCGAAGGTTCAAAGAATGTATATTCAATGGTAGGTTTCCGCATTGGCAATACACTGAGCGATAGCGGTACTGTATCTCGCGGTCTTTGCGGTACGGATGCCAACAACCTGCTGACTTCTGTTGTAGAACGCACTAAGATCCAGCGTATGGATGGCGAAGTGAAATACATTGACGATAATGGCGAATGGGCAGCTACCCCCGAAACTACTCCGGTAAGTATGAACTTCTGGGGCTTTACTCCTGATTACTTTGCATACAGCTTCGATTTCTTCAAGAGCTTCCTGAGCGATCCGAAGAATATGGAGAACCTGAAAAGTGAATTCTTCATCCCGTTGATGGTAGATAAATTGATTCAGGACGGTATTGCTACATGCGAAGTCCTCGATACTACAAGCAAATGGTTTGGCGTGACTTATCCTGAAGATCGCCAAAGCGTTGTAGATAAAATCCAGGCTTTAGTGGATGCAGGTGAATACCCTGCCAAGCTGTTCTAAGTCCGGGAACTTTGCGAAAGCAAATTTAGAATTAGAAATAGAAGGGAGTTATCGTAAGATGATTCCCTTTTTTAATTTCACGGCAATGTATCTTTTAAAGTTGTATCGTAGCTTCGCAAGCCTCGGCTACTGCCGGATGATGTGTGATGAAGATGAATGTCTTGCCTGTGCAGTCTCTGCGCAGGTTTTTAATTAATTGTCGTTCCGTTTCGGGATCAAGGGCAGAGGTGGCTTCATCCAGCAGCAGGATGTGTCCGGGACGGAGGAGGGTGCGGGCGATGGCGATACGCTGGGCTTGTCCTTCGCTGAGGCCGCCACCTTGTTCATTGAGATTGGCATCTATTCCATCTGGTAGAGAGAGGACGAAGTCGGCACAGGCGGTGCGGAGAGCCTGGAGCATTTCGGCTTCAGTGGCATGAGGATTACCCATTAGCAGGTTGTCACGAATGGTACCGCTGAAGAGAGTGTTTCCCTGGGGAACATAGACGAAGTTGGAACGGGTTTGAGGGGAAACTTCAAGAGTTGAGAGTGAAGATTGTGTTATGTTTGCAGGTGAAAGGGTAATACTTCCTTCTTGCGGGTCAGCGAGTGCGAGAAGCAACCGGATCAGGGTGGTTTTTCCGGCACCGGTTTCACCCAATACGGCAGTGCAGCTTCCGGCGGGGAAGTTGCAGGAGAAGTGATTTAGTATAGGGCGGTCACCTGTTGAATAACTGAATGTGACATCTTTCAATTGTAAATCCGGGGTTTGGAGGAATAGTTGTGATGCTCCGCTTGCTTCAGCGGGAAGTTCTTCCAGTTCTATCAATCGCTCTACAGCGGTGAGGGCATTGATAAAGGAAGGTAGCAGGCGTGAAAGATCGAGTGCAGGCCGTTGTACTTTTCCTACCAGTTGCAGGAAGGCAGTCATTGTTCCGAAGGTGATACTGCCTGTGCTGAGGCGCACAGCACCCCAAAGAAATGCTGTAAGATAGCCGCCGGAGAACGCAAATGCCACCAGCATACGTGCAGAGAGTGAAAAGCGGGTACGACCGAATATCTGACTACGGAGTACATCTTGCAGGTCATCCAACTTTCCGATATGCCGGTCGCCTTGTTCCAGGGTTTTGATGACGGTGCGGTGTTGCAGGCTTTCTTGTATAACGGATTGGATGCGGCTGTCGCTCTGCCGGATTTCACGGGTGTAGCGACGCATTCGTTTCATATAGAAGCGGCTACCTAATAGGAAGATAGGTAGAATACCTACCACTACCCAGGGCAGGGACGGATCGAGAAAGCAGAAGAATACAAATGCGGCTATCAACTGAGCGATGGTAACTATGAAAGCAGGGATTGTGCTGGTCAGTAACTCCACGATGGAAGCAGTATCCTGTTCCACTCGGTTTACGATGTCGCCGGTGTGAAAGCGTTCCAATTCGTTCCAACGGCTTTGTAATAGACGGGAGAAGAGGCGATGGCGCAGTGCATTTCCTGTTTCCACTTGCATACGGGTACTGAGCCAGGTATCGACGGTTCCACACAGAAGTTGAGCGATTAACAAAGCAATGGTAAGGATGGCGGCATTGGTCAGGCTTCCGATGGCGGCGCCTGTGGCAATGTCGATGACGACCTTGGAGGCATAAATAAAGACAAGAGAGACCGCTACCCCAATGATGCCTGTGAGGCAGGAGAGGAGAATACGTCCCCGTTGTCCACGAGATACTTCCCAGATGTACTTTATTTGCTTTGTCTTCATAATGAATCAGCTTGTAACTCATTTACTTTATGATTCCGGCTTCCAGCCAATTCTTTATCAGTTGTTCTGCATCCCGCTTTGCGGTTTCAGAGTCTACTTCATAATTTTCCATAAGGAAGTCGGTAAGGGTGTCGGCATTGAAATCCATTCCTTCCACATGTTTCCAAAGATGGGCTGCTGTAGAGTTCAGACTAATGATGTTATTGAAATCCACATTTTGAGTGCCGTTGTACATGATGATGTATTCGTCACCAATCTGATGTAAAGTAAATCCGTCCTTGATTTTCATAGTTCGTACTTATTGGGTTGTTACTCTTCTGATTCTTCTGAATATCGCCAGTAGCCATCGTCTTACAGGAGTTAGTTTCAGCCACCAGAAAGAATAGCGCTGCCAGATACGGCCATTGCACGGATATTCTTTTTCTTTACGGATGGCGGCAATCATTATTCCCATGACATCGTCTACGCTCGTTTGTTCGGTTATCCGTATATTACCGTCGCCTTGCAGTGTTAGCTCTTTGCCGTTGCGGCGGGTGATGCGGTGGAAAACGATACGTCCGTTCGTATCTCTGGCGAGTACGACCGTATTCAGTTGCAGATCGTTATCGGTAAAAGGGCCTAAAACAATGCGGTCGCGACGATCCACAAGAAATGGGTTCATACTATTTCCTCTGACTGTCAGGGTTACGGTATGTCCTTCGCTGATGAGGCGTGCTACTTCGGGCAACAGTACCTCGTTGGGGATGATTCTTTTTCGTCCGTTATCTATCATAATAATGAATTAGTTACAAGCTACAAGCTACGAGTAACGAGTGCCTTTCGGTTTATAGTGCAGCCACTTGCAGCTCGTAGCTTCAAAACAAACTTCCGCCGCCTCCTTGTCTGGTAAGCATTTCAGAAAATACACCGGAGTATGGGCCGCAAGATATTTCACTGTCTCGATGACACCATTATTCAATTCTCTCACTTCCTTCAGATTAGAGCACGACGGCAATAGCGATGCGAATGCCCGTGCCGGACTCTCCCGCTGAATCTCATTCATCGGCGCCTGTTCCAATCGTACAAATGCCCCTACAGGAACAGAATCATTCTTGTAGCAAGGTGTCTTTCCGCTCCAGGGTGAACCGTAAACTGTGGCTTCCCCTGTTTTCCGGTTGAAGTGTACGATGGGATTATCGTCGTTCAGCAGTTCACAGCCGGGGATATGTTTTAGCCACAACCCGCTGTGCGTACTCTTTCCCGTTCCGCTTTTGCCTTGGAATAGATATCCCTTTCCATCTTTCTTTATGACGGAAGCGTGCATTAATACAGTATCGGAACAAGCCATGTTGAAAGCATAAATCATCATCAGAATATTGTTGAGAACAAATGCATCCGCTTCTGTTTCGTGCAGGAACAGGACACCTTTGGTAAATCCGTAGAAGAAATAGGCTGTGTACTCTTTCGGATCGTTGGGAGCGAGGATGGTAATGAGATAAGAGTCTGTATCCGGAATCACACTGATCCTGCACGTGGCACCTTCCCATTCAAACTCGACGAGTGAGCGATATTTAGCATGGTCTTCTTCGCGGCTTTCACTCTCCGGCTGGACGGCAAGTGAGAATGCTATTTTGAGTTCTTTCTTTTTGTATGTATCTAAAGATAACAGGAAAGGTTTCAGGGAGGGAATCAGTTCTTCCGTTTTCCAGTGTGGAATGGTGGAGGAAGTACCGAATAGACAAGGCCCTACTTGATATACCTGTGTGTTACGCTCTCCTTTCATAATCTATAATATTTGATGTGTCGGTGTAAAGGTAGAGGAATTCTTCTGATTGGACAACTGAATTTTACACAATATTACAGGTATCGGTTCATTTCTCCAGTCTTTTCCGTTTCGGTATGTTTCGGGGATGCTATATCTTTGTAGGCAATGAAATCATTAATCTTGAATAAACCATGAAAACTGTACTTATCTGGTTGGCTTTATGCTTCGGCACCCTGATGACCACTTGTGCCAATGGAACGGCTTACCTTTTTTCTTATTTCATCAATGACAGCAGAGACGGACTGCATCTGGCTTATAGTTACGATGGCCTGAACTGGACCGCCCTGAACGGTGGCAAGTCATACCTGCTCCCTGTCGTGGGGAAAGATAAACTGATGCGTGATCCGAGTATCTGCCAGGCACCCGACGGCACCTTTCACATGGTCTGGACTTCCAGTTGGACCGACCGGATTATCGGTTATGCCTCTTCCCGCGATCTGATTCATTGGAGCGAGCAGCGAGCCATCCCCGTCATGATGCACGAACCGACTGCCCACAATTGCTGGGCGCCCGAACTTTTCTACAATGAACCGTCGCAGACATATTATATATTCTGGGCAACTACCATTCCCGGCCGTCATAAAGAAGTAGTAACCAGTGAGAGTGAGAAAGGGTTGAATCATCGCATGTACTACGTAACTACGAAAGATTTCCAGACCTTCTCGAAGACCAAAATGTTTTTCAATCCCGATTTCAGTGTCATTGATGCTGCCATCGTGAAAGACCCGAAGAATGAGGACCTGATTATGGTGGTGAAGAATGAGAACTCCAATCCTCCGGAGAAGAATCTCCGCATTACCCGTACCAGAAATCTGGCGAAAGGATTCCCCACTAAAGTTTCCCCTTCTATTACCGGAAACTACTGGGCGGAAGGACCTGCCCCCTTGTTTGTGGGTGATACACTCTATGTTTATTTCGATAAATACCGTGACCACCGTTACGGTGCAGTCCGTTCACTGGATCATGGCGAGACTTGGGAAGATGTGTCCGATCTGGTTTCATTCCCCCGTGGCATCCGTCATGGGACGGCTTTTGCTGTGGATGCTTCCGTTGTGGAAACTTTGATAGCAAATCGTAATTATAATCCTCTGATTCCCGATAATCTGGCTGACCCTTCACTTTCTAAGTTTGGCGATACCTACTACCTCTATGCTACTACTGACCTGGACTATGGTCTCGGTCGTGCCGGAACGCCGGTAGTGTGGAAGTCGAAAGATTTTGTGAACTGGAGCTTTGAAGGCTCGCATATCCAGGGCTTCGACTGGGCGAAAGGCTATGATTGGGTGAATGATAAAGGGGAGAAGAAAACTGGTTATTTCCGTTATTGGGCTCCCGGAAAGGTGATTGAGCAGAACGGTACTTACTACCTCTACGTCACCTTTGTGAAACCGGATGAAAAGATGGGTACGTATGTCATGATAGCTGATCGTCCGGACGGTCCTTTTCGTTTTGCTGAAGGTAACGGGCTTTTTGCTCCGGGAGTGGAAGGTGTGGATAGTCCGTTTATCGTAAATGACATTGACGGGGAACCTTTTATAGATGACGATGGCAACGGTTATCTCTTCTGGCGCCGTCGGTTGGCTGCCCGTCTTTCTGCGGACAGGCTTCATATAGAAGGTGAGCCGCTGACTATGCAGACTGCCCGTCAGGGATATTCCGAGGGTCCGTTGATGTTTAAGCGGAAAGGTATCTATTATTATGTATATACGTTGAGTGGAAATCAGAACTACGTCAATGCTTATATGATGAGCCGTGAATCTCCGCTTAGTGGCTTCGTCAAGCCGGAAGGTAATGATATCTTCCTTTTCTCCGCTCCCGAAAACCAGGTTTGGGGACCCGGTCACGGGAATATCTTCTATGACGAAAAGACGGATGAATACATCTTTCTCTATTTGGAATATGGCGATGGTGGAACTACCCGCCAGGTATATGCCAACCGGATGGAATTTAATGAAGATGGAACCATCAAGACCTTAGTGCCCGATATGCGTGGCGTAGGCTATCTGTCCGCGCCTCAGGAGACACGCCGGAACTTGGCGTTGCAGGCTGACTTCCGGGCTTCCAGTGAGAAAGCTCCCCGTACGGCGGTGGTAGACATCGAGACACAACCGAATGATCCTCTGCCGGAGAAAGCCTCGGTGAAGAAATATACCCGTACACATACCTATCAGGCTGCCCATGTAGGCGATGAATCGAACGGAACCCGCTGGATGGCTGCCGTCACGGATAGCAGTCCGTACATTACGGTGGATTTGAAAGAGATGCGCAACGTTGGCGAATGCCAGTTCTATTTCACCAAGCCCACAGAAGGGCATACGTGGCGACTGGAGAAATCCGTTGATGGCAAGCATTGGCAGGCGTGTGCCGAAGAAAATAAACTTCAGGCACGGTCTCCCCATGTGGCTAAGGGTATTGGCGAGGCACGTTATCTCCGCTTACATATTCTGCGGGGAGATGCGGGGATGTGGGAATGGAAAATATATGAGTAAGGCAATGGTGATGCCTCTCTATCAATATTTATAGTCAGCATAATACGTCCTTCCGAAGTATTGGAAAAGACATTGGCGTGATACCTGTATTTGGTATCGCGGGTGTAGTTCATAAATGTGCTGGTGAGGTACAGTTGCTTCCGCAATTTCAGGTCCAGCCGGAGGCCGACTGCATGGAGAATGGCCCTCGAACGGTCGCCCTGTGCATTGAGTGTCTTCGGTTCCACTTCGTAGGTCACTTCCCCCAGGGCCATACCGCCAATGGGGGTGGCAATGATGTCGTAGGTAGAGGGGTACTCGTTTTCCATAAACATCTCCTACATGAAGCTGCCGCCGAAGGCAAAGAACCCGGACTGCCAGAAATTGTATCCGTTGGATCGGGCTGAGTTGAAGTACAGGCTACCGTGGTAGGGGTGCATGAACATATTGGTACCCATGGCGTCATTGTCCCACACGAAACCATGCTTGAGGTTGTCCTTGATGGTACGCCCATTGATGTAGGCAAAGTCAGCCTTACGGATATAGCGGTCGAAAGCCCAGACTCCCATATTGATGCCGAAGACATGGTGCCCGCCTGAAGCCCCCTTTTTGTGGGAGTAATAGTCTATATCGAGCGAGTCGGCAGGTTTTGGAGTGGCTAACCGGTGGCGAATGGCGAGTTGCGGATAAGCCACATCAATGGCTATCAGGAAAGCGAACAGAGTCAGCAGTAACTTTTTCATGATGCAAACATAGGGATTATTATCAAATGCACGTAGTTGTATTTTTCGTAAGAAGTCTCTATAACTTCTTATTTAACTCGTTTGCAGCATAAAAGGTTTGCGATAGGGACACTTTTCTGTATACTTGTTTCTCCGGACAGGACAGAGAGGAATTGAAAAATAATGGCTTGTGGTGCATGAGTTTGGGGGAGTTTCTTTATCTTTGTCGCAGCTGCTGCGGTGAAAATGTTAGCAACTCTAAATTCTTACTAAGAATATGCTGAAGGAGAACCGCGTTATTGTTGCTGAAGGCGGTCCTACTCTTCCGACACGGATGTATGAAGTAGAACTCTTTAAAACCATAGAAAGTTATGTCAAACGATGAGTGGAAGGAATTAAGCGAGAAATTGCACTATGGGTTGGCACTGGCCTAGCAACGCATGCTTGAGAAAAAAGCACAGCGGAACGAAACTGTGATAGTGGGTACACCTGATGGTGAAATAAAAGCCATTCCTGCCCGCCGTCTGCTTCGTAAGGCAAAGCAGCGAAAGATGAAATAAATATCTTCGCTTGCTGGGAATGTGGAGATATACGTTCTTTTTCTGTATCCCCGCTATCTCACCGAATTCCGAAACATCTGCGGCGTCAC
>OHKU01000541.1_pt1 | contig 20347 bp, 19 predicted proteins | sample 1568911 | NCBI WGS metagenome assembly OHKU01 (sample SAMEA3879574, study PRJEB24766) | human gut metagenome | biome: human-associated habitat; feature: feces | place: USA | collected 1985/1987
ACGCACAATACTTGCAATATAACGATGTTCATATTCTGCATCAAAACTGCTAAAATGAAAACCATGGTACTTAAGCAACATTGTTGTTGAAGTTGCACTACAAATACTATTTCCTATGACAGGTACGGCACCTTGATACAATTTAGGAACATCATAAACAACTTCTTTAGGCAAATCTTTGGTGTCAACATAATAACTATAATCAGGAATGGATAAAGCAAAACTAACTAAAGATAATTTAGGACTAGCAACACTTAAGGATTTCCTATTTAGCGTTACGGAATATTTAATACCAGTGGCTTTTTTATTATTTAACACTATTACTTCATCAGTACTTAATTTAATCATTCCATTATTTTGATCATAAGATGCATTTTGAAGACCTAATCCCCAAGGACTATAGGTAATATATTCGCTCCATACATCATCAACTTTCACACTTATTTTTAATTCACAAGTAGCATCTGTTGATGAAATCGCTGACCAAGAACCTACTAAAGATGTAAAGCCTAAAGTATTTATTTCTTTTGAATAATATGTAGCAGTCACAGTATCATCGGCAAGAACTAACCTATCATTACTAATACTTAAATTCTCTTGTGTATTGATATCAAAATCTTTAGCGTATTCAATAATCTGATGATTCTTAACATCTGGCTCATATTTTGCCAATTTTAAATCAAAAGTTTTTTCCATTTCCTTTTCTCCTAATTTTAAAATAACTGTCATAGATACTATAACTTCTTTATCTTGTAAAGTGACAATTCCCTCATTTGTTAAACAATCAGGATCACTAGATATATAAGTTGCTACAATCCCATAATTAAAATTTGTTTTCAAATCAAGATTGCCACTAACCATTTCCGGAAAAGATATTTTATCCATTTCCATTTGTAGTTTTTCATCATCTGTATATCCTAAAATTACTATATTATATGTAACTTCTTTTGAAAAATTATGAAAATAATAGGTTGCAATCAGTGATACTTTTTTATTACTAGCATATCTTTCAACTATTTTTCCTTCTGAGGTAAGCAAATAAGTATTTGTAGTTTTCCATTTGATATCTACTCCTTCAATTGCAATAGGAAGTGTTATATCTTGCATAATTTCACTTGGAATTACTACACTTTTAATGATATCATCAACATAGGCTTCAGCATCTAGCATTGGAATATCTTCTTCTTCAAAATAATCACATCTAGTACATTTTCTTTTTTTCTTACCATTTTGGGTATATGTTGCTTCTATAATTTCCCAATCTCCTAAATTATGTCCTAAAGCAGGTATTTCAACTTGTTGTTCAAGAATTGTATTACAAATCGAACATTTTGTACCATTACTTAAACCAGAATTAGTACATGTGGGACTAAATCCATACATAGTTTCCAATATATGTTGATGTTCATTTTTATGATTATCATTATTACAGCTTGTCACTAAAAATATCAGAAACGTTAAACCAATAAATAAAATTACCTTTTTCATATTCATACTCTTTTCCTCTTTTTTGTTATATTATATCATTATTTTTCATATAATACAACAAAAAGATTTATAAATCTGAATTGAATTATTTGACTAATAAGCTAAAATTTGATATAATATTAAATGCTTGATTATGGCTCTGTAGCCAAGCGGTAAGGCGTGGGTCTGCAACACCCTGATCACCGGTTCAAATCCGGTCGGAGCCTCCATCTTTATAAATCTAAGTCTTCAAAAAGAAGACTTTTTTTATTTATATATCGTTTTGCAATGTCTATATGACACACATATGTAGATTTAGATCACTAATAAAAAACATTTGACACTATTACTAGCATCAAATGTTTTTATTATCCCCAAATCATTTCAGCAAATTCAGGATAGTCAATAAAAGGATTACGATTTCCTTGAACCTCGTATGATCTTTCATTGCGCACTTTTTCAAATTCATCAACTGGATCACTATTATGCCATTGTAGTAAAAGTTGCATAGAAGAAATAACATTTGTAATTGGATAAGATGAATCAGTTTGCGCATATCTAATTAACATATACATATAAATTCTAGCGATATCACCCTTAACAGAATCAATTGGTTCATACAAATTACTATTATAGTATCCGCCAGAAACCCCATTTGTATATTGATTATTTTTTCCTCCTGATACTATTCCCATTATTAGATTTCCTCTTTTAGTGTTAACATTCATATCTTCAGGACGAATATGGTGAATGTCAGCACCAGCACCACTTGTTTTAAACCATCCTCTAGATTTTGGCCATACATGTTCACGATTCCAACTGCTACTTGCTTTGACAGAAACTTTACCATAAAATAAAATTATGTTTCCAGCAATTTCTGGATCTGCATCGGTATATGGCAGACCATTAGATGAAGTTAAAAAACTATAAGTTGTATTTTTAACATTTGTGGAAATAATACTACGTAACTTATTTTTAAGGGCAGTACCTGTTAAATCTTTAGCTGCTGCATAATATTCACTTAACTCAATATCTTCACCATCTGGATTATCACTTTTTTGCCAAGAAGCGACTAATGTAATATTAGAAATTACTGGAGTGTCAAAATCATATACAGCACCATCTAATAGCCAACAAACAAATACATATCCAGTTTTTCTAGGTTTCGTCGGCTCACTTGCACAATTGCCACTTGATACAAGTTGCGTTGTGACTTGAGTTCCACCATTACTATCAAAAACTACATTATATTTAGTACCAGAAATATCACCACTACCATCAATTGTAAAAGAGATTGCTTCACTTGCTTGCGAATTTAAAATCTTGCTACCACTTTTTGCCATTGCTTTAATTGTAAGCGAATATTCACCTTCACTTAAATCTTTTAACAAAATACCAAGAACAGCTTCTTCATTTGTTATATCAATTCTACTATGGTAAACATTATTTTTAAAAATTGTAATCTGATAACTGTTTGCTTCATCTACTAAATCAAAAAATAAAATAGAATTCCCACTATACTCGACAAAACGAATATTTTGTGGTGTTTCTAGTTGAATAATATTTGAAGTACCACCATCTTCAGTATTACCTGTTGTATCACAACCAACCAGTAAGCCACAACTTAAAATTGCTATTATAAATAAAAATACTTTTATTTTTTTCATTTTAATCACCTTTTACATTATAACAAAATTTTTCGTTTTTCGCAAGTTAATTTCTCTTTTTTTATCACTTCTTTAAAATCATTATAAATAGGTGCTTTAATATCAATTTTTTTACCTAAAATAGGATGAACAAAGGTAATTTGATAACAATGTAATATTATTCTCGTTTTTATTTTTGCACCATATAATTCATCCCCATATATTGGATGATGAATACTAGATAAATGTACTCTAATCTGGTGTGTACGTCCTGATTCAATTCTTATCTTAAGCAAAGAAAAATTTTGATTATGAGATATAACTTTACAAATTGTTTTGGCCCATTTTCCCCCATTTCTACTGACAATCATTTTACTATTATGATGACGATCTTTTGCAATTGGCGTTGAAATGACTCTATCTTTTACAACATTTCCCTCAACAATTGCAAGATAGTTTTTCAAAAGTTTGTTTTCTTCAAATAATTGTTCCATCGCACTTTGAGTAATTAAATCCTTAGCATAAATTAAACATCCTGTTGTGTCCATATCTAAACGATGACAATGTCTAATAGTACAATTCATCTGTTTTTTTTGATAATAAGCAGCAATCATATTGGCCATTGTACCATTTTTTTCTTTATTATCTGGATAAATAATATAACCTGATGGTTTATTCACAATTAGCAAATAGTCGTCTTCATATAAAATTTTAAGATTATAATCAAGTGGCAAATAATCTAAATGTTCAAAATTACTAATGTCAACCATTAAATAATCATTATATCTTAAAATTGAATGCTTTGATGCTAGTTCACCATTGAGATAACAACAATTATGAGTAAATAAGTAATTTATTTTATTTTTTGCAAGAGAAACACCTTGAAAAAATTTTTCTAATGTTTGATAATCTAAATTTTTTCGGATTTTCATTACAAAATAGCGTTCGTTTTTTAAATAATTATTCATTTTTATACCTTATCTAATATTATGTCTTATTTTTTCTTTTTCATAAAAAGATAAACCATAAATAGAAGGTCTATCTATTTATGGTTTTATGCTTGTTTTAGTTGATCTGCTGTCATAAAATTAACAACAACACTCTCTGTTTTATCTAAAGTTTCGTGAATGATATTGATAATATCAAGTGCAGCAGTAGCACTAGATTCATTCGCAATAACAATTACTTCAACACCACTAGCAGTGCTATGAACAAAAGCGTCTGAATAGCCTAAATTCATTACTTTAATCTCTAGTAATACTTCTTGTTCAGAAATTGTTGATAATTGCTCTTTTTCTAAGGTTGCGGCAGTTTTACTAACAATTGTCGCATTTTCGTCAGCAATAATATTATTGAGATCTGCAATTTTTTGACTTCTTTCATTTCTAATAGCCTCTCTCATACTAGCCAATACTTGATTTTTTGAATTTGTAACAATAATAGTCGGATCATCATCTTTTTCTGCAGTTGGACTCTTAAAATACCAAACAGCTAGCATTGTAATTAAGGTTAAGAAGATTAAAGCAAGTTGATTTTTTTTCATAAACTAATCCCCCTTTAGTCAATACACTATATGAAGGATAACCTTAATTTATGATTTTTTTTCTTTTTTTTTATTCAACATGATAAGCATCATCAGATTTTATTTTTTTAAATGTTATAGCAGGTTGCTCCACTTCAGGTTTATTATTATCATTACTATCATCTTTTCTTTCCTCATCTTTTGGATTCAATAAATTAGGATCCGTATTGATTCTAAAAGTTACAAAAATATAATAAATTAATTCAATAATTAACAAAATAAACATTAAAGTATCAAATTTAATAAAGAAACCTAAAATAAAGCCTAAAATTGAGGTTGTAATATACGTAATTGAACAAATTGCATAATATTCTTTAAATTTATTCATTACAAATTTACGTGATAATAACCACGTAATGAAAACCCAAACTAACGGAAAAACAATATTAATGATAACAACAAAAAAGGAATACATACTTTTTGGAATATTGGCATCTGCTTCTGCCATCAATTCTACATGATTTGTTAAAACATATTTTATATCTTTATTTTTCCCAAAATTAACAGCATCGCTTTCAGCATTTATTTTATCAATATCAATATTACCATACACATATTTACCATTATAAATGGCATATCGCATATCATCTTTAATTCTTCTTTGAGCTGAAAATTCTTTTCCATCAATTATAGTTTTAGCATCTTTGGTTGTTTCTGTTGTCCAAAGACTAGTATCATAATTACCATATTGATTTAAAATAGGCCCATTTTCATCCATTACCTCTGAGACATCAGTCGGTAAATAGTATTTATATGCTCCATTGTTATCCATTTCATATGAACCATATCTAGTATTAGCATTATCTACCCATTTTCCACTACTATCTTTTTCTTGACCTAAATCATACAAATAATAAAATGATTTTTTAGTAAATATATAAAGAAGATAAGTCGTTTTGTCTTCGCGAGTTTGTGTCATATACCCTTTTAAATCAAACAAATCTTTATCAACTGATTTTGCAGGATCATCACCAAATAAATCACAACTTTCATCAAAAACGATATTTAATTTTAGTTGATTATTTTTACTATCCTCAAATAAAATTTCAAAAACACCTTTAAAATTGTCTGCTTTTCCATCTTCTCCTACTTCTTCTACATCTAAATAATATCCACCACTATTTGACTTAGCAATTCGATATTTTGGTAGTTGAATCTCATTTACCACCTTATAATCATTTTCTTCAAAATTAACACTACCAATCATATCTTTCATAAAACGTTTAGTGGATAAATTTATTGAAAATAATAATAGAAATGCTGACAATATAAAAACGAATACCGAATATATAACTTTCATACTATGATGACGATACATTTTTCGAGGTAAAATAATCGATAATAAAAATTCTTTTACTTTTTTCATGATAATGTTCCTTTCAGTTTTCCTATTTCAACATATTTAATTCTTATCAATTATTAAACATGTTAATTCATTGATCAATTCAACATCACATTCTTTAGGAATCCCCTCAAAAATTACTACTTTACCATACTCATAATACATGTTAAATAATCTTTGATTAAATGGATTATTACTAATTAGTGAATTGGTTAATTCATTTTTTCGAATCAAAATGGCATCTGCTAACTTCAAACAAATATTATATTCAAGACTCATAAAAATACTAGAATCTATAATTATGATATAACCTAGTTCTTTTATCTTAATCATAGCATGATAAATGCTTTCTACTGATTCATTAAAAATTTTAGCTGTATGCAAAATTATTTTAGTTTCAGGATATTTTATAATTATTTTTTTTAATTGTTCATATATTTTTCTTCTTGCAAGAGATTTAGTCAAAATAGTAAAAATAGGTCTCTCAAAATCTTTTTTTAAACTCGTATCAAACATATTTATCATAGCATTTTCAAAAATTTGATAATTAGCAATACTATAATAATCCGGTAAAATAGGATTTATGATTTGGCCAATTGTTTTCATCGTATCTGCTTTAATCATTATTTTTGATTTACTTTCAAAAACAGAATCACATTCTAATTTTTGAAGATTTTGTTGATGACAATATTCTTTATAGTGATGTAAATTGAATTCTGTTGGTAAAACATCATTTAAATATAAAGAAAGTTTTTCTAAATCTGTTTCTAACGATAAATTTTTAGGAAAATTTACCAATATAAAATATTCTTTTTTTAAAATGAAACGCAAATCGACTTCTTCTTTTTTCTTTATTTCACGATTAATGACTATCCCAACTGTATTTTTATCAATTTGATAAAATTTACAAATACTATCAGGTATTACTTTTTTAATGGCCATGAAATATTTTTTTGAAAATTCTATTATAGGCTGATGATCTTCTAAATCTTTTGCAAATATAAAAGCATACTTTTCTTTAAAATGATGGTGATTGATTAACGCAAATAAATATACATCTACCTGATTATCTAAATCACTACATAAATTTTTTGCTAAATAATAAATTTCTATTTTATCATCTACAATTTTCTTAAACATTGAAAGGTGTTTTTTCAATTGTGAATATTCTTTATCTTGAACTGAAATAAGATTTTTTGAATATTGATAATCATCTTGAAATTGTTTATTCATAAAATATTTATTTCTATTAATATTTTTTACAATATAATATAAATTTTCATTTTCTATAATTTTCCATAATACATCGTCACTATAAAATTTATCTTGTTCTTCCAAAAGTTTATGAATAAATGTGGACCATTTTTTATTAGAAATATGTAAATCCATTTCTTCTTTATTACTATAATTGAGAGCACAAGCAATGAAATCATTGTTAGTAAATATAGGCATTACTTCTATTGATAAAAATTTTTGTTCTCTAATATCTTTTAAATAATACGGATCTTTTATCTCATATTGAAAATCACTATAAGAAAACTTTTTTTTATTTTGATCTTCAATCAACAATTCAACAATAGTTCCTTCTAAATTATGCATTGAATAAGTTTTTTCAAAAGTATATGGATTTTTAATATGATAAATAGTTACATCATCATCTTCTTTAAATAGTCGATTACAACCTAAAGTTTGAGAGGGAAAAAGAACTATTGTCATTTGATAACATCCATTTTCATGTAGTGTTTGATCATTGTTAGCCAAAAATTCTAAAATAATGTTACGATACATTCTTTCCTCCTAATACTCTAAATGAATAGTAACAGGTCCATCACAAATCATATCCAGTTTCATATCAGCACCAAAGATACCAGAAACAAGGGGAATACCTAGTGAGTTTATTTTTTGATTAAATTTTTCATATAATTCAGATGCTATTTTAGGATTCATAGCTTGTATAAAAGATGGTCTATTCCCCTCTTTGGAATTAGCATACAGTGTAAATTGTGAAATAGATAAAATACTACCTCCAACATCTTGAATGGATAAATTCATTTTACCATTAGAATCTTCAAAAATTCTCAATTTTGCTATCTTTAGGGCCATTTGTTCTATTTCTTTTTCACTATCCGTATGAGTAAATCCAACAAGTATCATCATACCATGATGAATTGAAGAAACAATTTCTTTATTAACAATACAATCGGCTTTTAAAACTCTTTGAATAATTACTCTCATTATTTAAAAATCCTTTCAATATCATAAATTTCAGACATTTTATTAAGGTTAAGAATCGTATTATTTAAATCGATTAAATTAGCCACTTGTAATTTAAATTTTACAATACATTCACCATTTCTATTTTTATTAAGTGTAACAGATGCAATAGTAACATTACAAGTATTTAATATATTGATAATATCAGCTAATAAATTTTTACGATCAAATGCGGAAACTTTAAGGGTTGTATCAAAAACCTTGCCATGTGACTCTTTATCCCAATAAATATTAATAAATCTTTCACTACCGTTTTTATCAATATTAGGACAACTTAATCGATGCACAATGATACCATTACCTTTAGAAATATATCCAGCAATTTCATCACCATAAACGGGCTGACAACAATTACCTAGTTTAATTTTTGCTCGATCTAATCCCTCGACAATAATTCCATACCCATTATGCGCAACTTGTTTTCTAGTATTTGAACTACTTTCACTATATTGTTTTAATGCGGTCTCATTGTCTAATTTAGTATCCGTTAAACCTAAAATACGATTCATTGCCGCAAGTGCTGATAATTCTCCTTTACCAATGCACCACAGTAAATCTTCTGGTGTTTTAAAATTATATTTGGAAAAGAAAGTGGTAATTGTTTTTTCATCCAAATTTGTTGGATTATAGCCAAGACTTTTGGCAACAGTATTAAACTCCTCACTACCTCTTGCAACAATTTCATCCCGTTGTTTTTTGTTAATAAATCCTTTTATTTTAGTTCTAGCATGCGAGGTTTTAGCCAGTTTTATCCAAGCATTCGTAGGTCCTGCACATGTATTACTTGTTTTAATTTCTATAACATCTCCTGTTTTTAGTTTGTAACTAAGAGGAACAATTTTACCATTTACAATAGCTCCTATTGTTTTATTACCAATATCTGAATGGATTCGGTATGCAAAATCAAGTGGCATAGAACCTGCAGGGAAATCATAAACATCTCCTCTTGGACTAAAAACATAAACATTAGCACTAAAAATATCTTCAATAATACTATCTAATGGATCTTCATGATCAGAATTTTCAACATAAGTAGTTAAATCTTTATACCATTTTAACTTATTAGTAATTTCTAATTGTTCTTTTTCAGGTGAATAACCTGCATTTTCTTTATATGCCCAGTGTGCAGCGATACCAATTTCAGCAACTTTATCCATTTCATAGGTTCTAATTTGAATTTCATAAATTTTACCGGCTCTACCAACAACGGTCGTATGCAAGGATTGATACATATTCGGTTTTGGTACCGCAATGTAATCCTTAAAGCGCATGGGTAGTGGTGTCCAAATGCTATGAATAATACCTAAAACTCTATAGCATTCTTCTACTGTATTAACGATAATTCTTAATGCGAGTAAATCGTAAATATCTTCTAATTTTTTATTTTTATTGATAATTTTTTTGTAAATACTATAAATATTTTTAATACGACCCTTTATATCATAATTTGTTATGAAATGTTTTTTTAAAAGTTCATCTATTTGCGAACTCATTATCTCAATATCTTCTTCACGTTCAGCCTTTCGACTAGTTATTTCACTTGCGATTTTATGATATTCTTCAGGTTCAATTGCTTTAAAACTCAAATCTTCCAGTTCTGCCTTAATTCTATACATACCAAGTCGGTGAGCAAGAGGTGCATATAAATCTAACGTTTCTTGTGAAATTCTTTTCCGTTTTGATTCCTCATGAAATTGAATCGTTCTCATATTGTGCAATCTATCAGCAATTTTTACTAAAACGACTCGAATATCTTTCGCCATAGCCAACAATAATTTTTCATGATTATGAGCCAATGCTTTTTCCTTAGTCATATATTTTAATTTACTAATTTTAGTCACGCCATCAACAATTTCAGCCACATCTTTGTTAAATTCTAAAGCCATCTCCTCTTTAGTCATATCCGTGTCTTCTAACACATCATGTAAAAGACCTGCTGCAATTGTGCTAGGTCCAGCATGTAGATTCGTCAAAATATATGCAACTTCAAGAGGATGTTGAACATATGGTTCTCCCGATTTACGCATTTGACCATCATGTTTTTCTTTTGCTATCAAAAATGCTTTTTCAATCAAGTGAATATTTTTTTCTTCGTGTAAATAAGTTTTAGCTAAATCTAAAATATCATTAATCGTAATAGAACCTTCTTGATTCATAACATACCTCCTTTCATTTTAAAATGAATTGTTATGAATTAACAATTAAAATTCATAATCAATCATTGAAAAAATATTATAATCTTTTAGTATTTCGCGCCCCTTAAGACCAGTAAGTTCAATCAAAAAAGCACATCCAACTACTTCACCACCTAGTTGTTCAACAAGTGAAATAGCAGCCTGAACTGTGCCACCTGTTGCTAGCAAATCATCAATTATTAAAACTTTATCTCCTTGTTTGATGGCATCAGCATGCATACATAAAGTATTTTTACCATATTCTAGACTATATTCAGCTCGAATTTCTTCACGTGGTAACTTACCAGGTTTTCTAATAGGAACAAAACCTATTCCTAAATTAGTCGCAACTGGACAACCAAAAATAAAAGCCCTTATAAAATAAGGGCTTATTCTGGACCAACAATAACAGTTGCTCCAACTTTTTTAGCATAATTTGTTAATTCTTCACATGCTTTTTTAAACACATCACCATTTTTCATTAAAGGAGTAATATCTTTAAAAGAAATACCTTTAACAGGAAAATCTTCAATAATTGCAATATAATCTTTATAATTCATCATCTACACCTCTACTATTCTATTAGTAACTATCAAATTGTTACAATATATTATACCAAAAAATTGTTTATTTATAAAGAAATTTGTTGATAATTTTATTGATAATGCTAATTATTTTTTTAAATAATTTATGCAACATAATCATATGATAGTTTGAATGGAGAAAATGTTATGAATAAAAAACAAAATAATACCTTTTTTATCAATACTTTAATTATAATCATTACTAACTTTGTAGTGAAAATGTTAGGTCTGATCAATAAAATTGCTATAACCAGAATGCTGGGTACAAACGGAATGAGTTTATATGTTTTATCTTTTCCTACCATTATGCTTTTTATAAGTATAGCAGGATTTAGTCTTAATATTACAATTAGTAAACTTGTTTCAGAAGCTATTGTAAGTAGGAAATATTCACCAAAAAAATTAGTTAAAAAATCATGTTTATATTCGGTTTTATTATCCTTTATTATGCTTATTCTATATCTTATTTTTTTAAAACCTCTAACTATTCATTTTTTAAAAAATGAAGATCTTTTCTATCCTTTATTAGCGGGTGCACCTTTGATTATGCTTGTAGGTATCAGCGATGGATTAAAAGGTTACTTTACAGGAATTAAAAAAATGCATATTTCTTCTTTAGGTAATTTGATTGAACAAATTGGCCGAATTGGTTTTAGTCTTATCTTTCTTTATATTATGTTACCATATGGAATTATTACCGCAACTTTTTTTTGCCTTCTAGCTCTTAGTTTTGGTGAAATTTGTGCTATTATTTATAGTTTGATTAAGATTAAAAAATATCCCATTGAATCATATGATAACACTAGTGGGGAAGGAAAAGCAATCATTGCTATGGCAGTTCCCACTACTACATCACGTTTAATCGGAAACTTTACCTATTTTCTAGAACCTATTCTTTACACAACTATTTTAAGTTACTTAGGTTATAAAGTAACTGATATTCAAACAACATATACTATTCTAGATGCTTATACCATACCTCTTCTAACCTTTATTTCTTTTCTACCTTTTGCTTTATCAACTGCCATGGTTCCAAGTGTTTCAGAAGCCAGTGCCCTAAATAAAACTAATTCCCTTCATTATTACATAAGAAAAAGTCTAACTTTTTGTTTAATACCTAGTATTATCTTATCTATCAATTTATTTTTATTTGCAAATGAATATATGAACCTAATCTATGGTACTACTGAGGGCACTACTTACATTAAGTATTTGACCTTTATGTTTATTTGCTATTATTTGCACATTCCAATTGTTGCTATTTTACAAGCAAGTGGTTATGCCAAAAAAGTTTTTATAACTTCAACTATAATTCACATAACCAGATTACTCCTTTTAGTTGTTCTATCTTTTATACCATGTATTGGTCTAAATTCCGTATTAATTGCTACAACAGCAACCATGATATTAGGTTTTATCGTAAATCTAATTCAATTAATAAAAATTACTAAATTTAGATTTCAACTTTCTTCAATGATTTCTCTAATCCTTATTTCAATCATTGGATTTAGTGTTGCGATTCTGTTGAAAAAATGGGATGTACATTATTTATTTATCTTAGGTATTACAAGTATTATTATTTTAAGCTTAGCAATTTGGCAAAAACTCATATGGATAGAAAGTTTTAAACAAAATTTTCTTAAAAGAAAAAAATTAAGAGAAAACTCTTAATTTTTTTAATTATTTTAAAATTTGAAATTTGCCAATAATAGGTAATGGTTTTTCGCTCTTATTAGCAGCATTTACAATTCCAATTATCATCAGTACAAAACATAAAATACCAAATAAGGAAGCAATAACAACTCCCAAAAAACTAATAACTGGTATAAAGACAAAAATAGATGATAAAATACCTACGGCAATTGAGCCAATAATATCAAATATGAATAAAACTATACCTTGATTTACATGAAATCTAACGACTTTATCATTTTTCTCTACCAATAAAGGGATTAACCATAAAATACCTATATAACTTAAAATTGAAAAAAGAATCGTATTAGATTGATCATTTTGATTGGAATTTCCTGTATTATCCACCTTTTTTTCTTCAATTACCTCTGATTCTACATCTACAATGTTATCTTTTTCTTCCATTTTAACACCTCTTTACTTATAATTTTTCTTTTATTTTGTTTTCTATAGTTCTAGCAATACTTGCAAAACCATAATCATTTGGATGAACACCATCAACAGTCTTTTCATTAAAATCATCACCAAGTAGTGTCCTTCCATCTATATAATAGATATTTTTGTCAAAAATAGAACATGTCTTTACAAATTCTTCTTGATAACTACGAATCATACATTCCTCTTCTGCATCTTTTGAAAAATGCGTTTCCGAACTGAAAATAATCTTACTTATTATAAAGATTGGAACAGTTGGATACTTTTTTCTTAGTTCTGCAACAAATGGTTTTAATGTACTTTTTAATCTTGTAAACTCTACATTTGCCTCATAATCTAAAATAAACATTTTAACATTTTCAATTGTGGATAAAATTTGAGCAACCTCAATATGTCCCTTTCCATTTCCAGAAAAACCAAAATTCAAACATTCATATCCTAAATGCCTAGAAATAATTTGTGTATAACTCATTCCTGGTCTACTAGCACAGCCACCTTGTGTAATTGAGGTTCCATAAAAGACAATTTTACCCTCATTAGGAAATAAATTTTCAACTTTTTTCACTTCCGCATCCTCGTTAACACCAACTAAAATTTCTTCAACTGATGCATAAAGGGGAAAGTTTAAAACAAAAAGTTGATTGAGTGCTTCATTCCTATCAAAAAAAGTAAATTCATAATGATTATAATTAAAATTAAAATTAGCAGTCCGATAAAATTTAAGACTATCAAAATTTTCTCCCATATAAAGATCAAAACCTGCTTGTCCAGTATAAGCCATATGTCCCATATTGAACATATAAGAAAGTTTTACTCTAATTTTAAGCGATTGGATTGAACCCCAAAAGGCTAGCATTCCACCAGATGAATTATTAGCAAGAACACCAACAGAACCATCTAATTTTTCCATTTTTTTATCACTATCTTGTGGAAATCGATGATATCTTCGATCTTTTTGAAACCAATTAAAACCATATACTGAGATATCGGATACATTCAAGGGATTTATCCATCTATACGAAATGTCGTTAGACAGATGAGAAGAAAAATTTTTATCAATTTTTTTAATATCAATTTTTGAAGACATTTTCTACTTTTCCTTTTGAATTATTATATCATTTTTCGTTTTTATTTTCAACCTTTTGATTTTTAAATTTTACAATTTTTAAACTATTATTAGAAAGAGTTGCACCATAAACCTCTTTTTCACTCTTTATTCCTTGTTTTTTTAATTCATTTTTTAACCATTTTTTATTTTTACCAGTCAACTTTAAAGCCTCTGCATCTATTTGACCACTCACAATAAGTGGTAAAGGAAAAGTATTATCTTGATTTTCTTCATAAGTAAAAACACTTAAATTACCATTGGTTTCTAAAATTGCATACTCCACTTCTTCAATGGATCTTATATCTTTAGATCTTAATTGCGTATATAAATCATTCATATTATATTTTTCTTCATTCATAGTTTTTAACTGTATCACACCCTTATAAATAATCATCTTCTCTTTTCCATCAATTTTATCTCTTATTTTAGGAAATCTTAAATCAATAAAAGCCACTAATTTTTGTAAACAAACAATTGTAATTAAAGGTGCAATAAAATACCAAATGCTTTCATCATAATTTTCAATTCCAATAATCATGATATCGGCAATTGATAATACAATTAAAAAATCAAAAACACTTAATTGACCTATTTCTCTTTTTCCCATAATTTTCATAGATATAGTAAGTAAAACATATCCTAAAATTGTTCTAAATAAAATAATAAATAAATTATGCATTTTCTTCTTTTTTTCCTTTCCATTGCATATACTTTATTGGTGATTCATTATGCAATATCTTTTAAAAAAATCAATTGTTTTTTTAATTACATTATTTATTTTGTTCATAACTTCTCTAATTTATACTTTTTTAATCTATAAAGAAAAAATTGATATATCCACAGCTGGTATTTATCGAACTTCCTTTATTATCGGTGCTATTATTTTCTTTATTTATGGTCTGCTAACAGGAATAACCGAAAAAAAGAAAGGTTTTCTTTCAAGTTTTATTTCTACCTTCATCATTATTGCTATCATAATAATTGTTAAATTATTATCAAAACAATCATTTCAACCTACTAATCTTATCAAATATGGTGTATATTTATTAACATCAGTAGTAGGAGGAATTTTAGGAGTAAACCTTACTTCAAAAAGTAAGAAAAATGTAGTATAAATCATATGTGATTTATACTACATTTTTACTTTATAATCGTATATTGCAAATTAAAATTCGCCGATTCTGTTGCTATTTTTAAATAATATACCCCATTAACTATACCTGTATAACTATCTTCTTCATTGATTTTAAATTCTTTAATAATTTCATCATTATAAATTAAAACCAGTTTAATATTTCCTGCTGTAATTTTTAGATTGGTATGAATAGTTAAATTACCTGATGATACATTAATTTTGTCTAACACTTCAACTCCCGACATTTTTTTAACTTTTAAAGTCGCTTGATTGTTTATTTTAGAAGTTACACTTCCAAACTTAGTAACATTTGATTGTTTAAAAAAATCTTCATCTGTAAGCGTATTTAAATCATAATTATCAGTACCATTTGTATCTTCTATTTGAGCTGCACATGATGTCAGTGTCAAAACTATTGACAAAATAAAGCATACTAACCATAATTTTTTAATCATTTCATTTCTCCTTTATAAACAAATTTATTCAAAATACTATCATAATAGTACCCTTTTTTATTGAGAATATCATTTATTTGTGCCTTATTTAAATTTAAATCCTCGCATAGTGTATCTAAATTTAAATAATGATCGCGTAGTTTAGTATTAATATAACTTAATAAAATAATAGAATCTTTTATCATGATTCACCATTACTATAGTTCCTCTTTTTTTAGGTTAAAATATTCCTTTGGCATCATACAAACTGGACAAGTGAACTCATTGGGCAATTCTTCACCATAATAAACATAACCACAGACCGAACATACCCAAGCTGTTTTTCCTCGTTCAGTTTGAACTTTTAATAATTCTTCCTTATGCTCTTGATAATAACTATATGTCATTGCTTCCTCTTCTTTAAATTTATCAGCATCAATGACTTTACCAATAAATAAAGTATGCGTTTCATTTTCAATAGTATCAACCTTCTCTAACAGCATATATCCTATCATCGACTTTAATATTTTCACATCGAATTGTTCAAAATATTCATATTTAGCAAATTTATCCATCTCTTTAGATGAGGAAAAACCAAAAGTCTTAATAATATCAGGATTATCATTTTTGCCAAAAACCATTAAAGCAAAATGATTGGTTTTATGCATGACTTCATTTGTATAATTTTTTTTCATTACGGCAACACAAACAAGTGGATTCTCACCACCACTAACTTGACTAACCGCATCAACAAAACAACTTGCACCTTTAGTTGATAATACATACATTCCTTGTGAAATTTTATATAGTACTGTTTTATCTTTCATATTTACCTCATTAACATCATATTCTGTTATTATTATATCATAGTTTTTTGTTTTATTCAATAAATAGATTTTGTTACTTTATTTATAATAAAAAGACTTCTATACAGAAGTCTTTTTTGAATTTCTATCTATATTCTTGTAAAAGAAATTCTTTAAGTTTATTTATAATAATTCCATAGTCATCGATAACTTTAATAATATATTCTTTAATTCCTTTTGATAGTTCCTTGTTTTCATCTAAAAATCGAAGTGCACTTATCATTCCCATATTGGTTGCTTTTATGGCACTTAAACAAATATCAAATGCATTATCAAAAGTCTTTAATTTTTCTTTATACACTCCCATCATTCCCGCAAACGTTAAATCATCAGTAGGTTTTTCATCAAATTCCTTAATCAAATTTGCAATTGCTTCTTCATGAGTTTTGAATATTTCTTGTATTTCAATTATAAGATGAATTAATTTTTCATTTTCTAATTTTTTTGCATGTTCTAAATAAATTCTATAAATAGTATTTCCCATATGCATATACGATAAGAATTTGTTTAATTCATTCGTTTTTTCCATTGTTCAATTCCTCCTATAAATAGTATTTATCAAAAAAGAAATTATATGTATATATTTTGTTAAATTAAAAAGATTGCAATAAGCAATCTCCTATGACTTACAAATTTTAATCATCCTATATTATACTGCTATTTTCAATTCATGATTAGTCAACTTTTGTAGTTTCTTTTTGCTATATAAATTATTTTTAAAATTGAATCAATATAAATCTGCTAAAATACCGGTATATTTAGTGAACCACTAACAAAAATTAGGATTACTTTCTCGTTTATCTTTATTTAAAATATTTTTTATATTAATAGTTAATAAATATTTCTATATTGCCAATGCACACTCTACCTTTGTTACGATTACCAATTTGTGCACTTGCAACATAGAACCTAAATTCTTTAGTATTTTCAGGAAAAGAGATGATATAATTATTAGGATTATTTCGATCCGTTGATAATGTTATATCATTTAACAAATCCAATACTGTTATCCAATTACCACTATTATCCTTCACTTGTAATAAGGCTACACTTCCATCTGAAGTATATAAATATTCACTATTACTCCACATTGTCATATCCACATTTATCTGTGATATACAATCATCAAAAGAATATACCAAATATGCAACGCCTGCATCTTCCCTTCGAGGAGATAATACAATATATTCTTCTTCAATATAACCACACCTTAATCTAGTAGTTTGAAAAGTATATGCATTTTTAGTTATATTGCTACTTTTTTCATAAAAAAAATATTGTTGTTCAAAGACATAATCTGCTGGTGTCAAAACCAAAGGTGTACTCCAATTAAACAAAATATCAGTTGTAACCTGATCATTACTCGTTTTAGGAATTTCAACACCTATTTCACCATAAAAAGATATGCCCATTTCAACACTAATTTTAGAATGAACATATGTTGTCTTTATAAATGAAGTACCATATAGTTGATGTTCATCTTTTACATTTAAAATTAATTCACCAAAACCATACAATTTACTAATAGTTCCACCTATTCCTAAAAAATAACCTGCTTTTAAATCTGCATACCAACAAAAAGAATCTTGATTTCGATCATAATAACCAGTTCTACTAATATGTAGATGATCACCATCGCGTTCATAGCGATCTTCACTATAAAAACTTCCTTCTTGATAAGAAAATTTTGTTGCATCCCATTGAACAACAATTGGATCTTCAAGGCGCCAAACAGGTAAATCAGTCCACTCATAATATACTTTTACTTTTATTTCTTTAACAGCACCATTTTCAACTTTATTGATTATCGTTGTAATAATAATAGTTAAATCATCATCGGGAATTTGTCCTCTTGTAACCATCGATTCAACTTCATTGAGCGTCATAATTTTATATTCAAATCCATCACTTTCTAGAATCTGCTTAGCTAATTCTGCTTTAGTGTAGCTACTTAATTTTTCAATTGTTTCTTGAGGAAAATCCGCATTTATTAAAATTTCATCCACATTTAATTCTGAGGCTTCAAATTTGGATATTCCCACTACAGAAGTAATTATTGTTATTCCTAATAATACTACAAATATTAAAGCTTTTATTATCTTTTTCATTTTATTCTTTTCTCCTTTTTATTTTTTTACATCATTTGAGATAAACAATACAATATAATTTAAAATTTGTGAGCCAACATAAAATAATATATATGGGATGATGCCCAATATAGACATAGTAATTATTCCACTAATAAATAATATTGATGATAAGATAAATAAAATCAGTCCCATTGTTTTAAAAATTTTGACCCTCAATTTTAAACAAATAATAAGTATGGCTGCTAAAAATAGTAAATAAATCAATGTTGCAACAGTGATTGAGAAAATTTTGTTTTCAATTAATAATGTTAAAAATAAAGATAATACAAACAAAATCATACTAAAAAGACCTAAATAATTTTTAAAAATTCTTATATATTTTTCATTTGTATACTTATTACGTATAAAATCATACATTTGAATTGAATGCAATATAACAGTTATCAAAGAAAAGAGCGCAACTATCACTCCAATAAAAATAGAAATTATTGATAATTCATATGATTGAAAAACAAAAGCACTAATTATATACAAGACAGGAGAAAAAATTAATATGAAAAAAGCAAAAATAATATTTAATTTATACTTTGTCATAATTTTATAATCATATTGTTCAATTGATTCAGGTTTTAAATCATCTGTGCTTAATAGTTCATTTACCGAAATATCTAATACTTTCGCAAGAGTTGGAAGTATTAAAATATCCGGATAACCCAATCCTCTTTCCCATTTACTAATGGTTTTATTAGAAACATTTAGTTGATCTGCTAATTGCTCTTGTGTTAATTGTTTCTTTTTTCTATTTTCATAAATTACATCTTTAATTTGTTTTTCAATCATTTCTTGCCCTCCATTATTTATTTACACTATTATTATACGAATTTAAATCACAAAATGTAGCCCTAAGTAGGGAAATAATATCTACAAATAGTAGAAATCAATCTTTTATAACAAAACTATTCTTAATATATTAAATTATATTATAAATATATAATTTAATATGTCGAAATTTGCATTATTTTGATTCACTTGTTGAAGTTTTAAATAAAAATTCAATAAAAAAGAGAACAAATTATTTTGTTCTCTAATGGTTTTCATCTTCTTTATTTAAATTCTATTTATCAAAAAGTAATTTTTTGCTTTATCACAACCCGTGCACGCAAAAAACAATAATAAACTTAATATAAACAATACTTTTTTCATATCTTCTTCCTCTTTATTTTTTTCTTATTCACAAACTTAAATTTCCAAGGACCTTTCTATTCTTAAAATTGCTTTTCTATATTATTCATTTCATATCTCTTATTAAAAAATTTCTTCACTTTTAATATAATTTATACCATCATTAAAGGATTGATTATCAACGAAACCATGATGTGGTTGAATAAATTTACAAAAGAAAATATTGAAGATGATAATAAAAAGAAAGAACACGCCCATCGCCAAACAGAGTCGTGTTCAAATTCTAATGCATATGGTAGCCAGCACGGGGTTCGAACCCGCGAATGTCGCCTTGAG
>OHKU01000545.1_pt1 | contig 20289 bp, 15 predicted proteins | sample 1568911 | NCBI WGS metagenome assembly OHKU01 (sample SAMEA3879574, study PRJEB24766) | human gut metagenome | biome: human-associated habitat; feature: feces | place: USA | collected 1985/1987
TCAGGAATCCGTTAAAGAAGAGGCAGAGCGTTGCTCAATGCCTTATGTAAATGCTCGTTGGCTCGGCGGTATGCTCACAAACTTTAAAACAATCCGCGGCCGTGTTGCTCGTCTTGCTCAGCTCAAGAAGATGCAGGAGGACGGCACTTTCGATCTTCTTCCCAAAAAGGAAGTTGCAGGCCTTGAGCTTCAGATCGAAAAGCTTGAAAAATACCTTGGCGGTATCACAGAAATGAAAAAGGTTCCCGATGCTATGTTCATCGTAGACCCCCGCAAGGAAAGAATCGCAGTTTCAGAGGCAATGAAGCTTGGTCTTCCCATCGTTGCTATCGTAGATACTAACTGTGATCCCGATGAAATTGATTATGTTATCCCCGGCAACGATGATGCTATCCGTGCTGTTAAGCTTATTGCAGGTGCAATGGCTTCAGCTGTTATCGAGGGCAGAGACGGCAGTGATGTTGCAGAAGCAGCAGAGGATACAGAAGCAAAGGCAGAAGAAGCTGCCGAATAATTTGCAATTCGCACAGTTTATATATTTTAGTATTGAGTAATGGAGGAAGAGAAATGACTTTTACAGCTCAAGATGTTAAAACTCTCCGTGAGAAAACCGGCGTTGGCATGATGGAGTGCAAAAAAGCACTCACAGAAGCAAACGGCGATATGGATAAAGCAATTGATTATCTTCGTGAAAGAGGACTTGCAGCAGCTCAGAAAAAGGCAACAAGAATTGCCGCTGAGGGTGTTGTTCTTTCCTATGCAGATGACGCTGCTAAAAAAGGCGTTGTTATTGAAGTAAACTCTGAAACAGACTTTGTTGCAAAGAACGAAAAATTCGTAAACTTCGTAACAGATTGCGCTAAAACAATTATCGAAACAGGTGTTTCAACTGTTGAAGAGCTTAATGCCGCTGAATATATGGGCACAGGCAGAACAGTTACGGAAACTCTTAATGACCTCATTCTTGCTATCGGCGAAAATATGAAAATTCGTCGCTTTGAGGTTATGGAAGGCAACCTTGCAACTTATGTTCATGCAGGCGGTTCCGTTGGCGTTATGGTTTCCTTTGATGTTGCAGATGAAGCTAAGGTTGCAACGGCAGAGTTCAAGGAGATGGGCAAAAATGTTGCAATGCAGATTGCTGCAATGAGCCCTGCTTATCTTGATGAAGCTGCAGTTCCTGCAGAGGTTATCGAGCACGAAAAGAGCATCCTTGCATCTCAGATGAAGGAAGATCCAAAAATGGCTTCTAAGCCCGATGCTGTTCTTGCTAAGATCGCAGCAGGTAAAATGGGCAAGTATTATAAAGAAAATTGCCTTGTTGATCAGGAATTTGTTCGTTCCGATCTTTTCCAGGGCGATGTTAAAGGCTATGTAAATTCTGTTGCCAAGGAACTCGGCACAGAAATTAAGATCAACGGATTTATCCGTATGACCAGAGGCGAAGGCCTTGAAAAGCGTGAAGAAAACTTTGCAGAGGAAATCGCAAAGCAAATCAACGGCTAATCAAAATTTTAAGAGCATCTCTTTCGAGATGCTCTTTTTTTAGTTGCTTTTAAATTGTTGCATATTCCGATAAGTGTATCATCAGCTTAATAAAAGACAAAATTTGAAAGCGGTAATTCAAACAAGAAAAACACAGATAAATAAATTTCTTTTTTCGGCTGTGATTTATTTAAAGTGAAATTTCGCGGTTTTGCATCATTTCGTAAAACCATTTTCCGCTTACGGCAAAAATGTCGTTGCCCGGTTTTATGATCTTTTCTTTTGAAAGGTCATTTAAAAGAATGCAAATCGCTGCAAAATGCTTGCAGAAATTCGGCTTGATGCAGTCGCAAAACATTTCCGTCAGTCCCGTTTTGTCGTATTTGAAATCAACAATGTGGCAGGTTTTGCCATAAAAATAAGCTGTTCCGATGCCGTCTTTGATAATCAGTGCCGTCAATATGCCGTCGTTTAATAATTCAAGCCCGTCATCAAGCGTTTCCGTGCTGCAGGGGATTTTTTTCAAATCGCAAAAATATCCTTCGCCGCATATGAATTCATCGGGTTCATCACCCTCAAATTGCGGCACAAACGGAGGAACAAACCAAGATAGAATTTGCTCTCTTGTTGCCGTGGTACCTGTTGTTGAAATCATAAAGTTTTCAAATTTTTTAAAGCTGCCGTGTACCGTTAAATCAAGCTTTGCGATAACATCCTTGTATTGCTTTCTGCTTATTTTAAATTTTGTTATAACTTCGGTAACAACTCCGCTGCTTCCGTAGTATTTACCGTCAACAAAAACTCTGTCACCTTCATTAAGGTTGAATTTGTTGTTGTAGTAGGGAAGCTCTACACCGTTGTTAAATCTTACCGTTACAACATTATTTATTGCTTTGCCGCAGTTTGCGGGTTGCTTTTCTTTTTGCAAAATCTCTGCTGCCTCGGCTTTAGAGTCGTTTGTGTTAAAACCGATTGTGTTCATATGCTTACCTCCCGTTTTTCTTTCTGATTTCACTATATCAGATGCTATTTTGCTTTGCAAGGCAAATTTGAAGTGAGTACATATAGTTGGACTGTGCTTGCCGATTGTGCTTTTGTCGCCTGAATGCTGAGGTTTCCGTTAAAATGATATACAATGAAACTTTTTTGTTATATATTTAAATTTATAAATAATATAATAATTCTGGCAAAAAATAGTTGTAATTATAAACCTGAAGTGATAAAATACACAAGAATGGATAATTATATTCATGCGAAAAATTATTAAGGAGGATATTCGTGTGGTTGAACCTACAGTAAATGAAACCGAGGCTCGTAAAAGACTTGTTTCTTTGTTTGATGACGGCGTTTTCACAGAAATTGACGCTTTCGCAAAATCAGCAAACGGCGATGTAGAAGCTGTTGCAGGATTCGGAACTGTCGGCGGTGCTCCTGTTTACGCATTCTCTCAGGATATCGGTGCAAACGGCGGCGCAGTCAGCGTGGCTCAGTGTTCAAAAATTAAAAAAATATATGATCTTGCCAAAAAAACAGGGTGCCCTGTTGTAGGCATTTATGATTCAAACGGCATGAGCTTGAAAGAAGGCTTTGAGGGCCTTTCGGCTTACGGCGAAATTTTAAAGGCATCCGCTTGCGTTTCCGGCGTTGTGCCTCAAATCTCAATTGTTGCAGGTGCGGCTCTCGGCACAACTGCTCTTGTTGCTAATATGGCAGATATTGTTGTTGCGGTTAAGGATGCAGATTTCTATCTCAGCACTCCTTCTGAGGTTTCAGCTCAGGATTGCGCAGAGGCAGGCACGGTTGATATAGTTGCCGATGATATGGCTTCTGCAATAGACAGTGTAAGAAATATCATCACAATGCTTCCGTCAAACAATCTCAGCGGTGCTCCCATTTTTGATTTTGAGGATTCCGCTGTTGCTGTTGATACGGGCGCTTCTGCAAGGGATATTGTTTTTGCAACCGCAGATTCCGGCAGCGTTATAGAGCTTAAAAGCGCATATGCGGATAATGCCGTAACGGCAATCGGCTCGGTAATGGGTGCAACAACAGGATTTGTCGCTTTTGACGGCGCAAACCTTTGCCCTGCCTGTGCTTATAAGGCAGAGGCTTTCGTTAAATTCTGTGATGCTTTCAATATTCCGATTGTAACATTTGTTAATGCTTCCGGCATAATCAAAGAAAAAGAAAACCAAATGCTTGTTGCGGCCACAAAGCTTACAACGGCATATGCTTCGGCAACTTGCCCCAAGCTTTCCGTTATAATCGGCCAAGCAGTGGGTGCGGCGTATATTGCTCTTGCAGGCAGAGGCTCTAATGCAGACCTTGTTTATGCTTGGGATACGGCAGTTATCTCTCCGCTTTCAACAAAAGCGGCTGTGGCTTTTCTCTTTAATGATCGCCTTGCAAACGGCGAAAGCAGAGATGCGCTTGAAAAGGAATATGAATCTGATATGGCTTCACCGTTCACTGCAGCGGCTTGCGGCGCCGTTGATGATGTTTTCGTTCCGGCTGAAACAAGAAATAAGGTTATTGCGGCTCTTGATGTGCTTGCAGGTAAAAGGGAAACCACAATTCCCAGAAAACATTCCGTTAAATAATTGGAGGATATATAAATGAAAAGATACACAATCACCGTAAACGGCACAGCTTATGATGTAACAGTTGATGAAGCAAACGGCGCTGCTCCTGCGGCAGCTCCCGTTCAGGCAGCGGCACCTGCTCCGGCAGCGGCTCCCGCACCTGCAGCAGCACCTGCTCCGGCAGCTAAGCCGGCAGCAACAGGTTCTGAGGGCGCTGTTAAGGTTGATGCTCCTATGCCCGGCACAATTCTTGACGTTAAGGTAAGCGTTGGCGCTTCCGTAAGTTCGGGAGAGGTTATCTGCATCCTTGAGGCTATGAAAATGGAAAACGAAATCGTTGCTCCTCAGGCAGGCACTGTTTCTTCCGTAAATGTTTCAAAGGGCGACAGTGTTGAAGCCGGCCAGGTTATCATTACAATGAATTAAGAGGTGTCAATATGGCAAAAATTGGTGTTACCGAAACCGTTCTGCGTGATGCACATCAGTCTTTGATTGCCACTCGTATGAGAACGGATGAATTCGAGGGTATCCTTGAAAAAATGGATGATATCGGCTATCACTCTCTTGAATGTTGGGGCGGCGCAACATTTGATTCCTGCCTCCGCTTTCTTGATGAAGATCCTTGGGAAAGGCTTCGCCTCATCCGCAGAAAATGTCCCAAAACAAAGCTCCAAATGCTTTTCAGAGGTCAAAATATGCTTGGCTATCGCCATTATGCAGACGACCTTGTTGATTATTTCGTAAAAAAGAGTATCGATAACGGCATTGATATTCTTCGTATATTTGATGCGCTTAACGATGTTCGTAATTTGGAAACCGCAATAAATGCGGCAAAGAAATACGGCGGACATGTTCAGGCGGCTATTTCTTACACAACAGGCCCTGTTTTTGATGAGGCTTATTATTGCCACTATGCAAAGCAGCTTGAGGATGCAGGTGCAGATTCAATCTGCATTAAGGATATGGCAGGCTTGCTCACTCCTTACGGCACTTATAATCTTGTTAAGGCTCTTAAGGAAACAGTTAATATTCCTATTCAGCTTCATTCTCACTACACTTCCGGCCTTGCATCAATGGTTCACCTCAAAGGTATTGAGGCCGGCGTTGATGTTATAGACACGGCTATCAGCCCGCTTGCAATGGGCACATCTCACCCGGCAACGGAATCAATGGTTGCTGCTCTTCAGGGCACCGAGTATGATACGGGCCTTGATCTTAAAGCGCTTACGGAAATTCGTGATTTCTTCACTCCGCTTCGTGAAAAATATATTAAAGAGGGTCTTCTCAATCCCAAAATGCTTGGCGTTGATGCAAACACCTTGCTTTATCAGGTTCCCGGCGGAATGCTTTCCAACCTTATTTCGCAGCTCAAGCAGGCGAATGCCGAGGACAGATATTACGATGTCCTCGAGGAAGTTCCGCGCGTTCGTAAAGACAGCGGTTATCCGCCGCTTGTAACTCCCACATCGCAAATTGTGGGCACTCAGTCCGTATTCAATGTTATTCTCGGCGAACGCTATAAGATGATAACAAAAGAATTTAAGGATATGGTTGCAGGTAAATACGGTAAAACGCCATGTGATATTGATCCTGAATTCAGAAAGAAAATTTGCGGCGATGAAGAGATAATCGATTGCCGCCCGGCAGATCTTCTTAAGCCTGAGCTTGATAAATTCCGCGATGAAATTAAGGAATATTATGAGCAGGAAGAGGATGTTCTTTCATATGCTCAGTTTGGCGATGTTGCAATAAAGTTCTTCCAAAAAAGAAGAGACAGGCAGTATGGCTTGGACGGTAAGCATGATGACATCGTAAATAAGGTTCATCCCGTATAATATAATTCAATAATTGCTTTAGCAACGGCAGCCGGTGGGTGTTTCCCGCCGGCTTTAAAAAGGCAAAGAATATCAGGCCTTTATTTGAGATTTGCCGTTTTTGTAAAAAAAGGTAAAATATTCTTGCCTTAATGTGTAAATTTTTATTTTTTTGCCCTTGTGCGGTTGACTTTGTCAGCTTATGGGGCTATAATCAATTATAAACTTTTTATAAAAATTTTTATGGGGGTACATAAAATGAAAGTTCTTATGATTGGCGGTACAGGCCTTCTCGGTTCTGCTGCTGCACAGATCTTTGTTGATCGCGGAAATGAAATTAAAACTCTTGCTCTTCCTCCGCTTCCCGAAGGCGCTCCGTTGCCAAAGGAAATGGAAATCGTTTTCCAGGATGCGAATAAGCTTTCCGATGATGAAATGATTGAAATGATGAAGGGCTATGATATGTTCGTATTCGCTACAGGCGTAGACGAAAGAGTTGAATTCCCCGCACCTGTTTATGATTATTATTATAAATATAACATCGCTCCTCTTGAAAGATATCTGCCTCTTGCTAAAAAGGCAGGAATGAAGGGCGCTGTTGTTTGCGGTTCTTATTTCTCTTGGCTTGCTAAAGAGCGTCCCGATATGAAGCTCACTGAAAAGCATCCTTATATCAAAAGCCGTATTGATCAGGAGAATGTATGCGAAAAGTATTCTTCTCCCGATTTCCAGGTTGCCGTTCTTGAACTTCCTTACATCTTCGGCACACAGCCGGGCCGTAAGCCGGTTTGGGTTATCCTTATCGAGCAGCTCCAAAGATTTGAAAAAATGCCTTGCACTCTTTATTCAAAGGGCGGCACTGCAATGCTCACAGTTCGTCAGGTTGGCGAATCAATGGTTGGCGCTGCAGAGCAGGCTTACGCTGCTGCAAGCAAAGGCGAAGGCAAATTCCGTGCATACGGTATTTCTTGCTACAACTACACTTGGTCAAAGTTCCTCAAGATAGTTTATCGTGCAATGGACGGTATTCCGGATAGAAAAATCGTAGGCGTTCCGAAGTGGACCTTCCAGCTTTTCGGTCTCCATATGCGCAAGGATTATGCAAAGCGCAATGTTGATTCAGGTATTGATCCCGTAGGTCTTGCAGATATTATGGATATGAATCTCTTCATTCCCACAGATGATTGCAAAGAACTCGGCTGCACTCCCGATGATATAGAAAAGGCTATTTTCGATTCAATTTCTCTTTCAAAAGCTGCGTATGAAGGTAAGGCAAAGCTTGTTGAAATGAAAGGCGAATAATTTAATATCGCTGCAATAAGAGCAAAGGCTTGTCCTTTGCTCTTTTTTTTACTCGATTTTACCCAAATTTGTTATTAACCAAATGCATTTTGCATATTCTTAATGTATTTTTGTTTTTGATAATTGATTTGGAGGTTTTTGTTTATGAAAATAATAGAATTGTTGAAAGCCTTGCTGCTCGGTATCGTAGAGGGCATAACGGAATGGCTTCCCATCAGCTCAACAGGGCATATGATTCTTGTTGATGAATTTGTTAAAATGGATGTTTCGGCTCAGTTTAAAAGCATGTTTCTTGTTGTTATTCAGCTTGGTGCCATTATGGCTGTTGTTGTGCTATATTTTAAAAAGCTTATGCCGTTTTGGGTTGAAAATAAAAAGCTTGTGCTCAGGAAAGATACTTTGAATATGTGGCTTAAAATCATTGTTTCCTGTTTGCCTGCCGCTATTGTAGGTTTGCTTTTTGATGATAAGCTTGAGGCTCTTTTTTATAATTGGCAAACCGTTGCCGCAATGCTTATAATATTTGGTGTTGTGTTTATTATTGTTGAAAAGGGAAACAAAAATAAACAGCCTAAAATAAATTCTATAAATGATTTTTCTTATAAAACGGCGCTTTTAATCGGCGTTTTTCAGCTCATTGCGGCAGTCTTTCCGGGCACTTCAAGAAGCGGAGCAACAATCGTCGGCGCTTTGCTTCTTGGTGTTTCAAGAGCAGCGGCTGCGGAATATACATTTTTCCTTGCTGTTCCTGTAATGTTCGGCGCAAGCGCTTTGAAACTTGTTAAATTCGGAATGTCTTTTTCGGCTTTTGAAATCTCTGTGCTTATGGTTGGCCTTGTTTCTGCTTTTGCAGTTTCTGTTTTTGCCATTAAGTTTTTGATGAACTATATCAAAAAGCATGATTTCACCGCATTTGGGTGGTACAGAATTGCACTTGGTGCAGCAGTTATTGCTTATTTTGCGCTTGCATAGTTGTTTTAAATTTTTGCATGTAAACAGGGCAGAGTACCTATGTTTCCGTAATTTGTTTTTAACTCACAGCTTCTGAGGTTAAAAATGTATTTCAATGTAATATATATGAAAATAATATATGTATGAATACTACAGTTTTTCCGTTGTGTCATATAAAATCAGATACTAAATTTATTTTCGTCATTTGTAAACAAAATGTAAATAAAAAGACAGGTTTTTTTTAATAATTATGTTGACGAACTCGTGTCTTTATGATAGAATTAGTTTGAAGATTTATAAACGGGAAAGTGTCCCCGTTTGCAAAGTGCCTTTGCGAATCTATTTATTGCTTGGCATCGGGTAACGGTCAGTGCCTGCAAGCAACGGCGCTCCTTTCGCAATGGCAGTTTTTAAGGAGGAAATTTTATGAAAACTAAGAAATCAAAAAGGCTTTTAGCAGTCTTTTTGGCAGCGGTTATGGTGCTCTCAACTTTTGCGGCAATGCCGTTCACTTCTCTTGCAAGCACTCATACCGCCGATGATCTTTATTCTTTGATTCAGCAGTTTGAAAGCAGAGTATCAAGCTGCACTTCTAAGAGTATCTACACAAATCTTGAAAAGTCATATGCCGCTTGGGATCAGGCTTACAGAACTTATGTCTGCACAGAAGCAGGCGCAGAGCTTGGCAGCCTTCCCGACATAGACACGGCATACACAAATCTTAAAACCGAAATGGATAAGATGACTGTGTGGACTCCGTTTAAGTCAACTTATAATCAAATCGATGCAGGCAAAACCACTGCCAACCTCACCGGTGGAGATGAATTTAATAATGTTCTCTACTATGGCGGTATTCAGGGCATGCCTTTCCAGGAAATCAACGGTAAGGGCGACGGCGTTTGCGTATCCGGCAACACTTGGGTAACAGCAGGTATCAGATACGGTAAAGCAGTTCTTCTTTACGATGGCGAAACTCCTTCATTCGTTATTTCCGTTCGCACAAGAAAGTCCTCTTCTAACTGGATAAGTAGCAACGAAAGAGTAAGAAGCGTATCTGTAAACACCGCTCCTTTCGAACTTCGTCATAATTGGCACGGTAACAGCAATGCGGATGATCCGGGTTATGTAACCGAAAACACTTCGTTTATGGAATATCGCCCCGATGTTGCCGGCACACCTTCTCAGAAGAAGGATAAGTTTTGGTATTCAAACACCCTTTATTGGGCCGGTGACGAATCAACCTTCGGCAGTGATTCTGTAAAGCAGTATGACGGCCTTTCATTCCAGGTATACAGTGACAGTGAAAGCAATCAAGCAAACAGAACCGATACTATAGACACAAGTAAAAACACCGATAAGGAAAATATCCCAACAACATATGTTTTAAACTATAAGAGTGTTCTTACTCAGCTTGAGAAGATTCCTTTTGCAACATTGCTCACTTATTCTCCGTCAGTAGTTAAAGGCACACTTGCAAATATCGATTCGGCAACAAGCCTTAATCCTCAGGCGGCAATCACAGGCACAAATCTCACACAAGAGGTTTCTAATCTTTCTGCTTCGCTTGGAAATATTACCACTAACCTTAAAGGTAATATCACCGGTTTGGGCGGTGCCGCAACATTCGATGTTAAAGAATATGTAAATGCCGCAAAGCTTTTTGTTCAGTATACTGCGCTTTATAATGCAGGTAATGCAGACGGTAAATACACAACAAAATCTTGGAATCAGTTTGTTACAATTTATAAAAATGCTGCAGAGCTCTTCGATAATAAGAGCGTCGGCGCAATTCAGCTTAGCACAACTATGCTTGACACTAACGGTAAGCGTGTTGCCGATAACCTCAGAAAAATCCATCTTGTAACAACCGAAAAAATGGTTAATGATACTGCTCTTAAAAAGTATCTCAGTGATTACACATTCTTAACAGAGGCTTATTACACTGCCGAAACTTGGCAGGCACTTTCAAGCGCAGTAACAGAAGCTCTTAAGCTTTATAATGAAGGCGACTACACTCTCGGTATCACACTTGTTGAAAACGAAGAGAATTTGGCAATCTATAATGCAACCCTTGCAAGTGTTAAATCTGCTTGGGAAGGGCTCAGAATATCTTCAGACACTAAGGTATTCGTTCATGGCGGCTACAATTCATATAAAGATATGATAACTTATACTTCGGCATTTGATTCCTCTATGTATAAGGATTATACTTCGGCTGCAGATGTGTTGGCAACAACAACTGCGTTTGTTAACACTCTTCCCAATCTTACTTTCACAACAGAAGCCGATATAATCGGCCAATACACCGCTCAGCTTAAAAATGCTTATGATGCGTTTGATAATTTGCAGCTCAATGGCTTTGCTGCAATTAAAAACGGCACAGTCGTAAACAGAACAACAGGCAACACAGGCGGTGTTGATAAGAATAATGTTCACAGCTATCTTAACGGCCAGATAACATCAATCACCTATTTCAAAACTGTTACCGGCTCAACTTCGTTCAACACAGAGTATGATCTCAGCGTAAGAAACGATTATTATAACTGGGCTAAAAACCGTCCGATTCAGTGGTTTGTTCTCGGCTTCGGCGATTACGGCCAAGATACAGCTCCCGCTTATGATTACGGTGTAATGTCCGTAAAATGGCGTGACGGCGGTATCGCTATGAATAATGTAGACAGCACTTATACTTATCATTCTCTTCTTATGAGAGCTAAGCAGGATAAGTATGAGATGGATAAAAACAGCCTTAAGCTTGAAGCAAGCTCAGACGGTGTTATTTACGGCACCACAACCGTTCAGGTTAATGACCTCGGCGGCATCAAATCCGCTCAGTTCGTAACTCCCGACCTCGCAGAAGGTTGGCAGGCATATACGGGTATCGGAAGCAATTTCGAAACATTCAACCGTATGAACAGTGATGTTAAGCAAACCGTAACTGTTCTTGATATTTCAGATCTTTATGAATCTCTTGCAAGAGCCGATGCTATTGCAACTGCAGCTCAGTCAAATGCTTTCAATTGCTACACACCCGAAAGCTGGGCAGCTTATGTTGCTGCTTATTCGGCAGCTAAGGCAGATCTTGATTATGCTACAATGAGCAATGATCAAATTCTTGCAGAATGTCAAGCAAGAAAAGATAATCTTGATAATGCTATGAACGGCCTTACCTTCAACACTGCAGAAGGTTCTCATAACTATATTGTTCAGGCAGACAATCTTGAAGCAACTTGCACAACAGCAGGTCGTGATCACAGAATTTGTTCTGTTTGCGGCAACGAAATCAATGTTGAAATTCAGGCACTCGGCCATTTGATTCACAATGATTCAAATAAAGACGGTGCAACACATCATCGTTACTGCGAACGCGGCGATGTTGATGAAATCGTAAATTGTACCGATGTAAACGGCGACAGTAAGTGCGATGTCTGCGGTCAGCTTCTTTATACGCAGGCTAATTGGGCAGAATTCAACTCTGCTAAGTCAGAACTTGAAGCAGCTCTTGCAGATTCTGCAAACGGTAATGTGAAATATTCTGCTGCAGCTCTTAATGCTCTTAACACTGCAATCTCTGCAATTGATTTCTATAATTACACTGCAGAAAAGCAAAAGAGCGTTCCGGATTCACAGCAGAGCCTTATTGATAATCAGAAAAATGCAATTGTAAATGCTTTGGCAGCATTCAAGAAGGGTGTTGCAGATTCAAGCGTTTATGATGCAAATGTTTCTAAGGTTGCAGGTCTTAATGCTGATGCTTATAATGTTGAAGCTGTAAGAACTGCAGTTAAGGGAATTGGTGTTACAACCGATGTGCAGGTAAACGGAAAAACATATGCAGGATATGATTTTGATCAGTATAACACAGCACTCGGAACGGCACTTACGGAGAATACAATTCCGTATAAAGTAAAGGTAATAGACTTTGAAGGAACAGGGCATTACCTTGTAAAGAGCGCAAGCGGCGAATTTAGCTACACAGATGTTGAAACTGAAGCAACGGAATTTGCATACGGCGATCTTGTAACAGCCCCGAATCCAAACTCAACAAATGCAAATGAGCTTTGCGCGTGGGCATCAAAAGAGCAGCCGGCAAGTATTACGGATAATACATTCAGTGCAATGGTGCCTAAATATCAAACAACATATAACAGCTACACATTTAATGTTCAGGGATATACAGAGCTTACCACAACATCAACTGCAACGAATGATGAGGGCAATGTAAAGCTTACATTCGTTCTTGCATATGACGGCGTTGAAACAGGTAAGGTTCTTGATATTCAGTATGTAACTGCAGGCCAAACCATAACAATAAGAAATATTCCAAACACACCGGAAAATATTCCGTTCTATCAGATGGATGATCTTCTTGATGCAAAAACGGGTAAGGCTCTTGCAAGAAGATTGAAATTTGAAGAAAATACAAAGATTCTTGTAAACTACACACCGCTTGAAAAAGCAGATTACACAATCAACTTTGTTGATGAAGCAGGTTCGCCGATAGAAACAAAAACAGCAAACTTTAACGAGCTTGTAACTCTTAAGGCAAACGGAGCAACGGCATATGTAAATGCAGATAACGGAAAGGTACTCTGCTTCGGCAGTGAATATTCGTTCTATGCATGCCGTAACTTAACCGTAAAGGCAGTAAAGAGCACAGATGTAAAGGCATCGGTAGATGTAATATCCACACCTGTACTTGACGGTTCAGGCAAGGTATATCTTGTAGGTTCGTTTGCATTGCCGCAGGGAGCAACAATAAAGAACTTCGGCTTTGTAATGGACGGAAACGCACTGCCGGAAACGGCAACAGATCTTACACTTGCAAAAGTAGATAAAGCAAGTCAAATATTTAACCTCACTGCATCAAAGTATACGAATTACGGCCAAAACGGAAATCAGTTTACCGTAAGCTTTAATTCGGCGGTAGGTTACAATAATGCAAATTATGTAGCATATGCAATATATACGGATGCAAGCGGAAATGAATGTTATGCATATTCAAATGTAATTGCAAATGCGCCGATAGCGTAAAAGGGAGGATAGAGAATGAAGAAAACTTATGAGGATCCGCAAATGCAGATAAGAAAGTATTCATTGCTTCCAACCGATGCAATCACAACATCGGGAACGCCGACAGAGCCCGGTAAGGACCTTACAGACGGTGATGATAAAGGCGATATCTTCGCATAACGCAAATCCAAAACACAGCAGCCCCTCTTTGAGGGGCTGCTTTTATTTTATTCGGTTATTTTCATCAAAGTTAGATAAATTTTGAAATCAACTTTTTATAATATTCATTGCTTAAAGCATATTTAATTCATAAAATTCAGGCGTAAATATTTTTTCAGATCTATAATTTTTTTGCAGTTGTGTTGGTTTTGATTTAAGCATTCTGTGTTGCACTAAATCTCAAATCAAGTTTTTAATCATTTAAATTTCTTTAAAATAAAAAGCAGTGCTGCTGCACTGCTTTCTTAAAATCCGCACATCCGCCGAAGGCTGAAGATAACCTGCTCTCTTACGCAGGTGGGTTCCGTCCGCATTATTTTGTGCTCCCAGCTTCCGCCTTGGCGGGAGGTCTGCATACCCGTAATGCGAGCCCGGATCCCTTTTAATATACTTGTTAGGGTTATTTAAACCTTCGGTTGTCGAGATGCGCAGAATGTTTATTTGGTTTTCTATATTATATATTATTGCTCTGTTGGGTCGTAATATTCCACATCGTATTGCTGCTCTATTTTGTTCATAAGGATTTCCGAAATTTCGTTGTATTCGGCTTCATCCTCAATTTCTTCAAGGTATTCATCTCCGTTTTCTTCGGCAACCTTAAGAATAATAACTTCATAATCGGCTTCAACAATATCTTCGGCGTCATCTCTGTATTCTGTTATTGCAACATAAACACCGTTGTCACTTTCGTATCTTTCAAGCAATTCAAATAATAATTCATTGCCGTCATCATCGGTAACGGAAATGATATCCGGCTCGTAGTTTTCGTTTTCGCTCATCTGCGTGGCCTCCTTTAATAAGTAAGTATATTATAATATGTAACACCTTTTTCGTCAATAGTAATCTTATATAGTAAAAAGATACAAAAAATAATAAAAATGTTGAAAAAAACTATTGACAAACAATAAAATCCATGCTATTATATAGATGAACTTAAGGATGGTTGGTAAATCGCAGAGCTAAAAGTTCAAGCGAAATCCTATCATAAAAGCACAGCTTGTTCACTTATTATTACGACGATTTTAGTTATGATTCAAACCTAAATGGCTTAATGATGTATGAAGTCAGCCGAATGTGAAAGGCAAGTGCAAAAATCAGCCGAGTTAAGTTCCCGGAATTTAAGTAAAGGAGGCTTTGTCCAATGGATGTAGAACCTGGTCAGACAAACGCCTGCAAGGTATTCGGGTAGTATAACGGATTTGGTGCCGAACAGAGTTGCTGAAATCAGCACGGCGGGCACAAGCTTTAAAAGCAATTAACAAGTTATCGCAGGAACCCAATAACGAATACTCAGGCGTGGTAAAAATTAAATTTTATATGATATATATAATGCGGTTTCTCCTGCTGAAACTTGAAGAGCATATCTTCATAAAAATTTTTGAAAAGGAAAAAACTCCGATGTTCTAACTTATTGATTAAAAATCATATAAAACTGATTTAAATAATCATTTGAACAGATTTAATAATTATTAGTTGAGGTGGTCCGTTATGTACGGAAGGTTAATTTTCTTGATTAAATAATTATAAGGGGTCAGTCCAATGTACAGTATAACTTAATATTTAAGAATAGGCTCTCGGCTTTTGCCGAGAGCTTTTTTTGCATCTGTGCAGATTTAATCAATTTCAAAATATGCTTATTGAGGCTGATAATTTTTGATAGTTGCAGCGCCTGTTTCGGTAATTGATTAAATGATTATTTCGTGATTTTTTTGCCATCTCAATCAACAGGGAATGTTGAAAATATCACGCTTGTTTAATAAAACTTGTTTTTGGTGGGCACATGCTTTTTTTCTTTTAAATTCAAACAGCAATTTGAAAACTCACACAAATTAAGCCGGGCTTAATTAAAGTTACATTAAAATTGCATTATATAGCATTTTCATAGCGTGAAAAATAGCGTAACTATGCGGTAAAAGTCGCATTTGCGTTCGGTCACTGCTACAATATTGATTTGACGGCTTTATAGTTTATTTTGTGTGGTATTTTACTTAGTTGATTAAAATTTCATTGCTTTTAATAATAATTTTAAATGAATAAATTTAAGTTGAATTTGAAGTTACTTATTATGATGATTAAGCCTCTTATTGTTGCCCCGCAACAGTATAATCATCAAGTGCATTGCTGTATTAAATCGGGAAATGTAATCGCAAAACATAAACAAAAAAATCAGAAAGCGTAAATATCGTGCATTCTTGCTTGTTATGATAAGCCGAAAGGCGATAGCTTTATCTGCATTTGAAATCGTAATTTTTTACCGAATTCGTATTCTCGGCTGTGTCTTTCAGTATTTTCGATTATTGATTTTTTATGATTTAATTTTGCAGCAGCTTATATTTCTTAACTTCTTTTAATAAAAAATCCCTCTATGGCATTTTTCTGCATAGAGGGATTTTTGTTGCATGGTTGTTCAATTAACGAAATGATAAAAATTTGCAAATTCGCTTATAGTTTTTCTTCGATACAGTTTTCTTAAACAATCACTTAATTGTATTTAGGTGCACTGTTAAATGTTCTTGTGGTTACAACATTCTATCAACGCCGTTAAGAAATATTCTTTTTTCAAATTTGCCGTTGGCTTTGTTTTTAGCGCAACGCATTTTTTCAAATTCTTCGCCGCCGATGTTCTTGTAATCCAAAATGGCGCTTATTATCTCAACAACATCGCATAATTCTATAATTTCGTCTGAATCATTAAATTCATTTACTTCTTCTGTAAGCTTTTTCTTTAATTCAGTGTAGTAGTCATTGGAATCAAGAATCACAAAATCGGGTTTATCTCCGGTTTGTTCAATTATATTGGGTATATTGTCTCTGACAAGTTTATTCATTTTTTCATACATAATAGAATTATCTCCTTTATTAAAATATTTTGTTTTGCCTTTCGTACCCGGCGCTTCTTTGTAATTAAAACCGATATTGCGCTTTTTTGGCAATATATCGTAAGATGTTTTATGAAAAGCTTGATAAATAAATCATATCATGAATTTTATGCACGGTCAAGAAATGCAGGGAGTTTGTATAACCCGTGGCAATTACAGACATATCTATTATGTAGCAAGGTTAAAGAATTTGCTCAAGAGGGGAGACGGCTTTGAATTTCGGCGTGCAAAATTACGCCTTGCCGAAATATTCTATTTCAACTTTAAAGCCATATTTCCCGGAAAATGCCTCGGTTTGTTGCCGAATATTGTTTAATATCACTAAATATATATTTACAATAAAATGAATTTGTGTTAAAATTTATACGGTTAAATTTATTCGTTTTCTGAGTCGGTTATCCGCTTTAATCAAGGCAATGCTTGCTTTTTTCCTTGCAGGCTCGGAAGAAAGGTAGAATTATGAAAGTATTAAAAAAAGCAATATCGTTTTTTATGGCGCTTGCGCTTTCTTTCACGATGCTTTGCGGCACATCTGTTTCTGTTGTTTCCGCTGCAACAAGCGGCAGCTGTGGCGCTACCGGCTCCAAGGTTAATTATTCTTATGATGAAAGCACTAATGTGCTAACCATTTCAGGAACGGGCGCAATTAAGAATTATGCAGATTCAACCGCTGCATTTCTCAGAGCACCGTGGTATGAATATAAATCAAAGTGTGTTTCTGTTGTTATTCAGGAAGGCGTTACAAAAATCGGAAACTATAATTTTTCAAATATGACCGCTTTGAAATCCGTTACCTTTCCTTCATCATCGCTTACCGCAATCTCTATGAATGCTTTTGAAGGCTGTAAGGCTCTGACTCAGGTTGTTTTTCCAAACAGCTTAACCTCAATAGGTCTTAATGCTTTTAAGGATTGCACAAATCTTACAAAGGTTGTTTACGGCGACGGAATGACAGAAACCGGAAGTTATGCATTTTACGGTTCCGGAGTTTCAAGTGTTGAATTTGGCAAAAAAATAACTAAAATAAGCCAGTATTCATTTTATAAGTGTAATTTTACCAAAATAGAGCTTCCGGAGCAAATATCCTCTGTTGAGCTTCGCTCGTTTGCTAATAATTATGGGTTGATTGATGTAACAGTTAATAATGCAAATTGCCAATTTAACGGCTTTGTTGCAGATAATCCCTTTGCCGGAAGTCAGCATAAAATAACATTCCACGGCCATTCAAGGTCTACCACTCAAACATTTGTTGAAACAAACACAGACAGTAATTTTGAATTCGTGTCTTTGGATCCCTGTGCTCATGTAAGCAGCTCTGAGGTGGTTACCAAAGAGGCAACATGCACCGAGCCGGGCGAAAAGAAAATTGTTTGTGATCAGTGCGGCGAAACACTTGAGGTTGTGGCAATTGAAGCTCTCGGCCACAGTTATGCAACGGTTGAAACAGACGATCAAACAAAAACTAACGGCCATCTTTATGAATACCAAGCTTGCACAAGAATTGTAAACGGCGTTAAATGCAATGCAGAGCAAACTAAAATAACCCATAATGCCTGGGTAAGCGGATATTATACGCAAACCTCAACCGCAACCTGCACTAAATACGGCTTTACCACAAAAACCTGTAATGTAGAAGGCTGTGGTAAAGTTGAAAAAACCCAAATTCCTCAAAAGGCAGAGCATTCTGTTGAAACTTACAATATTATTAAGCCTGCCACTTGCACAGAAGACGGAATTGCAGAAGGCTTCTGCACAAGCTGTAATCAAACAGTTCAAAAAACAATTCCCGCAACGGGTCATAATGAAACAATAACTAAAAATGAAACTTCTGATAACGGCCACACCACAACAGAATACACTTGCTCTGTTTGCGGCAATGTTCGCACGGAGATTGTGCATAATGAGTGGGTAGAGGGATATTATAAAACAAGCGGCACTGAGGCAACATGCACACGCCCCGGTTCATCATTAAGACAGTGCAATGTTTGCGGAAAAACAGACACTCCGCAAATTATTCCTGCCAAGGGTCACAGTTATGGTGAGCAAACAGTTACCAAAGAGCCTACGTGCACGGAAAAAGGCACGGCAACTCAAACCTGCACCGTCTGCGGCAATGTGAAAACAACATCTATTGATGCACTCGGCCACGATATTAACGGTGTTGATGATTATACCGTCTTGAAGGAACCCAGCTGTACGGAACAGGGTAAGGCAACAGGCACTTGCAGGCACTGCTCGCTTAAAATTGAAGAAATCTTGCCTTATGCTCATGATTATCATTATTCCGGAATAAATATTGCAGCACTTTCGTTTTCATATACTTGCTCAAAATGCAACACGGTAACAAATGCCACGGTAACAAAGGTGCTTCCCGCAATGTCCGGTAATTATTTCAACAAGAAAACGGCTGAAATCGAGAATGGCTATCTCTATGATGTTAATAATGACGGATATGTAAATGTGCGTGATTACTCGATTCTTATGTATGATTCAAATAAACTGGTTGGCGGTAATTAAATAACATAATTATTAAAGGGCGGTAAATTTTTACCGCCTTTTTTCTTAATGTTCTTTACTTTATTATTAAAATATATTATTATATAAATAATGAAATTGGGGGTTAATGTATGAGCACAGTTTATAAAAGAATTTTGCTTAAATTATCCGGCGAGGTGCTTGCCGGTTCAAAACAAAGCGGTATTGATAACGATACAGTTGTTAAAATTTGCAAATCAGTAAAAAAAGTTTCGGATCTCGGTGTTGAGGTGGCAATAGTTGTCGGCGGCGGCAACTTTTGGCGCGGCAGGTCAAGCGAAGGTATGGATAGGGCAAGAGCAGACCATATCGGAATGCTTGCAACTGCTATGAATGCGCTTGCGCTTTGCGATGCCCTTGAGCAGCTCGGTGCAGATGTTCGTGTTCAAACAGCTATTGAAATGCGCCAAATTGCAGAGCCTTATATCAGAAACAGAGCAATTCGCCATCTCGAAAAAGGCAGAATAGTTATTTTCGGATGCGGCACGGGCTCTCCGTTCTTTTCAACAGACACAGCTGCTGCCCTTCGCAGCGTTGAAATGAATGCCGATGCACTTCTTAAAGCAACTAATGTAGACGGTGTTTTTGATAAGGATCCAAACAAATATTCAGATGCCGTTAAATATGATCACGTTTCGTTTAAGGAAGTTATCAACAGGGATCTTAAGGTTATGGATTCCACGGCATTTTCGCTTTGCAAGGATAATGATATGTCTATCATTGTGTTTAACCTTGATAATCCCGATAATATTATTTCCGTTGTTAACGGTGAGAATATCGGCACAACTGTAGAAAACTGATTGTTCACATTAACTTGAAAATAAAGCAAAACGATAAAATTAAAAATTTATCCGCAGCCGTTAGGCAGAAAGGATGCAGAAATGCAGGAAATTTACGATAAAACAAAATCAAAAATGGAAAAATGTCTCGACAGTCTTGAAAGAGATTATAAATCCGTTCGTGCAGGCAGAGCAAATCCTGCCGTTCTTGATCGTGTAAGCGTTGATTATTACGGAACACCTACTCCTATAAATCAAATGGCGGCAGTCAGCGTTCCGGAGCCGAGAATGCTTATGATTCAGCCTTGGGATATGTCAACTTTAAAGGAAATCGAAAAGGCTATCAATACTTCGGATATCGGAATTAACCCTTCTAATGACGGTAAAGTTATCCGCCTTGTTTTCCCACCGCTTACAGAAGAGCGCCGTAAAGAACTCGTTAAAGATATTGCAAAACGCTCCGAAGAAGCGAAAATTGCAATCAGAAATGTCCGTCGTGATGCTATGGATGATGTTAAAAAGCTTAAGAAAAACAGCGAAATCAGCGAAGACGAAATGAAAGACGGTGAAAAAAAGCTTCAGGATATAACAGACAGCTATATTAAGCAAACCGATGAAATGGAAAAGAAGAAGGAGCAGGAAATTCTCTCCATCTGATGTGCAAAATGCTATTAGGCATTTTGCCTGCCGTTTTAATAAAACAGTATATTTCAACGGCGGGTGCATAATT
>OHKU01000561.1_pt1 | contig 19935 bp, 9 predicted proteins | sample 1568911 | NCBI WGS metagenome assembly OHKU01 (sample SAMEA3879574, study PRJEB24766) | human gut metagenome | biome: human-associated habitat; feature: feces | place: USA | collected 1985/1987
ATTAAGCTGTTTCATATGAATTCCTCCTTTTTTAATAAGGTACTGTAGCTGTGAAGATATATAAATTATTACAAATTCAGCTAAATTACAAAATATCAACTTAAATCATAAAATATAATTAAATCAAAAATATTCAAATCATAAAATATGCACCGAGATCACAATATATGTACCTTAATGAAGATATTCTAGCATGATGATTTATGAATTACAATATATTTAGAAATGAAACAGTCAAAATCAGTCAAAGATAGATTGATGCAATATCTAAATTAGTCAATTTGAACTATTAATATTAATTATAAATTAGTAATAGAAAAGATACTAAAAATAGTAATTAGACAAGTATTAATGATATATATAGTATATTCTACACAAAAATGAATACTGCATTTGCATATATTGCACAATTTTAAAACTTGCTTTATATATTTTTAACAATTTTTAGTGTGATTATTTGTGAATATAAATGACTGATTATGATTGACAATGACTGATTTTGAAAATATAATAATACTACAAGTTAGATGATTATTGATTTTAATAAAAAAGGAAAATAATTGAATATAAAAGATTAAATGATAGTCTTTGAGCAATTTGAAAACAGGGGTGATTAGATGCTGGCGGAAGATAGATGTAAAAAAATACTCGATATATTAGATTCGATGGGAAGTGTGACTGTTCAGCAGCTTATGGATGAGCTTGATACATCCGAGTCAACAATCAGACGTGATCTGGTTGCAATGGACAAGAAGGGGTATCTCACCAAGGTACATGGTGGTGCGATTGCCAATAATACGAATATCCATACTCAGGATGAGAAGGTTATCAACAGGCTTAAGCAGAATCGCAGCGAAAAGGAACAGATTGCCAGATATGCGGCATCACTTATTGTGGATAATGATTTTGTTTATATAGATGCCGGTACTACAACGGCAGTCATGATTGATTATATTACTGCAAAGAATGTGGTTTTTGTTACAAACTCTTTGACTAATGCCAAGAGAATTTCCGATAGGGGATATACAGTATATATTCTGGGTGGCGAGTTCAAGTCTACTACTGAGGCTATTGTCGGAGATGAGGCCGTTGTGACGCTCGATAAATATAATTTTACGAAGGGCTTCTGGGGGACCAACGGAATTACTGTGAAGAATGGATTTACAACTCCGGAGATAAAGGAGGCCATGATTAAAAAGAAATCCATGGAGAATAGCAAGGAGAAATACATTCTTGCGGATGACAGTAAGTTTTCACAGGTATCAAGTATCAAGTTTGCTGATTTTAAAGATGCTGTAATTATTACAAATGCACTAAGTAATGACAACTATAAGAAATACAAAAATATTAAGGAGGTCTAACATGATTTACACAGTTACCTTTAATCCATCATTAGATTATATTGTTGATGTAACAGATTTTAAGACAGGAGTAGTCAATAGAACAACCGGAGAGAAGATTTTTGCAGGTGGTAAGGGCATCAATGTTTCCATGGTTCTTAAGAATCTTGGAATGAGCAATACTTCACTTGGTTTTACAGCGGGTTTTACAGGAAATGAAATTAAAAGACTTCTAGCAAAAAAAGGTGTTGATACTGATTTTATAGAGGTGGAGGATGGTATTTCACGTATCAACGTGAAGCTTCGCTCAAATGAGGAATCCGAGATTAATGGTCAGGGACCGGTAATCACTGAGGACAACATTAAAAAGCTTTATGAGAAGCTTGACTGCTTAAAGGAGTCTGATGTGCTTGTTCTCGCAGGAAGTATTCCTGATGTGATGCCTTCATCAATGTATATGGATATCATGAAGCATCTTGAGGGCCGCGGAATAAATATCGTGGTTGATGCGACGAGAAATCTGCTCACAAATGTGCTTGCATATAAGCCATTCCTTATCAAGCCAAACAATCATGAGCTCGGTGAGATATTCGGGGTTGAGATTACAGACAAGGACGATGTGATAAAATATGCAAAGAAGCTTCAGGAGCAGGGCGCAAGAAACGTGCTTGTTTCAATGGCAGGCGACGGAGCAGTGCTTGTGACCGAGGATGGACAGGAATTTAAGGCACAGGCTCCTAAAGGAAAGCTCAAAAACTCTGTAGGCGCAGGTGATTCGATGGTAGCCGGATTTGTTTACGGATACCTCAAATCAAATGATTATAAGCAGGCATTTATTTATGGAGTATGTACAGGAAGTGCAAGTGCATTTTCTGAGGAGCTGGCTACAAAGCCTGAGGTTGAAGCACTTATTGATAAATGGGACAGTGCTTCCAATTAAACAAACGGTATCAAAAAGGTTGATATAAATAATTAATATATTCTATTAGGAGGAATGATGTATGACAATCAGGGATTTGTTGGCAGCTGAGAGTATCAATTTAAATGGTACGCCTGCCGGAAAAACCGAAGCATTGAATCAGTGTATTGATTTGATGGCAAAAAGTGGCAAAATAGCCGATGTGGAGAAGTATCGAAAGGGTGTTTTTGCAAGAGAGGAGGAAGGCACAACAGGAATTGGAATGGGTATAGCAATTCCTCATTGCAAGTCTGATGCTGTTACTAAAGCAGGTCTTGCGGCAATGGTTGTAAAGGACGGGGTTGACTTTGAATCACTCGATGGTACACCTGCAAAGATTATTTTCCTTATCGCTGCACCAAACACAGAGGATAATGTGCATCTTCAGGTGCTTAGCAAGCTCTCTGTTATGCTGATGGACGAGCAGTTTACAAATTCTCTTATCAATGCCGGTTCAGTTGATGAGTTTTTAAATATCATCGACAGTGCTGAAAAGGCAAAGGATGAGAAGGAGGCTGCAAAGGAGGCAAAGGAACCTGTTGAGGTGAAGAAGGACGATGTATTTATCGTTGCAGTTACAGCCTGTCCTACAGGAATTGCCCATACTTATATGGCTGCTGAGGCTATTGAGAAAAAGGCCAAGGAGCTGGGATATCAGGTAAAGGTTGAGACAAGAGGCTCAGCCGGAGCTAAAAATGTACTCACAGATGATGAGATTGCAAAGGCTACCGGTGTTATCGTTGCATGTGATACAAATGTGCCTACAGACCGTTTTGACGGAAAGAAGGTTATTGAGTGTCAGGTTTCTGACGGAATAAATAAGACAGAGGAGCTCGTAAAGAGAATTGCTGCCGGTGATGCTCCTGTATTTAAGGCATCAGGTAAAAAAGAGGCTTCACATTCATCTATTGGTGGAAAGGAGAGCATTGGACATCAGATTTACAAGCATCTGATGAACGGTGTTTCACATATGCTTCCGTTCGTAGTTGGTGGTGGTATCCTTATCGCAATCGCGTTCCTTATCGATGGATTCAGTGTTGACCTTAATTCACTGCCGGCTGACCAGAGAGCAAATTTCGGTACTATTACACAGGGCGCAGCATTGTTTAAGGGAATCGGTGGAACAGCATTTGGATTTATGCTTCCTATCCTTGCAGGCTTTATCGCTATGAGTATTGCTGACCGTCCGGGTCTTGCAGTTGGTTTCGTAGGCGGTTCAATCGCAGCAAACGGTACATCAGGCTTCCTTGGAGCACTGGTTGCAGGTTTCGTTGCAGGATATATTGTAAATCTCTTAAAGAAGATATTCTCTAAGCTTCCTGAGAGTCTTGATGGTGTGAAGCCGGTTCTTCTTTATCCGCTGCTTGGTATATTCCTCATAGGCGTTATAATGCAGTTTGTAGTTGAGCCTCCAATCGGAGCTTTAAATACAGCTATCAACAACGGTCTTAATGGACTTAACGGTGCAAGCGCAGTAGTTCTCGGAGTACTTCTCGGAGGAATGATGGCAATAGATATGGGTGGCCCTGTAAACAAAGCCGCTTATGTATTTGGTACAGCTTCAATCGCTGCCGGAAACTACAATATCATGGCAGCAGTTATGATTGGTGGTATGGTTCCACCACTCGCAATCGCTCTTGCAACAATCTTCTTCAAGAACAAGTTCACAGCAGAGGAGAGAAAGGCAGGACCTACGAACTTTATCATGGGATTATCATTTATCACAGAGGGTGCAATCCCATTCGCAGCATCTGATCCGCTTCATGTCCTTCCGGCATGTGCAGTTGGTTCAGCAGTGGCAGGTGGACTTTCAATGGCATTTGGATGTACACTCATGGCACCTCACGGAGGAATCTTCGTAGTACCTACAATCGGAAATCCGTTAATGTATCTTGTAGCATTAGTAATCGGAGCCTTCATTGCATGTGGATTACTCGGATTACTCAAGAAAAAAGTAAGTGAATAAGCAATCCTCAATTATCATTTAATCCAACCTATAAACTAATCAACAAAGGCACTGCTTCGGCGGTGCCTTTGTTGTTATGTTGTGTATTAAAAATTAAAAGTATAAACATTCTCTGAAATAACAGCCTCATGCCTTGACGAGTGAATTTTCGAAGCTTAAAGTAGTATTAGGATGAAATAGTAAGTCATAAAAAGCAATTATTTATGAGACTTAAATATAAAAAACAGTGAGGAAAATCATGGGTAAGGTTATAGGTATAGATTTAGGAACAACAAACAGCTGTGTGGCAGTATTGGAGAACAATCAGCCGGTAGTCATAACTAACAGCGAGGGTCAGAGAACAACTCCGTCTGTAGTGGCTTTTACAAAAAATGGAGAGCGACTGGTTGGAGAGGCTGCAAAGAGGCAGGCAGCAGTCAATGTGGATAGAACATTTTTCTCAATAAAGAGACAGATGGGAAGCGATTTCAGGGCAAAGGTGGACGGAAAGCTGTATTCAGCTCCTGAGATTTCTTCTATGATTCTCAGAAAGCTGAAAAAGGATGCAGAGGACTATATTGGTGAGGCAGTGACAGACGCTGTAATCACAGTTCCTGCATATTTTTCGGATGCGCAGAGGCAGGCAACTAAGGATGCAGGAAGGATTGCGGGTCTTAATGTGCTTCGAATCATAAATGAGCCAACCTCTGCGGCACTCGCATACGGACTGGACCACGGACAGCAGCAGAAAATTCTTGTCTACGACCTCGGAGGAGGAACCTTCGATGTGTCTGTTATCGAAATAGGGGACAATCTGATAGAAGTGCTTGCCACAGCCGGTGATAATCATCTGGGTGGAGATGATTTTGATGAGAGAATCACGAATTATCTTGTCACAGAGTTTTACAGACAGCAGAATGTGGATCTGAGAAAGGATAATACTGCTATGCAGCGTGTCAGGGAGGAGGCTGAGAAGGCAAAAAAGGTGCTTTCATCCTCATCCTCAACCACTATCAACCTGCCGTTTATCACCACTGTAAAGGGACAGCCGGTCCACATGGAGATGAACCTCACAAGGGCTGAGTTTAATGAGATAACAAAGGATCTGGTGGAGAGAACGGCCATTCCGGTAAATCAGGCACTTTCAGATGCGGGGATTTCCGCAGCAGAGCTTGGAATGGTGCTGTTGGTAGGAGGCTCGACACGTGTGCCGGCTGTTGTTGAGGAGGTCAGAAGAATTACAGGAAAAGAGCCTTCACACAACCTGAATCCTGACGAGTGCGTGGCACTCGGTGCAGCAGTACAGGGTGGCAAGCTCGGTGGAGCAATTGTCGCAGGCAGTAGTGCGGCAGAGATTATACTGATGGATGTCACACCGCTTTCACTCGGAATTGAGACAGTTGGTGGTGTCTCAACCAAAATTATTGACAGAAATACGACTATTCCTACGAGATACAGCCAGATTTTTACAACTGCAGGAAGCTTCCAGACCTCTGTGGATATAAAGGTACTGCAGGGTGAGAGGCAGTTTGCAAGGGACAATAAGCTGATTGGAAACTTCAGGCTAAAGGGCATCAAGCCGGCTCCGGCAGGTGTGCCGCAGATAGAGGTGACGTTTGATATAGATGCAAACGGCATTGTGCAGGTTTCTGCAAAGGACCTGGGCACAGGAAAGCATCAGGAGATTACGATTACCGCAAGCTCAAATTTGTCTGATTCTGAGATTGAGCAGGCAATCCGCGAGGCACAGGAGTATGAGGCAACAGACGGACAGAGAAAGGCTTATATTGATGCAAGAAGTGAGGCTGATACGCTTGTGCGACAGGTGGAAAATGTCATGGCTGACAAGGAAAAAAGAAAGGCTATGGACAGCGCACAGAAAAAGAGTGTGAAATCGTCACTTTCATATGTGAAGAAGCTTATTTCAAGGACAAAGCCCGGAAATGTGAGCGAAGAGCAGGCTGCCGAGATAAAGCATGCGGCAGACGAGCTGAGAAATGCGGCAGCGGGATTGATTTAATTATAAAGGGCTGTAATCAGTAGCTATTATTATTCATTTGGCTATTTACGAGAAGCGGATTTTCATATAAAATATGGGTAAGTGGTGAGTATTCAGAAACACCCTGAATAGTTATAATGTTAATTTAAATCCGAGGAAATAGAAAATGAATGCGAACGATAAAACAGAAAAGGTACTAAGAGAAATTCATATCATGCTCTCAAAGGCGGAGCCGTATAAGCCGGAGCCGAGCAGGGTGATCATAAACAAGCAGCAAATGATAGATTTACTTGCTGAGCTGAATAAGTGTATATATGCAATGCAGGATGAGTATGAGCTTACTGAGCAGAGTCGTAATCACGCAGAGAGAGAGTTCAGAAAGAAGGGGGATCAGATAGTCTGGGATGCAAGCAGAAAGGCTGAGGATGTGTATGCAGCATCGGTTATCTATACGGATGAGGCGCTTTCAAGAGTGCGTGATATCATCAATGATACCAACGAGTCACTTGAAAAGCTGTGCAAGGATATGAAGGATAAGATTGCAGAGCAGGAGAAGATAGTTAAAACTAACCAGTATGAGCTCAAGGGACAGCTTCAGGATTTGTCCGATACGGAGAAGTATCTTAAGATTATCGATGACAGAAATAAGGAGATAGAACGTCAGAAAAATGCAGGTAAACCTGCAGAGGAGCGTACTATTGACAATGAAGAGAAGTCTATCTATGCAAACAGACAGACTGAAATCAAGGTAAATATGGATTATATCAGAAAACTGGGACTTGCTGAGGGCGAGGACCTGGGAGATGGTGTAGTGGGTGAAGTGAAGCTTGCAGACGATACACCTGATGTCGGATCAAATCATAGCAATGATAAGGATGAAGCCAAGGCTGCCGGCTCAAAATCGTCTGTTGATGAGGATTATAAGGCAATAAGCAGAAAAGCCGGCAATCCACCTGTTATCAACACAAAGGAAGGGAAGGAGCTCACAGACGGTATCCACAGAATGTGGCAGAGCATCACCGGAAATAAAGGTAAATGAAACACACCTATGTAATATAAAGCAGCAGTTCAAAACAGAACGGCTGCTTTTTGGCTTATATTTAAAGTGGGTAATATTAAGCAGATTTTAAGAAAAACAAAGTGGATAATCTGATAAAATATAGCTGACTAACGGCAGGAGAAGGTTTCTGTTCAAAATTCATAGAAGGAGGATAATATGACAATATTAGTTTGTGATGACGACAAGGAAATAGTTGAGGCAATTGAGATTTACCTGATGCAGGAGGGCTACGACGTGGAGAAGGCTTACGACGGCATACAGGCGGTTGAAATTATGAAGAATAAAAAAATAGACCTCATGATAATAGATGTCATGATGCCAAAGCTCGACGGAATAAGAGCTACTCTGCAGATACGAAAGGAAAGCAGGGTGCCGATAATCATTCTCTCGGCAAAGACAGAGGATGCTGACAAGATTTTAGGCCTCAATGTGGGGGCTGATGATTATGTTACAAAGCCTTTTAATCCGCTTGAGCTTGTGGCAAGGGTAAAGTCACAGCTTCGCAGATATACCACTCTGTCAAGCAATGATGCAGCCGGAGACAAGGTTTATGAAGCCGGAGGCCTTTTGGTAAATGATGATTTAAAAAAGGTGACTGTGGATGGTGAGGAGGTAAAGCTCACACCGATTGAATACAATATACTGCTTTTACTCCTTAAAAATAAGGGAAAGGTCTACTCAATAAACGAAATATATGAGAGCATATGGAACGAGGAGGCGATAGGCGCCGATAATACAGTTGCTGTGCACATCAGACATATCAGGGAAAAAATAGAGATAAATCCTAAGGAGCCACGCTATCTGAAGGTGGTCTGGGGAGTAGGCTATAAGATAGAGGACAACAAATGAAGCAGTATACGATAGGAAAAAAAGCAGCGGTCATAGTCTTACATCAGCTATGCATGATACTTATGGTAACAGGAGTGTTTGCCACAGGCTATGCATTCAGGCACGATGCGCATGAAAATATTGATATATATACACTAATATCGCTGGCGGGCCTGGTAGGCAGCTTTGTGAGCCTGGCATATATGGCAAACGTGGCAGGCAGAAAATCAGAGGATGATTACACAATATACTATTTACCGATTGACAAGGTATACTCTGATGTGATGCTAGTGATATTTACACTGCTCATGGTATTTATGGGAAAAGTGATTTCAGGCGTAAAAAACCAGCATTTTGACTATGCATCACTCATTATGACGGCCGGCACATTTACTTTTTTGTTTGATCTGGCTTTTATTATTTTATACCAGAGCATTGTAAGGAAGATAAAAGGCAATATACTTTACACACACAGCCTGATGTACAAGGGCTATGAGCTTATAAAGAGGGTTATTGAAAAAAAGGATATCCACACACAAAAAAATAAAGAGATAATGCGCATACAGGAGGCACTTGAAGCTATCTCGGAAGGAGCGCTTGACACTACACTCAATGTCAATGAGTTTCATGGGCAGCAGAAAAAGGTGGCGGAGGCTGTCAACCATATACGCCAGGGTCTTATGAGCTCGGTGAATGAGAGCCTTAAGAATGAAAAATTAAAGGCAGACCTAATAACAAACGTATCACATGATATAAAGACACCTCTGACTTCAATAGTCAACTATGTTGACCTGCTTAAGAGGGAAAATCTGGAAAATGAAAATGCCAAATACTATATACATGTGCTGGAGGAAAAGTCACAGCGCTTAAAGCAGCTTACAGAGGATTTGGTAGAGACATCAAAGATTACCTCGGGAAATGTGAAGCTCAATATGCAAAAGCTTGATCTGGTTGAGCTTTTATACCAGACCGGAGGTGAATTCAATGAGCGATTTGAGTCGAGAAATCTGACAATAGTTACAAAAATTCCATCAGAACAGATATTTATCTATGCGGATGGGCGTCAGCTTTACCGCTCTATTGAAAATCTGTATACTAATGCCGCAAAATATGCACTGGAAAATACAAGAGTGTATGTAGAACTTGAAAAGGCAGATAAAAAGGCAGTTTTTACAATAAAGAATGTGTCTAAGAACGAGCTTGACATAGTAAGCAACGGAAATGTGGACCTGACAGAGCGTTTTGTGAGGGGAGAGAGGTCGAGAACCACTGAAGGAAGTGGACTTGGACTTTCGATTGCAAAGAATCTGACCCATTTGATGGGAGGAAAATTCGAAATTAAGGTAGATGGTGATTTATTTATTGCCACAATTACCTATAATATTATATAATAGTAAATAAAAGAATTTTGAAATACACATACGGAGGTAGAATAAGTGAAATTATATGAAAATGGTGCTTACCTTTTAAACGGTAAGGAAGTAATAATTGATGGACCGGAGGCTCAGGCAGCTGTCAAAAGCAAGACCGGCATGGACATCGATAAACAGACAGCTAAGCAGGAGACAATTGCTTACGGTATTTTAAAGGAGCACAATACATCCGGCAATATGGACAAGCTTCAGATTAAGTTTGATAAGCTTACATCGCATGATATCACATTTGTAGGTATCATCCAGACAGCACGAGCGTCAGGACTTGAGAAATTCCCTATCCCGTATGTACTTACAAACTGTCACAACAGCCTTTGTGCAGTTGGTGGAACAATCAATGAGGATGACCACATGTTTGGTCTCACATGTGCAAAGAAGTACGGTGGAATCTATGTACCACCTCATCAGGCAGTTATCCATCAGTTTGCACGAGAGATGCTTGCCGGCGGCGGAAAAATGATACTTGGTTCTGATTCACATACACGTTATGGTGCACTTGGTACTATGGCAGTCGGCGAGGGTGGACCTGAGCTTGTTAAGCAGCTTCTTGAACAGACATATGATATTGATATGCCTGAGGTAGTAGGCATTTACCTGACAGGAGAGCCAATCAAGGGCGTTGGACCACAGGATGTCGCACTTGCAATTATCGGAGAGGTATTCGGAAACGGATTTGTAAAGAACAAAGTTATGGAGTTTGTAGGACCGGGTGTGTCTAATCTGAGCGTTGACTTCCGTATAGGTGTCGATGTTATGACAACAGAGACTACATGTCTTTCTTCTATCTGGAGAACAGATGACCAGGTTAAGGAATTCTTTGAGATTCACGGTAGGGCTGAGGACCACAAGGAGCTTAATCCGGGTGAGGTGGCTTACTACGACAGATTTATTGAGATTGATTTAAGCCAGATCCGCCCAATGATAGCTATGCCATTCCACCCAAGCAATACTTACACTATCGATGAGCTCAATGCAAACCTCATGGATATTCTCGATGACTGTGAGAAGAGAGCTGAGGTAAGCTTTGACGGCAAGGTGAAGCTTGATTTAAAGAGTAAGGTAAGAGACGGAAAACTGTATGTAGACCAGGGAATCATCGCAGGCTGTGCAGGCGGTGGATTTGAGAATATCTGCGATGCGGCTGACATATTAAACGGACATTCAATCGGAGCAGACGAGTTTACACTGAGTGTTTACCCGGCATCTACTCCAATATACATGGAGCTTGTGAAAAACGGAGCTGTAGCAAAGCTTCTTGAGACAGGTGCAATCGTAAAGACTGCTTTCTGCGGACCTTGCTTTGGTGCAGGAGATACACCTGCCAACAACGCATTCTCTATCCGTCATTCAACAAGAAACTTCCCTAACAGAGAGGGTTCTAAGGTACAGAACGGACAGATCAGCTCAGTGGCACTCATGGATGCACGTTCAATCGCTGCAACAGCAGCAAACAAGGGCTTCCTTACATCAGCAGCGGATATTGATGTCAACTTTACAAAGCCAAAATATTTCTTTGACAAGACTATATATGAGAACCGTGTATTTGACAGCCATGGAGTGGCAGATCCTTCAGTTGAAATCCAGTTCGGACCAAACATCAAGGACTGGCCGGCAATGAGTGCGCTTCCTGAGAATATGCTCCTTAAGGTGGTTTCAGAGATTCATGATCCTGTTACTACAACAGATGAGCTCATTCCTTCAGGAGAGACATCATCATATCGTTCAAACCCTCTTGGACTTGCAGAGTTCGCACTTTCAAGAAAGGATCCTGAGTATGTAGGCAGAGCAAAGGAAATCCAGAAGACCCAGAAGGCTATAGAGAGTGGTGAGTGCGCAGGAAAGGCTGTTCCTGAGGTTGCTGAAATCATGGGAGTAGTAAAGAAAAAATTCCCTGAGGCAAGCCATGAGAATATGGGCTTCGGAAGCACAATTTTTGCTGTTAAGCCGGGTGACGGCTCAGCAAGAGAGCAGGCTGCCAGCTGCCAGAAGGTACTCGGAGGCTGGGCAAATATCGCAAACGAGTATGCCACAAAGAGATACCGTTCAAACCTTATCAACTGGGGAATGCTTCCATTCATCATCGATGAGGGAGAGCTTCCGTTCCACAACCTCGACTATATCTTCCTTCCGGGAATCAAGAAGGAAATCGAGGATGCAAAGACGGAGTTTGAGGCATATGTTGTCAAGGATGGTGAATTAAAGCCATTTACACTGAAGATGGGTGAGCTCACAGATGATGAAAGAGAGATAATATTAAAGGGATGTCTCATCAACTATAATCGTAAATAAGGAGAGTTTAATCCGATGGAAGAAACCGGAAAAGCTGGTAAAAAATCAAACATTGAGATAAATGCAGATAAGGGTGCGAAGCAGAATTCGCACCCGGGGCGTGAGGAATGGCCACATCTGATCAGAATAGGTGTCATGGTATTTGTCACGTTTGCAGTCAGTATACTGTTTTTCTTTGCACTGTACAGATTTGAGGGCTTTGCAGGCATATGGAGCAAGCTGCTTGCGGCAGCAATGCCTATTATAATGGGACTTGTGCTTGCATACCTGATGAATCCTGTCATGCTGTGGCTGGAAAGATGCTTTAAAAAGCTTCTTTCCAAAAAGATGAAAAGCGAAAGCAAGCTGCGAAAGGTTTCAAGAGCTCTTGCAATCACAGGCTCGGTTATTATTCTTGTAGCGATTATTTCGCTCCTCATTGCGGCTATTGTGCCTTCTGTCATAGCAAGTATATCGGGACTTATGAAGACACTGCCAAATGATGTTGCGGCATTCATCAACATGATAAAGAACGGCAATTTCGGGGACAGCAAAATTGCTGAGCTCGCGAGCACAGGTTTACAGAATGCAACCGACTACATTGAGGATTATGCCACAGAAAAGCTGATTCCTGAGGCACAGAAGTATGTTGCACAGATTACAACCGGTGTGATTTCGGTAGTCAGAGGCTTATTTAATTTTATTATCGGAATAATCGTGATGGTCTATGTGATGAGTATTCAGGAGACTCTCGCAGGACAGAGCAAAAAGATAATATATGCTGTCTGCAAGCCAAAGACAGGCAATATCATCATTGAGACGATCAGAAAGACAAATGAGATTTTTGGAGGCTTCATAAGCGGTAAGATTATAGATTCACTGATTATAGGTGTGATTGCATATTTCGGATGTCTGATTTTAAGGATTCCATCATCGGTGCTCGTTGCAGTGATTATCGGCGTCACAAATGTGATTCCGGTATTCGGACCGTTTATCGGTGCAATTCCATCGTTACTCATAGTAGTAATTCAGAGTCCGTGGCATGCGCTTTATCTTCTGATATTTATTGTCGTGCTGCAGCAGGTGGATGGCAATATAATAGGGCCTAAGATACTTGGCTCATCTACCGGTCTTTCGACCTTCTGGGTTATGTTTGCCATACTAATCGGCGGAGGAATGTTTGGTTTTCTTGGAATGTTACTTGGTGTTCCAACCTTTGCTGTGATATACTATATTGTGAAAAGAGTTGTTAATTATGCTCTCAGGAAAAAGAAGCTTCCTGAGGACACAAGGGATTATACAAAGACAACAGGCGTAGATACCAAAAATAATAAGCTTAAATACGAGTAGGTGAAATAAGTGGATAAATACGAATACAATCTCAAGCTGGATCAGATAAAAGCCCTAAGCGCCGAGGAGGGCTATATGAGCGCAGCAGAGATTGCGGATAGCATAAATTGGAACAAAATTAAAAATGTAAATACACTCGTTAAAATCGGCGAAATCTACGAGAAGGCCGAAAGATACCAGGATGCAAGGGACATACTTTTAATGGCCTATGACCGTTCACCAATCGGCAGGATGATTATATACAGACTGGCTGAGGTCGCCATCAAGATGGGTGATTATGATGCTGCTACAGAGTATTATGATGAGTTTGTTGAGATAGCGCCTCATGATGATATGAAGTATGTATTAAGATATGCCATCAAAAAAGGGCAGGGAGCTTCATTTGATGAGCTTATCACTATTCTTGAAGAGTACAAGGATGAAGAATACACTGAGGAGTGGGCATATGAGCTTGCATATCTATACCACAAGGCCGGAAAAGCCGATAAGTGTATAGATGCCTGCGATGAGCTCATTCTGTGGTTCGGAGACGGACCATATGTGGAGCGTGCGCTGGAGCTTAAGATGCTTTATCAGCCACTTACCAAGGCTCAGGAGGAAAAGTACAGACGATTCAAGGCAGAGAAGGAAAAGCCGGCTAAGATAAATGATGAGGCTGAGGTCACTGAGATAGGTGCCATGGAGATGGTAAAGGGCGGAGAGATAGTGCATGATGACGTAACTATTCCGCAGATTACTGTAAATCAGGAGAAGTTCAATACTGTAAATTTACAGCAGGAGATTGCCAAGGGTATGCAGCAGATCATGGAGGCCAAGGGCAAGAATGAAGTTGCTGATACGATGGATACCATCAAAAAGATAGTTGAGGATATTCCTTATCTCAAGCTCGAAAAGGAGCAGGAAGAGTATGTACAGCAGCCGGAAGAGACAGAGCATATCGCTACAGATGAAGAGATAGATGGTTCACTTAAGTTGAATTTCAAGGAGCTTTTGGGTGAAGACGCTGACGGACAGATGTCTATGGTCATGAGTGAAAAGACTCAGCTTGAGCATCAGATTACAGGACAGATGTCTATACAGGATGTGCTTGAAGAATGGGAAAAGACCAGACATGCGGCTGAAATTGCACTTAAAGAGGCTGAGCAGCAGAAACTTGAGTCAGCTAAGGCAAGAGCACTTCAGGAGGCAGGAGACATCATGGAGAGACTAAATGATGTCATTCCAAAGCTGGATGCAGGTGTCACTCCGAAGGAACTTCTTGAGGAGGAGTATTTGAAGGTGCCGGTTGATATTATAGAGCAGAAAGCTGCCGTGAAGGAGCCTGAAGAAGAGCAGAAACCGGATATGCAGGAGCTTTATGCAGAGGAGACTGTGGATGAAGTACAGGAGCCGCAGGAAGCACCTGAAGATACTATAGACGAAGTACAGGAGTCACAGGAAGCACCGGAAGAAGCTATAGAAGAAGTGCAGGAGTCACGGGAAGTACCTGAAGAGGCTGCAGATGAAGCCAGGGAACCGGTTGGAGAGCCGGAGGATATAATTATGGCAGAGGAGTCTGAGAAAGACGAGATACTCATGCAGCCGACTACCATGATGCCTGAAATAACAGATGATATGTTAAATGTCGATGATGATACATCAGATGATGAGACTTCACAGGAGAAAGAAAACGTTTCTGAGAAGAGAGATTTTGATCATGTGACATCATTTATCGAGCAGGAAATAGCCAAGATGACAGCAAAAAATCCGGGACTGGAGAAGAAGCTGGATATGGCTAAGACAAGAAAAATGCCGGATATTTCATTGCCGGAGGATTTAGACAGCGAAGAAGATGACTCGAAATTGAAAGAAACAAAACATATAAAAGAGCTTACAAGCGAACAGAAAGCTATATTTTCATATTTCATACCGGTAAAGGGTATGGAGGATCAGATCTGCAAGGCATATAATGCAGTGCTTGATCATTTCAACAGGAAAGAAAACGCATCCACAGGCAACCTCATTATACAGGGAGAGCAGGGTTGCGGAAAAACAATGCTTGCTACAAGCTTTATAAAGGTATTACAAAAAGATGGTGAACAGCTTACAGGAAAGATGGGCAAGATTGATGCTGCCGCACTCAATAAAAAGGATGTGCAGCAGGTAGTCAGAAAGATAACAGGAGGCTGTCTCATCATAGAAAGAGCCGGTGATATCGACCGCAGCATAGCTGCCCAGCTATCATTTTTGATGGAGCATGATATTACAGGAACACTCTATATACTTGAGGATACATCAAAGGGTATAAAGAAGGCTCTCTCAATGGATGAGGGCTTTGCATCCAAGTTCACGGAAAAGATATCGGTTCCTATTTTTACAAATGATGAACTCGTATTGTTTGCCAAATCGTACTCTGCAGAGCTTGGGTACAAGATAGATGAGATGGCTATTCTGGCATTGCATAACAGAATCAGCAATATTGAGAGGATAGACCAGGCTACCACTCTGACAGAGGTCAAGGATATAATTGACGAGGCCATAGACAGGGAGGCTCACAGCGGACTTAAGAAGGCTATAAGTATTCTGACAGCCAGGCGATATACAGATGATGACCGAATTGTACTCAAAGAGGATCATTTCAGGGAAAAATAAATACTTATGGGGGGTATATATATGTGTAATTTTACAGCAATGGATTGTTACCTGTTTGGTCAGGCAACACACTATGATATCTACAAGAAGATGGGTGCTCACTTAGCTGAGCGTAAAGGAAAAAAAGGAGTGTGCTTTGACGTCTGGGCGCCACATGCGAGGGAAGTATACGTGTTTGGTGAGTTTAACGACTGGAATGAGACCAGTCATGAGATGAAGCGTGTAGAGCCGGAAACCATGGGAGTGTATGAGCTTTTTGTACCGGGAGCGCAAAAGGGTCAGATGTATAAGTTTATTATAGTCACTGAACAGGGTGATAAGCTGTACAAGGCGGATCCATACGCAAACTACGCAGAGCTTCGTCCGGGAACAGCGTCAATCATCACAGATATCGAGCACTTCACATGGACTGACAAAGAGTGGATGGATAAGAGAGCAGCAAAGTCAGATGCTGATGTATATTCTTCACCTATGGCTATATATGAGTGTCATCCGGGCTCATGGATGAGACATCCGGGCAGGGATGATGAGGGCTTTTATACATACAGGGAGCTTGCAAAATCACTCATATCCTATGTGAAAACTATGGGATATACACATATTGAGCTTATGGGTATTTCAGAGTATCCGTTTGATGGCTCATGGGGATATCAGGTGACAGGCTACTATGCACCTACATCGAGGTATGGAGAGCCTGAGGATTTTGCATACTTTGTTGATCAGTGCCATAAAAATAATATCGGAGTAATCCTCGACTGGGTACCTGCACATTTCCCAAAGGATGCGCATGGACTTGCCAATTTCGACGGAACAGCCACATATGAGTATGCAGACCCAAGAAAGGGAGAGCATCCCGACTGGGGCACAAAGATATTTGACTACGGCAAGAATGAAGTAAAGAACTTCCTTATCGGAAGTGCATTGATGTGGATAGAAAATTACCACGTAGACGGACTCCGTGTGGATGCAGTTGCGTCAATGCTTTATCTTGACTATGGAAAGAACGACGGACAGTGGGTGCCAAACAAGTTTGGAGGAAATAAGAACCTCGAGGCAGTAGAGTTTTTCAAGCATATCAATACACTCATACTTGGAAGAAATCACGGAACTGTAATGATAGCCGAAGAGTCTACCGCATGGCCAAAGGTAACAGGCAAGGTAGAGGAAGACGGACTGAACTTCAGCTACAAATGGAACATGGGATGGATGCATGACTTCCTTGATTATATGAAGCTGGATCCATATTTCCGTAAAAATAACCACAACAAGATGACATTTGCGATGAGCTATAATGAGAGTGAGAAATATATTCTGGTACTGTCACATGATGAGGTGGTACATCTGAAGTGTTCTATGCTCAACAAAATGCCGGGCTTAGAAGGGGATAAATTCAAGAACCTCATGGCAGGATATGCATTTATGATGGGACACTGTGGAAAGAAGCTTCTTTTCATGGGACAGGAGTTTGCACAGAAGCAGGAGTGGAGTGAGGAAAGAGAACTCGACTGGTATCTGCTTGAGAATCCGGAGCATAAAAAGATCCAGAACTGGGTAAAGGAGCTGCTTCACCTCTATAGGAGAAACCGCTGTCTGTATGAGCTGGATTCAAGCTGGGAAGGCTTTGAATGGATAAATGCAAACGATGCAGACAGAAGCATCTTCAGCTTTATCAGAAAGAGCAAGGATGGCAAGAATAATATGCTCTTTGTCATCAATTTCACACCGGTAGAGAGACCTGATTACAGAGTCGGAGTGCCAAAGCGCAAGACATATCAGCTTGTTTTAGATAGTGAGGATCCTAAGTTTACAGGCAAAACGGTACAAGAGCCTGTAAAGAAGGCTGCAAAGGGCAGAGGCAAGGCAGCAAAACAGTCATATAAGAAGCTGGACTATAAGGCAGTCAAATCAGAGTGTGACGGCAGACCATTTTCATTTGCTTATCCACTTGCGCCTTACGGAGTTGCTGTATTTAAATACTAATATACCGGTAAATAGCAGGGTAAAGGACCGCGCCAATTTAAGGCGCGGTCTTTATTTTTGCGTATTATATGTCGATATATAATAAAAAGATAACTATTCAGAACCACCCCCTCACATATGAGAAAAAAATATCCATAAATAAAGGCTGCAGAGATGGTATATATGCAGGGCACGGAGCAGGAAATATGCAGATAGAGAATTTGATTAATAAAAGCACAGATACGAAAAATACGGACACAAAAACCATAAATGACATGACAGCGGGTATGCGTGTGTCAGACTACATAAAGACAGACAGCAGTGACAATATGTCAAAAAAGGCGGCTGTTGTCGGTTCGTCAAATTCTGTTGATATGTCGGATACGATATATGCAAGACCACAGGCGAAAAACGAAGCCGGGAACAACAATGGCACAGATATGGCAGAAAATCTGCTAAATGACATGAATCAGACCTCAGAAAACAGGCGAAATGATATGATTGTCACTGCAAGCACCACCACGAGTGATGATTACAAAGCTGCAAAGGATGACGGCTACGATGTCATTGTCACTGAGACCGATAAGATAAAAGCAGTGCTGGCAAAGGCAGGTGTAGATATATCCATATATGGAGATGATCTGAGCATGGAGCATCTTACAGACATCACGGGAAGCCAGACTGAAGCGGCCATGCTTGTCAATCAGATGAAAGCATATGATATTCCTGCTACAGATGACAATATAAAGGCAGGTACAGATGCCATAGACCGGGCAAAGAGCCTTACAAATATATCCAATGAGACAAAGGCATATTTGGTCAGAAATAACATGAATCCGACGGTTTCCAATGTATACAAGGCTACGTACAGCAGCAGTCAGGTACAAGATTACAGGCAGAAAACCAAAATGACGGAGATATCAGATGAGCTGTTTGAGGAGCTTAAGCCACAGCTTAAACAGATATTAGAGGAAGCTCATATAGACAGTAGTGATGAGAATCTGAATCAGTGCAGGTGGCTGATAGATGAAGATATAGCCGTTACACCTGATAATGTGCTGCTTGCGAATCAGGTAGACTGCATCAACGCAGCAGAAGAAAATGTGAGCAGTGATTTTTATGCAAGGGCAGTGACAGAAGCACTGGCCATGGGAAAAAAGGCTGCTGATGCCACTATGTCACAAGATGGTCTGACATTTGACATGGCAAAGAAAGCATGTGATGTATTAGGTGAGGCGACTGCAGATGACATTGTCACATTAGAGTCAGATAACATACCTGTCACGATAGAGAATCTGTCAAAGCTTATAGCTGCAAGGGGCAAGGATAGTGCAGCATCGCAAGCCTCAGCAAATAAAGCGGCGGATAATTCGATTACAGACAGCCGGGAAGCAAGGCTTGTGACAGCTCAAAGAAAGCTTGAGGAAGCGAGACTTTCCATGACAGCAGAAGCTAACCTTTCACTCATAAAAAAAGGAGTTTCAATAGACACAGAGCCTATTGAACGTGTAGTGGAGCTGCTTAAGCAGCAGGAAAATAAATACTACGGAGCGCTGTTTGGTGATAGCAGTGTAGAGGCATCTGATGATAGGGTACGTATGTACAATAATGTCTGTGATATTTTCAATCAGATGAAGCAGCAGCCGGCGTATGTACTGACCCTGGAATCCGCTGATGACACTGTGTATGAGCTGTATACAGCAGGCAAAGCAATGAAGCAGTCATTAGAAGCAGCAGCCTCAGGATATGAGACTCTTATGACATCACCGCGGGCAGATATGGGAGACAGTATATCAAAAGCATTTCAGAATGTGGATGATATACTTAAAGAACTTCAGATAGATACATCTGAAAGCAATCGCAGGGCTGTGCGGATACTTGCGTACAATAGTACCGACATCACAGAGGACAATATAAAGCAGATAAAGTCTGTAGATGAGCAGGTGCAGAGAGCATTCAGCGATATGACACCGGCGGTGACGATTGAGATGATAAAAAGAGGCATATCACCGCTTGATATGAGCATGAGTGACATAAGTGACACTGCCAGACGGATAAAATCAGAAAATCCTGACGAAAGGGATGAGAAATTCAGCGAGTTTCTCTGGAAGCTTGAAAAGAAAAATGAAATCTCAGAGGAGGAAAGAGACTCATATAAAGGCAT
>OHKU01000571.1_pt1 | contig 19742 bp, 38 predicted proteins | sample 1568911 | NCBI WGS metagenome assembly OHKU01 (sample SAMEA3879574, study PRJEB24766) | human gut metagenome | biome: human-associated habitat; feature: feces | place: USA | collected 1985/1987
ACATTCTCACTCTTTTACCTCTCAACCTGGTGTTGTAGGTAGTGTAATTCTCTTTACCGGTCTGGCATACGCTGCAACCTCTTTCGTCATTAATTGAGTTCATAAGCTATTACTTAACATACATTGTTCAGATTGGTTTAAAAAATCATTACTTCTTAATTTTGAGGCAATTTCACAAGCGACATCATAAGCTAACTCGTCTAAATCCTCGCCTAAGTAATATGTCTCGTCTTGCAGGCAGGCGAAATCTTCGTCCCGTTCAATTTGTTCTTTGAAGTAGTCAAATCCCACTTTTTCATCTTCAAAGAAATCAACCCATATCCAACTATTTTTACTGATACCGTTAAATTGGCGTTTGAGCGACTGATATGCCAATTTTAGAAAATTTTCGTTCATTGCTATTTAGTTTTGAATTATTCATCTTGAAAATCGTCAATCTCAAACTCCCAATCCATTGCATCCTCTTGTCGGATATTATCTAATAACCATTCATTTGCATTTTCAAGCTCATCATCCCCTTCAGGTACATACCCACCTTCATCATAAGCTTTAGCTAATTCATCATAAACTTTGTCAGGGACTTCAACATCACTAAGTCCAACTCTATAAGTTACCTTGATTGTTAAATCTTTAATCTTCTTCATTTCTAATCTATATTTAATGTTTCACATTCAATCTTTCTTCACTCGTATAAGCCACTACAAGCCCAGTTTCATCATGCCGTATCGTGACATACTTCTCGCCTATCTCTATGGTAGAAAAGTCGTATGGTGTACATAGCTTACCTAACACTTTGCCCAGTTGTTTCATTAGTGGGGCTTCGGGGCTGATAACTAAAACTAAATTTGCTTTCATAATCGTATATATTAAGCATTAATACCTATTGCGTTTCTCATGAAGTTGCCAGCCTGTTCTACAGACATATTCAGCTTCTTTTGAATCAGAAGAAGCATACAGCTTACTTGTTCTTTTGTGTTCAAATTGCCTTGTACAAACTCTGACATGATGAATTTCTCTATTGTTCTTTGTTTAATTACTGATGTTGCCATAATCGTATATCTTTTAATTGTTATTACTTCGTTTCTGATGATGCAAAGATAGTATATTACGTAACAAATAATACTATTTATATGGTTAATAAAATATAAATATATTATTTTGCGTAACATATAATAATTATATGAGTATATTTGCATCATGGAAAAGGAAGATAAAAGAAGAGTTATACACGTAGAAATGAAAGCAACTGGTAAGCATAGGTACTTTGCTTCACCTGCTGCCATCTATGATGTATTTTCAAGTCAAGAACTTGGAATTGCCCGGCAGTCACTTCTTAACTACTGGCAAAAGACGGAAGAACCTTATGAAAATGCTATTTGCATTATAAGAAAGGGAGAATTAGAACGAAAAACCAAAATTAAAAAGGAAGAATAATCATGGAACAGAAATTGATAGTAACAGCAAAGTATGGCTCATTGGAGTTTGAAGAAGTTGCATACCCGTACAACCCCAATGCGCATCAAGAACAACTTGATTCTTGTATTTCCAGTATCCACCAAAAGATGAAAGAAGCAGGAAAGTATGAAATGAAAGATTCTTTTGAATATTCGGAAAAAATTAAGGAAAAGCCGGAGCACTAAACCCCGGCTCATTAATTGATTAGCCCTTTGATTCTTAACCGATTTACTATTTCGGTATAAAGATACTCTATATCCCCGCTGAAATCCCCATAGTTCTGATACAAAAACACGACATCAGCGCAGTTGTCGGAAATGGTACATTCTGATTGAACACCAAGAACCCTTGCTAATTCAGGTCGTAACCCTGCTGTCATTTTTCCACCAGCAAGCGAACTTGGAGAAAACAGGTACAGGATAATGAAAATGAACTTCTTTCGTTGTGTTACACTATCAATACAAGGGGGAAGACTTCTGCTATTCAATAACTCAACGAAGATTTTATAGATATCCCTAATAAGGCTTTTATCTCTCAAAATCGGTGAAGCTAAGGTATTTTCTTCTTCTGAAAGTTCTGATTTCTCAATTCTGATTTTTTTAAGACGAATTATTTTGTTAAAATCCAGTTCCATAACACAATTATTTTAAAAGTAAATAGTATATTTGCATCATAATCGTGTGAGATTTGGGAGAATTAATGCTTGGTCGTGCTCGCAGATTCTCCCTTTTTATTTCAAAAACCTATTCCTTTTGAGAATGGCTTTATTTTTCTTATCTACTTCCCTACTCCATATTGAAGCGTTATAGATAGATGTTGCATACAATCTAAGTTCCTCACTATTAGTAAGAAAATCTACTTGAAATGCCTTTTTCATAGATTCAGCATACAAGCTATGGTTGATATTATTTTCCATATAATTTATTAATTAAGTTACAAACTGAATCTGACAACAATCATCAACAATATATATCAACAAAAACATGTTCACAAATAATCCGACATTTCCACTATCTTTCATATACACATAGCAAACTCTTTATATAATCGAAAAAAGATTGTTATATTTGTAAAATCAGACATAAAAATAATTATTATGAAAGTATTCTTAAGCTATAGATTCACAGACAAGATATATGTAGATCAAATAATAAACGAAATAAATACTCGTATAAAAAGTATTGATTTCATTTCACTAGATCATTTAAAAAAGGATTGGGTCAAACAAGTTGAGTCACTCATAAAAGAAGCAGATGTTGTATTATTCTTTATTGGTTCAAACACCTATGAAAGTAAATCTATACATAAAGAATACGAAATCACCAAAGCCCTAAATAAAAGATTTTATTTTACGGAACTTAAAACAGATAATAAATCTAAAGTTTCCACTTATCCTTACTTCTGTATTGACAACAAGGCCCTCCATGTGGCAAATCATCCTAAAGAAATCATTGATGCATTGTGCTACATTGACACTTCAAAAGAATTATTACTTGAACAATACAAAATATTATATGCATCTACTGAAAATGTGTCAACGAGACGACAAAATGTCAACAATCTATACTTTGGTATTATTACCACCATTATTACAGCCTCATTCTTAGCAGCAGATCGTATTTCTGACAAGGCTCAAGCATGTCTCCTATTATTATTTCTAACAGGAGTAGCTTATAGTATAACATTCTATTGGGAAAAGTTGTTAATATCATACCAAAGACTAAATTCCGGAAAATTTGAACTTTTACAAGAATTAGAAGACAAACTAAAAATAAACCTTTCACAACGTGAATGGGATATTCTTCAAGAGCGAAACTATGTATCTAGCACAGAAACTGAGAATAAAATTGTTTCAACTTGTAGAATCATATTAGGGATTATTGCAGGAGTTGAATTACTCTATTTTTTATGGAAAACCTGTTTACTAGACACATGGCTCTCTAGCATCTTCAATTTTCTACATTTCTATTAAAATCTAGCTTCTACTATAGTATATACATGTGCTTTTCAAGTACTTCGCGCATGAAGTCGGTGAAGTATATTCCTTCTAAGGGCTTCTCTTGGCGGAAGTGGTTAATGTAGTCCTTGCGTACCTGAACGGTCGGGACCGGGGAAAATACTTGAAATGTTGCGGCTGTATCATTTTAAGGGTTAATCACTGTTTTACAAAATCGGATTTTCCGATTTTACTTTAGATTTAACTATCCCATATTATGAAATGTAGGCTGGCCAGCTCTAATATATACACTTCATAATTACCTAGTTATTAATCAATTACTAATTCTTCAATTATACGAAGTGGAACACCTACGCATGTGCCTATGGTAGTTATTCCGTTCCCATTACGCCTATTCTCCTGAATCTGTTCTTCGGACAATGGTATTTCAATGGAGCAATGCTCTCTTGCCCATTTATTGGCTTCCTCTGATTCATCCTCGCGTTCTTCATAAGGTCTGTAAAGTATGATATCTCCCGGCTTTGCAGCAAGCATAACAATACCATTCACATTATTCTTCACGATACCAATCTTACCTTTGTATCCATGATTCTTAATTAGGTTGATATGATTTTTTATATTCATATTTATTTAATTTTTCCAATCAAATCACTACCGAGCTCCGACCAATCATCTCCAAATACTAACGGCCAACCAAATATGCTAATTGCAAGAATTACCGAGGCTACCAACCAGAGAACCCACATCACAAACACTATAATATTATTCATACTTTTATAGTTTTACGTTAATTTACATTTCCAATTTAGGTTCAGAAAAAACATTTCTTATTCTATCTAATGAAATTTGAAAATAACTTTCATCTATTTCAAAGCAGATATAATGTCGATTATTATTAATACATGCCACTGCAGTAGTACCACTGCCAGAAAAGCAATCTAAAATAATATCTCCTTCCACACTACTATTACGTATCATTTTATCTATTAACTCTAACGGCTTCTGTGCATTATGTAATTTATCAGGAGATGTAAAATTGATAGGTCTAATTCTCCACACGTCTCGTTCGCTTGCGGAGAATCTTCGTTTAGCCTCCCCCTTAACCGCATAGATTATAAATTCATGCGAAAATCGATAATGGGAACCTGCTTTAATCCATTCATAATCCCATACTATTAGATTTTTAACCTGAAAATATTTTTGTAAAATGGGATATAAAAAAGGATATGTACGCCAATCCGTATTGATATATAGTTCTGCACCTTCTTTACATACTCGAACCCATTCTTTAAATAATATCTCAAAAAATGGTTTTATGAGATTATTATCATTATAACTACCTTTTTTCCCGTTGCTTGTTGTTCCAATACAATACGGAGGGTCAGTTATTATTGCATTTATGCTGTCAGAAGGAATGCGTTTCATCCCCTCTATGCAATCTTCATTGTATATTTTATCTAATTCCATTTAATTCATTTCTAAATTTTGTTTTTAGTCAATTACTATTTCTTCAATCATATTCAGAGGAACACCCACACAAGTTGCAAAAGTCTTTATTCCATTGTGTTCGGCAAGGTTCTTCTGAATCTGCTCTTCGCTATATGGAAATTCAATAGAGCAATGCGTTCTGTCATATTCTTGTACTTCTTCGCTTTCGGATTCTCTAACATCGTAAGGTCTGTATAAAACCACATCACCTTCCTTTGCAGCAAGCATAACTATACCATTTATGGGATGTTTCACGATTCCAATTTTACCTTTATACCCATGATTTTTAATTAGGTTAATATGATTTTTAATATCCATGTTTAGCTCCTTTCCATATTGTTATTAGTCAATCCCTAACGCTTGTTTAATGTGTCTTTGGACATCATATCTACCTCTCCATTCTCCACGTTGTTCGTCGATTTTCTCTTTAAGTAAAAATACATTGCGGACAATGGTAATGTCTTTATATCCAATTAAATCGTAAAAAGGAACATTATTGTCTTCTTCGTCTCTTATTTCCACATCACTAAGTGGAGATGGATGTTCAAGTTTACGTGCTGAATAATTCATTAGTTCGGTTAAGAACTTGTCAAGTTCCTCAATAGTGAGTTTCTTGTCTAAAAATTCTATCTCATTCATATTGATTATTCTATTGAATTAAAATTGTTCTATCAAATCTCTGTTCATCTATCAATTGAGGAACGCCGGAAGTTAAATCCCAAAGCCGATATTCCTCAAACATTTCGGTTTCCGGGTTCATCTTTAGCGTTAATCTTCCGATATTTATAGCCGTTTCTTTTTTGGGGAAATACACATCAGTGCCTTTAATGGAAAGCCCCCATCGGGTAATGGCTTTTGTTTTTGGCTCAAACATATTGGCTCCTTTCTGTACTATAATTCTTTTTTAGTTTTCTTCATTCCTTTTCTTAAGTTATTCTAAATAGTTTCCTGTTAATCCCCTGAATAGCATAGCAGAAGAAAAAGCCTTTCTTCCATTTTCAGAGACATAAGATATAACCCCAAAGACATCTGCACCAGAGTATATTTTCCATACCAATAATTTTTCTATCATTTCCATCTTAGTTAATAATCTTTCATTTCTTCAAATACCGGTTTATTTCAACCTGAATGTAATCAGGCGCAATATGACATCGTTCAACTTCCGTTTGCTGCCCTTCTGTTTCTGGAAAGTTACGCTTCCTAATGATAACATCCACTTCCTCGCTACGTTCACGGAGGAACTTTCTAAATGCTTCACCGACAGTTATAGTATCGAAATACCCGTAGAACTTACCATACCTCCCTAGCTTGAAACGGGCAACAAATAGAAGAAATTCTGTCAACTTGATGTAGTGATACTGCCCGACAAACAGCCGTGAAAATTCATTCAGAGCGTCTAAGTCAGCACTTTCTTTCGTCGAAGAGGCAAAATCGATAGTCAATAGTTGAGTTTTTACCCACAACGAAGAAGAATCACATCCGTACATCCGTTCTAAATCAGCCACTGTTGGAGATTTCTCACTATAAGCCTTTTCCAAATCTGAAAGAATAATTGTTTGAAGTGAAGTGGAATAAGCAGATGAAAAGGCCTTAAAGGTCGGGTATCTCTGCTTGATGGTTGATAGCAGAATTTCCCTGCTCGATGGCTGCATATTCGTCAAGGAGCATTCTTGCCTTTGCTGCTTTATCAGCATTCCGATTGTTTTGTCCTTGGATTCCTGTTTTTCCATACTTGATGTTTAACCATTCTTGATAATCACGTTCAGTTCCCGTAAATACAACCCCGGTCCATCCGGATTCAATTGCCCTCTCAATTTGCCTGATGGCAAACTCTTCTTCAAAATTAGAAAGCTTATTAAGTGAAAGCTGCAACGCATAATTAAGCTTGTTTTTCCATTTTGGAGTATTTCGCAAAGTTTCCCAAGCAGACATGAAAGCTATCGAAGAAAAAGGATAAACTAAAGGCTTATCATCTCCCTCTTTTTTTCTGGACTTCTTTGGCTTTTTAGGTGGGGGGCTCTCGTGCGTACGCGCGAGACTCTCTTTGTTTATAGTTTTAATATCTATAATAGGTGGAATTTGCGTTTCATCAGTACCATTTACCGATGATATTACCGGAGTAGTACTTTTATCATCAGTATTTTCATCAGTAAGTAGTACCGAAGATATTACCGTATCATTTACCGATGATTGAACTTCTTCTGATTGATAATCATCGGTATTTTCTTCAGTATTTTCATCAGTACCATTTACCGATGATATTACTGATGTTTTCATGTCATTACTCAATGTTGCCAAGAAAGAGTAATAACAACCTACTCTCTTATCCCTACATGACTCGAAAGATATTAGACCTGCATCTGCAAGTGTTTTGCGCGATTTTCGCAGTGTTTTATCCCATATATTCAATGAAGTACATAAAACTGAGCTACGAGCCTCAAACACATCCTTCCAGCCTTTTTCATTGCAAATAGATATTAACTCATAGTAGAGAGCCTGATCTATTGCCGTGAGATAAGTATCATTCCTTACCTTTCGAAGTTTGGATATTAGTTGATAGCTATTCATAAACGGAAATATCTATTTGCTGCACATTCATCAAAAGACTTCACACGCTCTATAAGCCGCTTTTGCCTCTGTCTGAAAGCTAAATTATTGTCATACTTATTATGGCATTCCCGACATAATCCAACGATATTAAGAGGGTTGATGTAATGTTCAGGGTATTCCGACTTTGGCACTAAATGTGCTGCGTCCGACATAGGTTTACCACAGATAGCGCAATAAGGTGGCAATGTTCTCTTTATTCTTGCAACTTCTCTGTTGCGCTGGGCTTGTTTGGTGCTGACTTGTCTCATATGTAATATTTTATAAATTCCCAATTAAAAGCCCCGAAGCGTATTCTCCGGGGCACAACCATTATTTATTACCCCATGCCATTTATGTGTGGCTCACATTCATGAGGCGCCGTGAGGATTCGAACCTCCAATAGTCTAAAGACACATGTTGTACTGCCATGCTTGCTCACCACCGGTATCACTTATCAAGTTATTCCATTGTTCATATCGGTTGTACAATCCTTATGAATCAATGTATCCACTGCTTCGTTACCCTATGCTGCGGCGCCATGTGCTGTTTTATTTATGGGATATAAAAACAGCAAAAACTAACCACTCTCATTTCAATGTTTTTATTGAAGGAATCCGAAAATAGAGAGAAAAACAACGTTCCCCATGTGGATAAGCCCGGATTCGAACCGGGATGAGCTAATATAATTGATAGTCCTCACGGTGCTATTCTTTCTCTGACCTGTCAGCGTGGAACTTAATCCTTCTGAGAAGCATTTCCAATTCTGCCACTTATCCATGTTTGCCTGCCATATCTTTACAGACATAGCAGGCTGGTTAACAAAGCTACTTACCATGTTTCATTCGATGGCAATCTTCACAAAGCGTTTCGAGGCAATACAGGAACTCTAATTCATGCCCAACTATGGAATATCCTGCAATGTCATATACTTTGTGATGGACCTCCAAGTTATATGTCTTACCACACACTTGGCATCTATGCCCATCACGAATTCTAACCTTGCGTTTCACCTCTTCCCAATAAGGATTATTCCTCAGGCTCTGCCGATACTTCGTCGGTCGCCCCTTCTTGTGCTTCAGTCTGTTCATCTTCTTTCCTCCATGGGCTTTCTTCAATTGCTACTCTATGCCATTCATGGCGTTGGATAGGAACAATCTCGCCATTATCTTCATCCAAGAAGTCTTCGATCCAGTGTTCTAACCAAACATCCTGACCGTCTTCTTCCCAGACTTCAACAATATTCTCATCCTTACCAAATTTGCGAAGGTTCTTTCTGGTATCCTTCACATCTATATCAGGTAATTCATAACCAAGTGTTTTAAATGCTTCCTGATTCATTTCACCTGAATTGAAAAGGTCATTGTATTCATGCTTTGGTATTTCCTGAACCAACGCCAGACGAAACGCATCATTCACCCATGAATAATACAGGTAATGCCCCATCACAGGAATACGGAAGGTATCAATCATCTTTAAAGGATAATCCTTAATGCCTTTCTTCGCCAAGTTCACAAGGTCTTTGAACTGGGTATGTAAGGCAGAAATCTTTGCCTCAAAGTCTTTCTTCTCAGCATTAAACTTGGCTTTTAAAGCTTCGAACTGTGCTTCAAGTTCCGGAATCTGTTCCTCGGCAATCTCGCCATAGTTCGCACGGATAGTTGAAATCTCATAATCATCCATAACCCGGTTAGCGATTACATCCTTTTCTTGGATGGTTACAAAATGCTCTGATAACTTCTTTTTAACGTCGTCCATACAAACGCAATCAGAGAAAATAACTTCGGGGAATTTTACTGTAGTAGGAAGCTTGAATTTAAGTTCCTCTGGTACATAGTCTTTTAAATCAATCATTGTTTCTTAGTATTTAATTTCTTAAGCATTTTCTTGCACCTTCTACATAAATCCTGATCGGGAGATGCTTTAGGCGCGTATTTCTTTATTTTATCAGAGCATTGCATAAGTAGGCGCTCTATTGTTTGAATATCTGTTTTGCATAATTCCATTATTCAAAATCATCTATAGCCACCGGATGAAGAAGTTTCTTACTCCAATCAGGAAGCTGCATGTCAATTATACCACGAGCACCCTCTTCCGCTTTAGCATCATAGCCGGGAAACCATTTCTTATCAAAGCAGTCCTTGACGATAGAAAGAGCATAGTGATATTTATACTTACCATTAGCCAGATCATCAGGAGACCAAAAAAGAACAGCCACATCATAGGGTTCGACTGTCTGCAACATAATCATTATGGTTACATTAAAGTTTCGTCCAGTAACGCCGCTCATTACTTCTTGGTACATACCTTCTGACAACTCATATTTGAGTTTGGCACAATCATAATAGAACTTGCCGAGATCATCGGCCCGTGTGGTTTTGAAGGAAATTACAGCATTAACGCCGATATTTTCTTCTACGTTAAAATAATCCGGTCGAACTCTCACATTAAGTCCGGTTTCTTCATCCTTTCCATAGAAAGATACTTCTGAGTATGCACCTTTGAGAATCTGAGGAATAATACCGCCACCATACCAATAATAGTTTCTTTTCAAGGCGGTTATAATCATATTCATTTCTTCACTGATGAAAGAATAGCCGAAATCAATAAGCTTTTGTTTCAGATCGTCCCGGTACTCTTTGAGTGCATTGAAATTCCATTTTTCAGAAGGAGATTCACTTTCAGCATCCCTTGCATAATTTTCCTCATTTGCAAGAAGTTCTTCATAGAACTTAATCATTTGAATCACACCATCTTTTGATGCCTGATTGCATGCTGGTTCTACCTTTACCAATTCAAACAAACGAGGTTCCAGAAAAGCCATGTGAGCAAATGTACCCAATTGAAAACAGGGCTTCGGTTTCTCTTCAAAGACTCTCTCCCAGTCATAATAAAACGAACGCGGAGTTTTAAGAGCACTCTTTAGATTTGAAGAAGAAATATGTCTGCTTTCAAGATATGTTTCCATTGGATCACGCTTGACAGTTCCATTCACACTCAAAGATTTCAAATCTATGTTTATAGGCTTCTTATAACTATTTAAGGCTATAAAATCCAAAACTGTGTCTTTCGTTGGATAATCATCCGGATTATAGGCAGAAGGGTTAAGTTCTTCCCCTTCTGCACAATTATTCAAATCAAAATCTATCATCCGACTACGGGTAAGTTTATGCGTAGAGGTTTTACAGACCAATTATCGGACTGGAAATTATTGGTTTTATTCTTTCTCTTACCCATATAAGTGATTTTAAGAGGAACACCACTTTTAAGTGAACCATTCTCAATATATTGTTCAAGAATACCAACCAATCTACGAGAACCATTAGTCACAGTCTGTACTACTCCATCCTCTGATCTCTCAAGAAAAATAGCACAATCCAAATCAATCAGATCACCAGTTCCATTAGCACTTAAAACCTTTTGAGGCTTGATTTCTACAAAAAACATTTTCTTAAACTCACCAGCATGTTCAGGGGTCCAATAATTGCCACAAAGGTCAACTGGTAACTCCTGAGCATCCTCTAGAGAAGGGAGGTCACTTGTACTCAAATCTGCTGCTTGAATCTCAAATGAAGATTCTTGCTCTTTTAAGGTTAATTCTTTACTCATAATCGTAATTTTTAAAGGGTTAATTTAATTGTTTCTTTCGCTAGAAGTCCGCTAACATTCGCCATTGAAAGGGCTTGCTTGATTTCTTTTTTGGAATAGTAAAGAGGGGAGTTCCTACTATCCCCTTTGCGAACAGGCTTGATAATTTCCTTATGTACGAGAACATTAAACCGTTTAAGGTCAATCTTCATCATCTTTAGCCATTTTTTCACTTCACTCAACCGGATAAAATCTTGCGATGGCTCATAAGCCTTGACAGCCTCCATATATCCAACCTGATAACTGTCAATCATTATAGATTGAAGTTCTTCTATATTCATTCTATCCTCCTTGCTCTTTCAAATGTTTCAATTTTTGTCCTTCGTGCCCTTCTCATATCGCTCTGTTCGTGGTAAAGCGACAAAGAAAAGACACATAATAAGCCACAGGCAACGGATGTACGAATGATAGGTGAAAAATCCATTGTGAATTTCACACCGGCTATCCGTTCATAAAGCATGGTTGCCAATTCCCGACCATTCCTCACCTGCAAAACATCAAATGCCTTCTGTAATTGGTTGTTTACCGTTGAAACAGCCCTGCATTTAAGATTTGCAATTTCTTTCTTCTCATACCCCTGTGCGTACATTCGTGCTGTAATCTCGCATTCGGGTGTGAGCTCTGTAAATACTCTATCCATAATCGTGTGAGTTGATAATTAGTAGTTCCTTACTACATAGAACTTCCCTTTAGGAGCTCCTTCTTGCTGAATAGAATAAAGTACATCTTCCGGTTCTACAAGCCGATTGGCTCTCGCTAAACGATTCAAATCTTGAACCATACGGGCCACTTTCACATAAAGAGATAAAGAAAAAGGTAGCTTATCGTTTTTCTTTATCAGCTTCTCTTTGACTTTTTTTCTTTCTTCTGATTCTTTTGCCATAAGATTTAATTTTAAATTAATGATTCGTGGACAAGCCCGGGCTCGAACCGGGATGAGATGTCTGCTTTCATGATGCGTCCAACATTACTTGCATACAGATTTTCACTGAACTCGCTCTGGTATTGAGTGCGTCTACCAGTTCCGCCACTTATCCGAAATAAGAAAGGTGCACTATCTTCACAGACGGTACACCTAGTACAAACACAAAATAAAACACGACAAATACTTTTGAATTATATCTTTTAGTTCATCACAATTTGTTAAGAGTTTACTAATTGGGGGTTGGTTTGATTAAATCAGAAACATACGCCCATCTGATAACATTATGGTCTTCAAAAGCTTTTTTGATATTAGATGGAGCATACCATGATGTTAAGTTCTCGCTACCAACTTGCACACATATATGCTCACCTTTCTTCGGCTCCTCGCTGACTTCATGCCATGGGGATCGCTCCATACAATAGTTATATCCACACTGAAAATCCTCCATACAGTCAGCATGACGGGAAACGTAATTATCAGCATCCACTTCTTTTAATACTTCTCTTCTGAATTTAGTCTTTTCCGTAGCGTAGTCATACGCTACTTCTTCCAATGTTTGTTTCATATTTAATTAAATTTGAATTAATCACGCATTTCTCTATAACTTATCCGAGTCAAAATAAAAGATAGCCCACATATTAAAGCCATCACAATAACACCAGTGTAATACATAGGACTTTCTTTGATAACAGCTCCGTAGAACATCACCACTGAACATATAAATACCAGTAGTGATAAGACAAACATAACCACCTTCATGGCAACTTCTCCTCTACTTTGGCAAGCGTGCATTTACTTTGGTGAACTGCGTCATCAATACGCAGCATTAAACTATCCATTTCTCTTGTACGTCTAATAGACAAAGCCGCCAAACAGTCAGTAGTAGCTTTCAATTCAAGTGAAAGTTCTTTTACTGTATCTTCCAAGAACTTCATATATTCGTTTCCTTCCATAAGAATAAGTATTAGTTTGTGCCCGCCATACCTTTTACGGATTGTAACCGGTATCGAGACCGGACGGGCTTATATATTAGACCTTTCAGCGATACTTGTGCCTAACCAAGCATACTCACCACGCTAAAGACATTTTGGCGTGCTGAAAGTAAGTTCGTTTTAAATTATATAGCCATACCACCGTTCACCGTATCTCTGCTATGGTGGCTTCTATATTTCGTTATCTTTGGTTGACCTAAACGGCTTATGAATTACACCGTAAAGGCTTTTACAATATTTCAAAGAGCTAATCAATAGTACCCTACCCGATTCTCGCTATCGGATGCCGTTCAATCCGTCAGTAGGGTCGTCGTGCGTGATATAATCGTGTAATTAATCTTTGTAGAAGAACTTCTCACCCGACTTTCTGAACAGCCTATACCCAATATACAGGCTTGCCAATGTTATCATCATTTCTATCATACCGCCATTCTGTTAAGTTGAAATTCTATATAATCAATCTCTTCTTGAATGCTCTGCAAGGCTTCTTCTTTGGTATCAGTATTACAGTATGCGCAAGCCTCTACCTCTGACATACCGTCTATTCTATCAAGCTCAGTACAAGCCTTATCTAAAGACTTTTCAAACTCATAAGCATCTATGCTGTCACATACTCTATACTGTCTCATATCATGCAATCTTTAAAAGGTTAGCTTTTTTGAAAATGCTTTCTCAATATCCCAGCCTCTATTCAATCTCATATAAATAGTACTGTATTTTAAGTTTAATTTCTCGCACCATTCAGATAAGGTTCTTGTTTCGCCTTTATACTCAATGAATACATTACTCTTTTTATTGACATTTTGTATTTTCATAGATACAATGCGACAGTTTTTAGGGGTATAATTACCGTTTACATCAACTCTATCTATACTCAATCCAATCTTATATCCATTTTCAATAGCCCAATTAAAAAATACTTTAAAATCACTAAGCCATTCATTACAGATTGATATACCACGCCCACCATAATATTTGAACCCCTTATCATTTTCATTGTAACATCTTTGTTTCATGCTGTTAAATATCCTATTCAATGGGTGATTAGACAATCCGTATTTTTTCATGTTTTCAGTCATTGTCTTTCTCGCAATATCTTTTTGTAAACAGCCACAACTTTTGGTTATACCTCTGGTTAATTGGTCTTTTCTAACATCTACTTCACAACCACATTCGCACGAACAAGTATAATACAACTTACGGTTCTTTTTATAAGCGAACTTTTGTATGGTTAAATGACCGTACTGATTACCCACAATATTTTGATTTTCATCATTCATCTTCCTATTATTTTAACAAGGTTACATTTCTTGAAACAACGCCATTCTTCTTTCTCGCAATCGAAGTACACTTGGCAGTTATCAGCCGTTTTCTTAGTACCTTTCGTTTCGGGTACTCTGTCACTCATTAAAGTGCCAAACGCTTGTCTTAAAGTGCCATCAGTCTTTTTGAAGTAAAACTCTACTATCTTCATTTTTAAAGCCGCTTTCAGTTTCAAATTTGCCCAAGCAACTTTCAGTGCTTCACTCATTGAAAAACCGTTTCTCTTCACGAAAGACCATGCCAAACTCATGACCTCTTTCATTTGATTTTTAAAATTCGTGCTCATAGCCGTGTGATTTAATATGTTTATACTATTTTATCCTATCAATCTATTTTTTATCTTTGTTGCGTCAATGAATGATTGATGATGCAAATATACTATCTAAAAAGATACCATCAAAACAAGCAGTATCTTTTTAGATAGCAACAAACATTATTTAACTATTAGAGCGGTTTATACCTTATTATAATATGAAGAAAGAAAATTGGGCTTTAGTATTGAGTGGAATTGCGATAGCGATAAGCATTATTGCATTATGTATTTCTTGCCCTCACAAGGCAGAGTTAGGATTTGACTATCAAGGCGTATTGGTTGGTGTTCTATCATTACTTGTTACAATTTTGATAGGATGGAATATATATACGATAATTGACATAAAAAACACAAGAGATAAGATTGATGAAATATCAACTGGAGCATCATTCATGGTACAAAAAAACATGGCTGTTTCTGAAAACACCAACTGGATGATATATCATTATTTATTATTAGGAAAAGACCCATTGGGATTAGAATACAGATTTTTATATCATGGAGTTGCATGCTTATTCCATACATCACAATTCTCTGATATAACGACTTGCAATGTGGTAGTAAAAGGATTACTTGAATGTATAGCAAATCCTAAATCTATAACTATAACAAAAAATGGAAAGAATGACATTCTCAAGCTTTTATCTGGCGTGAAACACACCGACAAAATAGAAGGATTCCTTGAATTATTAAATAGGATCGCTTTAGTGAACGTGAAGTAACGAAGTGGTAATCCGTCATTGATGATTGTATTTGAGAATACAACTCCTTACCTTCATCGCTGTCTAAGAATTCTGTAGAAAAACCTTCGGGAATATTCTTTTCCATAATAATAAGTAAAGCGACCAACTCCAAAGTTGCGGTTTGAAGTGAAGTCGCCTATATAATCCCTTGCGGGAACAGTTAAACAATTTAGTTGGTATCATCCGCAACTTGATTCCAGCACAAATATAAGTATCTTTTATGATACCATCAAGAACTATGGAAACTATTAAAGATAGATTTTATGCGGTAATGGAAAAGCTTGGCTTAAATGACTATAAAGTGTATACTACCATTCCAAGCATCACAAAAAATATGATGTCAAAACTTAGAACTGGGGAAACAGGAGAAGTTTCTACTAAAATAATAGCTCCATTTTGTTCGTATTATGAGAATGCGAATCCAGAATACATTCTCACCGGAAGAGGAACACCACTAAAGGAAGAAAACGCCTTGAGCGAAACAATCAATATTCCTGCTTCAAACGGGATAGCTGTAACTTCCGAAAAGGAGTATAAAGAAGCTATGGAGAAAGGATTTCATCTTCTTCCAGAAGTAACTTTCAAGTTTGCCGCCGGTCAGGCAGAATTGATAAGCAAAACAGAAGATATTACCCGTTATTGGTATCTTCCCGATTGTAAAGATTGCGAAGGAGTTGCCCAAATTGTAGGAAATTCAATGACGCCTGCGCTTCCTGCCGGATGCTGGGTTGCACTCAAAAAATACACTCTTCCTCGTAATAATCCAAATGCAATTCCATTTGGGAATATTTTCGGAGTAGTTGTTGAAGATGAAATTACCGGAGATTATCACGGTCACATTAAAGTTATTCGCAGATATAAAGACCAAGAAGTATCTCGAAAATACTGGATAGCTCATTCAATAAATGAAAAAGAGTTTGATGACTTCGATATAGAAATTGCTCAGGTTAGGAGCTTATGGATAGTTAAACAACATATTGTAAGTGATATATTATTGTAGATGAAATCTAAATACTATGGGACTATATTTCAGAAAAAGAATTAAGATACTTCCCGGAGTGCACATGAATATTAGCAAATCCGGTACAAGCTGGTCAGTTGGTCCACGTGGAGCAAAAGTTAACTTTGGGAAGCGTGGCACTTATGTAACAACCGGAATACCGGGAACCGGAATTTACTCAAGAACAAAAGTCAGTAGTAATGGTATATCTAATCGTAGAATGCAATCAAGCAATATTGATTCTGGATATGAGATTAAAAATTACACAGGATGTCTTTTCTCGGCGATATGCTATGCGCTTGCAATCATATTGCCGATTTGCGGTGTGCACTTCTCTGTATCTATATTTCTTATTATAATAGGATTTGCATTGCATCTATCGTCGGTTGAAAAGAAGGAAACAGTTCAAAGCAATAATGAGGTTGACAACGGTAATAATGCCAAAGTTGTAGAAACGCCTATAAACAGGGCAATTATAGACACAGAAGAAAAAGAAGAGGAATTCATAACGGAGGAAGATGAAGAAAAAATAGAGTACCCCTCTGTAGAAAAGGTTGACATGACAAGGCTTGACCCACTATTTGAAGATGCAGCTCGATTAGTTGTTATCCACCAACAAGGTTCCACTTCATTAATTCAACGTAAATTCGCTATAGGCTATAATAGAGCAGGGCGTATTATGGACCAACTGGAATGTGCTGGTATTGTAGGAGAAACAAGTGGGATTAAAGCGAGAGAAGTTTTATGTAAAGATGAAGATGAACTCGAATATAAACTAAACCATTTGGAAAAATCTCGTTTTGAAAGACTTCAACAAAAACAGGAAGAAGAATTTGAAGAAGCATCTCAACGAGAAATACAGAATGAAAGTTCAAGATTAATTAAATTGGGCATAGATTTAGAAAAGGAAGGTATGATAAATGAAGCTATAGCTGTATATGAAAAAGCTATCATACCACAACTTCCAGCAACACATCCCTATGATAGACTAATGATTCTCTATCGGAAAAAGAAAGATTATGATAATGAAGTCAGAATCATCAAGATAGCCATAAGCGTATTTATGAAAGAAAATGAACGTAGAGCCGGAAGAATAATTGAAGAAGATTCATCATTATACAATCAAGTGATGCAAGCACTTGAAACCAATGAAAGTATTAGATACGAAGACGGGAAATGGGCTTTCGTTCAATATGACGTAATGGAGTATATTACAAGACTTGAAAAAGCCCAAAAACTGTATAAGAAATCTCAAGAACAATCTAAATTATAAAAGTCATGAAAAAATTATTAATACTACTATTTTTCATACTAATATTCGGTAGTTGTACAACCAATTATTTTTTATGTGAAACCGCAGGTCCTGTAAAGTTATACGCATCGCCAAATACTAACTCGACATATATAGAAGTACCTGTTGGCAAAAACTTAATTTCAACAGGAAAATACAAGAAATACAGAAGAGCTAAATACGGTAACAAAAGAGGTTATGTATATAAAACAAGATTCCTATCAGAAAAGAAAATTCGTTCTTTATCTGATTGGAATTTTGATTCTGAAACATCTACATATAAATATTCGCATTCTAATCATGCACTTAATAATTCAACAAAATATAAGTATAAGCCAACATCAACTGGTGGTACTGTCCAAGTTAAAGGATACTATCGAAAGGATGGAACTTATGTTAAGCCACATACAAGAAGAGCTCCTTCTAGGAGAAAATAACAAACTAAATATCTAAGATTATGAAAAGAGGAATAATACTATTTTTTTCTTTCTTATTTCCTTGCTTGTTAAATGCACAACTTTCCACTCAGCAAGATACCATAAGATATGTTATGGCAAATCTAAATTTGAGAGAGTCTCCTAATACGACCTCTGCTATTATTACTCAAATACCTAAAGGCACTCAAGTTACCATAGATGAAGACTGTGAATGTAAATGGATTCCGATAAACTATAATGGATACATAGGATATGTTTCGACTAAATACCTTTCAAAAGAAAAAATAGAATGTACTACTACATACAATAACAGTACGTCTATTAAATATTATACAAATTCAAAGGGAGAAAGAGTACAATCTCCAACTTATTATAATTCCGCGCCTCCTGGAGCAACAGCTTTATGTAGAGATGGAACATATAGTTTTAGCAAAAGCCGTAGAGGAACATGTTCACATCATGGTGGAGTTGCAAAATGGCTAAAATAACAAATTAGACACATAAGATTATGATTGACTTTCTAACCATCATACTCCTAATATTCGGAGTACTGCAAATCATCCTCTTCTTCAAAATATGGGGAATGACGAATGATGTAAAACGGCTAACAAATAAATTCTGTAACAACGATGTTAATGCAGAAAAAGTAATTTTTAATACACTAATTGAAGAAGAGACACTTAATAAATCTACTATAGAGAACCTCATTGATAAAGATGCTGAAATTACAGTTGGAGATAGAGTAATACGAAGCAAGGATGGTAAGGAAATGTTAGTAGACCGAATCGTATGCGGGAAATATGGTTGTGTAGACCCTAACACGAATACATTTATTGCTGGCTATGAACGAAATGAAATTGGAAAGAAAAAACCATAAAATCCACGGGGTAATTTAACAACCATAATGTAAACTTAAAAATCAAAAATAATGAAGAAAGTTATATTTTTTATAATGCTTCTTATTTCGTGTATTTCACTAAAAGCACAAGATAGCTGCTATGTGTACACACAATTACATTGGAAACCTGCTACTACAAAATATGTAGCCAAGATTCAATTGGGAGAACAGAACGATGATACTGATATTACTGATACAAATGGTAAAAAGCTTGCATTTTACAATATCATGCATGCGATGAACTATCTCAGTACACAAGGATGGGAGTTTATACAGATACTTCCTCCTATGAATCCGACCTCTCCACGTGAACAATTCATAGTTATCAAAAAGAAATTTCCCATAGAAGATGCAAAGAAATACTCCACTCCTAAAGAATGAGCAAAGTTCATTGATTTGTAAATTGTTTACCCATTGTTTACCCAAGCAAGAAACAAACAAAAGCTAATCAAATGATTATTAAAACAATATCCAATCTAATTCCTTAGATTGTGGTTCTGAATGTCGAGGGTTCGAGTCCCTTCAGTCACCCAAAAGAAAGAGGAATTTCAGTAATGATCTTCCTCTTTTTTGCTATATATCAGGCTTTTGGGAGGATTAATCCAAAAAGATGTCATAAAGAACCACATTACAAGTAACGTTTTAAACCTACAAGTAGATAGAATTTGTTTACCCATTGTTTACCC
>OHKU01000584.1_pt1 | contig 19524 bp, 15 predicted proteins | sample 1568911 | NCBI WGS metagenome assembly OHKU01 (sample SAMEA3879574, study PRJEB24766) | human gut metagenome | biome: human-associated habitat; feature: feces | place: USA | collected 1985/1987
GGATTTTCTTATAACTGGCAAACGTTTTCTTCTTTTTTTTGATTTGCACTTGGCTGATATACAACAAAAAGAAATTCTCTTCCGAGGAAATCTGTATTTCCTCGGAAGAGAATTTTAAAAGTTCCCGCCCGCACACGCAAACACTTATAAACAGAAAATTTTCCGGATTTGCGCAAGGGACATAAAACAACATTCGTTTTATACTACCGAACAATGTCTACCGGAAACGCGGATGGCATATTTACCCGTTTCCATGTTTCATGGAACCATGTATTCAGTTCATTTCCGTTTAAATCTTTTGCGATAAAGTATTTCAGGTACATCACACCTCCCTCACCCATTTCAAATTCAAGGATATTGTCCTTATTATCCAACATAGGCAGATGGATGTTCCTCTCGATACTTTCCTTATAGGCTGTACCCGATATTTGCCGATAGGTACCATACCCTGTAATAATGGCATCTGCACCGGGCCGTATCGTGAAGTTAACAATGCGACCGTCATCGCTCAGTACCTTAAATGTATTACTCGGCTTCAATGTTCCGGGAATTTCCGGATTTTCAGACACATAATGACACAACTGCCAAATACCTTCCAGATGCGCCGGCTCAAAAGCAGCCTTATCCTGCGCCCGGACTCCTGTTACCGCAAGCAGCACCACTGCCAGCATGGTAAAGAAATAATTCTTTTTCATATTCGTATGATATTGGTTAACGCTATGCCATTCCTATTGACACAAATATAAAGATTTATTTCGAGAAAATAACAGTTTATCCGATAAAAAAGCCCGCATAAACCAAAGTTTATGCGGGCTTATCCGTCAAGGATATTTTATTTCGTTCTTCGGCGGTTAGAACTCCGCATTGCGCGGAGTACGCGGGAACGGTATCACGTCACGAATATTAGTCATACCGGTTACAAACAGCAACAGACGTTCAAAGCCCAATCCGAAGCCTGAGTGCGGGCACGTACCGAACTTGCGGGTATCAAGATACCACCACATATCTTTCATCGGAATATGAAGTTCTTCAATGCGGTTCATCAGTTTAGCATAATCGGACTCACGCTCGGAGCCGCCGATTATCTCGCCAATCTTCGGGAAGAGCACATCCATAGCACGTACCGTTTTACCATCGTCGTTCTGCTTCATATAGAACGCCTTGATTTCTTTCGGATAATCCGTCAGGATAACCGGACGCTTGAAGTGGTCTTCCACCAGATAGCGCTCATGTTCGGAAGCCAAGTCAACTCCCCAGTACACCGGGAATTCAAACTTATGCCCTTTGGCAACAGCCTCTTCCAATATCTTGATACCTTCCGTATAAGGCAGGCGCACGAAGCTTTCTTTCAAGACACCTTGCAGACGTTCAATCAAGCCCTTATCAAACATGTCATTGAGGAACTTCACATCGTCGGCACAGTTGTCCAAAGCCCACTGTACACAATATTTGATGAAATCTTCCGCCAGGTCCATATTGTCCGTAATATCATTGAACGCCACTTCCGGCTCAATCATCCAGAACTCTGCCAAGTGGCGGGGAGTATTGGAATTCTCGGCACGGAACGTAGGACCGAATGTATAGATGGCTCCCAATGCAGTAGCGGCAAGTTCGCCTTCCAACTGTCCGGAAACAGTCAGGCTGGCCTGCTTTCCGAAAAAGTCATCATCGTAAATAATGGAACCGTTCTCATCTTTCTTTAAGTCGTAAAGGTTCTTCGTAGTCACCTGGAACATCTGGCCTGCGCCTTCACAGTCGGAAGCCGTGATAATCGGAGTATGAAAATAGAAGAATCCTCTGTCATGGAAGAACTTGTGAATGGCAATCGCCATATTATGACGAATACGGAACACAGCCCCGAACGTATTGGTACGGGGACGCAGATGGGCTATCTCACGGAGGAACTCCATGGAATGACCTTTCTTCTGCAACGGATACGTGTTATCGCAAGTTCCCAGCACTTCGATTTCGCGGGCCTGCACTTCGGCCTTCTGACCGGAACCGACAGATTCCGTCAGCACACCGTTTACGCTCAAACAAGCACCGGTAGTAATCTCTTTCAGCATCTCCTCATCGAAGTTACCCAAGTCTACTACAATCTGCACATTATTTATTGTAGAACCGTCATTCAGCGCGATAAAGTTTACTTGCTTACTACCTCTGCGGGTACGAACCCAGCCCTTCACGTTGACCATAGCGCCAAAATCTTCACGCTTCAGCAGGTCAACAATCTTTGTTCTACTAATCTTTTCCATAAAACAGTTATTATACCTTATTATATATATTACTCAAAAGAACCCATGCGCAGGAAGTTCACCTCTTGTTCCGTGAGGTAACGCCACTCGCCGCGACGCAAGCCTTTCTTGGTTAAGCCGGCAAAGAATACACGATCCAGCTTCACAACCTTGTATCCCAGCGATTCGAAAATACGACGCACGATACGGTTCTTGCCGGAGTGGATTTCAATACCGACATCATCTTTCTTGAAGTCATCCGTATAGCTGATGGCATCTGCATGGATTTCCCCATCATCCAGTTGAATGCCGGCTGCAATCTGCTCCATATCGGCTTTTGTCAGGTTCTTGTCCAAATGCACATGATATATCTTCTTCTTCAGATACTTGGGATGCGTCAGCTTGGAAGCCAGGTCACCATCGTTTGTCAGCAGCAATACACCTGTAGTATTGCGGTCCAGACGACCTACCGGATAAATACGTTCGTCGCATGCGCCCTTCACCAAATCCATCACCGTGCGACGTGCCTGGGGATCATCCGAAGTAGTCACTGTATCTTTCGGCTTGTTCAGCAGGACGTAAATCTTACGTTCGATGCTGACCGTCTGGTCGTGGAACTTCACTTCATCGCCACGCTTAATCTTGGTTCCCAATTCCGTTACCACCTCTCCGTTTACAGAAACGACTCCAGCAGTGATGAATTCATCAGCCTCGCGACGGGAGCAAACACCGGCATTGGCCAGGAATTTGTTCAGGCGGATAGGCTCGTTCGGGTCCACAAACTGCTCCTTATATTCTATCTGTTTCTTCTTGCTGTACTTAGCATTGGGGTCATAATCGGCCGAACGACGGACTGGACGGCTATAGCTGTCTCTGTTGCCGTATCCGCCAGGTCTTCCACCACCCGAATTGAAGCGTGGACGATAAGGACGGTCACCACCCTCATTATTGTAGCGAGGACGCTGCGGACGGTCGCCATCTTCGCTGTTGTAGCGCGGACGATAGGGACGGTCCGTATTATAAGAACGGTCGCTGTTGTAGGAGCGGTCGCCGTTATAAGGACGTTGCGGACGGTCACCACCCTCATTGCCATAACGCGGGCGCTGCGGACGGTCACTATTATAAGGGCGTTGCGGACGGTCGCCACCTTCGCTGTTATAGCGCGGACGGTAAGGACGGTCACCCGAATTGTTTCCATAAGGGCGTTGCGGACGGTCGCCGCCTTCGCTGTTATAGCGCGGACGATAGGGACGGTCGCCATTATCGTTATTGTAACGAGGACGCTGCGGACGGTCACCATTGTCCGCACCAGGATTAAAGCGCGGGCGATAAGGGCGGTCACTGTTATAAGGACGCTGCGGGCGGTCCCCGTTTTCACTGTTAAATCTGGGGCGATAAGGACGGTCGCCATTATCACGGTTGTAAGACGGACGGCTGTAGCCACCTTCCTTGTTAAATTGGTTACCATCGCGGCCGGCACCTGAGTTCTCCTCTGCGGAAGAAGCATCACGCCAAGTTTCGTTTTCTGTACTCATTGTTTTTTATTCGAATAAAATTAAACCTTGGCCTCACGGCCATTCATTGTCTCTATTATACCTTGAATTTTATATGTTTCTATAACAATTGCCGGAGTAAAAAGTTGAAATTCCTCCGGTACACTTCTGTGGTTGCTTAAATTCCCGTATAAGTATGGGGGGTAATCACCCGCAATTCTTTCTTTATCTCTTCACTTACATTCAGTCCCTCTATAAATTCCTTGATAGACGCTTCCGTAATGGCCTGATTGGTACGGGTCAACGCTTTCAACGCTTCATAGGGATGCGGATAGGCCTCGCGGCGCAGAATGGTCTGGATAGCCTCGGCCACCACGCTCCAGCAATTGTCCAGGTCACGGTAGATGGCCGGTTCGTTCAACAGCAACTTACGCAAACCCTTCAAAGAACTTTGTATGGCAATAATGATATGCCCGAACGGCATACCCACATTGCGGAGCACGGTAGAGTCCGTCAAGTCACGCTGCAAACGGGAAACCGGCAGTTTTACCGCCAAGTGCTCAAGAATAGCATTCGCCATGCCCAGGTTTCCTTCCGCATTTTCAAAGTCAATCGGGTTCACCTTGTGCGGCATCGCGCTGGAGCCCACCTCACCGGCTTTAATCTTCTGCTTGAAGTATTCCATAGAGATATATTGCCAGAAGTCACGGTTCATATCAATCATCACCGTATTGATGCGCTTCATGGCATCAAAGATGGCAGACAGATTATCGTAATTGGATATCTGGGTAGTATACTCCTCGCGTTCCAAGCCAAGCTTTTCGGAAACGAACTTATTGCCGAATGCCTTCCAGTCATATTCCGGATAAGCCACATGATGGGCATTGTAATTACCCGTAGCGCCACCGAACTTTGCTGTCACCGGACAAGCCTTCAGCGTTGCCAACTGGCGTTCCAGACGGTAGACAAACACCATTACCTCCTTGCCCAAACGGGTAGGCGAAGCCGGTTGTCCGTGTGTCTTGGCAAGCATGGGGATAGCGGCCCACTCTTCCGCATAAGCACGGAGCTGCGCTATCAGTTCCTCTATTTGAGGATAGTACACCTGCTCCAACGCCTCCTTTACAGACAAAGGAACAGACGTATTGTTGATATCTTGTGAAGTCAGGCCAAAATGGATGAACTCCTTATAGTCGTCCATACCACCCAACTTGTCAAACTCTTCTTTTAAGAAATACTCCACAGCCTTCACATCATGGTTCGTCACGCTCTCAATGTCCTTAATGCGTTGCGCGTCGGCTTCGGAGAAGTTACGGTAAATGTTTCTCAAGGTTTCGAAAACGCCCTTATCCACCCCTTTCAGTTGCGGCAAAGGCAGCTCACACAGCGTGATAAAGTATTCTATTTCAACTTGTACACGGTATTTAATCAGTGCAAATTCTGAAAAATAGGCAGCCAAAACATCCGTTTTGCCTCTGTATCGACCGTCAATCGGAGAGATTGCGGTAAGTAAATCAAGTTTCATACGTCGTATTTATGATGATAATTATCGGACTGCAAAATTACTGCTTTTTTCTGAGTAACAAGACATAAAGGATAAAGATTTTAAGAAAAGGAAGTTAACGGATAAAAAAATGGCCTTACAATCACTTGCAAGACCACCTTCGAATGAAAATTTCCAGTGGGCGTTGACGGATTCGAACCGCCGACCCTCTGCTTGTAAGGCAGATGCTCTGAACCAGCTGAGCTAAACGCCCGTTGCCTCTTGTTTTCAAAAGCGTTGCAAAGGTATGGTTTTTTTTGATAACTGCAAACTTTTCTCCTATTATTTTTTTATTTATTTTTCAATAAAGCAGCTAACCAATTGATTAACAAGAAATAAAAAAGTAAAGCCCACAACCTTTTCAAGATAAGAATTGCGGGCTTTACTCCATATATATATAAAAGACACTTTTTTATTCTTGTCCGAAACGCTTAGCTTGTTCAGCAATCAGTTCCGCATCATCGAAATAATTTATCTTCATCGCTTTGCGTACATCATCCAATGTTTCTGCCGCAGTTGCACGAGCTGTTTCACATCCTCTACGCAACATCTCATAAATAGCAGGAATATCCTTTTCAAACTCTTTGCGGCGTTCACGAATGGGAGTCAGCTCCTCCTGCATGATAGCTGCCAGGAATTTCTTCACCTTCATATCCCCCAAACCGCCACGCGTATAATGTGCTTTCAATTCATCCAGGTTAGGATAATCAGATAAATAACGTTCAAAATGCTCAGGTTTACAGAAAGCATCCAAATAAGTAAAGACAGTATTACCCTCAAGTTTACCCGGGTCGGATACTTTGATATGGGTCGGGTCAGTGTACATACCCTTCACTTTCTTTTCCACTTCATCGGCAGTATCGGAGAGATAAATGCAGTTGCCCAACGATTTACTCATTTTTGCCTTTCCGTCCGTACCCGGCAACCGCAGACAAGCAGCATTGTCAGGCAACAGGATTTCCGGTTCTACCAGCGTATCACCATAAATATGATTGAACCGACGGACGATTTCACGCGTCTGCTCAATCATTGGTTCCTGATCTTCACCCACCGGCACGGTTGTAGCCCTGAATGCCGTGATATCGGCTGCCTGACTAATAGGATAAGTGAAAAAACCTACAGGAATACTAGTCTCGAAATTACGCATCTGTATTTCTGTTTTCACCGTAGGGTTACGTTGCAGACGAGATACGGTGACCAAATCCATATAATAGAAAGTCAGCTCACAAAGTTCAGAAATCTGGGACTGAATGAATATAGTAGACTTAGTCGGGTCCAAGCCTACAGCCATATAGTCAAGTGCCACTTCAATAACATTCTGGCGAACCTTTTCAGGATTATCAATATTATCAGTCAAAGCCTGTGCGTCTGCTATAAAAATAAAAGTCTTATCATACAATCCGGAGTTCTGAAGTTCCACCCGGCGTTTCAATGAACCTACGTAATGACCGATATGCAACCTTCCGGTAGGACGGTCACCTGTCAATATGATTTTTTCTTTTCCCATATCTCTTAAATATTATCTTATATTAAAAATTACGCAAAGATAGGAATATTCTAGCACAATAACTTAACTTTGAATCTGTATTTCACATATAATAATTGTTATGAATAAACTAAGACCAACCATTAAACTAGCTCTATTTATCTCTGTTGCAGGCGCATTTCTCGCTGCATGTTCCGATGACGATGACAAAAAGCCTTCTGCTCCATCAAAAATCATTACCGGAATAAGAGTATATAAAATCACCGATGTCATAAGCTATGAAGGCGACCTTGACTTTACTTATGACAAAGACAAACGCCTAACCGGTGTGCGTGGCAATGCTCCATTGACCACTATAAACTATTCCTATGGAGATAATTCACACATAAGCTATAATTACTCTTCGGAAAACTCTCCATTAGTAGAAATAACCACCACTTTAGAGAATGGCCGCAGCTATGTGTGCAAATTTTCCAATCAGGACAGTCCCATCACCTATTCATATAATAATGAAGGATATCTGAAAAGCAGTAATAATAACGGAATAGTGCTTGAATACCAATGGAACAAAAAGAACCTGACCTCTATTACTTCCACACCAAGAGGAACTTACAACAGTGATTACAAAATATCCACCATTGCTAATGACTACAGCCTTGACCTGAACACGCTGGCACAATGGATTGACGAACGACCCAATTATATAAACGTGGTAAATACATTGGGACAAATGGCAGGCATTTTAGGCAAACGAAGTGAAAATATCATAGAAGACACTTACTATACATATGACTATAGTTTCTTGCAAGACGGCAGGCTGAAAGACATTACTCTGATAGATACGAATAAAACCGGTTATTCTTTCTTATTGCGTTACGCCGACTCTGATAATATCGAATAAATATACAAAAGAAAGATGATTTCTCATTTTTTATCTCAATCTGCATTGACAAAGAGCCTGATTTATTTTGTTATCTTAGAAATAAGTAGTTACTTTGCACAAAATTTAAAGATGCTATGTATCCTACAGGAACAAAGATAATATAGACATAAAGCAAATGCGTTAGTCCTCTCACGAGGATGGACGCATTTTTTTTATATTTTAGCGACATTAAAACAACTATTATAAAAAGAAACTTTCAATGAAAAAGGATTTAAAGAAAGTCCTGGTATTGGGTTCGGGTGCCCTCAAAATCGGCCAGGCAGGAGAGTTTGATTACTCAGGTTCACAAGCGCTGAAAGCATTGCGCGAAGAAGGCATTCACTCGGTGTTGGTAAATCCTAACATCGCAACTATTCAAACTTCGGAAGGTATTGCCGACAAAGTGTACTTCCTTCCTGTTACTCCCTTCTTTGTTGAAGAAATTATTAAGAAAGAACAACCGGACGGTATCTTATTGGCTTTCGGTGGTCAGACTGCACTGAACTGCGGTACTGAGCTTTATCTGAACGGTACATTAAAGAAATATGGTGTAGAAGTACTGGGTACTTCCGTAGAAGCCATCATGTACACTGAAGACCGTGATTTATTCGTAAAAAAGCTGGATGAAATTCCGATGAAAACCCCGAAGAGCCACGCTGTGGAAAGCATGGAAGAGGCTCTGAAGGCTGCCCGCGAAATCGGTTATCCTGTTATGGTACGCTCTGCTTACGCATTGGGCGGTTTGGGTAGCGGTATCTGTCCGGACGAAGAAGCTTTCATCAAATTAGCAGAAAGCTCATTCGCATTCTCTAAACAGATCCTGGTTGAAGAGTCATTGAAAGGTTGGAAAGAAATTGAATTCGAAGTAATCCGCGATGCTAATGATCATTGTTTCACAGTAGCAAGCATGGAAAACTTCGACCCGCTGGGTATCCACACCGGTGAGTCTATCGTGGTAGCTCCTACTTGCTCTCTGACAGAAGAACAAGTCACCATGCTGCAAGAACTGTCTACAAAATGTATCCGCCACTTGGGTATTGTGGGTGAATGTAACATCCAATATGCTTTCAATGCAGATACCAACGACTACCGTGTCATCGAAGTAAACGCGCGTCTGAGCCGTTCTTCCGCACTGGCTTCCAAGGCCACCGGTTTCCCCTTGGCATTCGTTGCCGCTAAAATCGCTTTGGGCTACACATTAGACCAGATTGGCGAGATGGGTACTCCTAACTCAGCATACGAAGCTCCCCAATTGGATTACCTGATTTGTAAAATTCCCCGTTGGGATTTAACAAAATTTGCCGGTGTATCACGTCAGATCGGTTCCAGCATGAAGTCGGTAGGTGAAATCATGTCTATCGGACGTTCTTTCGAGGAAATCATTCAGAAAGGTCTTCGTATGATCGGTCAGGGCATGCACGGTTTCGTGGGTAACGACCATACTAAATTCGAGAATCTGGATGAGGAACTGGCTAACCCGACAGACCTCCGCATCTTCTCCATCGCTTCTGCATTGGAAGAAGGATACAGCATTGAACGTATCCATGAACTGACCAAGATTGACCCGTGGTTCTTGGGCAAACTGAAAAATATCGTTGACTACAAAATCAAACTTTCCACTTATAATAAGATTGAGGATCTGCCCGAAGATGTACTTCGCCAAGCTAAAGTGTTAGGGTTCTCCGACTTCCAGATTGCACGTTTCGTACTGAAATCCAATGGCAACATGGAAAAAGAGAATCTGGCCGTACGAGCTCATCGTAAAGCATTAGGTATTCTTCCGGCTGTGAAACGTATCAATACCGTCGCATCCGAACATCCCGAACTGACCAATTACCTGTATATGACATACGCTACCACAGGTTATGATGTCAATTATTATAAGAACGAAAAATCAGTGGTTGTATTAGGCTCGGGTGCTTACCGCATCGGTTCATCTGTAGAATTTGACTGGTGTTCTGTAAACGCTGTACAGACAGCACGTAAATTGGGTTACAAATCAATTATGATTAACTATAACCCTGAAACGGTTTCTACCGACTATGACATGTGTGACCGTCTGTACTTTGACGAACTTTCATTCGAACGTGTACTTGACGTGATTGACCTGGAACAACCGGGTGGTGTCATTGTATCGGTAGGCGGACAGATTCCTAACAACCTGGCTATGAAATTACATCGTCAGTCAGTACCTGTATTGGGAACTTCACCTCTTTCTATCGACCGTGCTGAAAACCGTCATAAATTCTCGGCTATGCTCGACCAACTGGGCATTGACCAACCGGCTTGGAAGGAATTGACCAGCCTGGAAGAGATGGAAGAGTTCGTCAACAAAGTAGGTTATCCGGTGTTGGTTCGTCCTTCATACGTACTCTCGGGCGCTGCCATGAATGTATGCTATAACGAAGACGAATTAAAAGAATTCTTGCAGATGGCCAAGGAAGTTTCTAAAGAATATCCGGTAGTCGTATCACAGTTCATGCAAGACACCAAAGAAATAGAATTTGACGCTGTAGCCCAAAACGGTGAGGTAGTGGAATATGCCATATCAGAACATATTGAATACGCAGGTGTACACTCGGGTGATGCAACCTTGGTATTCCCGGCTCAGAAGATTTATTTCGAAACAGCCCGCCGCATTAAGAAAATCGGTCGCCGCATAGCCAAAGAATTGAATATTTCCGGTCCGTTCAATATGCAGTTCCTGGCTAAGAACAATGAAGTAAAAGTGATTGAATGTAACCTGCGTGCCTCACGTTCATTCCCATTCGTTTCCAAGGTATTGAAACGTAACTTTATTGAAACAGCCACCCGCATCATGCTGGATGCTCCATACAGCAAACCGGACAAGTCGGCATTCGACATTGACTGGATTGGTGTAAAAGCTTCTCAGTTCTCATTCTCACGCTTGCACAAGGCAGACCCGGTATTGGGTGTAGATATGTCTTCAACCGGTGAAGTAGGTTGTATCGGTGATGACTTCCATGAAGCCTTGCTGAATTCACTGATTGCTGTAGGATTTAAAATTCCTACAAAATCAGTTATGTTCTCGTCGGGTGCTACCAAGTCTAAAGTAGATTTGCTGGAAGCCAGCCGTATGTTGGCAAATAAGGGATACGAGATTTATGCAACTGCCGGAACTGCTACTTTCCTGAATGCACACGGAGTAAACACTATTCCTGTTTACTGGCCTGATGAACGTCCCGATGCAGAAAATAATGTAATGAAGATGATTGCCGAACACAAGTTCGACCTGATTGTCAATATTCCGAAGAACCATTCTAAACGTGAGTTGACTAACGGTTATAAGATTCGTCGCGGAGCAATCGACCACAATATTCCTTTGATTACCAACGCCCGCCTGGCAAGTGCTTTCATTGAAGCATTCTGCGAAATGAGCGAAAAGGATATTCAAATCAAGAGCTGGCAGGATTACAAATAATCCTTTCCGATAAATATAAATGAGGGTGTATCTTCAGTCTGAAGTGCACCCTCTTTTTTTTGATAAGCCACTGCTATGGGGCTAATATGGGAGTACGTTAAAAATGAAATTTGTTAACCAACAAAATCCGATTTCCATCATTCAGCGCATTTCTTATAGTGTCAGGTAGTGATTCATAATCTCTGCACATATTTTCCAGTTCTTGGCTGATAAGACTTACAATAGTTCCTTTACCATCTGAGGACATAGGTTCTATAATATCATATACAGAAGATGATTTTGTAAACTTTCTACATCCACATTTATTATTGAAAGGATTGAATATAATAGTATATTGACTATTCCCATCTTCAATAAGTCCTATCCAAGTACTATCAGAAACGACGATAGGACTGTTTACCAACCTTAAGTAATCGGCAGAAGGCTTACTTCGACGAAAGGCTAAATAATCTGTTTTTGCTTTTTGAGAGATAGCTTTATCTAAAAAATCAAAAACAATGAAGGTGTGTACCTTCCCATCTTCATCCAATATTGCCAAAGAATCTGAAGGCGAACGATAATAACATAATCCTGAATTGTTATTCCTGAAAATTTCGTTTGTCGTACATCCTCCTATATAACCTTCTTGATAAGGCATTGAGCGCGCAATAGGATTCATTAACGAATCCGTATAAATCAGAGCCGGCATTTGTGTTCCGTCAGGTGTCGTGTTAAATATAAAATTGCCATTCTTCAGACGTTTGAAGGCATCTGCAAAAAAAGGAATTTTCTGTTCACTTAAGAAAGTCCCGGATTCAGTGTAATGAATGATTTTTTTGGAATTTGTATCTAATACGTACACTCCGGTTTCGTCTACATGCATATCCCAAGGAAAAACATATTCTCCCGGGCCCTGTCCTACACGACCATATTTAATATCAGATGTACCATCCTTTTTAAAGGATACAACAGTTCGTAATGCGCTTTGGTCTAGAATATAATATTTGTTATTGTATTCTATTATTTTGTCAGCACAAGAGAACATGATGTTGTTTCCTTCGTTCAGAACAACGAATGAAGTATTTGCGATATGACTCAAGCTTCATCATAGCTCATGCCCTACGCTTCGGCCAACCCATGCAGGTCATCCTCAAAACAGCGGTCAACTCCCCGCCTGTGATGCCACAGATGTCAATGTAATCGCGCCGCATGAAAATATCCTTCAAGTTGTTCAAGTCACTGAATACACTCACCTTGCCGAAACGATGGGGCGACTGAGAAAGTAATAGCGACCGGCAGTCACCCGACGGTGAACGATTGCGGTCTTGTCCACATATACATAACCGTCTTGGCGAAGGCTCTCGAAATTCTGTATGCCGATGGAATAAATACTCTGCTCTATACTGATTACCTTTAGGATTCTGCAAAAGTAAAGACAGCTATTTCTTCTTGAGATAAATCCGAATCAACCTAATTATTTTCCCTTTTTCACTTATAGTTATAAGAAAAAATCCATAACTTTGCCACGAGTTAACCAAAACAAACATAACGTTGACATTTTGATTCAACAAAACAACAAACATCAAAAGCTATGAATAACTTTTTCTTAGAAACGCATCAAGTGGTCAAACGCTTTGCCAACCACACTGCGCTGAATGGTGTCAGCATTCAGGTCCCCGAAGGACAAATCTTTGGATTGCTGGGGCCGAACGGTGCCGGCAAAACCACACTCATCCGCATCATCAACCGCATCACGGCCCCCGATTCGGGAGAAGTACGCTTCAACGGACACCTGTCGCAAGCCGAAGATATTTATCATATCGGTTATCTACCCGAAGAACGCGGATTATACAAGAAGATGAAAGTGGGCGAACAGGCTATCTACCTGGCTCAATTGAAAGGTCTCAGCAAAGCAGAAGCCACTTCACGACTGAAGCTATGGTTTGAAAAGTTTGAAATCACTCCGTGGTGGAACAAGAAATTGGAAGAGCTGTCCAAAGGGATGCAGCAAAAAGTACAATTTATCATCACTATACTGCATAAACCTCAATTACTGATATTCGACGAACCTTTCTCCGGCTTCGACCCTGTGAACGCCGAACTGCTGAAGCGTGAAATACTGGAGCTGAAGAAAGAAGGACATACCATCATCTTCTCCACGCACAACATGGCTTCGGTGGAAGAGATATGTGACAATATTGCACTCATCAACCATTCTGAAGTGGTGTTGCAAGGGAATGTGAAAGAGGTGCGTTCTCGTTTCAAAGCCAATACCTATATCTTAAGCACTCCGAAAGGACAACCCTTGAAAGAATCCCCTCTGTTTGAGATTGTAGACAGTCAGCCCACCGAAGAGGAAATCCGATATACCCTACAAAAGCAACAGGATATGTCCAACTCGGCATTACTGACCCAAATAGCCCAACAAACCGAAATAATCTCCTTTACCGAATGCCTGCCCTCCATGAATGAAATATTCATCCGTACGGTAGAAGGTTTGGATAAACACTAAATGCCCAAAGCCATGAACAAGATATTAATCATTATACAGCGTGAATTTCTGAACCGAGTAAGTAAGAAATCATTTATTCTTCTTACCATCCTGATGCCGTTCATCTTTGCAGCTCTCATTTTTGTTCCTGCACTGCTGTCGACGGTGAAAAGCGATGAAGTTAAACAAGTAGTAATCATTGACCACACACAAAAGTACATCGGACAATTCAAGGATGATGAATCTTATCATTTCATCGCCGGACAAGAAATGTTGCCCGAATACCGAAGTGATACTACCCGCATAGACGCCGTAGTGGAAATTACCGAAGACCTGATTCAAAATCCCACAGCAGCCGCCATCTATTCGCGCAAAGAAGTGACTAAGGGTTTGTTGTCATTGGTAAACAATACGCTGAATGAACAAATCAGACACGATAAACTGACAAGTTACAATATCCCCGAATTACAAAATATCATGCAGGATTTTGATAAGAGATACAGTGCACGTACCATCAAATGGAGTGAAGACGGCAGTGCAAACGAATCAAATGCCGGCATTGCGGTAGCCGTTGGTATGATACTTACCTTCCTTATCTATATGTTCGTTATGTCTTATGGAGGTATGGTGATGCAGAGTGTCATGGAAGAAAAGACAAGCCGCATTGTCGAGTTAATGGTATCATCGGTCAAGCCGCTTCAACTGATGCTTGGCAAGATTATCGGTATCGGTCTGGTAGGCATTACCCAACTGCTGATATGGGGTATTCTGCTTGTTGTACTTTTGGGTATCGCCGACAATACTTTCGGTGGAGATACAGCCATTCTAAAAGGTGCCGAAGGCATGATTAGTGCCTTACAAAACCTGAATCTGCTGAAACTCGGAACCCTCTTTACCCTGAATTTCATCGGCGGATTCCTGATTTATGCCTCCATCTTTGCTGCTATCGGAGCCTCTATCAATGCCATGGAAGATTCACAACAGTTTATGACTCCCATTATGATACTGATGGTGTTCTCCCTTTACGCCGGTATCTATAGTGGCGACAACCCGGACGGTCCGCTGGCTTTCTGGTGTTCTCTCATCCCATTTACCTCGCCTATCGTCATGATGGTACGTGTTCCGCTGGATGCACCGACCTGGCAAATTATTCTTTCGCTTTGCCTGCTCTATGCCTCAGCACTTGCACTCATCTGGATTTCAGGAAAAATATATCGTGTAGGTATCCTGATGTATGGCAAAAAGCCGACACTAAAAGAGATGATTAAATGGATTTCTTATAAATAGATATAATTCACTCTAGCCCTATCGGGCACTCTCACAAGAAACGGGGGTGTGTCAAAACTAAACCGGTCTATCAAACCTCAACTGTAGGGGCAAGGTTTACCTGCCCGAACCAACGGTCACAACCTTGGAAGTAATACACCAAGCAAACTGTTTTCGGGCGAACGAACCTCGCTCCTACTAGCCAAATGACAGCATCATCAACGTTTAGACACAACCCCACTTTTTTATTACTTCCACTCACCCAATTGAATACCCAGCTTTTCCCAATGCCCGATAAATGAATTCAACGAGTTACGGAAACGATCAAAATCCTTATTGGATGGATTTGTCCAACCCACTTCGGCATATGCAGCAAGACGCGGATAAATCTTTTTATTCATACTTTCAACTGTAGGAATAAATTCACCCCACATTTGGCAACCGATACCCAACACTTTACTTTGCTGAGCCTCTGTCAGTCCCTCAGGAATCGGATTGAATTCATACGATTTTTGCAAAGGAATAGATTCATAATCATAGTCCAGATAAGTATATATATGATAAGAGTTAACGATATCATATCCTTTCTCAATAGTTTCTTTAATCAATTCAGGCTCCCCTTTCCAGAAATGAACAATTGTGCCAGGAGCCAATTGCTGTTGTGAAGCACCACTTCCGTCTCTTTGATAATCATTTACCTGAGCTCCCGTAATTTCATTCCATCCCATCATGTGACGGTTTTTAGAAGCCAAGAAATTAGAAATGTTATTTGTAAAAAAGACCTGCAAGCCACCCGGTGAAGTTATCTTGTTCTGCTTCATATAATTGCGTACCATCGGTGATTCCTTCCAAGCATTATATCGTAATTCATCTCCACCGATATGAATAACCGGAGAAGGGAATAATGCAATTACTTCCTCCAATACATCTTCCTGAAATTGGATAACACGAGGATCAGCCACATTATAAGCATTGTAATGTACCCCAAAGTTACAAGGCACCTTAATCTGCTTTCCGGTAGTTCCCAACCATGGATAAGAAGCAATAGCAGCACTGGCATGTCCCGGCATCTCTATTTCAGGAACAATCATAATATGGCGTTTGGCAGCATAATCCACTACCTCTTTGATATCATCCTGAGTATAAAAACCACCATGAGGCTTGCCATCAAACACATTGCTGTGGAAATGGTTAATCTCTGAAGAGTCACGGAAAGCACCGACCTCTGTCAATTTCGGATATTTCTTGATTTCAATACGCCATCCCTGATCATCTGTCAAATGCCAATGAAATACGTTCATCTTCAGTTCTGCCATTCTATCCAACAGATTGAGGACAACTTCTTTACCTTTGAAATACCGACCTTCATCCAACATGAAAGCACGCCAGGAAAAAGCCGGATAATCCGTCACCAAAGCTTTTTGAACTGTCAGGCGTCCTTCTCTTTCTTTAATAATCTGGCGCAAAGTCTGCACACCGTTAAACACTCCTTCGGGAGTAGAAGCCTTAATTGTAATCTGGCTTCCGGCAGCTTCCAATACATATCCACCTTTTTTATCAGGTAAAACGGTCGAATCCAATAAAAGAATAACATCTCCTTTGTCTTTCCCTTCCTCCAAAGTGACTTCCACTGCAAAATCATTTTTCAAATAGGAAGCCAGCAACAAAGCCTCATTAGACAATTCATTAGAATAAACAACCATCGGCTTATCCTTCAACTTCACAAAGCCCTGAACATAATTAATCTCTTGCGGCTGAGGAAGCACGGCATACGCTTCTATCGGCGGCTGTTCACAGGAGCTACACACAACAATGCACAACAAAACGACAATAAGTGATTTGAGTTTCATAAGTATTAGAATTAAAATTAGTTTCAATAATAGCTTTTGACTACTTCAACGCTTCTTCAATGGTATTCATCAAATGATTAAACTCCTCTTTTTCATATCCAATAGAAGTATAGATTGCTTCTCCTTCCTTATTAAACAAATACGTACGAGGGATAGATTTTTCTGCAAAAAGTGAAAAAACTTCCCGTTTAGGGTCAGGATACAACGGGAAAGTAAACTTCTTACGCTCATTATAAGCCTTCAGTTGTTCATCCGTATGTTCGCGACCAATCACCAACAATACAAAGTCTTTATTATCTTTATATTTAGGCCAAAGCATCTTTTGTACTTCTGCAAGTTCCAACTGGCATGGGCCGCACCAAGTGGCAAATAAACTGACCAATACCACCTTACCCTTTAAATCGGCAGATGAAACATCTCCATAGACTGATGATTTCAACTGAAAATCCGGTAACTTATCTCCCTTCTTCAATTCCTGTGCATGCATTGCAAAACTGGTGCATAACAACATCAATAATAATCCTAACTTTTTCATTTTCATAATTCTGAATATTTAATTTACGATATAATGAAGACAAATATATCTGTTTTTCCTATATTTGCCGACTGAAATATCATTTTTTAGCCTATGATGACTTTTATTTCGTGTGCCAAGACAATGACGGATCATTCTAAAGTAGAAGTCCCTACCACCGGCACACCACAATTTCAAGCTGAAGCCATTCAGCACGCACTTGGTATGTCCAGGTTCTCTGCCGAAGAACTAGAACGCCTGTTACGGGTAAACAGTAAAATAGCAGCCGAAAATTATCTCCGGTTTCAAGATTTCTGTTCGGAAGCAAACAAAGCTCTTCCTGCCTTGTTAGCCTATACAGGCATAGTATTCAAACGTATCTGTCCTCAAGACTTTACAGCAGAAGATTTTCAATACGTACAAGATCATCTGCGTATCACTTCCTTTTTATATGGATTACTTCGTCCGCTTGACCTGATAAAGAATTATAGATTGGAAGGAGATGTCAGACTGCCAGAACATGAAGGAATATCTATGTTTGATTATTGGAAACCAATATTGACGGATGAGTTCATCAAATCCATCAAAGCACAAGGAGGCACATTGGTCAACCTTGCCAGCAACGAAATGAAAGACCTTTTCGACTGGAAACGTATAGAACAACAGGTACGCGTAATTACACCCGAATTTCAGGTTTGGAAAAAAGGGAAATTAACGACTGTCGTTATTTATACTAAAATGTGTAGAGGAGAAATGACACGCTATATCATCAAAAACCGCATTGAAAAGCCTGAAGAGCTAAAAAGCTTCAACTGGGAAGGATTCTGCTTTGATGCAGAACACAGCACTGAATCGCAGTACCTTTTTAGCCTTCTTTCATAAAAAAATATTAAATATTCAAGCTGCACAAACTTTTTTTCAACGCTCATGTTATTTAGTTGAAATTGGGAAGATATACCTAAACAATAATTTAACTAATAGAAATGAGTATGAAAAAATTAATGTTTGCACTGGCAATTGCCAGTATCAGTTCTGCAACGTTCGCGCAGCAGAGCAACAAATCACAAAATGCTATCGTCAGCGAAAGCGTAGATGTTATGGAGGTTCCGGTAGATAAGTACAAAGTAGAAACCAATCGTTTTTTTGATAATTGGTTCTTCTCTGTAGGAGGCGGTGCACAAGTATTATTCGGTGACCAATCCGACCTGGGCAAATTCGGCAAACGTATCGCTCCCGCTCTGAATGTGTCTATTGGCAAATGGTTCACTCCCGGACTAGGATTGCGTCTGCAGTATAGCGGTTTGCAGTCAAAGAGTTTTTCAAGCGAACCTTCTGCATACTCCAAGCCTCATATGCTGAGCGAAGGATACTATCAGGATAAGTTCAACTATATGAACTTACATGGTGATATCTTGTTCAACATCAGCAATATGCTTGCCGGTTATAATCCTGACCGTATATATGATGCCGTCCCATTCGTAGGTTTCGGTTTCGCTCATTCTTATGACAAACCTCACCTTAATTCATTGGCATTCAACTTCGGTTTGATTAATACCTTCCATGTAGCAGATGCATGGGATTTAAACTTGGAGCTTTATGGTATGGGAGCTGAAAACAAGTTTGATGGCAAAACTCTGAACAAAGGATTGGACGTTATGTTGGGGGCATCAGTCGGTGTGACCTATAAGTTTCCGCAAAGAGGTTTCAAACCTGCTCCTGACGTGGATGCAATGATGGCCCTTACAGCATCCCAAATGGATGCTATCAATGCAGCTTTGGCTCAACAAATCGAACAAAACCGTCAGTTGAAGGCTCAACTTGCAAATACTCCTAACGAAGTTGTTACAGAACAAGTTACCGTCAACCAGCTGACTCCGGTTCCGCAGTCTGTATTCTTCCAAATTGGTTCTGCTACTCTGCCTCAAAACAGCACAGTCAACTTGCAACAGATTGCCAACTTAGTAAAAGACAATCCGGGCATCAAACTGAAAGTAACCGGTTATGCCGACAGCGACACAGGTAGTGCATCATGGAATAAACAATTGAGTGAAGACCGTGCAAATACAGTTGCAAACGAATTGGTTAAACTTGGTGTAAACAAGAGTAACATGATTATTAGCGGTATGGGCGGTGTTAATACATTGACTCCTCCGGCATTCAACCGTCGTGTAATTATCGAAGCCCAATAATACTCTGCCTTAAAAAAGGTAAGCCAAAGAGGGGGTGCCAAAACGTGGATGATACTGTCATTTTAGGGATATTCAGTAAATGTCTCTAAAAAATAAGATGGCATATGAAGATGAT
>OHKU01000592.1_pt1 | contig 19381 bp, 18 predicted proteins | sample 1568911 | NCBI WGS metagenome assembly OHKU01 (sample SAMEA3879574, study PRJEB24766) | human gut metagenome | biome: human-associated habitat; feature: feces | place: USA | collected 1985/1987
TGGCATAGCTCCGGGTCGTTCTTAATCCGGGTTATCTCGTCCTCGACAATCTGCCGGACTTCCTGACGGATGCGGTCATAGTTGGCTTGTATCTCCTCCTGCATCCGGTCGTTGCCGTCCTTGTCGGTGAAGTCGATTATCTGCGGCAACTTCACGTAACGGGCGGTTTCCCGCTTCACCTTTTCATTGTCCACCACGATTTCACAGTGGAAAATCTTCTGCTCTATCCGTTCATCGAAGTTGTCCGCCACAGCACCCACGAACATGCCTTGCGTGAGGTTGGATATTTTACTGGCGGGTATCAGGCTGTCCATTTGGGTGCTTATCGAGGTGGATTTTTCCCGCTGGTTGATTGTCATGCTCTGCCGTTTCTGCAACACCTTTCCGAAACGCTCGGACAGTATTTTTGCCGTTTCACCGACTACCTGACCGCTGAACACGTTGCCCACCGTATTTTGGATTACACGGCTTTCCTTGTCCCCATAGTCACGGGTAAGCTGGCTGTAATCCTGAAAGCCCAACAGAACCGCAACCTTGTTGCTTCGGGCGGTGGCAATCAAATTATCAAGCCCACGAAAATATATAGTCGGTAATTCATCTATTATCACCGAACTTTTAAGCTGACCTTTCTTGTTTATCAGCTTCACGATACGGGAATTATATAATCCCAGTGCCGCCGAGTAGATATTTTGGCGGTCAGGATTGTTACCGACAACCAAGATTTTAGGCTCTTTCGGGTTGTTGATGTCAAGTGAAAAATCATCGCCCGTCATTACCCAGTAAAGGGCGGGTGAAATCATCCTTGAAAGCGGGATTTTCGCACTGGCAATCTGCCCCTGCAACTGTTCAACTGCCGAACTTTCCCAAGCATCCACGAACGGGGAAAGATAGTTTTCCAGTTCGGGATAACTGCGCAAAATCGTGAAAACATCGGCGTATTTCTTGTTCAACAACTCTATGGCGTGCGGGAACGTGCAATACCTGCCGCCCTGATAAATGCGCAAGTACCAAATAATGGCTGCAAGCAGGATAATCGGGCTTTCCACGAAGAAGTCGCCCTGCTTGCTTATCCAACTTCGATTGAGGTTAAGCATAATCGTGTAGCTGGCTTCGTAGGCATCCGCAATGTCCGACATGAAGCTGGCGTTTATCGGGTTGCATCGGTGGCTCTTGCGTGGGTCGTCAAAATTGATAATGTAGAATTTGGGCTTTACCTTATACCCGTCCAAGTGGTTAAGCAAATGATTATAAGTGATTTCCGATAAATCGGGAAACTTATAATCATAGCAGTAGAGCGCAAAACCTTTCTCGATTTGCTGTTTTATGTAACTATTTACCACTGCATACGATTTGCCGCTGCCCGGCGTACCCAACACAAGGCTGGCACGGAACGGGTTCACAACATTTATCCAGCCGTTATTCCATTTCTTCTTATAGTAGAACCGGGTAGGCAGATTTACCGAATACTCGTTCTCGATAAGCCTTGTTTCCTGCATGAAACTCTCGTTCTCTGTATTAAAGACATCATCCATTAGGTTGTTCTTCAACAACCGGGACATCCATGTACCCGCCATGAGCATACAGATATAGCCCGCCGATAGCGTGGCGATATAAAACACAGTGTCCGCCGTATGTGGCAGCGGAAGTTCCAGCAGCCACCAGTTCAGGAAAAACAACACGACACCCGCCGCAAGGCTGCAATGTATCTTCGCCCACGTTATCTTTTCCTCTTTCACGCCCTTAGTGCCGATGCACGACAGGGCGAGGAACACCACCGCAAAAAGTTTCGTCCAAAGGACGGACGAGAACAGCCCGGTAGTGCGCTGGAAGTTCCACAGTATCTTGTCTATCACTTCAAAGGTCACTCCCCACTCTTTCAGGGTGGAGTAACAGAACCAGTACACGTTTATTCCCACGAATAAAATACTGACAGCCCGCATAAAGTCCATGACCCTTGCAAGCCCTCTCAAATCATCCTCTTGCTGCATAATTGTATGTTTTTAAGTTAGTCAATGCGCCTTGTGCGCTTCTTTTTCTTCTTTCTCTTTTGGCGGGCGGTGTCCTGCGGTTCGTCACCGACTGATGCACCGCCGCCCAGCAAACCGCCGAAAGCACCCAGCACGGAAGCCATGCCCGAAACGATGTCGGATTTCGGCGTGAAGCCCGGCTGTTCCTGATGCGTGGGCTGGTCTTGCTGCGGTGCTGCCACTTCGGACTGGTGTATCTTTCCGGTTTCGCCCGAAAAACGTTCGTTGAACACGTTCGCCGAATACTCCTTGCCCAAGCGTGAACCGTTCAGCACCACCCGGCTGTCGTGGTCGATGAACGTAACGCCATAGATGCGCCCGCTGTCGTTCTGACGGAATACCACGTCAATGCCCCGCTTCCTTAGCTGCTGTTCCAGTTCCTTGCGGCTGCGGGCGGTCTGCATGGCAGTGGCTACAATCTTCCGGGTGCGCTCTTTCAGTTTCCCGTTCCTGATTGCTTCGCCCGATTTCTCCATTCTGCGCTGCACCGCTTCATAACCTACCGACTTGCCGATGCGGGAAGCCTTTACCGGGTTGCCTGTCTTTTCGCCCTTGTCATTGGTGGCGGAATAAACTATGCCCTGATAGGGCTTGCCGTTTATCTCGCCCTTGACTTCCTCGGCGCACACGTTGTAAGCGGCAAGCAAAGCCTTGTACTCCCCGAACGACTGGAAGCGGTAGCCATAGCAAGCCGCTTTCACGGTATTGCCGATTTGGTGCTTCACGTCCCCGGCGGCATAGTCCACCTTTTTCAGTTCGGGGCGTTCGGCACGTTCCTTCCGCTCTGCCGGGTGCAGCCCGTATTTCTTTTCCAGTTCACGGGTGATTTGCTTGCTGCGCCGATGCTCGAACCTGTCATTCAGCGGTCTGCCGTTCTCGTCCACCCGCAACCCCACGATGTGGATATGGTGGCGGTCGATGTCGGTATGCTTGTACACCAGATAAGGCTGGTCGCCATAGCCCAACTTCCGCATATACTCTTTGGCGATGTCGGAAAGCTGCTGGTCGGTCAGCACGTCTTCCGGGTGCGGGTTTATGGAAATATGAAGTATCGGCTTCTTGGTGGATAGCTGGACGGGCATCTGCATTTCAAAGCTGCGCATACACTCGCCGATAGAGAAATTCCCGTCCTCGCCCAACAGCATCCGGTTGGAGAAAAGCACCTTTGCTTCCCCGCTGTCCACCTTGTTTTGGTTGTAAGCCAGTGCGCCGAACATATTGCCGCCCGTGCTTATTTTGGCAACCATAGTTCCCTGCACTCGTTTGTCAGGTCGATAACCTGACGGTTCAACATCGCCAGTTCGGTGGTCGCTTTCTCCAGTTTATAGAGAAAAGCCAGTGCCTTTTTCTCCGAAAAGTTGCTGTGCAACGCCTTTACGACTTGGTTGTAATTGACTGCAACCGCCCGGAACTGGGCGTAAAATTCGGTCAGCCGGGCGCAATATTCTACTGCCGATTTGTCCACTTTCACCACCCGGAACGGCTCGCCGAACAGCCGGGCGGCGATGAAACGGGACTTGCTCGTAACGCCCGACTGCTCCCATTGCGAGAGGAAGCGGGCATTCTCCCGGTCGTTCAGGTAAAGGACATGGCGATGCTTCGCCGGGTCTGCGAGGGCGGGGCGACCGCCCTTGTTAGGTTTTCTTGTTTCCATGCTTCTTTCAATTAAAAAATTACGACTTCGGAGTGATTTTTACCCCCGCAAGGGGCAAGGCGTTTTCAGGCACGGAAAACGGTTTTGTAGCATACAAAACACACCTTGCTATTTTCTGACGAAAATCGAAATCCGTCACGGACGGATTGGGGTTAGCGTGGAACGGCAAGCCCTGCCGTTCACCAGCCCGGTTTTACACCTTTGCCCCCTGCGGTTCGTTACTCCGCTGCAAAGTAACGGTGATTTATAATGCTGTAAAATAGGCGGTTGGTGGACAAATCGGGACAGCGCAGGACAAATCGGGACACATCTAAAAACGAACGTTTTTTCTCCTTTTATTTGCAGAAGATTTCAAGGTTGAAAGCCATATTTCAAGCAAGAAAGCAGGATAGAAAGCAGGATTTCAAGAAAACGTGATTGCAGGATTTCAATATTTCAAGAAAGAATGAAAGCTGGAAAACAAGATTGAAATAAAACAGTCTTTCAATATTTCAAGATTGCAATATGGAAACAAAGAAAGCTATATGGCTGGATTGATTGAAAGCAATAAATAAATCTATCAACCAATAATGAACGAAAGCAATATGGAAAACGAGAAAACACCCCTTTATGTCGCCTTTTCCACCCAAAAGGGCGGAGTCGGCAAAACCACCTTTACCGTGCTGGCGGCGAGTTACCTCTACTACCTCAAAGGCTACGATGTGGCGGTGGTCGATTGCGACTACCCGCAACACTCCATTGCCGGGATGCGAAAGCGGGATGCCGAGCAGGTCGGGGCGGATGAAGATTACAAGCGAATGGCGTATGAACAGTTTACCCGACTGGGGAAGAAAGCCTACCCGGTATTGTGCAGTTCACCTGAAAAGGCGATTGCAACGGCTGACGAACATATAGCCGCCGGACACGTGCCGGATATTGTGTTTTTCGACCTGCCCGGCACGGTGAACAGCGAGGGCGTGATAAACTCCCTTGCGGGCATGGACTACATCTTCACCCCCATTTCAGCCGACAAGGTGGTGCTGGAAAGCAGCCTGTCGTTCGCAATGGCTATCCAAAAGCTATTGGTGAGGAATGAAGCCTGCCGACTTGCCGGGCTGTACCTCTTTTGGAACATGGTGGACGGTAGGGAGAAAACAGACCTTTACACCGCCTACGACAAGACCATTAAGGAACTGGAACTGCCGCTGATGAAAACCTTTATCCCCGATACCAAACGCTACAAAAAGGAACTGGTGGCGGATAAAAAGGCAGTGTTCCGCTCCACGCTCTTTCCCGCCAGCCGCCCGCTGGTAAGGGGAAGCAACTTGGAAGAACTGATAACCGAAATAGTGTACTACATCAAATTAAAATGATATGGCAAAGCAAAGCGGCGGGATGCCGAAGATAGACGAGGATTTCATGAAAGAGCTTATCTCGCAGGGTGTTCCCAGTAAACAAGATGGCGGCGAAACGGAAACCGCCCACGAGGGACGGCAGACTGAAACGGTGCGGGTGGAGAAAACGACAAACCGCAAGCGCAAGGGCGGTTCGGGTGACTACCGGGAAACCTACTTTCAGAAAGTGGAACTGGCAGACCGACAGCCCTTGTACGTGAGCCGCACCACGCACGAGAAGCTGATGCGTATCGTGACGGTGATAGGCGGGCGCAAGGTGACGGTAAGCAGCTACGTGGAAAACATTCTGCTGCGGCACTTCGAGCAGTACCAAGACGAGATAAACACCCTGTACGAAAGCCACTTCCAAAAGCCTGTCTGACTATGATAATCTATTGCATACTTACCGGGCTTTTGGTGTACTATATCGCCCTGTGGCTGTGGTATCGCTACACGGACAGCCGGACATCAACGGGCAGAACGGATGATGCGCCACTCCCACGAAACGGGGTTTCAGGCTACACGCTGATAGGTGAAAGCCGATACAAGGGCGGACTAATCGGGACAGCGCAGGACAAATCGGGACACCTCCCGCAAGCGGCTGAAAATGATACTATTTTTGCGCCGCAGGCTGACGGACAGCCGGAAGAAAACATTCCGGAAACAGCAGCCGAAGCGGAAGAAACGCCCGGTTACGAGAATGACGAACCCGACTACGAGGACGAGGAAATAGCCGGGTACATGGACGGTGACGATGATACCGGGCGGGCTACGGGCGTGAGCTTTGACGAACTGGGCGAAGCGGTACGCACGGCGAACGCCGACAACCCCACCGAAGCGGAGAAACGGCAAGCCACCGGGACACTGGCAAGCATTGAGGGGACGAACCTCTACGATGCGGTGGTGGAGAACATCAACGGCGGGCTGGCAAAGGTGGCGGAACTGCTGGGACGCAACGAAGCGGAACTGGCTGTGGCTGCTGTCCCTGCCGGAACTGTCGATACAAGCGAGGAACACGAAGCGTTCGACATGAACGATTTCCTATAATATAATAATTATAAGCCTGACAGCATGAAACAACGGGATTACGGTTGATTGGCAACCTGAAAACAAACAGACAAACGGGACTATCCCCGACCACTAAAATTTCAAATTATTCACCAGCCGGGAAAGGCGGACTATCCACCCACCGCCCGGCATTAAAAACAAATCACAATGAGAAAGAAAATCTTCTTGTCGGCGGCTATACTTGCCGCCGTGGTAAGTGCCTACGCACAAGGAAACGGGCAGGCGGGCATCACCGAAGCCACGAACCTAATCACCGGGTATTTTGACCCCGGAACAAAACTGGTGTACGCAATCGGGGCGGTCTGCGGCTTGATTGGCGGGGTAAAAGTATATAACAAGTTTTCAAGCGGCGACCCCGATACCTCAAAGACTGCCGCCAGTTGGTTCGGGGCGTGCATCTTCCTGATTGTCGCCGCCACTATCCTGCGTTCGTTCTTCCTCTAAAAAGGCGGCAATGTCTGAATATCCGGTAAACAGGGGTATCGGGAAGCCAGTGGAGTTCAAGGGGCTGAAAAGCCAGTACCTCTTTATCTTTTGCGGCGGCTTGCTCGCCGTCTTCGTGGTGTTCATCGTCCTGTTCATGGCAGGCGTGAACCAGTGGCTATGTATCGGTTTCATCGTGTCGGCTTCGCTGCTGCTCGTGTGGCAGACGTTCCGGCTCAATGCCAAGTACGGCACGCACGGGCTGATGAAAGCTGCCGCACGCAAAAGACACCCACGCTTCATTATTAGCCGAAAGGCGATACCCCGGCTGTTCAACTACAAAAGAAGAAAGGAAGAAAGAACATGAGGAATATGTTAAAGGCTACCACGCTGGAAAGGAAATTTCCACTTTTGGCGGTGGAGAACGGTTGCATCATTTCAAAGGATGCGGACATAACGGTGGCTTTCAGGGTGGAACTGCCCGAACTGTTCACCGTCACCAGTGCCGAGTACGAAGCCATACATTCGGCATGGTATAAGGCAATCAAGGTGCTGCCCGACTACTCCATAGTACACAAGCAGGACTTCTTCATCAAGGAGAACTACCAGCCCGACACGGAAAGGGACGAGCTTAGTTTTTTAAGCCGCTCCTTTGAACGGCACTTCAATGAACGCCCGTTCCTGAACCATTACTGCTACCTGTTCCTGACAAAGACGACAAGGGAGAGAAGCCGCCGACAGAGCGACTTCTCCACCCTCTGCCGGGGCAGGATTGTACCGCAGGAGATAGCCGACAAGGAAGCGGCGGCAAAGTTTATCGAAGCGGTCGGGCAGTTTGAAAGGATTATGAACGACAGCGGTTTTGTCACCCTTACCCGGCTGGCGGCATCGGAAATCACCGGGCAGGACGGAAAGGCGGGCATCATCGAGAAATACTTCTCGCTCTCGCAAACCGACACTACTTGCCTGAAAGACATCGGGCTGTACCCGGAAGAAATGCGGGTCGGGGACGATATACTGTGCCTGCACACGCTTTCGGACGTGGAAGATTTACCCGGAAAGGTCGGGACGGACTGCCGATTTGAGAAGCTGTCTACTGACCGGAGCGATTGCAGGTTAAGTTTTGCCGCCCCGGTGGGCGTGCTGTTGTCGTGTAACCACGTCTATAACCAGTTCATCTTCATAGACGACCACGCCGAAAACCTGAAGAACTTCGAGCAGACCGCCCGGAACATGCAATCGCTCTCCCGTTACTCCCGTGCCAACCAAGTGAACAAGGAGTGGATAGACGAGTACCTGAACGAAGCGCACAGCAAGGGGCTTATCTCGGTACGCTGCCACTGTAACGTCATGGCATGGAGTGACGATAGGGACGAACTCAAACGCATACGCAACGATGTGGGAAGCCAACTTGCGCTAATGGAGTGCAAGCCACGCCACAACACGGTCGATACGCCCACGCTCTTTTGGGCGGGCATACCCGGCAACGAAGCCGACTTCCCCGCAGAGGAAAGTTTCTACACGTTCTTGGGGCAGGCTCTCTGCCTGTTCGTGGAAGAAACGAACTACAAGAGTTCGCTTTCGCCGTTCGGCATCAAAATGGTGGACAGGGTAAGCGGTCGCCCGCTGCACATCGACATATCGGATTTGCCCATGAAGAAAGGCATCACGACCAACAGAAACAAGTTCATACTTGGGCCGAGCGGGTCGGGTAAGTCCTTCTTCACCAACCACATGGTGCGCCAGTGTTACGAGCAGGGTGCGCACGTGCTGCTGGTCGATACGGGTAACAGTTACTTGGGGCTGTCCCAGCTTATCCACAACCGCACGCACGGCGAGGACGGGATTTATTTCACCTACACCAACGAGAACCCGATAGCGTTCAACCCGTTCTATGTCGAGGACGGGGTATTTGACATCGAGAAAAAAGAGAGCATCAAGACCCTGATACTCACCCTGTGGAAGCGGGATGATGAAGCCCCCAAACGGTCGGAAGAAGTGGCGTTGTCAAACGCCGTGAGTGCCTATATCGAACTGATAGGCAAAGACCGTTCGGTAACGCCCTGCTTCAACACGTTCTACGAGTTTGTCCGGGATGATTACCGCCGACAGCTTGAACAGAAGAACGTCAGGGAAAAGGATTTTGACATTGACAATTTCCTGAACGTGCTTGAACCGTACTATCGTGGCGGTGAGTACGACTACCTGCTGAACTCCGACAAGGAGCTGGATTTGCTGCATAAACGCTTCATTGTCTTTGAATTGGACAATATCAAAGACCACAAGATTTTATTCCCGGTAACGACTATCATCATCATGGAAGCCTTTATAAACAAAATGCGCAAGTTAAAGGGGATAAGGAAGTTAATACTAATTGAAGAAGCGTGGAAAGCGATTGCATCGGCGAACATGGCGGACTACATAAAATATTTGTACAAGACTGTCCGAAAGTATTTCGGGGAAGCGATTGTAGTCACGCAAGAGGTAGAGGATATTATTTCTTCCCCTATCGTGAAAGAAAGTATCATCAATAACTCGGACTGCAAAATATTGTTAGACCAGCGAAAATACCTGAACAAGTTCGACAGCATACAGAACCTCTTGGGACTGACCGACAAGGAGCGTTCGCAGATATTGTCTATCAACATGGCGAACCACCCCGGACGGAAGTACAAGGAAGTTTTCTTCTCGCTGGGCGGCACACAATCGGCGGTGTACGCCACGGAAGTTTCATTGGAAGAATATTACACGTACACGACTGAGGAAAGCGAAAAAATGGAACTGTTCGCTCTTGCCGAGAAGCTGGACGGCAACCTTGAACTGGCTATCAAGCGGCTTGCAGAAAGCAAAAGAAATCCCCAATCATCAACAACTTAAAAATTAGGAACATGAAATGGATTGACAATCTGATATACACGCTATTGTCCGCCTGCCTGCTGGCGGGCTGCGAGGACAGCGGAAGCAAGGAGCTGGAAAGGATGCAGGGCTATTGGGTACACGTCAGGGGACACCCGGCTTTCACACTCTCGGAAACGGGCGGCAGATACACCGTCACCCGGAAAGCGAATGTCAGGGGCAGAATACTGGAAACGGCTTACCCGGTAACAGAACGGAACGGCTGCCTGTTCATCGAAACGGGCTTCCGCATACAGTTCACCTATGACAAAAAGACCGACCGGATAACGCTCATGCCCGGCGGCGAATACAAACGAGTTACAAACCCTGAAAACAAAAGATAATGAAAAGAACAATTCTCCTTATGGCGGTGTGCCTTTGCTTCATCGGCAAGGCATCCGCACAGTGGGTGGTGTCAGACCCCGGCAACTTGGCGCAGGGCATCATCAACACCACCAAGCAGATAGTGCAGACTTCCACCACTGCCAAGAACACGCTGGACGGCTTCATGGAAGCGCAGAAGATTTTCCAGCAGGGTAAAAAATATTACGATGCGCTCAAAGCGGTACACGATGTTGTCAAGGGCGGCATCAAGGTGAAGAAGTCCATTGAGTTGGTGGCGGAAATATCCGAAATCTACGTGCGAAACTATCAGAACATGCTGGCAGACCCGAACTACACGCCGGATGAACTCACCGCCATTTCAGCCGGGTACGCAAAGCTGCTCTCCGAAAGTGCGGACGTGTTGCAGGACTTGAAGAATGTAGTGAACGTGACGGGCATGTCGCTGACGGATGCCGAAAGACTGGCGGTAATCAACAACGCCTATAAAAGCCTGCTCAACTACCGCAACCTCGTGAACTACTACACCCGAAAGAACATATCCGTGTCCTACCTGCGGGCGAAGAAGAAGAACGACACCGACCGGGTGCTGGCTCTCTACGGCTCGGCGGATGAACGCTACTGGTAACATATAAATCGGTATGCCTATGTTATTAGCAGCGGTGGATTTTGACAACCTGCACCAAGTGTTGCGGGTGCTGTACGATGAAATGATGCCCTTGTGCAGCAACATGACGGGGGTAGCCAAAGGGATAGCCGGGCTGGGAGCTTTGTTCTATGTAGCCGCCAAAGTGTGGCAGTCGCTCGCACGTGCCGAACCCATAGACGTGTACCCGCTCCTGCGTCCCTTTGCGCTGGGGCTGTGCATCATGTTTTTTCCAACTTTCGTACTGGGGACTATCAACACGGTATTGTCGCCAGTGGTGAAAGGGTGCAACCAGCTTATGGAAACGCAGACTTTCGACATGAACGAGTACCGGGCGCAGAAAGACCGACTGGAATATGAAGCCCTGATGCGAAGCCCCGAAACGGCTTACCTCGCATCGGACGAGGAATTTGACCGACAACTGGAAGAACTGGGCTGGTCGCCCTCCGACATGGTGACCATGACGGGCATGTACATGGACAGGACGGCTTATAATATAAAGAAGTCCGTCCGGGACTGGTTCAGGGAGTTATTGGAAATGCTCTTTCAGGCGGCGGGGCTGATTATAGACACGCTGCGCACGTTCTTCCTAATCGTGTTAAGCATACTGGGTCCGCTGGCGTTTGCGATTTCCGTCTATGACGGTTTCCAAAGCACGCTGACCCGGTGGATTTCACGCTATATCTCCATTTACCTGTGGCTGCCCGTGTCGGACTTGTTCAGCAGCGTGCTGGCACGCATACAAACCCTGATGCTCCAAAAAGACATCGAGCAGCTTTCAGACCCGGATTTCATCCCGGACGGGAGCAGCACCGTGTATATAATCTTTATGATTATCGGCATCGTGGGCTACTTCACCATTCCAACGGTGGCAAGCTGGATAGTGTCGGCTGGCGGTACGTCTGCCTATAACCGCAACGTGGCACGAGCTGGGTCAATCGCCGGGGCTGCGGTCGGTGCGGCAAGCGGGAAAGTAACCGGGAAACTACTCAAATAACCAACATCAATATTTAGTATATGGAATTTAAGTCATTAACGAACATCGAAACGAGTTTCCGGCAAATCCGGCTCTTTGCGCTGGTATTCATCTGCCTGTGCGCACTGGTGACGGGCTTTGCCGTGTGGAACTCGTACAGCTTCGCCGAGAAGCAGCGGCAGAAGATATACGTCCTCGACAACGGCAAAAGCCTGATGCTGGCACTCTCGCAGGACATGGCACAGAACAGACCCGTGGAAGCGAAGTCGCACGTGCGGCGTTTCCACGAACTTTTCTTCACCTTATCACCCGAAAAGGGGGCTATCGAAAGCAACATCAAACGCTCGTTGTTTCTCGCCGACAAGACCGCTTTCAACTATTACAAGGACTTGGCGGAAAAGGGCTACTACAACCGGGTGATTTCCGGAAACGTCACGCAGACGGTGGAGATTGACAGCGTGAAGTGCGACTTCGACCAGTACCCCTACAAGGTGAACACGTATGCCCGCCAGTTGATTGTCCGGGAAAGCAGCCTGACGGTGCGAAGCCTTGTCACCTCGTGCCGGTTGCTTAACGCAACACGGAGCGACAACAACCCGCACGGCTTCATCATCGAAGCGTTCACCATTACCGAGAACAAGGATTTGCAGACCATTAAAAGATAGCCTTATGGAAAGAAAACGAAATTACATCGAAAAGGTGCAGGACTGGGCAGACGACCGCCTGCGCCGAATGTGCGGACGGATTACGCCGGGCAAAAGGCTGGCGGTTATCCTCCTGATGTTCTTCTTTTTCGGCGGCTTGTCTATCTACATCACCGTTTCATCAATCTACAATATCGGGAAACGGGACGGGCAAAGGCTGCAAATAGAACACATCAGACAACTGCCGTTGCACGGCAATGACACAACCAAAAGTATCAACCCGTTAAACAGACCGCAATATGGAAGACGTACAGAAGAATGAGAACGGCACGACCGCACAGCAGGCGGACGGGAAGCCGAAAAAGGAAGACAAGCCCAAACGGGAACTTACCCCGCAGCAGGTGCAGCAGCGCAGGAAAATGATAGTCTTCCCGCTGATGTTCCTTGCCTTTGCAGGGTGCATGTACCTGATATTCGCACCCTCCGGCAAAGAGGACGTGAATGTGGAAAGCGTGGGCGGCTTCAATGCCGACATACCCCTGCCCGCAGAGGACGGGATTATAGCCGACAAGCAAAAGGCTTACGAGCAGGCGGTGACAAGCCGCAAACAGCAGGACAAGATACAATCCTTGCAGGACTTCGGTTTCACGCTGGATGATGATACGGAAGAACCACAAGAGGAAATCAACCTGCTGCCGGAAGAAGATCCGAAGCCACAAAGGGGCGGCGGTGCTTCTTCAAGGGCGGCTTACCGGGACATCAACCGCCAGTTAAGCACGTTCTACGAAACGCCCCCTGTGGACGAGGAAAAAGAGGAATTGAAACGGCAGGTGGCGGAACTGACCGACAGACTGCAACAGCAGCAGAACGCCACGCCTACGGCTGACGACCAAATGGCACTCTTGGAAAAGTCCTACGAGCTGGCGGCAAAGTATATGAACGGGCAGGACGGACAAAGGGGACAGATTGCCCAAATACCGACAGCCGGGCAGAACGGCGGCGGTATCGGCACTCCGGCTATTCCGGTGCAGGCTATCCGGGAAACGACCGTTTCGGGATTGCAGCAGCCCATGAGCGATGCCGACTTCATCCGGGCTTACAGCCAGCCACGAAACTACGGCTTCAACACGGCGGTAGGCACGGGGTACGCTATGGGAAAGAACACGGTAGCCGCCTGCATACACCAAGACCAAACGCTGGTGGACGGGCAGGCGGTGAAACTCCGGTTGCTCGAACCCATGCAGGCGGGAAATATCGTTGTGCCGAAGAATACCCTTGTGGCGGGAACGGCAAAGGTGCAGGGCGAACGGCTCGACATACTGGTGTCCTCGATTGAGTACGCTGGCAACATCATCCCGGTGGAACTCGCCGTGTTCGACACGGACGGGCAAAAGGGGCTTTCCGTCCCGTCCTCTATGGAGCAGGAAGCGTTCAACGAAGCTATGGCGAATATCGGAAGCGGGCTGGGTACAAGCATTTCCTTTGCCCAAAGTGCCGGGCAGCAGGTGGCTATGGACGTGACAAGGGGCTTGCTGCAAGGAACGTCCGGCTACCTCGCCAAGAAGTTCCGAACCGTGAAAGTGAAGCTGAAAGCAGGCTATAAAGTCATGCTGTATGCCAAACAACAATAACCATTTTATCAACCGTTAAAATTTCAATTAGCAATGAAACAGATTTTTGGATTGTTCGCCCTCTTGCTGGGCGTGTGTGCGGCAAACGCACAAACCGCTGACACCGTGAAGTATGCGGCTGGCAACGACTTGTACCGGGGCATTACCCGGAAACTCCCGTACCGCCAAATGGTTACGCCCTACGGCGTGGAAGTGACCTTTGCCAAGACGGTGCATATCATCTTCCCCGCCGCCGTCCGCTATGTCGATTTGGGAAGCAACCACATCATAGCGGGCAAGGCGGACGGTGCGGAGAACGTAATCAGGGTGAAAGCCACGACAGAGGGCTTTCCGGGAGAAACGAACTTCTCCGTTATCTGCGAGGACGGCAGTTTCTTTTCGTTCAACGCCAAGTACGCCCGTGAACCGGAAATGCTCAACATCGAGATGAAGGACTTCTTGGAGAATGAAGATACGTCCGACTTCTCACATACCCGGATGAACATCCATTTCCGGGAACTGGCGGGTGAAAGCCCGCTATTAGTGAAGCTGATAATGCAGAGCATCTACAAGAACAATGACCGGAAAGTGCGCCACTTGGGTAGCAAGCGTTTCGGCATACAGTTCTTAATCAAGGGGATTTACACCTATAACGGGATGCTCTACGTGCACACGCAGACAAAGAACAGTTCCAACGTGCCTTTCGACACGGACTTCATCAGGTTTAAGATAACCGATAAAAAAGTGCCCAAACGCACGGCTATTCAGGAAACGGTACTGGATGCGGTACGCAGCTACAACGAGGTGATAGAGATTGCCGGGAAATCGACCGTGCGCACGGTGTACGCCCTGCCGAAGTTTACCATTCCTGACGACAAGCTGCTGGTCGTGGAACTCTACGAGAAGAACGGCGGGCGGCATCAGACCATACGGGTGGAAAACGCCGACATCGTGAACACAGAAGTGATTGACGAACTAAAAATCAAATAGGGAATGAAAAGACACATCTTTATAATGATGCTCTTTGCGCTGTGCCTGACCTCGTTTCAGGCACACGCACAAAGATACCTGCCGGGCATGAAAGGCTTGCAGGTCACGGCGGGCATGACGGACGGGGTGCATTGGAACGCTGGCAGTGATTTCGCCTACCATATCGGGGCGGCGTACAGCGTTTACACCAAGAACGCCAACCGCTGGGTGATTGGCGGGGAATACCTGCACAAGAAGTATGACTACAAGGATATGCAGATACCAGTCGAACAGTTCACCGCAGAGGGCGGCTATTACCTGAAATTCCTATCGGACAGACGAAAGACCTTTTTCCTTTCATTGGGCTTGTCGGCTCTCGCCGGGTACGAAACAAGCAACCGAAGCGAAAAGCTGCTGCCGGACGGCTCTACCTTGCTGGATAAGGACTGCTTCATTTACGGCGGTGCGCTGACGCTGGAACTGGAAACCTACCTGACCGACCGGGTGGCTCTGCTGTTGAACGCAAGGGAACGGGCGTTGTTCGGCTCGGACATAGGCAAGTTCCACACGCAGGTATCTTTGGGACTGAAATTCATTATCAACTGACCGCTATATAATAATGTATATGAAGAATGTAATGTATAAAATCATCATGGGCTGCTACATCGTGGCCGCCCTCGTGCTTGTCACCGCCTGTAATGACAACTTGGATATTCAGCAGGCGTACCCGTTCAGCATCGAAACACTGCCAGTACCCAAAAGGCTGAAAGTCGGGGAAACCGCCGAAATACGCTGCCGACTGGTGCGTGGCGGCTATTACCAGCCGACTGCCTATCAGATACGGTATTTCCAGCCGGACGGCAAAGGAAAGCTGGAAATGGATAACGGCACGGTGCTTTTGCTCAATGACCTTTACCCGTTGGAGAAAGAAACATTCAGGCTCTACTACACCTCGGCATCGACAGACCAGCAGACGATTGACATTTATATTATCGACAGCTTCGGGCAGATGCAACAACTTTCGTTCTCGTTTAACAATGACAGCAGCGAGGAAGAATAAATCTTTTGGAATTAGTATGTTGATAAACACCCAGTGTTTTATTGCTGGGTGTTTATTTTGTGATTACCTTTGTTCCTTGTAAATAACTTATAAAAAAATAACTGCACATTATGAGAATAAAGGATATTTCCGTTGAAAATTATCGAAACTTAAATTCTGCAACAATTACATTTGACGAATCGTGCAATTTTATTGTTGGAGAAAATAATTTAGGAAAATCAAATATATTAAACCTGTTAAATATCATTTTCACACGAAGAGGATTTGTTTATGATGATTTTAATGATGCAAATTTACCTATAACAGTTAATATACGAATAAAACTCACAAATGATGAAATAGGGCATTTTGAAGACTTGTTTGATATAGATGATTACACCTATATCAATATTATCTGTAAACAAGTATCACCTGATGATAATATGGAATTTTATCATTTAGAAACAGAAACATACATATCTCCAACCCTTATTAAATGCTTAAACTTTATATACTATGATTCCTTGAGAAATCCCATTTCTGAAATTAATTTTGACAGCAGTAAAGGCGTAGGGCGTTTTTTATCAAGAATGATTAAGGATTACGTATCGAATACAGATATAAATACTAATAATTTAGTTGATATTGAATTTACAAATGATTTATTAACTAATGTAAATACTAAATTAGAAAAAATAAAATCTTTTAAAGACCACGCAATTAAAGCTGTTTTGGAGGGGGATGTTTCATTGTTATTCCCAAAGTTAATCTCTTTACAAGATGCCAGAGGAGGGGCATTGTCAAAATGTGGATATGGAATTCAATTTTTATTACTAGTTACTTTATCTATTTTGAATAAACTTCAAACAATTTCCGACCAACGTGGAGAAACAGGGGTATTTGTTAATGAGGATACAGGAGAAAGGTCTATTTCTGTTGTATTAGGACTTGACGAGCCAGAGATACATTTACATCCTTATATGCAACGTTCTCTTATTAAATATCTCAATAAAGTTATCAATAATGAAGATTCTGACTTAAAGTTATTAATAAAAGAATTATTTGGAATTGATAAATTAGATGGTCAAATCATCATCGCAACACATTCACCAAGTATTATTCTTAATGATTTTAAGCAGATTATTCGACTTTATAAAGAAGGAACAAGCACTAAAATAGTTTCAGGAACAAATCTATCTCTCGGCGAACAACTTGAAAAACATCTTTTACTTCATTTTCCTTTTATCAAAGAAGCATTCTTTGCTCGCTGTGCTATTTTTGTCGAAGGGGATTCTGAATATGGAAGTTTTCCCTTGTTTGCAAAAAAATGTGATATAGATTTAGATGATTGCGGGATATGTGTTATTCAAGCAGGTGGAGATTCCGTTCTACAACTGATACAGTTAGCAGAAAAATTTGGTATACCTTGTATTGGGATTAGAGATAGTGATGGAGATAATACCCCAACAAGTATTCCTAATTTATGGAAAACAACAGAACGGGATTTTGAGGCTGAATTAATGAAATTGATTGATATAGGAAGAGAGGAAGTATTATGCGATATACTTTGTGAATATGATTCGGAAAAACAAGAACGAATTCTGAATGCACAAGCATTAAATAAACGAGCATATAAAAAATATGGCTATTTAACAGCACCTATCAGTACAGACCTCAAATTATCAGATATAGACAAAACAAATATCACAAACCTAAAAGCCTATTATTCTACATGGTTTGGAATCAATAAGTCTCAACCATTGGGACTTTTAATAGGAATGAAACTATCTAAAAGCGAAATCCCTCAAATATATGTCAATCTAATTGAACAAGCTAAAAGTTTATGCTGATGTATCAAAACGAAATAGAAATTATAAAATCTCGGATTGAGAACAAACACCAAGGGGATGAAAAACAATTAGAAATTATTTTTTCTCCTAACAAACGATTATTAGTTGAAGCACCTGCTGGCTATGGTAAAACACATACAATGGTAAGCAGGATAGCCTATTTAATATCTATCGGCAAGCTACCTGTTCCAAAAAAACTTTTAGCATTAACTTTTAGCGTAAATGCTGCATATAAAATTAAAAAAGATGTAAGTAAGAATATTCCAGAACTATTGCAGGATTTAGGCAAGCAAATTAATATTAAAGAAAAAATATATGTATCTAATTATCATGGTTTCTGTCGAAGCATTTTAAAAAAATACGGTCATAGACTACATCCTGCATTGTCGAATTTAGATACTCTACAATCCGTTGATGATAGTCGAAGTGATAGTATAATGCGAGTATTTAATAATATTTCAATAGATGAAGCGAATGTTTTGTCAGAATTCAACGCCGGAGTTAAAAACATAAAAGGAAAGTATTTAAAAGAAAATATTGATAAATATAATTCTATTGTCATCTCCAAACTATTAATAAAGAATGCCATTCCATATAATGCAATTATTACTTTAACAATTAAATTGTTTAAAGAACAAATTGGAATATTAGAATTTTACCGAAATTATTATACATCAATTCTCGTAGATGAATTTCAAGATACCAATCTACTAAGTTATTGGCTATTGAATTTCTTAATTACAGATAAAACAAATATATTGCTATTAGGAGATTCTTTACAGCGAATTTATGGATTTATAGGAGCCGTACCCAATTTACTTTCACATGCACAAAATACATTCAATTTACAACTTATTTCATTGGAGAAGAATTATCGTTTTGCATCCAATGAGAATATGCTTCAATTGGATAAAATAATACGGCAAAATGCTATTACTCCTTTTGATAACCCTAATAGCTTAAAATCCAAGGTGGAATTTAATATCTATGATAACCAAGAAGAAGAAGCTTTACAAGTTGTAATTAAGTCACAAAAAATATTACAAAACGATTCCTTTGCTAAAGTTGCCATACTTGCAAAGCAAAGAGGACCTAATATTGAGCATATTATAAAAACTTTCAATCACAATAAGATACCATTCTTTTATGGATTATTTACAGATGAAGACTCTGAATATATAACATTCAACAGAAAATGTCTGTATGAATTTATTGAATTACTAAAATCAAATTCAAAGATTACTAAAAAGATAGGGAAAAAACATATTGATAAAATACGAGAAATATATATTAACAATGATTCCGTACTTGTTAAAGCTCTTTTAGAATTACTCGAAATTTTTTGGGTTCAGCTTTTTGTCGATTATTCGTTTTTATCTAATGAAGATAAAATTAATCTGATTAAAGATACCTTTGAACATAATGGTATAAAACAATATATGGAATTCTTAAATACGTCTATAATAATCTCTACGGTACATGCAGCAAAAGGTTTAGAATGGGATTATGTAATACTTCCTGATATGGAAAAAGATTCATTTCCTAACTGGTATGGATTATGCGGTAGATGTAAAAATGGAAATGACTGTAATTTTGTGATGACTAAAGATATAGAAAAATCATTCTTTGAGGAATTAAGTGTATTTTATGTAGCAGTTACTCGGGCTAAAAAGCAAGTTTTTTTTACGGCAAGTCATAAACAACTCACAAATAGGGGCATTTTTGAAAAAAATTATAGTTGTTTTATGAAATTGCCAGGTATTGAATATATACAAACAGTATAGAGAGACAGAAAGTATTATTGGCTAACCAACAGCTAGTCAGAAGGCATTGGTTGCTAATAATTTTTGGGGAATATAGGCGGG
>OHKU01000608.1_pt1 | contig 19110 bp, 14 predicted proteins | sample 1568911 | NCBI WGS metagenome assembly OHKU01 (sample SAMEA3879574, study PRJEB24766) | human gut metagenome | biome: human-associated habitat; feature: feces | place: USA | collected 1985/1987
GCCTGAATATTGTCCGAAGAAGCGGATACGAAGGAAATTGTTGATGCGATAGGCGGCAGAGGCATCCAAGCCAATGTCGAATTGAGAACCATGCATGCGCGAAGGGATGGTGTATTTGGCGGTATACATGCCCCCTGTCAATTCCCAGCGTTCATTAGGGCGATATATAAAATCGGCACCTGACTGGATAATTGTTCCCATAGTAGGGTAGGTATTGTAGGTGCTGAATGTGCTCAATATACTATTAGGTGAAAGCTGAAAAGCACCGTAATGCTCGTAATCCATCACGAAAGGATCGTAACTGCTGACCATCTTTCCCATTCTGATATCCATCCACGGAAAGTTGGGATAATAAGTCGGAAGAATGATGCGTAAGTCTGTGCTATCCATGCTGAGAGACGTCTTTACCGGCATATCCCGATTAGGAGCGGTAGCTGTTCCGGGTGGAGGAGACAACGGTTCTTTTCCCATTTCCGTGGGAAAACGATTCAATAATGTGCTGTCCTTTGTTTGCTCGTTTTGTGCAGCAACGCGAAAGGAAACAGTGAGAAGGAACAGAATGATGAATAGTTTTTTCATAAGTCGTTATGTGTTAACGGAAGTTTCAGTTGATGATAAGTTTGTATCCGATGCCTCGGACATTGACAATGCGGATACGTTCGTCCTTGGAAAGTTTATGCCGTAATTTAGTGATGAACACGTGCAGGCTGCGCGAATTGAAGAAGCTGTCGTCCCCCCAAAGATCGAGCAGGATATTCTGGGTATTCACTACCTGATTACGGTTTTCGCACAGGCGCTTCAGTATTTCGGTCTCGCGGTGGGAGAGTTCCTGCTCTATTCCGGTATGGGACAATATCTGTGTGACAGAGTTGAAATGGTAATCGCCTATCTCGAAACAAGTTTCTTCTTTCTTCGGTTCCTCTTTAAATGTAAATGCTTTGCCTACCAGCGCTTTAATGCGCACGATAAGTTCCTGCATGCCGAAAGGCTTTTTCAGATAGTCGTTGGCTCCGAGTTCAAAGCCTTCCACCACATCGTTGATGGAAGAACGGGCGGTGAGAAAAAGTACCGGAGTTCGTTTGTCGGTTTGGCGGATATGGCGTACCATTTCAAAACCATCCATACGGGGCATCATAACATCTGCTACCAGTACATCAGGGCGTAAGTCGAAGAACATACGCAGACCTTCCTCGCCATCGGCAGCAGTATGGATGATGAAGTTCTGGCCTTCTAGTGTATCTTTGATAATCATGGCGAGGGTTTGTTCATCCTCAACCAGCAGTACCTTGATTTTGTCCATATCTTGATTCTTTTTTATAACAAGCAATGTAATGCATCATAACAAGCAACGTTATTCAGATTCTTATTGTAAAAGTACTTCCTTTTCCCGCTTCACTTCGTACAGTTACAATTCCACCGTGCTTTTCTACCATTGTCTTTACGTAGAAAAGCCCCAGCCCGTAGCCTTTGGTATTGTGGATATTTCCTGTCGGAACCCGGTAGAATTTATCGAAAATGTGAGGCTGTTTATCCGTAGGGATACCAATACCGTGGTCTGTAACCGAGATTTCCACTTGTTCCGTTTCCTTTTTCCGGCAACAGATCATTATGTCGGCTTTATCCGGAGAGTATTTGATGGCATTATCTATCAGGTTACTCAGAATATTACTGAAGTGTGTACGGTCGGCAATGATTGTCAGGTCTTCCGGTGCAATGTCGAGATTGATTTCTACAGGCTTACCTGCTTTCAGTTTATGCTGTTCGATGAGTGCCGGGAACAGATCGTGCAAGCTGAGCGTCTCCGGATGCAGACGGAAGGTTTTACGGCGTTCCATACTCATGGAGAGAATTTGTTCCACCAGTCCGCTTAATCGCTGTAACTGTTCCTGGCAGATACCCAGATACTTATCCCGTTGTTGCTTGTCTTCTGCCAGATTAAAATTAAGCAAAGCATCGTTGGCGGCGTACGCCACGGCAATAGGTGTTTTCAGTTCGTGGGTGATATTGTTGGTAAAGTCGCTCTTCATCTCTTCCAGTGTTTTCTGCCGCAAAATGGTGCGGATAAGAAACCAGAAGGAGAAACCTAATATAATAAGAATAACGAATGATGTAGTAAGAATACCGCTCATCTGTCGCAATACAATCTTATAAATAGGTTCTATTGTGAGGCGGTAACTTTGATTGGAGTGAATGTCGAAAGCATAATTATATTGTTTTGCTTTTTCACTGGGCATGTATCCGGGAGTCCCGACAATGGCAAGCGTATCAGTGTAAACCAGCGTTGAGTCCGGATCGGCACCGGAATGAAGACGCTCCAATCGGTAGGGAAGTTTAAGCCCCCGTTCTTGCAGATAGGTATTCAGCAGACTGTCATAAACGGCTATATCAGGTTCTATAAAAATATCCAGCCCCGAGTGCATTCCGCGCTGGATGAAAGTGGCAAGTTCCATCATACTGCTTTGGTCACGCAACATCATGTCTATTCCACCTTCGGCTCTTAAAGAAGCCTGAGGTTCATCCTCATTAATCACTGTATCTTCCAGGACCTCTTTTACTGAATCTCTTTCTGCCCAGACTGAAATATTTGTGCCTTCCTGTCCCTGTGTGAAAAGGATATCTCTTGTCGAGTCATTCGGATAACTTACTAATACACTGTCATACTTCATAGGGATACCTTCTTTTAAAAGTGAACGACTTCCGGCACTGTCTGTTTGGTTAACAGTTGTACTGCTGCGGACAAATGATTTTCCGGAATCGGAATTGTATCCAGCTGAAACCTCTACGGAACCGTGGGCTTTATTTTCTTTTTGCATCTCCTTTACACGCAGCATCATCTCATTATAATCACTCATGCGCATGGCCTCTACGATGCTTTGTTCCAGTTCGTGCTTCATCGTTTTGTATAGCCCCGTGATCCAGTATGCCTGGTAAATAAAGATACCCAGCAGAGAGATTATGACTAATATGGCAATAGGTCTGAATGGCAGTTTCATGTAGCTCTTGTATTTATATGGACAAAGATAGGAAAGATAACCGGTACATGTATGGACGGTAAGACTAAATAACACTTCAGATAACACTAGATAAGACTACGTAAGTTCCAGATAACACAAAGTCCGGAAGATTTCACCGTACTTTGCAGTGCAAGAGCTTAAGGGATGATTCGTTTTTGCACAAGGTATCTTTTGCAAAAGGTATAGGGAGAATCTTGTGCAGTCCCTTGCATAATTGGGTGTCAACCTTGGTTAACCGGCCTGTCAACTAAGGTTAATGGATCTGTCAACCAAGCTTAATCGACCTGTCAACCAAGGTTGACACCCAATCATCTCTAAGTCTGAACACATTTATGTCGTATCTAAAACAAATGAACATGAAGTCTTATTACTATCTTTCCCTGATGCTATGTGCATTGAGTGCAGGAGTTTCCGCTCAGGAAATAACAAAGAGTACGGATGTAGAGAGCGAACGGACGCTCAGCGCGGACAGTATTATAACACAAGACAAGCAGCTGGACAGTCTTTATCAATCTCTTCCTGAAGTAATGATTACCGGGCAACGTCCCATCGTGAAAGCGGAGCAAGGTAAACTGGTGTACGATCTTCCGCGCCTTATCGGCAATCTACCAGTAGATAATGCTTATGACGCTGTGAAGGAACTGCCGGGCGTAACCGAGATGAATGGCGGGTTGATGTTGGCAGGGCAGGGGGTAACTGTAATACTGGATGGCAAAGTTACCACCATGAGTACCGAACAGCTTTATTCTTTGCTGAAAAGTATCCCCTCCAGTCGCATTGAGAAGGCGGAAGTGATGTACAATGCTCCGGCACGCTATCAGGTGCGGGGTGCACTTATCAATATCACACTGAAACAAAGCACCGGAGGCCCGTCTTCCTGGCAGGGAGAGCTTTATGGCAAATATAATCAGAAACATTACGAGGGCTTCAACGAACGTGCCAGCCTGATCTATAATGGAAATAAATTCTCAGCAGATTTTCTTTACTCACACAACCACGGACGGGGATATTCTTTAACCGATAAAGAAGCTATGCACTCTCTGGCGGACGGTTCGGTTCATCACATCACAACCGATGAGATGGGCCGGAGCCGTTCACATACCCATAGTTTCCGGGTAGGGGCGGATTACAATATTGCCAAGGATCATCAGCTGAGTTTTGTTTATAATGGAAGTTATTCGACTTACCACAGTCTGATGGATATTTACGGTACGCAGCAGTCCAACACCCGTAGCAGCAGTACCGATTGGCTGCACAATGGGCGTCTGGATTACCGTACACCTTTCGGACTGAAAGCTGGTGCTGAATTGACTTATTACCGTTCTCCATCCGATCAGTTATTGCATAGCAGCATGCAAGGTGAAGAGCTGGCCTTTTATACTGAAGACTGTCAGCGCATCAATCGCTGGAAATTCTTCCTTGCCCAGGAGCATAATCTGGGGCGTGGATGGGGATTGAATTATGGTGCCGTTTATACTACCAGTATCGACCACAGTTATCAATATTATTATGATACGGAGAAGGGTGCGGGAACAAAGGCAGGTGTAAGCACAGGTATTCCCGATAATATGCAATCCCGCCGTCGCGAACAAACTCTGAACTTCTATGCGGGTTTCAATAAAAGTTTTGGTGATAAACTTTCCCTGGATGCTTCGCTTGCCGTGGAACATTACAAGACGCCAGTATGGAATCAGTGGGATTGGTATCCTACCATTAACCTGAGTTATATGCCTGCCCCCGGCTATGTTTGGCAATTGGCTTTGAGCAGTGATAAGGACTATCCTGATTATTGGGCGGTGCAGGACGCTATCTCTTATCTGGGCGGTGGATATTCTGAAATACATGGGAACCCGTTCCTGAAACCGGCTCAGGAATATCAACTTCAGTTGACACATATTTTGAAGAGTAAATACATCTTTAGCGCATGGTTTGCCCATACGAAAGATTACTCTACCCAGACTCTTTATCAATCTTCCGAACGTCTGGTGGAGATCTATAAGCATTTGAACTTTAATTACCAGCAACAAGCAGGATTACAGGCTTCTATACCATTTGATATAAAGCAATTGTTAAATTCTCGTTTAACTTTGATTGGTGTATGGCATCATGAGAAAGATGAGGATTTCTGGGATATTCCTTTCAACCGGAATATTTGTTATGGTATTGCCGTACTGACAAATACTTTCACTCTTTCTAAGAAGCCTGATCTGAAACTGACACTGACGGGAATGGCTCGTAGTAAAGCGACTCAGGGAATTTATGATTTACCGTCTTCAGGGTATGTAAATGCTGCTTTGCGGTATGGCTTTGCCAAAGGAAAGGCTGTTCTGAATCTTTATTGCAATGATATCTTTGAGACGGGACAGATAAAACCACGCATCCGTTTTGGTACGCAGAACGTGACGAATGATTATACTTGTTTCAGGGAAATCGGGGTGTCGTTTACGTATAAATTCGGAGGATACAGGGAGAAGAAGAGGGAGGAAGTGGATAGGTCGAGGTTTAAATAGTGACGAGCTACAAGTAGTTCTGCATTTTCATAAATATTCAGATAGCCTTCAGTTATCAGGATATTAGGAAGTTCCTCTAAAAAATCTGAAACAGAAGGGTGTATAAGGATTTTAGTTGCGAGCATACATTTCTTTTAATTTGCGTTTACACTGTATGCGGAAATCCTCAACGGTTAGTCCCTGTTCCCATTCCTGCTCAAATTTATCTTTTTGTGCAATGCGTTCTTTCACAAACTCCAATACAGAATTTAATTCTTCCGGTTCGTCTATACGCATTATACGATTGACCAATTGAACCTTCATCGCATTTATATCTCCGTAGATACCTGACGGTTCGGAAGCGTTCGTTTGTTGCACTGGAATATCAGAATATTTTTTGGTCTCTTTCTTTCCCATATCTATCGTTTTTAATAATCGTTTCAATGATAGTACAAATATAGCATGTTTGCTTTATCTTTCAATGATTTGCTGCCATTTAAATGAAGAACTTATTTTTTTATGATTACTAAAAAGCATTCCGCACACTATAAAAATCAGAATCTTTTGTCCCTTCCTCCTCTATATTTCTTAATTTTGTCGGAACAAAATGAAGTATCAACCTTCCGCACACTCAATCTCAAAATGACACTGCGGAACTTAAATTATCGTATTATGATTAACAGATTCGTCTTGAACGAAGTATCCTACTTCGGACCGGGTGCCCGCGAAGTGCTCCCACAGGAAATTAAACGTCTCGGCTTGAAAAAAGCCTTTGTATCTACCGACAAAGATCTGATTAAATTTGGTGTAGCTGACAAGGTGCTTTCCGTACTGGATAAGGCAGGCATACCCTATGTTGTATTCAGCGATATTAAACCAAATCCTACGGTTAGTAATGTAAATGCAGGTGTGAAAGCGTTTGCAGAATCCGGTGCCGATTTTATTCTGGCTATTGGTGGTGGTTCTTCCATCGATACATCAAAAGCTATCGGCATTATTACTAATAACCCGGAATTCAGTGATGTGGTTTCTCTGGAAGGAGTGGCGCCGACTCAGAAGAAATCCGTGCCTATCATTGCTCTGCCTACTACAGCAGGAACGGCTGCCGAAGTGACTATCAACTACGTGATTACCGACGAAGTGAATGAAAAGAAGATGGTATGTGTAGATCCGAATGATATTCCTGCCATCGCCATTGTAGATGCCGAATTGATGTACACTTTGCCTAAAGGGCTGACCGCCTCTACGGGACTGGATGCATTGACACATGCTATTGAAGGTCTGATTACTAAGGGAGCTTGGGAAATGAGCGATATGTTTGAAATTAAAGCTATCGAAATGATTACCCGTTATTTGGAAACGGCCGTGTTTGAGCCGACAAATGCAGAGGCACGTAATGGTATGGCGGTAGCGCAATATATTGCAGGTATGGCATTCTCTAATGTAGGTTTGGGCGTTGTTCATGGTATGGCACATCCATTGGGTGCTATTTTTGATATACCTCACGGTGTGGCTAATGCGTTGTTGCTGCCTATCATTATGGAATTTAATGCTCCTGCTGCACTTGATAAGTATGTGGAAATTGCTAAGGCGATGAAAGTATATAAAGAAGGTATGAGCCAGGAAGAAGCTGCACGTGCTGCCGTAGATGCAGTGAGAGCGCTGTCAGTAAGAGTAGGTATTCCGCAACACCTTTCTGAATTAGGTATCAAGGAAAGCGATCTCGACAAGCTGGCTACGGCTGCTATTGCCGATGTTTGTACACCGGGTAATCCTCGCGAGGTGACGAAGGAGATTATTCTGGATTTATACAAAAAAGCGTTGTAATAAGTGATTAGGGGTTAGTGATAAGTGATTAGTCTCCTTGCGGCATTATAGCGTAGCACTAATCACTTATTAAACTATTGGGAACAGAAGTGTAAACGTGCTTCCTTCTCCCACTTTTGATTGCACCGTAATGCTTCCATGATGCTGGTGCATGATTTGGCGCGAGATGGTTAACCCGATACCTGAACCGGTCGGTTTTGTGGTGAAAAATGGAATGAAAATACGTTCCTGAACTTCCGGATCGATGCCGGTTCCATTATCAGTAACACGCAGGAAAAGGTGATTTCTTGGAGTGATGCCCGCGGAAAGAGTGATTTGTGTCGCTTCGTTTTCGCGGGCATTCCGTATCAGGTTGATAAGTACCTGTTCTATTTGCTCTTTATCTGCAATCAGGCGCAACGGAACGTTGGGAAGAGAGAGGTGTAGATCATCTGTATCATTTTGCATCAATTGAACGACTCCTTTCAGCAGTTCTCCGGCATTATAAAGTTTTAATAAAGGGTGGGGCAGGTGCGATACTTCCCGGTAGCTATTCATAAAGCGTACTAGACCGTTCCCTCTGCGACCGATGGTTTGCAACATCTGTCTGATTTCCATTTTGGTTTCTTCGTCACCTTCCAGACTGTCGGCGTGCTTGGCAAGAAGTTCTGTAAGCGAAATGATGGGAGTAATGGAATTCATAATTTCATGTGTCAGTACACGGATTAGCTTTTGCCAGGCTTCCGTCTCACGGTTATCCAGGGCAGAATGGATATTCTTCATTCCGGCAATCAAGAGTTTCCTGCCTTGAATGACAAACTCCATACCGGAAAGAGCGAATTGCACAGTCTCTTCTTCCTGTTTGATTTGCCATACGGACAAATCGCCTGCTTTCAGTGTATGCAGCTTGGCCGGGAGATCGGGGTGAAAGTCGACCAGATCATTTATCGTATGCGGGCAATCGATATGTATCAGACGTTTGGCTGCATCATTGACCCATTCCATTTGCCCGTCGGGCGTATAAACAAGAATAGCCATGTCTATATGATTGGCAAGTGCCTGAAAATACTGCAATTTGCTTTCTTTCTTTTGCAGGTTATTCCGGTAATGTTCAAGGGCATCCTGCATTTCGGTCAGCAGTTCTTCGGGAAGAGGCTGGGTGGCATTGAGATTGGAAGTGGGAGAAGAAAGAAATTCAGAGTAGCGCACAGCCCAGATAAACTGGGCCATGGCACGCGCAGAACGTAAGATATACCTATATATGGTATAAGCAACAAACGCCGTGAGGCAGAGTGCCACAAACAGGCTAAAATAAAAGCCGTGTACAGCCAACCAAGCTGAAACGAGGCAACATATCAATAATGCAATTGTGAGCCAAAGAGGCGTTTTTACCCAAGTTTGTCTTTTCATAATCCGAACTTTTCAATCCTTCTATAAAGTGAAGTCCTTGTGATTCCCAGCATTTCTGCTGCCAATGTAATGTTACCGCCACACATTCTCATTACCTCATTGATCGCATCCTTTTCCATCCGTTCCAGATTATACTTATCTTTTTCAGATACAGTATTCGAAGATCGGGGGCTGCGTAACATGAAATCATCTGGAGCCAGCATGGTTCCTGTAGAGAGGATGACGGCACGTTCGATGGCATGCTCCAGTTCACGCACATTGCCCGGCCAACGGTAAAGTTGCAGCGTCTTTCGTGCTTCTTTGGAAATTCCCCGAAGCTCTTTCTTATACTTCTTCCGATAGCGTTGGAGAAAGAAATCGGCCAACAGGAACAGGTCGTTTCCCCGTTCCCGCAAAGGCGGAATACGAATTTCAATCGTATTGATGCGGTACAGTAAATCCTGGCGGAATTGTCCGTCGTCGATGGCGCTGTATAAATCCGTATTTGTGGCACAAATCAATCTTACATCTACAGGGTAGGAGGTGGTAGAGCCGAGCCGTGAGCTCTTTCTTTGCTCTATGACCGAAAGTAACTTCGCTTGAAGCGGAAGACTCAGATTGCCGATTTCGTTCAGGAACAACGTTCCGCCTGAAGCTACTTCCACACGTCCCGGCTTATTCTTGCGGGCGTCGGTAAATGCACCTTTTTCATATCCGAACAATTCGCTTTCGAATAACGTATCAGGAATACTTCCTAAATCGATAGGTACGTAGATCTCATTCTTGCGGGGGGACTGTTCGTAAACATAGCGGGCAATCAAGTCTTTACCTGTTCCGTTTTCTCCCAGGAGCAAAAGGTTCGCATCTGTTTCGGAGAACTTTCTTATCGTCTGAAAAATAGCTTGCATGGCGGCAGATTCACCGATGACGCGCGTTGGCTCAAGGGGAAGGGTCAAAGCTTCTGTTTGTTCTTTTAAAGTCTCCTTCTGTTGTTTCAGGGTTTCTACTTCCGTCCGGCTGAAACTGAGTTGCAGGGCGGAAGACACGGTGGCTATCAGTTTCTCGTTTTGCCAGGGTTTGGGAATGAAATCTGTGGCACCTTGTTTAATGGCTTGAACTGCCTTTTCCGTATCCGCATAGGCGGTAATGAAGATAACAACAGCTTTCTCGTCCAGCTTCAGTATCTCGTTCAACCAGTGGAATCCTTCCTTTCCACTGACGGCATCCCGACGGAAATTCATGTCAAGCAAGATGACGTTGAAGTGGGTACGAGAGATGAGCGGCAGCAATTCACGTGGGTCAGTTGTCATAGTGATACTTTCTACCAAAGGACGCAGTAGCATTTTCAAGGTGAAGAGAATGTCTTCATTATCGTCTACAATGAGTATCTTTCCTCGTTTCATCATACTTAAAGTTAAGTTTAAAATGTGCGGATACAGGGCTCTTTTCCGGACATGTACAAAGATAGGTAAAGTTTTTGAAAAAGAAGTGAACGGAAGCGTGCATTTGGTGTACGATATCGTGCAATTTTGTGAAATGATATTGTGCTTAAGTAAATGAAAAACAATGTATTATTCTTTTGGTATAGTTCTTGCGAAACTTCCGTAGAAGAAAGTCTTATTCTAATAAATGCGATTATGATAAAGCATTATATAAAAGTTGCACTCCGGTTGATCAAGCGGAGCTTCCTATTTTCTACCATCAATATGCTGGGCTTTGTATTTGGCATGACGGCAGCATTTCTCATTTACCTCTGGGTGATAAACGAGCTGACGTATGATAATTGTTTTCCGGATGCAGACCGTATTTCCAGAGTGATAGAAGTGAGCCGGGAGACGAGTGGCGAGGTAAAGGAATCTCCTGAAAGTATACGCTCACTTGTGAAAGTTTTTAAGGAAGATTTTCCACAAGTAGAAGATGCGACAGCTATCAAATATGAAGATAACCTTACACTGGAGACAGATGATGAGAAAAGAATAATTGGTAAATATGTCCATGTGGACAGTACGTTTTTTCATGTCTTTCCCTTCCCTATAATAGAAGGTAACCCCGAACAACTATGGGATAATCTTGATAATGTTGTATTATCCGAGGTTATGGCACGAAAACTATTTGGAAATGCTTCTGCCATAGGAAAAAAAGTGAAAAGAAACTATGTTGGACGGACTGATGTACACACTGTTGTTGCCGTGGTTAAGATACCTGCGAAAAGTCACATACAGTTTGATGTTGCCTTTTCGATAGATGCATACGGTCTCTTCTCCATGGGGTGGAATTGGGATAGCATGCGTCGTGGAATGCATGTTTATGTAAAAATGAAACAGGGTGACGAGGGTAAGTTGTATCGTCAGGAGCAAAGAACAATGAGGCATGCTCTCAAAAAGTTTGGTGAGAAACGAACGCTATTGCGTTTCCAGCCGATAAGAGATATTCATCTACATACAACTTTCTCTGATGAAAACGTTAAGAATCATGGTAGCCTTGCCACTATGTACCTATTTGTGGCGTTAGCCATTCTGGTCATCTTTATGGGTGCATTCAATTTCATGACACTTTCCACAGCTCGGGCGTCACTACGCTATAAAGAAATAGGGGTGCGCAAAGTAACGGGTGCCAAACGGAAAACACTTATTACACAGTTTCTCTCAGAAAGTTTAGTACAATCATTTATTTCTCTGGTACTTGCTTTAGCTCTGACGGAACTTATGCTGCCTCTGTTCAACCAAGCTATGGAAACTGCTATAACATTAAGAATGAATTGGGATATTATTTTCTATATTCTGTTTGGTATTATAGGCATAGGTTGTTTGGCTGGTGCTTATCCAGCATTTTATCTTTCATCAGTCAATCCGTTGCTTGCTTTCAAAGGCGGACGAAAGACCGGCAAGAAAGGAGGGCTTATCAAAGGATTGGTTTGCATCCAGTTTTTCATAGCTATAGTATTGATGTTGATGACTTTCATTGTACTGAAGCAACTTCACTTCATGGAGAATAAGGATTTGGGACTTGACAGAGAGAATATTGTCTCCATCCATACAAGCTTATGGTACGAAGTTGCTGATTTCAAACAAGACTTATTGAGGAATCCCGATATTAAGAGTGTTTCGATGGGTTCGCCTATTGAAAGTTTTGGAGAAGGAAATCTGGAAAAGAAAAACGGACAAGCGGCAATCAGGTGGACAGATATAGATGGAAAGACAGATTCGTTGCAAATGATGGAGATATGGGCGGATGGTGATTTTGTAAAAACTTTCGGATTACAATTATTGAAAGGGGAGTTGATGGATTCTTATTTTGAGAATTACTGGATGCAGAGTGATTCTGATAAGCCTGTTCAGCCAACGATTGTCATCAATGAAACAGCATGGAAAGCGATGAAAGTTGCTGACCCGATAGGTATGGAAGTCTATAAAGAATTTAGTGGATGGGCCGTGAAATCCCGTATTGTTGGTGTGGTGAAAGATTTTAATTTTCAGTCATTGCGTGAGAAAATGAAACCTGCTTATATATACTATAATCCGGAGTGTCTGGGCGATATGTATATTAAGATAGCCCCCGAGCGTAAACAGGAGACTTTGAAATATATTCAGCAGAAATTTGAAGAATGGGCGGTGCGTGATGATATTTTCGTCAAAGAATTCAATTATCAGTTTTTCTCCGATACTCTGAACAAGAATTATGCCAAAGAGCAGCAACAAAGCCGGATGCTGTTATTTTTCACCATCATTGCCATTGTTATTGCTATGATGGGGGTATTCGGGCTGGTTGCTCTTTCTACCGAGCAGCGGACTAAAGAGATAGGTGTCCGCAAAGTGAATGGGGCTCATTCCGACCGCATAGTACGGATGTTCTGTTTGGAATATCTTCGCTGGATAGGCATTGCTTTCGTGATGGCTTGCCCGTTAGGATATTTCTTAATGCATCGTTGGTTGAGTGAATTTGCTTATCAAACGCCCATTAGTTGGTGGCTATTCCTGTTGGCAGGGGCAATGATAGCGGGTATTACTTCATTTACTGTCTTTGGACAGACATGGCGGAAAGCATCACAAAATCCGGTAGAATCATTGAGGTATGAGTAAGATTCATTTCATACATAATGAAAAATAGATTTGGATATAATGATAACGAGATTTGATTATAATGAAAAAAATAAATTGAATATGATAAAGACTATTGGACTCAGTAAGATATTTCGTACGGAAAGCGTGCAGACCACTGCATTGAATGAAGTAAGTTTGGAAATCAATCAGGGAGAGTTTGTTGCCATTATGGGACCTTCCGGTTGTGGTAAGTCTACCTTGCTGAATATGATAGGTTTGCTTGATAGCCCCACTTCCGGTGAACTTTGGTTTCTGGATCAGGAAGTTTCCCACTACTCCGAGAATGACCGTACGGATTTGCGTAACGGAAATCTTGGTTTTGTATTCCAAAGTTTCAATCTGATAGATGAACTTACAGTCTTTGAAAACGTGGAACTTCCTTTGCTCTATGCCGGAGTGTCCACGCGTGAGCGTGTGAAACGTGTCAATGAGGCTTTGGAGCGTATGCAGATAGCTCACCGCACCGAGCATTATCCGCAACAACTTTCCGGTGGACAGCAACAGCGTGTGGCCATAGCGCGTGCCATTGTTACCAATCCACGTATTATCCTCGCTGATGAACCTACGGGAAATCTGGATTCTACGAACGGTAATGAAGTGATGAGCCTCCTGAAAGAACTGAATCGTGATGGGGCCACTGTTGTTATGGTTACCCACTCTGAAGAGAATGCCCGTGAAGCAGAAAGAATCATACGGATGATGGACGGATATATATTGACTGAAAGTAAAAATATTCGGGTAGTAGATGCTTAATATTAAAGTAAACAGGTTATTACGAAATAATCGTAATTTTGTTTGCCGATCTCGGAGAAATCATATAGTTTTGTACGTAGATATATAATTTTATAACTAAACAGCACGTATATGAAGAAAGAGATTGTAACGCTGTTCTTAATGGCAAGCGTTTGGGCAGCACAAGCTCAAGGGACTTTTACAATAGAAGGGCAAGTGAAGAATGTAGAAGACGGAACTTTAGTCACCTTGTTTCGTTTAGATGGAAATGTGGGCAACAGTATCGGCGTTGATACGATTCGTAACGGACATTTTCGTTTTCAGGCAGAAACATTGGGAAATGAAACTGAAATAGTGGACATAATGGGAAGAAGTGACAAGTTTCCTTCTATGAGCTTAAGACTTTGGGTTCGTTCGGGAGATAATATACAGATAAGCGGTGAAAACACACTGATACGGACTTGGGATGTGAAAAGCACTGTTCCGGAACAAGTGGCTAATCAGGCTTTTATAAACGACTCACGCGAATTGTGGAATGAATATCAGCGCAATGCTTTATTGCAGCGTGCATACCGCCGGAAGTATGCAGGAAGTGCGGTGGACGAAGAAAGACAGGCGATACGTGGACAAGCTGATAGTTTACGAAAGCTGGAAGATGAAATTACGATCCGTATTGATGCCAACACTATAAAACGTATGAAGCAGATTCCTGTTGACGATATTTGGCTGGAGCACTTGGAGAAGCTGGCAATGTCAGCAAAGTATACGGAAAATTATCCCTATAAAGAAGAAGTGATTGCTCTCTATGAAGGACTGACCGATGAAAAAAAACAGACCAATTTGGCAATGAATACATATACATATCTCTTTCCTCCCCAAGTAGTGGAAGTGGGTGATGAAATGGCAGATGCTGATTTGTATGATCTGGAAGGGAATGTACACCACTTGGCTGATTTCAAAGGTAAGTATATCATGTTGGATTTCTGGAGTCGTGGTTGCGGTCCGTGTCTTATGGCTCTACCCGAAATGAAGGAAGTGGCTGAGATGTACAAAGATCGCCTGACAATAGTAAGTCTGAGCATCGATACCAAGAAAGGTTGGGAAACTGCCTCTAAAACCCATGAAATGACTTGGCAGAATCTGAATGAATTGAAAGGAAGCAATGGATTATTTGCCAAATATGGAGTACGTGGAATACCCAATTATGTCCTTATTTCACCTGAAGGACGCATCGTAGAAAATGGTTCGGATATAGTGCACACAGCTTGAAACGAAAATTTCGCCGCCTGTTAAATGCAAACGAATATGTGATGAGCTTAGGGGAAGAGAATGGACATAAAGTGGTGAACTTCCCGAAGGTGAAAAAAAGCAATAACGATATTCCTGAAATTCGCCAGGTTATATTAACGGATACTGCCACGATTCTGCGGATTCGTGCCTATTATATACCGAAATACTGGATACAAATAATGAAGAATATCCAGTTAGTAGCGGATAATGGAACAGTGTGTCCTGTTCTTCGTTCGGAGGGTATTCCTTTAGGGGAAAAATTCTACATGCCGGAAAGTGGGGAAGCTGATTATACTCTTTATTTCGCTCCATTGCCGGCCGGAACACGTTCTTTCGATATGATCGAGCCGGAAGGTTCAAACTCGGATCGTATAGAAGGTATCGCTTTGACACTTGAATAAGACAGCAGAGGCTTTCTTATTCTAAAATCTTGCTATCTGCACTCTTTTTCGTACTTTTGTAACTTTCAAAAAGAAAGTTTTATTTAAAGAAGTTCTCTGTATGAAATCAGACATTGAAATAGCCCGCAGCATAGAGCTGAAGAAGATTAAGCAGGTAGCCGAGAATGTAGGTATTCCACGTGAAGAAGTAGAAAACTACGGACGGTATATTGCTAAAATCCCTACACATCTGATTGATGAAGAAAAAGTGAAGAAAAGTAACCTGATTTTGGTAACTGCTATTACCGCTACCAAAGCAGGTATTGGTAAAACTACAGTTTCTATCGGTCTGGCTTTGGGATTGAATAAAATTGGTAAAAAGGCGATTGTTGCTTTGCGTGAGCCTTCATTAGGACCTTGTTTCGGCATGAAGGGGGGGGCAGCAGGTGGCGGTTATGCCCAGGTGCTTCCTATGGAAAAGATAAATCTGCACTTTACAGGAGATTTTCATGCCATCACTTCGGCGCACAATATGATATCCGCATTGCTCGACAATTATCTTTATCAGCATCAGGCGGATGGATTCGGGCTGAAAGAGATTATCTGGCAGCGTGTATTGGATGTGAACGACCGTTCTTTGCGTAGTATTGTCACGGGTTTAGGTCCCAGTACGAACGGTATTACCGAAGAATCCGGCTTCGATATTACCCCTGCATCCGAAATTATGGCTATTCTTTGTTTGGCAAAGGACATAGACGACCTGAAACGACGGATTGAGAATATTATTCTTGGTTTCCGATTTGATGGTTGTCCATTCACAGTGAAGGAGTTAGGTATTGCTGGAGCTATTACTGTATTGTTGAAAGATGCCATTAATCCGAACTTAGTTCAAACTACCGAAGGATCGGCTGCTTTTGTTCATGGAGGTCCATTCGCCAATATTGCACATGGTTGTAACTCTATTCTGGCAACGAAAATGGCCATGACTTTCGGCGACTATGTTGTAACGGAAGCCGGCTTCGGTGCTGACCTCGGTGCGGAGAAATTTTATAATATCAAATGCCGTAAAAGTGGATTGCAACCAAAGTTGACTGTGATTGTTGCCACTGCACAAGGTTTGAAAATGCATGGAGGTGTCAGCCTCGATCGTATTAAAGAGTCCAATATGGAGGGATTGCAGCAAGGGTTCGGTAATCTTGATAAGCATATACGTAATCTGCGTTCGTTCGGTCAGACGGTGGTGGTTGCTTTCAATCGTTTTGCCAGTGATACGGATGAGGAAGTGGAAGCGATCCGTCATCACTGTGAGGAAAAATTAGGCGTTGGTTTTGCTGTCAATAATGCATTTGCAAAAGGTGGAGAAGGAGCCGTGGAACTTGCTAATCTGGTAGTGGATACTATTGAGAAAAAAACTTCCGAACCTTTGAATTTCAGTTATAGTGAGAATGATAGTGTAGAACAAAAGATAGAGAAGATAGCTTGTAATCTATATGGTGCCAGTGTGGTGACTTATAGCATTCATTCACGCAAAATCATTAAACTGATAGAGAAGATGGGCATTGGCCATTATCCAGTTTGTATAGCCAAAACTCAATATTCTTTCTCTGCCGATCCGAAGATATATGGTGCAGTGAATAATTTTGAATTCCACATCAAAGATATTGTAATCAATAACGGTGCGGAAATGATTGTTGCCATTGCAGGAGAAATTTTACGTATGCCGGGACTTCCCAAAGAACCGCAGGCTATGCATATTGATATTGTGGATGGAAATATAGAAGGGTTGAGCTAAATCAGCTATTAGACATAAAAAAGAAATCCGCAGCCTGATGAAGACTGCGGATTTTTTATAACTAAAAGCTTTTATATACGTTTTCTTAGTATGCAAACAGCGGATATTTTTCCATAGTCTTATTCACGCGTGCGCGAACTTCGGCAATAACCGCTTCATTTTCTACATTGGACAGAACCGTTTCAATCATTTCTGCAATTTCCAGCATCAGATCTTCTTTAGCACCACGAGTAGTGATGGCAGGAGTACCCAGACGGATACCGGAAGTTTGGAATGCAGAGCGGCTATCGAACGGAACCATATTCTTGTTTACAGTGATATCGGCAGATACCAATGCTTTTTCAGCAACTTTACCTGTGAGATCAGGATATTTGCTACGTAGGTCGACCAGCATAGAGTGATTATCCGTACCACCTGAAACGATTGTAAAGCCACGGTCGATTAATGCTTGTGCCAGTACGGCTGCATTTTTCTTCACTTGAGCAGCATATTCTTTGAATTCAGGTTGCAGGATTTCACCGAATGCAACAGCCTTTGCTGCAATAACGTGTTCCAACGGACCACCTTGGATACCCGGGAATACGGCTGAGTCGATCAACTGAGACATCATCTTGATTTCACCTTTCGGTGTTGTTTTTCCCCAAGGATTAGGGAAGTCTTTGCCAATCAAGATGATACCACCGCGAGGACCACGCAAAGTCTTATGGGTAGTAGAAGTAACGATATGAGCATACTTCACAGGGTTATCCAGCAATCCGGCTGCAATCAGTCCGGCAGGGTGAGCCATATCGATCATCAGGATAGCACCTACTTTGTCTGCGATTTCGCGCATACGTTTGTAGTCCCATTCGCGGGAATATGCTGAACCGCCACCGATGATCATTTTAGGTTTTTCGCGCAAAGCAACTTCTTCCATCTGGTCATAGTCTACGCGACCGGTTTCCTTATTCAGATTATATTCACAGGGAGTATAGATAATACCGGAAGTATTTACTAAAGAGCCGTGTGAGAGGTGACCGCCGTGAGCCAGATTCAATCCCATGAATTTGTCACCCGGATTCAATACAGCGAGGAATACAGCTGCATTAGCCTGTGCGCCTGAGTGGGGTTGCACGTTAGCCCATTCTGCACCAAAGATTTCCTTTATGCGGTCGATAGCAATTTGTTCGCTCTGGTCTACTACTTCGCAACCTCCGTAGTAACGTTTGCCAGGATAACCTTCTGCATACTTGTTAGTGAGACAGGAGCCCATTGCCTCCATTACTTGGTCACTTACAAAATTCTCTGATGCAATCAGTTCAATACCTTTGAGCTGACGTTGATGTTCTTTTTCGATGATATCGAAAATTAAATCGTCTCTTTTCATTTTGCTTACTTAGATAAGTTTGATAAATCTGTGTTCTCTTATTAAGCGCACAAATTTACGGTAAAAAAATGAATAAACTGTCAGAAAAGACAGAAATTTACTTTCTAAAAGAATACTCCAAAGGAAAAGCTGAGCACATTGTCTCGTCGGTGGAAACGTATTTCGTCGGCAGGTGGATCACCTTCGACGACACCGTCATCATAAGTCACTTTGCGCGATATATTATGTAATCCTATATCATAACGGAAGTCGAAGAAAATGCGGGAAATGGTGACGGCCACTCCAAGGGTGAAGCTGAGGTTCAATGGCCGCAATCTTTCACTGATTCCCTGCTGGTCAAAATTCTCAAAAGTGACTTCGCTTTTTTTATTCCAGATATAACGGAACTTTGGACCGCCGAATACAGCCAGGCTATAAGGCCCCTCCTTGATAACATTATATCCATAGATCACAGGAATATCTACGCTGTGAATGGATGACGTAATAGATGCCATTTCCAAAGGGGCATCCTCTGCGGCAGGTTTTTCGAAAGTAATGTTGCAACGGTTGATATTGTAGGATATTTCCGGTTGCAGGAAGTGGCGTTCAAAGTTGATACGCATGAAGACAGAACCGAAATAACCTATCTTATAGTTATTCTGCACCTCGTCTATTGTGATACCGTTCAATGTAAGGTTGGATACAAGAAAAAGGGAAGAGGTGAAGCCACCTTTAATACCGAAGTTCACCGGACGGTCATGGTGATGTTTGCT
>OHKU01000611.1_pt1 | contig 19051 bp, 15 predicted proteins | sample 1568911 | NCBI WGS metagenome assembly OHKU01 (sample SAMEA3879574, study PRJEB24766) | human gut metagenome | biome: human-associated habitat; feature: feces | place: USA | collected 1985/1987
CGGCCACAAGCCGGACGTCCGGGCACTGGGCGCTGAGGGCAGCCACCAGCTGGCGGCCCAGTCCCCCGCCCTGCCCGTCAATGACAAGCACGTTCATGCTGTACCTCAGAAGTCGATCTCTTCCAGACGCAGCAGCGCCAGAATGTAGATCTTGACAGCCTCCAGCAGCTTGTCGATGGGGGCAGCCTCGTTGGCACCGTGCATCGGACCGCCGAACTCCGGCAGCTTCACATCCTCATGCTCCGGGCCGAAGCTGACAGCATAGGGGAAGTGGCGGGCATAGGTGCCGCCGCCCATGGTGAAGGGGGTGGCATTCTCGCCGGTCACCTCGTTGTAGGTGTCGATGCAGGCGCGGATGGCGGGGCTGTCGGCCTCGATGTAGAACGGCTCGGCAGCATCCACATCCTCCAGCTTTGCGCCCTCGCCCAGCGCAGCGGTGATTTGTGCGGTCAGCTTTTCGCCGTTGGTGCAGGTGGGGAAGCGGCTGTCGATGGTCTGCACCAGCTTGCCGTCCTCCATATAGATGCGGCCGCCGATGATGGTCAGCGGGCCGAAGGGGCCGTCGGCGCAGTCGATGCCAAGGCCGGTGCCTGCGGTGGAGCTGTGCAGCTTGCGCAGTGCCTCCAGATAAGCACGCTCGGCGTCGTTGCACAGGCCGTTGTCCAGCAGATAATCCGCCACCAGACCGATGGCGTTCACCGTGCCCTCCGGCATAGCGGCGTGGCCGGACTTGCCCCAGCCGCGCACCCGCACGCCGTCCCCTTCCGGTTCCAGCGTGATGTTGGGGGCGTTCTTCAGCTTGCGGATATCGGTCTTGACCAGTGCGCTGGCGCGGTCCGGCACCGCGTTGTTGGCAACACCGCCCTCAAACTCTGCAATGACGCCGTTGCACACCGGGCTGACGATCTTGCCGCCAAAGTGACCCTTTTCGCCGTTGCACACCGGGAACTCGGCGTCCGGGGTAAAGCAGAACACCGGGGCGGGATAGTTTTCCAGATAGTACTTCACATCGTTCATGTGGGTCTCCTCGTTATCGCCCACAATGGCACGGATGGGGTAGCGCAGCTGGTAGCCCTGCTCCTTGAGGAACTTCAGCGCGTACAGAGTAACGATCATCGGGCCTTTATCGTCCGAGACGCCGCGGCCCAGCAGCCAGCCGTCCTGAATGCGCATCTTGAAGGGGTCTGCCGTCCAGCCGTTGCCCACGGGCACAACGTCCACATGGCAGATGGTGGCCAGATATTTTTCCGGGTCTGCACCGGCCAGCTCGGCATAGCCGATGTAGTTTTCGCAGTTGCGGGTGGCAAAGCCCATGCCTGCTGCCAGTTCCAGCGTCTTGTCCAGCGCGGCCCGAGGGCCTGCGCCGAAGGGTGCGCCCTCCTCCGGGGTGCCCTCTACGCTGTCGATGGCGACCAGCGCTGCAATGTCCTGCAGCAGCTGCTCCTTGTTTTCCGCAATGTATGCGTCAATTTTCTGATTCAGTGCCTGATCCATGTTCTATAACGTCCTTTCTGACCGGGAGCAGATCCCGGTTTTCACAACTATTATCCAGTGTAACACACTCCGGGCGGAAAAGCTACCGGCATTTTTCACGACAAAAGCGTCCGCGTTTTGTCAGCCTGCCGCAAACAGCCCGCTGAGCGCACCCAGCAGCCCGGCGCTTGCCAAGCCCATGATGATGCCCGCCAGCAGTACACCGCCCATACAGGCGATCAATACATCCTTGAATTTCATATCCAGAATGGAGGCTGCCAGCGTGCCCGTCCACGCACCGGTGCCCGGCAGCGGGATGCCCACGAACAGCAGCAGCGCCACGGTCATGCCCTTGCCGGCCTTGGCCTCCAGTGCGCGGCCGCCCTTTTCGCCCTTGTTGATGCAAAAGCGGCAGATGGGGCCGATAAGGGGCTTGTGATAGCCCCAGATGAGAAACTTGCGGGCGAACAGGTAGATGAAGGGCACCGGGATCATGTTGCCCAGTACGCACAAAAGGTAGGTGGGCAGCACCGGCAGCCCCATGCCCAGCCCGATGGGGATAGCTCCGCGCAGCTCAATGACGGGCACCATGGAGATAAGGAAGATCAGAAGATAATTTTTCAGCATTGGCTTCTCCTTATATTACAGGTCGATCTGCAGCTCCACCGGGCAATGGTCGGAGCCGAAGATCTCGTTGTGGATCTCGGCGGCGCGGATGTGGTCTGCAATGCGCCGGGAAACGATAAAATAGTCGATGCGCCAGCCCGCGTTCTTTTCCCGCGCGTGGAAGCGGTAGCTCCACCAGCTGTACTTCACCTCGTCCGGGTGCACCACCCGGAAGCTGTCCGCAAAGCCTGCCGCCAGCAGCTCGGTCATCTTGGCGCGCTCCTGATCGGTAAAGCCTGCGCTCATGCGGTTGGTCTTGGCGTTTTTGATATCCATCTCGGTGTGCGCCACGTTTAAATCGCCGCACAGGATCACCGGCTTTTTTGCGTCCAGCGCCAGCAGGTACGCCCGGAAGGCGTCCTCCCACTCCATGCGGTAGTCCAGCCGCTTCAGCCCGTCCTGACTGTTGGGGGTGTAGCAGTTTACCAGATAAAAGCCGGGGTATTCCAGCGTCAGCACCCGTCCCTCGTGATCGTGCTGTTCCAGCCCGATGCCGGTGGTCACTGCCAGCGGTGCCGTTTTGCACCAGCAGGCTGTGCCGGAGTATCCCTTTTTCTCGGCAGAGTAGGTATATTCGGTGTAGCCCTCCGGCGCAAAATCTGCCTGTCCCGGCTGCATCTTGGTCTCCTGCACCGAGAAGATGTCCGCATCCAGCGTGGCAAAGCTCTCGGCAAAGCCGTGGGTCAGGCAGGCGCGCAGGCCGTTCACGTTCCAGCTGATCAGTTTCATGCTTTTCTCCTTATTGTTATGCCTGATATTTTGTTTTCCATGCGCCGCTGCGGAAGCGCAGCACAAAGCAGGTCACGCGGCAGGTCCAGTCGATGACCATAGCCACCCACACGCCCACAGCGCCCCAGCCCATGCGGACGCACAGCAGATAGCTGAAGCCCAGCCGCCAGCATGCCATGCTGAGGATGGACACCACCATGGTAAATTTTACGTCGTTGGCCGCGCGCAGGGCGTTGGGCAGTACGAAGGACAGCGGCCAGAAGATGATGGCGCAGCCCGCATGGATGGTGACCAGCGTAATGGCCAGCTCCATGGTCTCGCCGGAAAGGGCGTAGATGCCCACCAGCTGTCGGAGGAACAGCAGGATCGCCCCGTTGGAAAGCCCCATGGTAATGTAAGCCCACAGCAGCAGTTTGCGGGTGTAGTAAACGGTCTGTTCGTGGTCGCCGGCACCGATGCAGCGCCCCACCACCGTGATGGCAAGACTGATGGCCTTGCCCGGGATGACGCCCATGCCGTCCAGATTGTTGGCCACCGCGTTGGCTGCGATCTGCACCGTGCCGAAGGTGGAGATCATGCTCACCACCAGAATGCGCCCGGCCTCGAACAGGCTGTTTTCAAAGGCCGAGGGGATACCGATGCCCAGAATACGCTTTGCCATGCCGCCGTCCAGCCGCAGGGTCTTGGGCACGGTAAGCACCGCATCCTCCCGGTAGCACTTGCGCAGGATCAGCGCCGCAGCCACCACGCGGGACACCACGCTGGGCCATGCTACGCCGTCCACGCCCATTTTGAAGCCGAAGATGCACACCGCGTTGCCCACGATGTTGATGATGTTCATCAGAAAGCTGATCTGCATGGAGATTTTGGAGTTGCCGATGCTGCGGAACAGTGCCGCGCCGCCGTTGTACAGCGCCAGAAACGGGTAGCTGAGGGCGATGATCTGCAAATACTTCACGCCCGCGTCCAGCACGTCGGTATCAATAGAGCCGTAGAACAGCCGGATCATAGGGCGGGCCAGCACAAAGCATACCACGCCGATCACCACACCGGACAAGCCGCTGAGCAGCAGCAGCTGACCGGCGCTTTTGTCGGCATTCCCGCGCTCTTTTGCGCCCAGATACTGGCTTACCACCACCGCGCCGCCGGTAGCCAGCGCCGCAAACAGCACGATGATAAGGTTATTGATCATATCCACCAGACTGACGCCGGAGATGGCCGCCTCGCCGCAGCGGGACACCATCATGGTGTCGGCCATACCCACCGTCACTTCCAGCAGCTGCTCCACCAGCAGCGGAATGGCCAGTACCAGCAGTTCCTTCTGGCTGAACAGCGGCTCCCGCCCACCGGTCAGTCTGCTTTTTTCATTGCCATGCAGTAGCTTTGTCATTCGTTTCTCCCCTCCCGGCACCGGGCGCTTTTCCCGGTACGCCGCCGCTGTCCGGCGCGTGCATTCTTCCGGTTGCAGCAGATGTGTCCATCTTAACACACCACCGGCTGCTTGTAAAGCGGTGCAGGCTACATCCCGCGAAAAACCGCTTTCCGAATAAAGGCTTCCCCCAAAGGGTGAAGGCTTTTGCTCCGGACAGGCTGCAAAAGTTGATTCCATTGCCTGCCGGTTTTATAAAGGTGTCCCTGTGCGGTTTTCCGACTGCCATTCTGTTTTATGCTTGTTCGTCAGTTTGCCGGGAACTTTTCATAAAATTTGTGCGTTTCTACAAAAATGCGATTTCCCGCGTATTTTTGGGGAGAAATTTTAAAAAACCTCTTGCAATTTCTGTTCCAAAGTGGTATGTTGTATCCAACAAAAGTGAAACTTGGATACATCTTCACTTTGGAGCGGCAAATTCGGCTCCGCACACGCTTTTGTTTTTAACCTTGCTATTTTCTTCATTTACCTTCTTATCATTTACCCTGCCTGTCCCGCAAGGGACGAGAAAAGCGATGACCCACCTGCACGGGTCGTCGCTTTTTCTTTTGCCCACAGCCGCCCGCAGGGGGGCAGAGTACAAGCCGCCAAAGCACTGCTTTCCAGATGACGTGCCGCAACTGCTTTTCCCTGTCCCGCCCCAAAAAGTTTGTTTGAATAAACATACCTGCTTTTTCTTGACATCCCTTTGTACGCGTGTTATCTTAATTTCCGTCAATTAGCTTACCCTAACCATCTGAGGGGCTTTGCCCCGCAGGTTTTTCTTTGCGCGCAATGTTAGGTTCAGCTAACTATATGGCAGTGCTTTTCTGTCATTGTGATGAAAGGAGTATTTTTCATGAGAACAAAGAAATTTCTTTCCCTGCTGCTGTCGGCGGCTATGGCGTTCAGCCTGCTGACCGCCACTGCCTTTGCAGCAGCCCCTGCCGAGGAGGAAAACAGCTTTTTCGATTTTCTGCTGGGCAAGAAGTACACCTATCTTTATGCTGCCCTGACTTGGGACGAGTATTGGGCAAAGATGCCGTGCAGAACCTGAAAGCTGCCTGATCCGGCAAAAACAGAACACTAAAAAAGCAAGGTCGCTTTATGCAGGCGGCCTTGCTTTTCCGTGTCAGGAGGAGTTGGAATGAACAAAAAACGATGCAACACACTGCTGCCGCTGGTGCAGCTGCTCCCAGCGGTGGCGGCAGCGGCAACGGTGCTTTTTGCCCTGCCCCGTACTGTCCCGGTGCTGGCTGCCGTACCGGAAAGGCTGGCAGTGGTGATGGAGCAGCCGGTGGAAGCCGCTTCCGTTGAAGCGGAGGAAGAAGCCCTGCCCAAGCTGCCCTATGCCGATGGCGTATACGTCGGCTCTTCCCGGGGCTACGGCGGTGCCGTCCGGGTGCAGGTGACCATGGAAAACGGCAGCATCACGGAGGTGGAGGTCCTGGACGCTTCCCACGAGACAAAGCAGTTTCTGCGGCGCGCCAAGCGGCTTTTGACCACCGTGGTGGATGCCCAGAGCTGGGAGGTAGATGCCGTTTCCGAAGCCACCTACACCAGCCGGGGCATTCTGGGCGCGGTGCAGAACGCCCTGACCGGCGAGGTGGTGAATAATCCCCTGCCGCCCCAGCCCAAGCCCACCGCACCGCTGGTGGTGGAGGAATTTACAGCACCCTCCACCTACCTTGACGGCATCTACACTGCCGAAGCCATAGGCTTTGAGGGCAAAATTACAGTGCAGATCACGGTGGCAGAGGATAAGATCACCGATATCACAGTTCTGAGCGCCGAGGACGAGGAGGAATATCTTTCCCGGGCAAAGCGGGTCATCCCCGCCATTCTGGAAGGACAAAGTCCCAACGTGGATGCTGTTTCCGGTGCCACCTACTCCTCCAGCGGCATCCTGAACGCGGTCAAGCTAGCATTGGCAAAGGCCGCTGTCGCCCCGGCAGAGGAAGCCGCCCCGGAGCAGGCAGCCTCGGAAGAAGTGGTAGAAGAAGCCGCGCCGTCCGAAGCGGCAGAACCCGAGGAAACGCCGGTCACTGCGCCCACCGTGGAGGTGGTGCAGCCGGAGGGAAAGAGCGCTGTTTCCGCGTGGTTCAAGGAAGTGTGGCAGCAGCTTTTCCCGGCAGAAACACCGGACGATTCTGAACCGGAACCGGCATCTTCTGCGGAGGTGCTGCCGCCGGAAGAAACCGAACCTGAAGCGGAAGGAGCAGCGGAATGAAATACAAGAATTTTCTCCTCCGGGCGGTGAATCTGCTGCTGATTTTGGGGGTACTGTGGCAATACCAGCAGGTGGCGCTGGTCCGGGCTGCGGCGGTAAGCCAGCGCAAGCAGGAGATTGCCGAAGTGGAAGCCTACAATGCTTCCGTTTTGCAGGCGCAGAGCGCAGCGCAGGCAGAGCAGAGCCAGAGCGGCTACCGGGACGGCACCTATGAGGGCAGCGCCTTTGGTTTCGGCGATGTCATCCGGGTGTCGGTGACCATCCAGAACGGAAAAATGACCGATATTGCGGTGCTGGACGCTTCCGGTGAGGACAAGCCCTACTATAAACAGGCGCTGCCTTTGCTGGACGAGATGCTGGCAGTGCAGTCTGCCGAGGTGGATACCGTTTCCGGCGCTACCCTTACGGCAGAAGGTCTTATCGGTGCAGTAGAGGATGCACTGGGAAAGGCGGCAGGATGATGGAAAAAACACAAGCCAAGCCTTTAACGGCGGCGCAGCAGCGTCAGCGGGACAAAAAGCGCCGTACATGGCTGCGCGCCGGGGTGCAGCTGTTCTTCTTTGTGTCCATGCCGGGCGCATTCGTGGCCGGGTTTTCCGGGGTAAAGCAGCTCTTTGTGCACATCGGTGCGGGCGAGGTGCTCTCGGCGGACAGCTTTACGCTTTCCCTGCTGGGGCTGTGCGGCTTCACGTTGCTGTTCGACCGGTTTTTCTGCGGGTACGCCTGCGCCTTTGGCAGCTTGGGCGATGCCGTCTGGGCACTGTCCGGGCTTGTCCAGAAAAAGCTGTTCCACCGCAAAAAGCAGCTCCGTCTGCCGGAGCGGGCGGTACTTTGGGGACAGAAGTTCAAATATCTGCTGCTGGCAGGGCTGGTGGCGCTGTATGTGACCCGGCAGGAAAAGCTGCTGACCGGCGCAAGCCCGTGGGAGGTGTTTTCCCGCCTGACGGCTCTGCGTCTGCCGCCGGAGGGCTTCGGCGTAGGCATCGCGCTGCTTGTGCTCATTTTGCTGGGCATGGCAGTGCAGCCCCGGTTCTTTTGTCAGTTTCTCTGCCCCATGGGTGCGGTGTTCGCCCTGCTGCCGGTGCTGCCCTTTGCACGGCTGCACCGGCAGAGCGAGGGCTGCATCCCGGGCTGCAACGCCTGCAAGCAGCAGTGCCCGGTGTGCCTGAAGCTGGAGGAAAGCAGCCTGCGCAGCGGGGAGTGCATTGCCTGTGAAGCCTGCGTGGGCACCTGCCCCAAGCAGAACATCCACCGGTGGGATTTGGCTCTTTGCCAGCACCCGTGGCTGCCGGTACTGGGCAAGGCGCTGCTCTTCTTCCTGCTGGGCTGCTGGCTGGGCTTCTGCCGGTTTATCTGAAACAAAAAAGGGAGGCCGCCGCACACTATCGTGCAGCGCCTCCCTTTTTGCTAAGACGATTTTGAATGCCCTCCGCTATGCTCTGGGCATTTTCAGCGGAAAAGCTATTTATAATTTCGGAACGCCGGAGCGTCTGCGGACGCTCCGGCGTTCCATTTTCACGGTAAAGGCTTCTGCTCCAGCAGGTCTGTCATGCTGCGCAGACTGATGCCAAGGGTGGAAAGGTTATGCAGCATCGCGCTGGTAGCCGGGGGCAGGATGCCCAGAGCACCCAGAAGGATGAGCGCAGAGTTGAAGCTGAGGACAAAGCGGTAATTGCTGCCCACCCGCTTTTGCAGGGCGTTGGCAATGGCTTTCAGGGTCACCAGCTCTTCCAGACTGTCGGCGCGGATGGTCACATCTGCGATCTCCCGGGCGATGGCGGCACCGGAATGGATGGCGATGCCGATATCTGCCGCCGACAAGGCAGGAGAATCATTGATGCCGTCGCCGATCATCACCACCGTATGTCCTTCGGCTTTGGCGTCACGGACAAAGGCAGCTTTATCCTCCGGCAGCACCTCTGCAAAGCAGCGGTCCACCCCCACCTGCGCCGCAATGGCGCGGGCGGTGCGGTCACTGTCGCCGGTCATCATGACGGTCTGGGTGATGCCCAGCTTCCGGAGCTTATGCAGCACCTGTGCCGCCTCCGGGCGCAGGGGGTCTGCGATGCAGATGACCCCCGCCAGCACCCCGGAAGCTGCCAGATACAGGTGGGAATACTGGGGGTCCAGCGCATCGAACTTTGCCTGTTCCCCTGCCGGGATGGTGCAGCCCTCGTCCTCAAAAATGAAGTGGGCGCTGCCGATGACCACCCGCGTGCCGCCCACCCTGCTGGCAATTCCATGCGCCACGATATACTCCACCTCGGAGTGCATCTCCTCGTGGGAGATGCCCCGCTCCTTGGCGGCGCGGACGACAGCGTTTGCCATGGAATGGGGGAAATGCTCTTCCAGACAGGCAGCAAGCTGCAATACCTCCTGCTCCCCGCAGCCGGAGAAGGGCACCACCTGCACCACCTGCGGGGTGGCGTGGGTGAGGGTGCCGGTCTTATCGAACACGATGGTGTCTGCCTTTGCCAGCGCTTCCAGATACTTGCCGCCCTTTACAGTGATGTGGTATTCCCCGCACTCCCGCATGGCAGAGAGCACCGCCAGCGGCATGGAAAGCTTCAGCGCACAGGAGAAATCCACCATCAAAATGGAGATGGCGCGGGTGACGTTGCGGGTAAAGGCGTAGGTAGCCACCGTACCGGCAAGGCACCACGGCACCAGACGGTCAGCCAGCTGCAAAGCCCGGTTCTCGGTACCGGACTTGAGCTTTTCCGATTCCTCGATCATGGCCACGATCTTATCGTAGCGGTTGGCGCCGCCCTCTGCCTTGGCTACAAGGACGCACTCGCCCTCTTCCACCACTGTTCCGGCGTAGACGGTGGCACCGGTGGTCTTGCGTACCGGCATGGACTCGCCGGTCAGGGCGGCTTGGTTCACCATGGCCTCGCCCTCCAGCACCATGCCGTCCAGCGGGATCATGTTGCCGGAGCGCACTACTACTTCGTCCCCGGCGTGGACGCGGGTCAACGGCACCAGCACCTCGCCCTGCGGGGTGCGCACCCAGACCTTATCCACGTTCAGCGCCATGCTGCGGGCAAGGTCGTCCAAGCTCTTTTTCCGCGTCCACTCCTCCAGCAGGCTGCCCACCGTCAGCAGAAACATCACCGAGCCTGCGGTGCTGTAATCGCCCCGCAGGAGGGAGGCGGTGATGCTGAGCGCATCCAGCACCTCTACTTCCAGCTTGCGGTGCAGCAGGCAGCGGACGCCCTTCCAGACAAAGGCGATGGAGCGCCACACCGTATACGCCGCCGCGATGGGCGCAGGCAGGAACACCTTGCGGAACACCCGGCCCGCCACAAGGCTGACCATCTTCTCCTGATATTCCTGATTGATCTTCCGGCTATCGTGGGAGGTGACCAGCACCTCTAATTCTTCGTTGTCAAAGCGGTAGGCCGCCAGCAGGGCGGCAGCGTCCTTCCGGCTGCCCCGGTAGGTCAGCACCACATCTCCGGTGCGCTCGTAGACGGTGGCTTTCTGGATCATGTCCTGCCCGTTCAGGTAGGCTTCCAGCACATCTGCCCGGTGCAGCGTCATGCGCACGGCGCAGACGTGCACCCGCATCCGTCCCCTGCCTTCATGTAAGATCGTACATTTCATTGCTTTTCTTACCCCTCTGTGTAAAAAAGAGCCGCCCAAGGGCGGCTCCGCTGCGCTATATCACTGTGCAGTCTGCTCTGCGGGCTGCTCTTCTTCAGCCGTATCCTCGATGACCTCCTGTGCAGCCTCGGCGGCGCGGCTCTCGTTGATGGCCTTTGCATCGGCAAGGATGTCACCGGCCTCCTCCTGCACCTTATTCACGGTCTGCATGGTGCATTCCTTCATCCGCAGCACCGCTGCGGTGGTCTGGGTGTAGACCTTTTTGGCATCCTTGCTGGACAGCACCTTGAAACCGGCAGAGCCGAACACCACACCGCCCAAAAACAGTGCAAGCTTTTTTGTATCAAACATATTTACCCCTCGTTTCTGTATTTCCCATCTGTGTACCCGCGCCCGGAGCGGGGCGGGCTCTTTATCTTTATATTTTAGCACGCTTTCGGGCGTTTTCAATATTTTCCGACGATGTTAGGTAGTATTAACATTGTTAGCAAAAGTTTGCGCAGCAAAAAAAACAGGGCACTCCCCCGGAAGGAGTGCCCTGTTTGATGCATCTGTTATGCAAGGTGGAACAGATCGATCAGCACGACCATGGCAAGGCCATAGTAGACCACAACGGCCACCAGATCGTTGATCGTGGTGATCAGCGGGCCGGAAGCAACGGCCGGGTCGATATGGATCTTGTGGAACAGCATCGGGATCAGCGTGCCCACCAGACTGGAAATGACCATGGACACGATCAGCGACAGCCCGACGCAGCCGGACAGCAAAAAGGCCGAGGTCCAGACATAGCCCTTGAAAAAGTGGATGTAGCAGCCCAGAAAGCCCAAGGCCATCACGGCCAGAATGGCACCGTTCAAAAGACCCACACGGGTCTCCTTCCAGAGCAGCTGCAGCTTTTTGGAAAGGGTCAGGTTTTCGTCCACCAGCACACGGATGGTCACCGCCAGCGACTGGGTACCGACGTTACCGGCCATATCCAGCACCATGGACTGGAAGCAGATGACCACCGGCAGCACCGCTACCACCGATTCAAACGCGCCGACGACCGAGGAGACCAGCATCCCGAGGAACAGCAGCGCGATCAGCCACGGGAGACGCTTTTTCACGCTTTCAAATACGTTTTCGTTCAGATCCTCCTCGCCGGTCAGACCGCCCAGCTTTGCGTAATCATCGCCCATCTCATCGTCGACCAGCTCGACAACATCGGACGAGGTGATGATGCCCACCAGCTTACCGGCATCGTTCAGCACGGGCAAGCTGCGCTCCGCGTAGTCCACGATGCGGTCGATACAGTCGCTGACCTGCTCCCGGTCGGTAACATAGGGATAGGAGCGGACGATCAGGCTTTCCAAGCTTTCCTCTGCCCGGGCAATGATGAGGTCTTTCAGGTCGATGGCTCCGTAGAAGTGCTCGTTTTCATCCACCACATACAGGGTGGAGATGTTGTCGTTTTCTCCGGCCTGTTTTACCAGCTCGCTCATCGCCTGCCGGATGGTCATATCGTTTTTGATGGAGATGTAGTTGGTGGTCATTCTGCTGCCGATCTCGTCCTCGTCATAAGAGAGCAGCATCTTCACATCTTCCACCGAGTCCTTGTCCAGCTTGTTGACGATCTCGTTTTTATCGGTATCGTCAAGATCCTCCAGTGCGTCCACCGCATCGTCCGAGTCCATGTTGGAAATGACCTTGGCGGCCTCGTGGCTGGGCAGCTCCTTCAGGTACGGCTCGGCATCGTCCAGATAGGTAAAGATCTCGGCAACGGTATCCACACCCAGAATGGAATAGAGCGACTGGCGTTCAGCGGGAGTCAGCGCCTCCAACGCATCCGCCAGATCTTTTTCATGGTAATCAGACAGTTTTTCAGCCAGTTCCGCCTTGGGCAGACCGCTGTGAATGATGCTCAGAATTTCCTGTACATAATTCTTCTGCATGGGTAGTTCCTCCTGATTCCGCGAGCTTGACAAATCAAAATCCATCGCTCCGCTTCAAATTTTGCACCTCATCATAGCACATCCGGTATGCGGCGGCAACCCTGCCCGCGTGAATTTTTTGTAAAAATCTCCGCCAAAGCAAAAGGCTCCTTATCCGCAGAGCATGACTTTGGCTGAGAAAACGCCATTCTGATGGGTAAACGTGCTTGCCCCGCCGGTCTTTTCTGCAATATGGCGGACAGACTGGATGCCGATCCCGTTTTCCCTTCGCTTGGAAGAGCGGAACACCCCGCTTTTTTCGTTGACTTCACCGTCAAATGTGTTTTCCACTTCGACCAGAAGAAGCCGCTCGGCATGGACATACGCGGTGATCTCGATCTTCCGCCGGGCGGGTGCAGTGCGAAGGCTGGCTTCAAATGCATTTTCCAGAAGATTAGACAGCACCAGACACAGATCGATCTCGTCCACAGGAAGCACCTGTGGTAAGTCGAGTTTGGCACAAAAGGGAACACCCTCACGCTTTGCAAGGGCACAATAATAGCCGACAACACTGTCCGCTGCACGGTTTTCGCAGAAATTCATATCCAGATCCGGGATCCGGGAGACCGTTTTTGCAAGGTAAGCCTTCAGGTTATCCAGATCTCCTGCCTCGGCCAGTGCGGAGATCTGATTCAGCTGGTGGCGCATATCGTGCCGCGCCTGCCGGGCTTCTTCAATGGCGGCTTTCAGGCTTTCATAGCGCTGCTGCTGCATGGAAAGCAACTGGTTTTCCTGCTGCAATCTCGCATTCCGGTTAAGGCTGTTTGCCATCAGCAGAAAGATCGCATTGAACATGAACATCAGAAACAAAAGCGCGATGCTCATAACGATGTAGACCTGCAAGACCCGCCCTGTCCGGAGCGTTATCTGGTAGCGCGGGGTTATAAAAAGGTTCAGCAGGATGAACACCAGCGGCAGTACCCAGAACACATACCACGTCTGCGCAAAATTGTCATCCTCCACCATCGCGCGTACTGCGTGGGTGGCGGGATAATAGGCTGCGGCAGTGATCAGCCAGCAGACCGCATTATAAAAGATGCAGGCGCCAAAGCAGAACCACGGCTTGTCCGGCGGCAGCTGCAGCCGGATCGTGATCGCCGTACCAACGGCGCGGGACAAGCTATTCAGGCACGCAAATACCGCGCAGACCGCAAGCGCGATGGTTCCGGATTTCCAGAGAGAGATCCGCAGCGTTCTGCGATACAAAAAAATTGCTGTAAGCGTAATAAGCAGCACGGAGAACGCCGTTGAAATGCCAAAATGATAGCAAAGCAGCCCGCCGCCAAGGCAAAGCCCGAACAGCAGCGGCACCTCCCATACCGCAAGCTTTGCGGAAGACTGCTTCAGATAGGAGCGCACCGGAAAATACGCGAGCAGCAGGCCGGGAAACACAACGGTAAGCTCCAGGATCGGGCGCAGAACATCCTTCAACCCACACGCCCCCTTTGCAGCAGAAATTCCATAAACGCCTGTCGTGCGGCTTTCAAAAGCTCCTGACTGACATAGACCTGGCTGCCGTCCGTCATACAGAAGGCGGCATCCTGAAAATCGGCAGCATTCTCCATATTGATGATCGTACCGCGGCCACAAACAAAAAAGCGCGGGTCCTTTTTGAGCGGCTCTGTGAACGCCTTGAAACTCTGGCGCATGGCAAGCGTTTTGCCGGCAGTGGTGCGGATATTGATGATGTGGGCGAAATGCTCGGCGGATATGATATCACGATAGCGCAAATGGATGTCGCTGCCATCCACCTTCACCGTCAAAACCGGCTCCGGGCGGGGGAGTTTTGCGAGCATTTCATCCAACAGACCGGACAACTCGGCCTCTGAAAAGGGCTTGACCAAATAATGAAATGCCCGTACCTGAAACCCCTCGAGTGCATGGTCTGTCGAGGTGGTGGTAAAAACCAGAAGACAGTCTGCGTCTGTTTTCCGAAGTTCCTTTGCCGCGTCCATGCCGCTTAAACCATCCATGTAAATATCCAAAAATGCGGCGGTAAAGCGCTGCGCTTCTTCTGCCACCAGAAAAGCTTCTCCGCTGTCAAATTCTAAAAGCTCTGCTTCTGTACCGCGCTGGCGCAGCTGCCGTGCCAAGCGCTCCTTCAGCAGCGCGCGCTCCGTACCAAGGTCATCGACGATCGCAAATCTCATGCTGTACCAAGAAGCTATTGTTATAGCTTCCAACCTCCTTTATAAACTCTTTCATCCTGATTATAGCACAGTTGCCCGGTTCTGTCGCAGCAGAAAACGGGATTTCGTGACGGAAACCGGGCTTTCGTGCCAAACAGCTTGAAACAGCCGTATCCACCCGTATACTAGAGACAGAGAACCTCAACAACGGCAGAAGGAAGGAGGGTCGCTGTGTATCGAATCGCCGTGCTGACAAACAGCAGGGCGCAGGAAGCTTTTTGGGCAGAGCAGATCTTGCAGTTCTGCGCCGAGCATTGTTTATTTCCCCAAATGGACTGTTACCACGATCAGGAAAGCTTTTTTGAAGCCGCGCGCTGCGAGCCGCTGACAAATGCCGTGATCGCCCTGCCGGGGGTCGACGGATTGAATGCAGTAGAGCATCTGCGCGCGCTTTGTCCCCAAACACGCGTTATCTGGTGCAGCGATCTGAATTTTTCGCTCCATGCCTTCCGGCTGCGTGCAGACTACTTTCTGCTGGAGCCAGTGACCGAAGCCGCTTTGCGGCAGGGTTTTTGCATCTGGCTGGATCAAAAAAATCCGGCAGAGCAGCGCCGACCTGACCGCAACGAACACAACAAGGAGAACTGTTTATGAAAAAGAGAAACATCGTCCATTCTGCGTTAAGCCTGTCGCTGACCGCAGCATTGTGCCTTTCCATGGCTGCCTGCGGCGGAACACAGACGCCGGCAGACAGTGCTGCCGCTTCGCAGCCCGCTGCCCCGTCCGCTGCGGTACAGCCCTCTTCAGCGGAACAAGCCTCTGCGGCGCTGCCGGTAAAGGCTCTGAACCCCAAGCAAGTAGAGGAAAACCCTTACATGGCCAAGAGCGATGCAAACATTCATCACGATGGCTACAACACCGACTCGACGGATGAGATCCTGCCGCTTGCGATCTACCCCGAGATCAACGTTTCCTATGAGACAACGAATGCAAATGCTTCTCCCGCTATCTATTTTGACAGCTACGGTCATGCCGTTGTGCCGCTGCTGGGCGGCATCGCCATCCGAGACCTGAACGCCGAAGAGACAAAGACGCTCGGCTATTTCTCCCCCAAACAGCATGACGGCGGCGGTTACGTTATCCAGAGCTCCTATACCTTCATGGACGCGTCCAACCGCATCGTCTGCCCCACGAGCAACAACCATGTGCTGATGCTCCGTGCAACAGATGAAAACGGCAATGTGTTGCCCGAATTTGAGAAGGTGCTGGACATTGATATCAAGGCTGCCGCCGAAGCCGCGCTTGGAAAAGAGCTGACGCAGAATCTTTTGTCCGTGGTCTTTGATTATGACGGAAACCTCTGGTTTGCAACGGGCGGCTTCCGCATTTATCCGCAGCGCCAGCAGCAGGGCGTCATCGGCTATATTGCCCGCTCGGCCATTGATGCGATCCTGAACGGCGAGCAGACAGACCTTTCAAAGGCTGTCTTTGTCTACGAGCTGACCCCCGGCGAGGGTGCCGAGAACGGCATCGCCGCCTCCAAGGACGGTGCGGTGGTCCTGACCAACCAGAACTGCTATCTTCTGCGTGCAGAAGAAGGCGTAGACGTTGTGTGGTGCACGCCCTATGAGAGCGCGGGTGCAAAGGTGAGCGGCGAAGGCGATAAGACCACCGGCGGCGGTCTTGCATGGGGCGGCGGCTGCTCTCCCACACTGACACCGAACCTTGTGCTGTTCACCGACAATCAGGATATCGTAAACCTTCTTGCGCTCGATATGAAGACCGGCAAGGTCGTGGCAAGCGCCCCGGTGCTGGATGACCTGCCCGAGGGCTATCAGGTAGCCGTTGAGAACTCTGCCATCGTCTATGACGACGGCGAGGGCACCGTCAGCACCATCGTCTGCAACTGGTTCGGTGCGGGCAATGCAGGTCTGGCTGATCCCAACAACGACTCCTCCATCCAGAGCTACGCCAATATTTACGACCAGAACTGGCTCATGAAGGGCAACGTTATGATCGCCCCCGGCATCGAGCGCATGGACACCGTAAAGACCGCAAACGGCTACGAGATGAAGAGCATCTGGAGCCGGAACGACCTGAGCGACACTTCCATCCTGAAGCTTTCCACCGCAACGGGCTATATCTACGGCTATGTGCAGGATGTGACCACCGGGATGTGGCAGTACATCATTCTGGATTTTGAAACTGGCGAGACTGTTTTCACGATGGATGTTTCCAACAAATACGGCTACAACAACATGGCCATTGGTATGTATGCCGGCAACAGCGGCAACGCGCTCTACTGCCCGACAGGCTATCTGGAACTGCTTCGTCTGCAGGACCGTTTCGTTTATCTGCCCGAAATGCCCTACCGCAAGGTCGAGCTTGATCAGGCGGCAAGAAACGTCCTTTCGCAGGAGCGGTTTGCGCAGGACGGCGGCGAAGGCACCGTTGCAAGCTGGCGCAACACTGTGACCGTCCGCAACGTACATCCCAACACCACGGTAGCTTTCCGCATGAATAACCTGTCCGGCAGCACCTCCGGTCTGACCCTCTACGCCTATGGCGTGGACGGCAAGCTGGCAAAGGTCGATCCTGCACTGTGGTCGATCACAGACGAGGACGGCGAGGCTGTAACGGAACTTACCGCCGGTACGCTCTATGAGCTGCGCGTGACCGTCGCCGATGGCGGCGCTCTTGACCTGAGCGAGACGGAAAAGGAGATCAGGCTCTCCGTTGTACTCGGAAAATAAACATAAAACGCCCGCCCACCGTGTCCAAATCTCCACGGTGAGCGGGCGTTCCGCTTCCTTTTGAAGGCAGACCGCAAAGCCTATCAAGATCAAAAGCAGGTTCAAAAGCTGGGAAACCAGCGTGGCGATGGCAGCACCGGTAACGCCCATAGCGGGGGCACCCAGCTTTCCGAAGATGAGCAGATAGTTCAGTCCGGTGTTCGCCGCTACCGCGCCAAAACTTGCCCAAAAGGGGACAGCGGCGTGTTCCTTGCAGCGCAGCCATGCGGACAGGACGGTGCTGACCGCCATGGGCAGATAAGAGAACGCCACGATGCGGAAGTACTCCGCACCCAGAAACTGTGCGATCAGAATACCGGCAACCGTGCCGACTGCGCCGGACATCACGGAGAAAATAAGAGTGAAGTTACTGCACAGTCCCACGGCTGCAATACCGGCTTCGCCCAGCTGCCCAATCATGATCTGATCCACGATAGAAAAGGAGGCTTGCAGCATTCCCTGTAAGGTGACCGGAATGGCGATTTTGCAAAGGGTCCTCATAAAGTCTGACATGGCAGCCTCCTTGTGCTTTCCCGTTCCACCAGCTCCACCGGCAGAACGATGCCGGCATCGCAGGGGGGGCGTCCCGCAGGGCTTCAAGGCGGCGGATGGCAGTCCTCGCCCGGAGCGCCGCATCCTGATGAATGGTGGTCAGAGCGGGAACGCTTTCCCGGCTTGCCAGTGTATATGCAACACGCAAAGTCCTGATGCGCTATTTGCGCCGCCGCCCTGCCTGCGCTACATCCGACAGAGTATTTTTGCAAAGCAACCTGAAACCCATTACGCAGGTAACGATAAAGCAGCTGTTCAAAAAGCTGAAAAGGAAAACAGAAATTCCACGTTTACACCCGCACCTGCTGCGACATACGTTTGCTACACGCTACTTGGAAAACGGCGGTGATATATACAGCCTGCGGGAAATTCTGGGCCACACAAGCTTGACCATGGTGCAGAAATACCTGCACCTTACACAGCAAAAAACAACGCAAAGGTTCCCGAATTTCAGCCCTATGGACAGAATCAGCCGAAAGACAGCATAAAAAAGCACCAGACAGCGTTAAAACTGTCTGGTGCTTTTTGGTGCGCCCGCGGGAATTCGAATCCCGGACACCCTGATTAAAAGTCAGGTGCTCTACCAACTGAGCTACGGGCACAAATACTCAATTTGCCTGTTACAGCTTAAATATTGTAACAGGTATGGGAGAAAAAGTCAAGCTTTTTGCCGCATTTTCAGCCAGAAAATCTGCCGCAGGGCAGCTGGTGCAGGAACCTGAAGCATAAATGCATTGCAAAACAGAATAAATATATTGAAAAACAATAAAAATGTATTGCAAAACGATGCGATAGATGCTATGATAACAGCATCGGATATACCATAAAACATCAGGGGGAATGACCAATGCGTCAATTACCAGAAAACTTTTTTGGCTGGAACGACCACAAAAGCATTATGCTGACCAAGTTCGCCACCCTGGCGGCGGCCATGGGGTGCGTGGTGATGGTGCTGTGCGGGCCGCGCATCGTCAGCTGGGTTTTGGCGGTGCACGCGCTGCAGCTGGTGCATGGGCCAAAGCTGGGGTATTTTTTGCTGGGGTTGGGCTATTGCAGCGCCGCGCTGGCCCTGTGGATGCTGTATAACCTGTACATGTTTTTGGCGCGCATTGAAAAAGAAGAGGTGTTTACCCCTGCCAACGTGTTGGCCCTGCGGCGCATCAGCTGGTGCTGCACCTGGGCTGCAGCGCTCTGCCTGCCGGTGGGTGCTGTGCTGGGGCTGCCGTTCATCTTTGCCATTGGCGTTGCGGCGGCGTTTATGGCGCTGATCGTGCGGGTCATCAAAAATGCGTTTGCCCAGGCCGTTAAGATGAAAGACGAACTGGACTATACCGTGTAAGGGGGCGCAGAAGATGCCAATTATCGTCAACCTGGATGTGATGATGGCAAAGCGCCACATGGGGGCGGGGGAGCTGGCTGAAACCATCGGCATTACCCCGGCCAACCTTTCCATCCTGAAAAACAACAAAGCAAAAGCGGTGCGGTTTTCCACCCTG
>OHKU01000620.1_pt1 | contig 18919 bp, 18 predicted proteins | sample 1568911 | NCBI WGS metagenome assembly OHKU01 (sample SAMEA3879574, study PRJEB24766) | human gut metagenome | biome: human-associated habitat; feature: feces | place: USA | collected 1985/1987
CCATGGGTGCCAGGATCACCGGGTTGTCCAGGGTCACATTACCAATCTGTAATTTTTTCATGCTGTCCTTCCTATTTCTTTTTGTTTCTGTTTCCTTTTCCTACTACTCGCAATACCGCCTGCGATCCTCCCGATGCCACCCGCCAGCAAACGGCCGTAATACTCCATACTGCATGCCGCGCTGGGAAGGATCATGACGATATAGGGATACACATAACGGCTCTTGGCCTCCCAGAGGATCGTAATGAAAAAGCCGCCCAGAAAAATAATCCCCGGAAGTACCTGTACACCTTTCAGTTTTCCCAGCAGGATCCTCAAATAATATCCGAAAACCGCCAGATATACCATTCCCTGAAAACGGTTCAGGAATGCCAGTGCTCTTTCATTGGCCTGTCCGGTATAGAGGTCTTCCACCCACGTCTCCGGCCGGTACTGGTATCTGGTCTGGTTAAAGCTGCAATAAGTAGGCTCGATCCATTGAATCAGCAGTTTCTCCTTGAGAAACGTAACGGCTGCCGCAGGGTCCTCCCTCCACTGCGAAAAGCGTTGTCTGATGTCTCCCTTTGCCACCTCCGCAGCTTCCCGGCTGTCATACCCGGCCCGCATATAAGTATCCAGATTATAGTCATTGTAGGTTCCCGGCCCCTTCAGGGCGTCGGGATTCTCCTGCATTCCCATGGCAACCCACAGAACATACGGAGCACCGGAACCATATTCCCGGTCAAGCTGTCCTTCCGCCATGTGACAGAGAGTCGTTTTCCCCAGCAGCATGACTGCCATACCACCAGCAATACATTTCTGGTCGCATACGCCAGTCCCATGAACAACGCGACGGCACCCCACAGCAGTCCCTTCTGCCACACCTTTCCCTCCGGCCGGTTGGCCATCAGGTAACACCAGATGGCACACAGGACGCTGCAGGTTCCGATACTCTCACCATAGATAAACAAAGCATAGCAATACACCGGCAGGAACAAAAGCTCCGCCACAAGATACAGCAGTTCCGCTGCCCGGCTTCCCGACAGTTCCCGCACGATCCTAAATCCCACATACAGCGTGATGCCTCCGCAGACCGCCTGTACCTGTTGGATCACGAGCCGTTCCGTGGAGCCTGCCACACGGAAGATTAAGGCGAAGATCTCCGCCAGTCCCAGCTGGAACGGATAGATACCATAGTAATCCTGTGCCAGCACCCATTCCGCATCACCGTCCGCCAGTGCCATAGCTGCTCTTTGCACATAATACTGGTCCGCAATGCTCTCCGCTCCGGCGGCCCTCGCAAGCCTTATCCCTAGAATCACTGCTGTCACAGCTCCCAGAACTGCCAGCAGATGCAGTGCCCACGCCGGGATCTTTTTCATCACTCCGGACAGAGCCCCGCATACCGCCACCAGCACTACACCGACAAGAGCATTCCAGAGAATACTGTCTTTTTCATCCAGATAATATTCCGGTTCCACCAGCCTCTTCGTATATTTCCAGGAATAAAACAGCAGGAACAGCATTACTGCTGTTCCGATGGCTGCCATAATCTTTGTTGCTGCTTTTTCCAGCTTTATCATGTCATTCCCCTATCAACGTCTGTTCTTGTCGTAGATGATCCGCAGTCCATCCAGGGTCAGAGAACTGTCATAGATATCAATGCTGTCGGTCTCGTCCGCAATGGCACGGCCTAAGCCTCCGGTGGCCACGACCTTCAGCTCCGCAAGCCCGCTCTCTTCCTTTACCTTGCGGATAATGTATTCCGTCTGGCCGATCTGACCGTACATGAGTCCTGCCTGCATACTGGTAATGGTCTCCTGTGCCAGGATGGTCTTCGGCTTACGGATCTCAATATTCGGCAGCTTCGCCGTCTCTTTCCACAGAGCCTCCGAACTGATCCGGATACCGGGAGCCGTGATTCCTGCAGTAAAACGTCCGTCCTCCGTGATCAGATCATAGGTGGTCGCCGTACCGAAATCCAGTACCAGCACCGGTCCGCCGTATTTCACATAAGCTGCCACCGCATCCACGATACGGTCTGCACCGATGGCCCGGGGATCCTCGGTAGCGACCTTGATGCCGCTCTTCACACCGGGGCCCACGATCAGTGGTTTTGTCTTGAGATAACGGATGATGGAACTGGTCAGGGAATGCATCACATCTGGCACTACGCTGGCAATGATGGCTCCCTCGATGTCCGTCACTTCGATACCGTTATTTTTTAGCAGCTGGGTGATCATGATCCCGTATTCATCTGAGGTTCTGGGGGTCTTCGTCATGATCCGGAAGGTGGCTTCCATCTTTTTCCCCTGAAAGACACCCATGGTCATATTCGTGTTGCCTACATCAATGACAAAAATCATTCATCGTCCTCCTCATCCAGCAATGCGGATACATCTTCTTTTTTGATAAACACACGGTAATACAGACTCAGGGACTCGAAAAGCTCCTGTCTGCTCCTACGGATCTCAGAGATCAACAGTCCGGAAGAGATCTCATCATAATAGATGTCATCATCATCCGCATTGGTCTCCATGACCACATTTCCATCCTCTTCAAAGGCAATGGTAAAGACACCGCCCACTTCCTCGGTGAAGAGCACGCAGATCACATGCAGCTCCTGCTTGATGGAATCCGGAATCATCTTAAATTGTTCTTCGTTAAAATAATATTTCTTCTCATAGGCGTTGGCGCCGCAGAGTACGATCTTGTTCTCGTCCATAGTTCTATATCCTGTTCTGTCTCAATTCTGTCACGGACTATCTGTTCCGGTCTTTTTATTCCGGTCTTTCCATCCGGCTGTCCGTCCTGCCTTCTGCCATCCCGGAAAATGCTGTACATACCTAAACGTACCCATAAATGCCGCGGACCGATACTTCTCCGGCATAGACTTCCTCCACGGTGCCGTCCGGTCTCTCCACCAGAAGCTCTCCCTGGTCGTTGATGCCTCTGGCAATGCCACGGTATTCGCCCTTGGGATCCAGCACGCAGACTTCCCTATCCTGATTTACCAGAAGTTCCGCATAGGATGCCCGCAGGCCTTTCAGATCATGGGTCCGTAAAAAGATCTCATAATCTTCCTCGAAGGCTTCCATAATATCCGCAATCAGCTGACTGCGGGAAATGCGGAAGCCGCATTGTTCATCAATGGCTGCTGCCCGGTCCCGGATCTCCTCGGGAAATTCCTGCTTACGCACATTGATGCCCACACCGATGACGATGTGCTGGATATACCCCTGCTCCATGCTCATCTCCGTGAGAATGCCGCAGACTTTTTTCCCGTCCACCACAATGTCGTTGGGCCATTTGATCCCGACTTTGGCTGCTGCCTCTTCGCTGTCGCGGCGCAGTGTCTGCCGGATGCCCTTCGCCACCGCCAGTGCCATGACTAACGTCAGCATCGGTGCACAGTCCGATGAAAAATCCGGTTTTAACATCAGGGTGTAATAAATATTTGTCCCTGCGGGGCTCTCCCAGCTCCGGCCTCTTCTGCCGCGTCCGGCGCTCTGCATATCCGACACCACCAACAGGCCGCTCTTCGCGCCCTGTTCCGCTTCCAGTTTGGCACGGATATTGGTGGAATCGATACTGTCAAAAAACTGTAAAGGATGTGCCACCCATTTCGTCTTTAATCTGCTCTGGATATCCGCCTGGTTGTAGACTTCCTCCGTCTGATCTAGCAGACGGTAGCCGCGGTTCTGTACCGCTTCAATGACATAGCCTTCTTTTTTCAGTTGTCCGATGGCTTTCCATACCGCAGTTCTCGATACACCGAACTGCTCGCAGAGCTCCTGCCCGGAGACATAGGCCTCGCTTTCCGGTGCCCCTGCTGCCACCCGATCCTTCTTTTCCCGAAGAAGCTCTAAAATCTTTGCTTTCATACTCATAAAGTCGCCGCCATCACTGCCTTAATCGTATGCATACGGTTCTCAGCCTCTTCAAACACCAGAGACTGGCCGGATTCAAATACTTCATCGGTCACTTCCATCTCGGTGATGCCGAAACGCTCACCCATCTGGGCACCGATCTTGGTCTTCAGATCATGGAATGCAGGAAGACAGTGCATGAAAATGGCCTGCTCGCCGGCATTGTCCATGACTGCTTTATTCACCTGATAAGGAGACAGCTCCTTAATACGCTCGGTCCATACTTCGTCGGGCTCGCCCATGGATACCCACACGTCAGTGTAGATCACGTCCACATCCTTCGTGCCCGCCTTCACATCCTCGGTCAGGGTAATACTGCCGCCGGTCTGTGCCGCAATGGCCTCACACTCCGCTACCAGCTCCTTCGCCGGGAAATATTTTGCGGTGGTACATGCGGTAAAGTGCATGCCCATCTTCGCGCAGGCTACCATCAGAGAGTTACCCATGTTGTAACGTGCGTCTCCCATGTAAGTCATACGGATTCCCTTCAGATGTCCGAAATGTTCACGGATGGTCAGAAGGTCTGCCAGCATCTGGGTGGGATGGAATTCGTTGGTCAGGCCGTTCCATACGGGCACCTTGGAATATTTTGCCAGTTCCTCCACAATATCCTGTCCGAAGCCACGATATTCGATACCCTCGAACATGCCTGCCAGTACTCTGGCAGTATCGGCAATGCTTTCCTTTTTGCCGATCTGGGATCCGGTGGGATCCAGATAAGTCGTTCCCATTCCCAGATCATGGGCTGCCACTTCAAAAGCACATCTGGTACGGGTACTGGTCTTCTCAAAGATCAGCGCTACATTCTTGCCTCGGAGAGTATCTACGGGGATTCCTTTTTTCTTCTTATCCTTCAGGTCTGCCGCCAGATCCAGCAGATATTCGATCTCTTCCGGTGTAAAGTCCAGTAATTTCAAAAAATCGCGTCCCTTTAAATCCATAATACTCCTCTTTTCCGAAGCTTTCCGGCCTTGCGCCCGCAGCCTCTGTTTTCTGATTTTGTCCATTGATATCCCTGTTACAAACGTTGCCTGTAACAAGCTATATGTAATCAATATACTTCATTATTCTGTGTTTTTCAACCCCTCGCGTTTATCCCCCGTCATTGTTTTTTGTGAATCCGACATAAAAAAGCCACCCTCCTTATTTCCCGGAAAGTGGCTTTGGTTTATCGTTTTTTAGTTTACTTATTCTGCCTTTTTGCCTGCGGCTGCCTTGAAGGTCTCTGCCACGCTGGCAATGCCCTGCAGCTCTGCGGGCAGCAGGATGGTGGTGGCCTGGCCGTCAGCTACCTTTTCGAAAGCTTCCAGGCTCTTTAACTTCAGGACTGCTGCATCTGCGCCTGCTTCCTTCAGCATCTTGATACCGTCGGCATTTGCCTGCTGTACCTTGAGGATGGCTTCGGCTTCACCTTCTGCCTCGCGGATCATCTTCTCCTTCTCAGCTTCCGCACGAAGGATGGCTGCCTGCTTATCTGCTTCTGCACGAAGAATTGCGGACTCCTTGGCACCTTCTGCCTCCAGGATCTTAGCCTTCTTCTCACCTTCTGCACGGGTAACGGCTTCACGTCTCTCGCGCTCTGCCTTCATCTGCTTCTCCATGGCATTCTGGATCTCTGCGGGAGGGATGATGTTCTTCAGCTCCACACGGTTGACCTTGATACCCCAGGGATCGGTGGCGATATCCAGTGCCGCACGCATCTTGGTGTTGATGGTCTCACGGGAAGTCAGGGTCTGGTCCAGTTCCAGGTCACCGATGATATTACGCAGGGTGGTGGCGGTCAGATTCTCAATAGCCATCATGGGATTCTCTACACCGTAGGTGAACAGCTTGGGATCTGTGATCTGGTAAAAGACTACGGTATCGATCCGCATGGTTACGTTATCCTTGGTGATTACGGGCTGGGGTGGGAAATCCGCTACCTGCTCTTTTAAATTGACTTTTCTGGCTACCTTATCGATGAACGGGATCTTCAGATTGAATCCTACATTCCAGGTGGACTGATAAGCACCCAGACGTTCGATCACGTAGGCCTGTGCCTGAGGCACGATCTTGATACAGGATACACAGATCCATAATACTAAAACGACAATAATGATTAATGCTACCATTTTTCCTCCTTCTGCGTACATTCGTGTACGCTGCGTACCTCTGTACGCGCTTTTCCCTCATGTATCCGTGTTACACGATTCTTAATTCTGTGACTGCGGTACTTCCCCGATGACCTTCGTCATCTGCGGATCCACCTTGACGATCAGCTTGACACCACTGACTGCCAAGATCTGTACTGTCAAGAAGTGCCAGTGCATACGCTACTGCAATACCGTCATCACCACCAAGAGTAGTTCCGTTGGCTGTGACATATCCATCTTTTACAGAAAGATTCAGTCCGTCTTTTTCGGTTCTGGCGCTCCACTCCTGGCCGCCCACCGTTACCTGTCCGATGCCCTGCAGATTGTCGATCTCACTGGTCACGATCGCCTGTCTGCCGATCATACTTTCCACATTCGTCCTTACGCGGTCTTTGTTGAAATATCTGACTGCGACAGGTCTGGTGAAAAATAACAGCAGCAGAGACACTGCAAAAAATAGCAGGATCTGCAACCAGATCGGTGCCTGCAATGCGGCGGCAATCACTGCCACAACGGCGCCTCCGGCGAACCAGATGCTCGTCAGTCCCAGAGTGGCGACCTCCACACCGATCGATACGATCAATACCACAAGCCACAAGGTTACCATTTCACTCATGTGATCACTCCTTTGGTTTTGTAGTTGTATCCAGTGTACTACAAATAGTCTTCTGTGACAACCTCTATTGGTGCACGATACAGGATTCTATTGTGCTCTTCTCATTCCTCATTCCATCCGGCGGATCGGCTCCTGCCTGTACGTTAAAAGACGGTACCCCTGTTCCGGGATACCGTCTCTGTTGTATGCGCTGTTCTTTTGTGTGCCACTTAGTAGAAGACGTGGTTACCGATGACCAGTCCGTCACGGCCATTGTTACGTCTGAAGTGGGTCATGTCTCCTACATTGGAGACACCGGAGATGGCTTCCTGGGCTGCCTGAACACAGCTTGCGGAGATCCTGCCGGATTCGTATACGGTATTTACCTTACCGTTCAGTGCTGGAGTAAACTGTCCGGAGGCATAGATAACACCGTGAATACTATTGGGATATGCTCCGCTTCTTACACGGTTCATAACTACGGACGCTACCGCCAGCTGGCCTTCGTAGCTTTCACAGCCTGCTTCACACTGTACCAGTGCGGCCAGCAGCTGCGTGGTATCCGCATCGGTGGTATATTCGCCGTAGTTGACGTGACGCTTTGCTTCACGCTCTGCGGCTTCTCTTGCCTTGATCTCCTCCAGTGTCTCACCGGAGTCGATCTGGAAATCTACAGTTACATATTCCGCAGCCACATAACCGTCTGCGCCTTCGTAGTCAATACAGACCCATTCCGGGTTGCTGTTGTCTACTACATCTGCGATGTCTCCCTTGGGAAGAAGTCCCAGGACACCGGCTTCCTGATCCGCTTCCGTTCTCACACGGAGGGTCTCCGTATTGATCTGTGCGATCATCCTGCCTACATCGTTGGCCAGTGCTCTGGCGTCATCTCCGAACAGGAGATATTCGTCCTTTGCCCAGCCGATCAGAGTGCCGGACTGGATCTTGGTCCAGCCGTCCTTACGCTCCAGGATGGTACCTCCACAGTCCTTGTAGAGTTTACCGACCTTGGATGCTTCCTCGCTGGCATCGCTTCTTACATTCACGGCATCCTTTACGTTCGCCATGACCAGACCGGAACTGATCTCTTCCTCTGCCGGGAAAGTCAGGTTCAGTTCCTTCACCGTAGCGTTGATCACCTCAGTGCTGTTCCTGGAACCGGGATCCAGGATGGATGCGATACCACCGTTCAGATCATTTACATAATTTTTTGTATTGCCCGCCTGTGCGGTCATGCTCATCTGCATGCTCAGGAAGAGAGAACAGAGCAGTCCTACGCATACAACCAGCATTCTTCTGCTTTTTGTCATCTTGATACACGCCTTTCCCACAGGAAGATTCCCCGATGGGTGTGATACCTGTGGATCTCACCAGTGAATAGTATATGCTGAAATTATTAAGATTTTCACCGGTTTGTTACAAAAATATTAAATTTGTTACGCGAGATATCATAACAGATGACAAAATTTTTGTCAAGTTTTGGGACTTTGGGCACTATTTAGCCATGACAGCTCGGCTAGCGCCATTCGCAAAGTTGCGTTATCACGCTTTTCGTCACTGCGTGACTACCTTTGCTCATGAACCGGCGCTCAACTCATGAACAGAGTCGAGCTGTCACTACATGCTTTTGGACTTCTCAATGCAGGCATCCATGGCATCCATGACAGCGGCGCGCATGCCTTTTTCCTCCAGTACCTTGACTGCCTGGATCGTGGTTCCACCGGGGGAGCACACCATGTCCTTCAGTTCTCCGGGATGTCTGCCGGTCTCCAGCACCATCCTGGCACTGCCAAGGACGGATTGTGACGCGAATTCATAAGCCTGTTTTCTGGGCATTCCGGCGGCTACTGCCTCGTCTGCCATGGCTTCAATGAACATGAACACATAGGCCGGGGAGCTACCGCTGACACCTACGACTACATCCATCAGCCGTTCCGGTACCACACTGGCAATGCCGAAGGAACGTAACAGTGCCAGTACCTGCTCCATGTCTTCCTCCGTGACGTTTTCTTCCGCACAGACACCGGTGCAGCCTTCCAGTACCAGTGCCGGAGTATTGGGCATGCAGCGGATCAGCTTCAATTCCGGTCTGCCGAAAGCCTCTTTCAGATAGTCCAGAGTTCTTCCTGCCGCAATGCTGACGATCAGGGTATCCTCTGCCACGACATCTTTGATCTGGTCGATCACCTCCGGGAAAAAGATGGGTTTCACTGCCAGGAACAGAATGTCTGCCTGTGCCGCTACGATTTTGTTATCCGTTGTTGTGTTAATATTAAATTTTGTTTTAACTTTTTCTACTGTTGTTTCTGTTCTGGCTGAACCAATGATGTCCTCCGGAGCTGCAATTCCTTTTTGCAACATTCCTCCGATCATGGCAGTGGCCATATTTCCCAGTCCGATAAATCCGATCTTCATGATATCTTTCCTCCTGTTCTGTCTTTCTTCTATTATTATGATGCCAGGGTCAAAAGGTCTAAGCCCACATGAGCTTGCTCATAGGTGGGTGAAAGACCTTAGGACCCGCCCCGATATGAGCATAAAAGTGGGATGATAATCCCACGATATGCGAATATTGGGTAGGGTGCTATGTGCCAGTGGCACATGTCTAGCACGGACCGAAGCGGAGCGGAGACGTGGGAGTGCGTAGCACGGAACAATCCGTAGGCATCAAAGTCGGGGGCTTTTGACCCCGACATCATAATTATTCAGAGCCATGTAAATATTATCGGCTGCGCATCGAATGCCTGGCATTTGATAATATCTATAAAGCAAATGGGTCCGGGATAGTTACAGTCTTGCGCTTCGCTGTCTGTGGGCCTCGTACATCAGAAGGGCCGCTGCAATGGAGGCATTCAGGGATTCCACCCTGCCCTCCATGGGGATCTTGAGATACTGTCCTGCCTGGTCGGAGATTTCCTTGGATAAGCCGTTTCCTTCGTTACCGATGAGGAACGCCGTAGGCTCCCGGAAAGAAAAGGAATCGTAGTATTCCTGTCCTTTCAAGTGTGCCGCATAGGTGTAGATACCTTTTGCATGCATCTGTTCCAGCACCAGTGCCAGATCCGGCACGTAGACAAAGGGTACCCGGAAAATAGACCCCATGGTGGCACGGATGGTCTTGGGATTAAAGATATCAACCGTCTGGTTGTTCATGATAACACCCGTTATCCCTGCTCCTTCTCCGGTACGGATCATGGTTCCCAGATTGCCCGGATCCTGCAGATTTTCCAGCATCAGAAATAAAGGATCCGGCTGTTCCAACAGCTGTGTCAGGTCATAGACCGGCTGTTCCAGCACTGTCAGAATGCCCTGGGGGGTCTGGGTATCCGCCATTTTGGCAAAGACTTCCGTGGAGACGGTCTCGTAACCGGTCTGCTGCAGCTTGTCCCAGAATGCTGTGTCTCCGTTCTGGGCATTCTGCCGGATCTTTTGCTCCAGTTCTTCCGTAAGGTAGACCTCCCGCACGTTTTTTACCGGAGCCTCCTCACACATTCTGATACCTTCTGCCAGAAATACGTGATCCTTGCGGCGCTCCTTTGCCTTGGTCTGCCACTGCACCACCTGTTTTACTTTTGCATTGTTGTTGCTTGTGATCATATCTGTCTGCTAACCGCTCCTAAACATCATAATAATATGGTTTCTCCGTTCTGCAAACTTTCGAAACCATAACAAACATGCGTAATCCGGGCTAATCACCCTACTTACTTATGTTTGTTTACTCCTCTCATAGAATGATCCCTGCCTGCAAGCAGTCGGGATGCATTCTATGGATGAGTTTATTATAGTCAAAAAGGCGTTTCCACGCAATGGGAAACGCCTTTGTCTTCATATCCGTTCAGACACTCTTATTTATAAAAGTGCCTGCTTCGCAGTCTGAACTGTTAAATTAAATTAGATGGACAGCAGATGAGATACCTCGAACTGGTACTCATTGATGCCCTTCTGCATCTGCAAAGCCTCTTCGATATCGAAATCGATGAACTCACCGTGCTGATAACCTACGACACGGTTGGTCTTGCCTTCCAGCATGATATCTACTGCGTAAGCACCCATGATAGATGCATAGTAACGATCCTTGGCAGTAGGGCTTCCGCCACGCTGCATGTAACCTAAGATCGTAGCACGGGTCTCAATACCGGTAGCAGCCTCGATACGCCGGGCCATGGAAGTGGAATGTCCGATTCCCTCGGCATTGATGATGATATGATGGGTCTTACCATGCTTACGGTTGGTAATGATATTATTGATAATATTCTGTTCGTTGTAATCGTACTTCTCGGGAAGCAGGATATCCTCGGCACCGTTGGCAATACCGCACCACAGAGCAATATATCCTGCACCACGTCCCATAACCTCGATGATACTGCATCTCTCATGAGAGGAAGAAGTATCCTTAACCTTGTCGATTGCCTGCATTGCTGTGTTGACAGCAGTATCGAAACCGATTGTGTACTCGGTACATGCAATATCCAGGTCGATGGTTCCGGGAAGACCGATAGTATTAATACCAAGTCTGGACAGTGCCTGTGCACCACGGTAAGAACCGTCACCGCCGATGACAACGATACCGTCGATACCGTGCTTTCTGCAGATCTCAGCACCCTTCTTCTGTCCTTCCGCTTCCTTGAACTCCAGACAACGTGCGGTTCCTAAGATCGTACCACCGCGCTGAATGATATCGGATACGTCCTTGGCTTCCATATCTATGATCTCTTCATTCAAAAGACCCTGATAGCCTTTTTTGATTCCCTTAACCTTCAGTCCTCTTGCAATGGCTGTACGAACAACTGCACGAATAGCAGCGTTCATTCCCGGTGCATCACCGCCGCTGGTCAATACGCCGATCGTCTTAATCTCTTTTGCCATGACTGTTACCTCCTAAGTAAACGAACGAATAGTTTTCTCTTCTCGATTCCTTATTTTAATCTATTTTTGAGCGGTTTTCAATAGGTTTCGTTATAAATTTAACATTTTCTTTTCCGAACAGCACTGTAAGCTTTTCCATTAATGCCCCGTCAGCTTTTACCTGGAGATTTTGGGGCAGGATCTTAATATTTTTAATGTCCCGCAGATAGATCACCACATCGTCATCCCCGTCGGAATCCGCAATGGCCTGCAGCAGTTCCTGCTCTCTGGTCTTATAGGCCTCCATATTGGGGAACTGGATCCAGGCTCCCGCCGGCATGCCTTTTTTCTGAGGGGTTCCATTTGCCTGTGTACGCTGCCCGGACTGCATTTGTCCTGCTGCCTGACCGGTCTGTCCCACCGACATACTGCTGCTGTTCATACCGTCATTTTGGTATTGTCCGTAGCCGTTCCCGGCATTCCGGTATCCACCGGCACCGCCATTTCCACTTCCGTTTCCGTAGGATCCGCCACGGCTGCTGCCGCCCCGGCCTCCGTAATTTCTGGGGAACAGGGGCTGGTTCGCCGCTCTCGCAGCCTGCGCATCCTCGAAACTGATGATCTGGTCGCAGATCAGCTTGCCGTCCTTGTCTTCTTCCAGGGATACTCTGCCCCGGATAAACACCTTCGCATCCTCCACAAGCAAGGTACTGTAGCGCTCGTACACCTGTGGAAATACCACGACTTCCACATTACCGATCAGATCCTCCACATTCAAAAATGCCATGATCTTGTCATTCTTGGTGTATTTTACTGTCTTGTCCGCGATCAATCCTCCGATGACTGCATTGGCCTGGTCCCTGACTAACTGCACCTCTCCGGTCTCTTCATCCAGGGCAAAATCCCCGGCAGTATTGCTGATGCAGTTCTGCCACAGCTCCTGATATTCCTCCAGGGGATGACCGCTGACGTAGACACCCAGCACCTCTTTTTCGAAGCCCAGCAGCATCTCCTTATTGTATTCGCCCACATCCGGCATCCGGATATCGAATTCTTCCTTATCCTCTTCCCCTGCGATGTCAAACAGGGAGATCTGCCCGGCCAGATTGTTCTTTTTGTCATGGGCAATATGATCCGCAATCTGCACATAGACGCTCATGAACTGTTTTCTGGTGCCACCCAGACCGTCCAGAGCTCCTGCTTTGATCAGGTTCTCAATAGCCCGCTTATTCATCTCTTTTTTATCGGACATGCGGGTAATAAAGTCCTTCAGATTCGTGAAAGGGCCTCTTTCCTTACGCTCCTGTACCAGGCTGTCAATGATGGGACGTCCCACACTCTTGATGGCCGTCAGGGCATAACGGATCTTGCCATCCGATACGGAGAATCCGGCTTCTCCCGCATTCACATCCGGAGGCAGAATGGCAATATCCATGTTCCGGCAATTCAAAATATATTCGGATACCTTTTTCGGGTTATCGATGACGGAGGTCATCAGCGCCGCCATGAACTCCACGGGATAATAATATTTCAAATAAGCCGTCTGGTAAGCCACCACTGCATAACATGCCGCATGGGACTTGTTGAACGCATATTTGGCGAAATCCATCATCATATCGTAGATCTGTCCAGCTGTCTGCTCGTCAATGCCGTTGGCAATACAGCCGGGGACATTTTCCTCCGGGTTGCCGTAGATGAAGTTGGCCCGCTCTTTTTCCATGACGGACTGTTTCTTCTTACTCATGGCACGGCGCACCAGATCGCTTCGTCCCAGTGTATAGCCCGCCAGATCACGAACGATCTGCATTACCTGTTCCTGATATACAATACAGCCGTAGGTGGGCTTTAAGATCGGCTCCAGCTGGGGACAGGCATAAGTTACCGCATCCGGATGATTTTTACCCTGAATATACTTCGGGATAAAATCCATGGGACCCGGACGGTACAGGGAAATTCCCGCGATCACATCCTCCAGACTCTGTGGTTTCAGTTCCTTCATGAAGTTCTTCATTCCTGCACTTTCCAGCTGGAACACACCTTCCGTTCTGCCGGTGCCGATGGAAGCCAGTACTTTCGGATCGTTATAATCAATGGCATCCACATCAATGTGTCTTCCGGTGGTATTCTCGATGAATTTTACCGCATCATGGATCACAGTCAGTGTACGCAGCCCCAGGAAATCCATTTTCAGCAGTCCCAGTTCTTCCAATGTCGTCATGGTAAACTGGGTGACGATGGAACCGTCGGAGCCTCTGGACAGCGGCACGAATTCATCCGCCGACTTCTGACAGATGACCACGCCCGCCGCATGCATGGAGGTATGTCTGGGCAGTCCTTCCAGACGCTTACACATATCGATCAGATGATGCACCTGCTCATCCTCCTGATAAAGCTTTCGGAATTCCGGGTTCATTTCCAGCGCTTTGCTCAGGGTGATGTTCAGTTCATTGGGCACCATCTTGGCAATGGAATCCACGAACGCATAGGGCAGATCCATAACACGTCCCACATCACGGATGACACCCTTGGCTGCCAGGGTACCGAACGTAACGATCTGCACCACCTTGTCGTTGCCGTATTTTCTGCCCACATAATCGATGACTTCCTGTCTCCGTTCGAAGCAGAAGTCCACATCAATATCGGGCATGGACACACGTTCCGGATTCAGGAAACGTTCAAACAGCAGATTATAATGAATGGGATCAATGTTGGTGATCTTCAGGCAATATGCCACGATACTTCCCGCAGCGGAACCTCGTCCCGGTCCCACCGGAATCCCGTGCTCTTTCGCATAGTTGATGAAATCCCATACGATCAGGAAATAGTCCACATATCCCATTCTGCGGATGACACCCAGCTCGTAATCCAGACGTTCCCGCAGGGTCTGTCCGGTCTCCCCGGCAGGCTGGTCACCGTCACCGTAACGCTCTGCCAGTCCGTCATTACAAAGCTTGTTCAGATAGCTCCAGGAATCATAACCTTCCGGCACATCGTATTTCGGCAGCTTCGTCACGCCAAACTCTATCTCCACATTACAACGGTCTGCAATCCTCTGGGTATTCTCCACGGCCTCCCATGCATAGGGGAACAGTCCCTTCATTTCCTCTTCGCTCTTGACGTAATACTGACCGCCCTCATAACGCATGCGATCCTCGTCCGCCAGCTTTTTGCCGGTCTGCAGACACAGCAGAATATCGTGGGGAATCGCATCCTCAGCATAGGTGTAATGCACATCGTTGGTGGTTACCAGCGGAATGTCCAGTTCTCTGCTCATCTGGAGCAGTTCCATATTCACGGTACGCTGCTCCGGGATACCGTGATCCTGCAGTTCCAGAAAATAATTGCCCTTGCCGAAGCAGGCCTCGTATTTGCGGGCTGCTTTTCTCGCTTCGTCCTTCATTCCCTTCAGAATAAACCGGGGCACTTCACCTGCAAGGCAGGCAGACAATGCGATAATTCCCTCGTGGAACTCCTGCAGCACTTCCATGTCCACACGGGGTTTATAATAATATCCTTCCGTAAAGCCACGGCTGACGATTTTCATGAGATTCGCATAGCCGGTATTGTTCTCCGCCAGCAGCACCAGATGATGATAACGTTCTTCCCCGCCGGTCAGTTCCTTGTCAAAACGGGAATTCGGAGCCACATACACTTCGCAGCCCAGGATTGGCTTGATCCCCGCTTCTCTGGCTGCCCGGTAAAAATCGATCACGCCGTACATAACACCATGGTCGGTGATTGCCGCGCTGTCCATGCCCAGCTCCTTGACCCTGGCTACATACTCCCTGATCTTGTTGGAGCCGTCTAACAGCGAATATTCTGTATGAACATGAAGATGTGCAAATGCCATTTTGTCGTTCCCTTTCTAGTGCAGTTCTTTTGCTTTTCTGACGCATTCCTCGTAAGTTGCTCCCACCTGTTCCCTGTGGTAGCCGGGAGCCAGCATCGCCGCGAAATACAAGGTCTCCAGTGTCTCTTCCTGTGCCGGTGTGGGATGGGAAGGCACCACCACACGGGTGCTCCAGATCAGCATACAGCCCGTATATTCCACCATGAAAAAAATGGGCTCCATATTTTTCTCCATACGGCTGTTCAGTGTCAGTTTATCTTCGCCGGAGATTTCCTCCAGCTTTTTGATATGAGAAGGCTGTGGCTCTTCCACACTGCCGTTCGGCAGGATCACGCACTCGCAGGGATCCATATCCTCTCTGTGTGCATTGATAAATTCCATGACAGTCATTCTCACACCTCCTTTGTTCCGTCTGTCAGTCTGTCTGTTCTTCCGCCCGGACCGCCCAACGCATCTTCGTGGAACGGGCTCTGCCGTTCTGTACACATTCCTCCGCAGAAGGGCGGATCACGTCTTTCGCATAATCGGCATAAATGCCGTTCCGGTAGCCTTCCTTCAATGCCTGCTTCACCAGCTTGTCTTCGCCGGAATGGAAAGTCAGGATAGCTACTCTTCCGCCAGGTTTCAAGGCTCCCGGCAGCTTTTCCATAAATTCATATAACACTTCAAATTCGCGGTTCACATCAATACGCAAGGCCTGAAAAGTTCTCTGACAGGTCTTTTTGATGGTATCCTTTTTCTCCTTCTCCGGGAGAAAATCAAGGGTCTTTTCGATGACTTCCCTTAATTTTGTAGTAGTATCGATCCGGTGTCCTTTACGGATCTCATCGGTGATGGCCTTCGCCAGTTCCTCGCAGTAGGGTTCGTCGGAATTCTCGTAAAGCATTCCCGCCAGTTCTTCTCTGCTGATGGTATCCAGGCGCTCTGCTGCACTGATTCCTTGCTGCTGATTCAGTCTGAGATCTAGCGGACCGTCCACCTTGAAGGAAAATCCTCTGCTGGGATTATCGATCTGCATGGAAGATACTCCCAGATCCGCCAGAATAAAATCAAATCCTCCGACCTCTTTTGCGATCTCATCTATGGTACAGAAATTCTGTAATCTGATGGTCAGAATCTCTTCTCCGTAACCGGCCTCTGCCAGTCGTTTCTTCGTCTTGGCAGACTCCTCCGGATCTACGTCTGTGGCATAGATATGCCCACACCCCTGCAGCTGCTCCAACATGGCTTTCGTATGTCCACCGTAGCCCAGTGTTGCATCAAATCCGGTCTCTCCCGGCTGGATCTTCAGGAAATCCAGGATCTCCTTCACCATAATAGAGATATGCATGCCTGCGGGAGTGTTTCCCTTCTGAATCACATGGGCAATGGTATCTCCGTATTTTTCGGGCTGTAATTCCTTATATTTTTCCTCAAATTTTCTGGGGTATTTCCCTTTATAACGCACCCGGCGCTTGTGGGGTGTCTGTTCCTGATCCATTCCCATGATTACCTCATTTCACTCATTTTGTTCCAGTTCTGTTCCCTGTAATTATATCGCATATCAGATATCCTTGTCCACTTCCTGTCAGAGAAAAAAAGCAGGCATCGTTGCCGATACCTGCTTTTCCAGCTGTACTATATTTTTCTCAATGTCTCAGCCGTTCTTATTCCTGAGGAAGAATAAACTTGCTGATCAGCTCATCCAGAGAGATTGCCTGTGCAGACAATTCCTGGCTGGTAGCGGAAGATTCTTCTGCGGTAGCGGAGTTGGACTGTACTACCTCGGAGATCTGGTTGACACCCTGTTCTGCCTGATCCATGGCATTGGCCTGGTCCTTGGAGATCTCGCTGATACTGCGGGAAGACTCTGCAATCTTGCCGATACCGTCTACTACGATCTCGATGGAAGCAGCAGCGCTGTCTGCAGCCTGGTTGCCTTCCTTGATCTCCTGCATGGAACCTTCAATCAGGTCTCTGGTATCTACAGCAGACTTGGTACTCTGCTCTGCCAGCTGACGGATCTGGTCAGCAACCACAGCGAATCCACGGCCTGCCTCACCTGCTCTGGCTGCCTCGATGGAAGCATTCAGTGCTAACAGATTGGTCTGTGAAGCAATGTCATTGATCGCTGCAATAATGTTGCCGATCTCCTGAGAGGTATTACTGATCTCATCCATGGCTTCGACCATTTCCTGCATCTTCTGGTTACTGATCATAACAGCTTCTTCGGAAGATTCTACTTCCTTGCTGATATCTTTTGCATTCTTTGCATTACCGGATACGCGCTCGCTGACTTCGTCAATCGTTGCCGTAAGCTCTTCTGTAACACCTGCCTGCTCAGTTGCACCTTCTGCTAAATCCATGGAACCTGCTGCTACCTGTTCTGCTCCGTTGGTTACCTGATCTGCAACGCTTTGAACGTTTGTGATCATATCTGCCATACTGTGCTCAAATGCTTTAAAGGATGTTAAGATTCCTTTGAAATCTCCCTTCCATTCTACGGATGGATTGACAACAAAGTTCCCTTTTTCAAATTCCTGCATTGAAGCACCGATATCGTCTACATAAGAAGATAAGGTTGCTATAGAAGATCTTAAGCTGTCTGCTAATGAACCCAGCTCATCATCTGCCTGATAATCCAAAGTGCTGTGAAGATTTCCTTGGGACAATTCTTTCGTTGTCTCCTCCAATGCAGCTAATGGTATCAAAATAGATGCAATAATACGTTTTCCAACTACTACTGCGGATGCGATACCGATTAAATTGAATATGATAATACCAATAATATTGGAAACTGCATCAGTTTGTCCACTTGTTCATCTGTGATCTTTTGTATTTCTTTTGCGGTATCTACTGCTTCGGATAATGCCGGTGCACATTTTGTCAGTATCTTTTCCGTTGCATCTTTCTGATTTCCTGCTTCAATCTCATCGATAATATCCATACCGATGGTCCCCCACTCATTCATCTGGGTCACATACTGATTATAGAGCTTGTCCTCAATGACCCCTGTTTTTTTCATTGCATCTAACTCTTGATCAATATTCTTTAAAGCATCGTCTACATTTTTCTTATATGTATCATAACTTGACTTATCGTCATTTAACGCCATCTCACGGATATTTCTGGCTGCAATATTTACATTCAGTCTACACATCTGAACGGCTGTGTCAGCCCGCTGTACTTTGTTAGAATAATTACTGAGATTTCTAAGCAGTATCGTCTCTCCTACGATTGCTAAGATTCCTGAAAATACCATCAGTACGATCACGATCAGATAGCCGGTTATCATTTTTTTTCTGACAAGCATTCCATCTAATTTTTTAAACATATGCTTCTCTCCCTTTTTGTGTATTTTTGTATTCTCTCATATACGATTATTATAATCAGATTAGTAGGCTTTTGCAATATTTTTTTCGTCATATTTTGTCAAAAAATGCAATTTTTTACACTGCTTTTTATAAATATCCAAAGTCCGTCAGAACTACCGTTCCATGCAGTCTGTGGTGCTGTCTATAATCTTTCTACACTGTTTTTTTAACTCCTCTGCTGTCTGACTGCATACCAGCTCTTCTAATACTTCGTAGGGTTCTTCCTCCTGTGATGC
>OHKU01000628.1_pt1 | contig 18735 bp, 17 predicted proteins | sample 1568911 | NCBI WGS metagenome assembly OHKU01 (sample SAMEA3879574, study PRJEB24766) | human gut metagenome | biome: human-associated habitat; feature: feces | place: USA | collected 1985/1987
AGGCATACAGTACATCATAGCGGATATAGTGCATGGAACACTGGCGTAATCCCTGCCCGTTCTTGCTGCAATGGTAGTACCCGTATGGGTTCTTATTCTGCTTGTTTTCCCCATAGGCTAAAGACCATCCGCAGTCTGCACATTTTATCAATCCTGCGAAAATCTGTGTCGTACCGTTTCTGCGTTTCCTGCGTCTGCTTGCAATCAGCTCCTGAACTTTTTGGAACACTTCTTCAGAAATGATGGCTTCGTGGGTATTTTCCACACGATACCATTCTTCCTGCGGCTTCCGCACCTTTTTCTTGTTCTTGAATGAAATGTTGCTCTGCTTGTTGTGAATGCTGTGACCGATGTAGGTTTCCTCTTTCAAAATGCTCTTGACCTGTGCTATCGTCCACGCATAGGCTTTTTCTGCGGGCGCACCGGCGTAGATATTGGCGAAAGTCCCGTATCTTTCATAGTTCAGCCAGCCGGGGGTAGGTACTTTTTCCTCCACCAGAATCCGTGTAATGCTGGCGGCTCCACGCCCGTGTACAGCAAGGTCAAAAATCTTCTCTACAATCCAGCGTGTTTCCGGGTCGATCAGAAGATGACCTTTTTTGTCCGGGTCTTTTACATAGCCCAGCGGTGCATAGGCTCCATAGTGTGCGCCATTGGCAAATCTTGTGTGCATGGCAGCCTTGACCTTTTTGCTGGTCTGTCGGGCGTGCATTTCATTCAGGATGTTTAAGAACGGTGCAAGCTCGCTTTCTCCGTTGATGGTGTCCACATTGTCATTGATGGCAATGTAGCGTACTCCCTTGCTGGGGAAATAGATTTCCGTGTACTGACCGGTCAGGATATAGTTTCTTCCCAGACGGGATAAGTCCTTTGTGACAACGCAGTTGATTTTCCCGTCTTCGATGTCATCAATCATCCTTTGGAAACTTGGACGCTCGAAATTTGTCCCACTCCATCCGTCGTCAATGTACTCGTCTACAACGGTCAGCCCATGCTCTGCGGCATACTGTCTAAGCATCATGCGCTGGGTCTGGATACTGCCGCTTTCCCCCTGTAATTCATCGTCACGGCTCAATCTCAAATATAGTGCAGTGTTATAAATCGTTGTATTGTATGGTTGTTTCACGGTTAAAAATCCTCCTTCTAAAAGAAACAACCCACGCTTATACAATACTCGCTGGTACAAGTATATCATAAGCGTGGGCTGATTGACAGTCGTTATTCCGTATTTTTTCAGGAAGCGGCGGCAGCGTGCTGGATCACATCTTCCAGCAGGCTGTCAAGCGGCTTCCCATCCTGTGCGAAATGCTCCGATACCTTGATACGGACTTTCCCCATGACAAAATACTGGGTGCCGTCTTTTTCGGTAAGCAGGGTGCCGCTGTTTTTGTTATTGCTCTCGTTTTTGCTTTTTGCCATAGGCAGTTACCTCCATAAATGAAATATGCCCGACAAGGGAATGTCAGACAGGTGTACAGCCGCAGACTGTCTCCGTGTCAACCAAACCGTGTCAACCGGCAGAAAAGACTTTGAAAACAATCCATAGGCGCTCTATTATTACTTTTTACTTTTTCTTTGATTTCTTGGTTGACATGGTTGACAAAGGAGAGAAATGCCCCAAATATCAGGCTTTTCCCCGTCAACCGGCTGTCAACCAAAGCGTCAACCAAACTGTCAACCGGTGGCTTTTCAGAATGGAAGTTCCATTTGCCGGGCTTCTTCTTCCGTGATTTCCTGAAAACCGTCCCCCTCCGGCGGAGCTTGGTTGACACGCTCCCAGCCTTTTTGAGAACCGTATTTCTTATACCGCTTCGGGCTTTTGTAGGCTACCCAGCCCTGTATGATGCCGCCCGCAATGCCGGTATTCATAATCTCGCAGATTGCCCGTGTCTCCCAGTCTGCCGGGGAATTTAAGTTCCCCAGCGCTTCCTCATAAAGCTGCTTGGAACATACCCTGTCGCCGGTGTAGTCCTCCAAATAGGCGTAGATCATGCCGGCCTGTGTGTCTTCCTGCATAAAGTCCTGCTGGTGGGCGTTCAGGTATCGGTTCATTTCCATGCTGAATGACAGCTTATACTTCCCACTGCGATAAACCGTCATGGCTTCCGCCCACATCTGTTCGATATACGCCCTCGCCGCCGCTTCATCGTCCAGTATGTGAACCTCCGCCCGTTCCGGGTACACCGTCACGGGGAGAAAGCGCCGGTTGCCGGTGCGGTCACGGGGCAAAAAGTCCTGCCGGTTGGTCGTCCCTCCAAATACACATTGCCGCAGCCGGTCTGCCGGATGTGTCTCATACGGCACTTTGTAGGTTTCTTTCTGGCGGCTTAAGAATGACTTGATTTCCTCAATACTCTTGGCGTTGGCTGTGGCAATCATCTCCGACATCTCGATAATCCAATGCCCTTGCAGCTTGCGGTACACATTTTCATCGTCCAGCTTTTTCAAATCGTCTGAAAACCATTCGTCCCTGCCTGCCAGCAGCCGGAAAAAGGTAGATTTCCCGGCTCCCTGACCACCAACCAGACAGAGCATGACCTCAAACTTGCTCCCCGGTCTGAATACCCGCCGGATGGCTCCCATCAGGAACAGTTTCAAGGCTTCATAGGTGTATTCGTCCGTATCGGCTCCCAGAAAGTGATGCAGGGCGTAACGGATGCGCTCTGTGCCGTCCCATTGCAGGCTGTTCAGGTAATCCCTGACTGGATGGTAGCGGTTTTCATTGGCAACAATCTTGATGGCGCTCTGCACCTTTTTCTCGCTGGTAAGCCCGTAATTTTCTTCCAGATACAAAAGCAGGTAGTTCATGTCCATGTCGGTCAGCGTGGTACTGGTGCGCTCCCAGCCCAGCGGCTTCACAATGTCAATCTGCTCCGTCAAAAGGTTCAGGCGCAGCGCCCCGCGAAACAGAGGGTCACGCTGGAACACCGTCAGGCAGTTTCGGATGCTGTTCTTCACGCCGCCTTTCTGCGTCCCCTCTAATGTTTCCCGGATTTCTGCCGGTGTCTGCGCCGGTTCCATTGTGTCCATCGTCCTTTTGACCGCTTCCTGCGTTTCCGGCGGCAAGCTCTGAAATTCGCTGTTCAAGCCGCAACACCTCCTTTCCCTGTGCGGCGATCAATGCCGCTTTTTCTTCTATTTCTCCGTATAACAAAATATCCAAAAGGTATTCTGTGTAGCTTATCCTCTGCAACGCTTCCACAAAAAGAGGATGCCAGATGGCATCCTGCGGCTGTGGGGCGTGTGCTGTTTTCCAATGCTCCAGCAGGCGCAGATAATCGCATAGCACCCGGAAACAATACCGTTCCGTTTCCTGAAATCTCTGCTCCGCTGATTTTTGTCGGGGCTGTGACCTGTTGTGACGCTTCCTATCTGGCGGCGCATTGCCGGATTTCTCATAGGAAACGCCGAAGTCCTCCGCAAGCCTGACCGCAGCTTCCCGTTTCCCCAATCCATGCAGCAAAGCGGCAAAGTCGATCACATCCCCGGAAGCCCCGCAGCCGAAGCAGTAAAAGCGGCTGTCCACTTTCATGCTGGGCGTGCGGTCATTGTGGAATGGACAGCAGACCATGCCGTTTCTCCCCACCCGGATTCCATAGAATGAAGCAGCCTGCCGGGTGGTAACAGACTGTTTCACCGCTTCAAATACATTCAAATGCTCCCTCCATAAAAATACTGGTAGCGGTAAAGCTGCCGGTTATATCATAGCTCCATCTCATGTTTCTTTCTCTGTACTGCCTGTGGCTGCTCCCTCCGGCGCAGTGCGGTATCTACGGCGTTCTGCACCTGCCGCAGCCGTATGACTTCCTCCCGGAGTGGCTTGTGCTGCGGAGACAGTTCGGCATACTCTGTTTTTAACTGTGCGTATTCCTGTTTCCATGCTTTCAGGGCAATGGGTTTTCCGTCCAGTTTTTCTTTCAAAATACGGCGGGCGGCATAAAACAGCCGTAACTCCGCATCGTGGGATGTTTCAAATTTCTCCCTCTGTTTCTTAAACTTGATATTGTTCAATTCCGTATGAACAGGTTTTAGCCGCTGGTAATTCTCGCCCTCCCGTATCAATTCCTGCAATTCCTTTATCCGGGCAGATTTCTTTTTCATGGAGTCGCTTAACGCTTCAAATTCTTCGTTGACAGAGGAAAGACGCTCCTGCAAATCCTCTAATGTGAGCAGCTTGTTTTCCGTCAGATAATTGACGGCTTCGGCAAACTGCTTTAAGTTTCCGGTTCTGGCTTTATTGCTCCATGCCCCTGCGTTGCGCTGGTTGTAATAAGCGATCAACAGGTCGGCAAGGCTCGGTGTCTGCGGTTTGGAAAGTTCTTCTTTTACCTCTGCCATCCAGACAAACAGGGCTTTGATCTTCTTCCTCACATCCTGCATGAGCCGGTTGGTGGCTTTAATCCAGCGGTTCAGTTCCCCTTTCTCGGTGCGGATGCCCTTTGCTTCCATCTGCCGGACATTAGCTCCCTCGTGGACAGTAGGTATCAGGTCAAGCCCCTGCCGCACATAGGAACGGTGGTCGATACGCACATCCAGCCCTTTTTCCTCAAATTTTGTATTAACGGCAGCCGCCCACTGCTCCCGCCAGTGTTCCAGCGTTTCCGGCTCATGCCAGTCTGTTGTATGGACAGCGTTAAACATATAATCGCCGTTTTTATCCCGGATTCGGTTTCCATCTTCATCAAGAAGATATTCCCGACGCTGTTTTTGTCCCCATGTGCCATCCGGGTTCAAAGGGCGCATGGTTGTCATCACATGAAAATGCGGGTTAGGGATGCCGCCGTCCTCTTTCTCCGGGCTGTGAAAAGCAAGGTCGGCAATCATGCCTTTTGTCACAAACTGCTCCTGTACGAACTTCCTCGCCAGCTCCATGTTTTCTTCCAGCGTCAATTCATTCTGCATGGCAATATCAAAGGAATAGGCAAGCTGTGCTTTTGGATGTTTCTCGCAGTTCTCCACAGCATTCCAGAGGGTCGCCCGGTCAAGATATATTTCCGGCGCATGGGGCGGCAGCATGATTTCCGAAGCGATCACGCCGCCCTTTTTGGTGTAGTCGCTGACTTCTCCATAGTAGCTGCTGTAAAGACGCTCCCCGGCTCGATAGGCTGCGCTGGCAATGGCGCTCTGACCGGCGCTGCGCTTGATCTGTGCGATTGAAAAATGATAAAGTGCTATCCTTAGTCACCGCCTTTCTCCTGCCCGGAAATACGGGCGTGGTTCTCTGTGGCAGACCGGATGAAATGCTCCGCCTGCGGCAGATTCAAAATGCTTTCCATGAGGGAATAAAATTCCGCTTCGGATAGCTCCTTTGTCTGTGGTGCAATGCTCTCAATAGCTGCCCCACGGGTAATCAGCCGGTGCGTCCTCTGTTTCCGGGAACCGCTTTCCAGATACGCCTGCCGGTTTTTCAAACGCTGCATTTTCCGTTTTTCCTGTTCCAGCAGGACAGTGGTTTTTTCATATTCCTGCTTCAACTGTTCCAAAGATTTTTCCATGTTCTCACATCCTTTGCTGATAAGATAAAGAAAGACCATCCGCAGACAGTCCGTGTGTCAGTGCTTCTATAAAACCCGATGAAAAGGGAAAAACGCAAAGCGGATTTCTCTTTTTGGCGGGTACACAGGGGATAGCCGCTTTAGCGGCGCAAGGGGGTGTAGCCACCTTGTCGGAGCGAAGCGAACGCAGACCTCGGATTGCTGATTTTATCAGCGGCAGAGGTAAGCTCCGCAGGACGCACGATACATGGTCTTTAGACTATGTATAGAAGTGCGCCCTTAGTTCCTAAGGGATTTTGCCGTTTCCGGCAGTCTTGTCCTTTTTCTTGGAACGCTTGGAAAGATACTTCGGGCAGTCAACCACAACCGCCCGGAAGCTCTGTTTACATTCGTGCTGGCATTTCCGGCACAGTTCGTTGTAAGTGATACGGCTGCGGTCATTTAAGAAGAAAGACCATTCCAACCGCCGCTTGTTACTCATTCTTGCCATAACCGGCTCCTTTCTCCGTTTCTATCTGATGTACGCAGATAGGCTGTTTTGATGTAGCGTCTCGGTATCATTTTTAAGTTTTTTTCCCTCTGTATGCCCCTTTGGAAAGTGCGGCAGTATTGCAAGTCAGGGAATGATACCTCACGCTTATTTGTCGCTTCCCGGTACGGTTTCGGAGCCTTTTGCCATCCATTCAAAGAAAGCAATTTTGCTGACCTTGATAAGTCTGCCCCTGCGGAACGCTGGAAAGCCGGGTGTGTGTACCAGCTCATAGGCGCTCGCTCTTGAAATTCCCATAATCCGCTGAATGTCCGCCACATCCAGAACCAGCGGTAAATCCTCGTAGCTGTTCAATCTCTTTTTATCGTTCATTCTGTTCCTCCCATAAATCAAATAGGTTAAAATGCTTCCTGTTGCCGTTCTCCCCAAAAGCCGTTTTCCTGCCCCATTCCTGCGGTGTTTCCCTGCATTGGTGCGCCGAATGCGTCACTTCTCCTGCCGGTCATATCCCTTTTGGACGGTCATTCACTTGTCAAGGTACTGTGCGGTACGAAATTACCAACCGCAATCATCATAGCGTACTATCCTTGACAAAACAATGATTCTGCGATACCATGAGTGTAACGGATATAACTGAATTATATAATTACCATAAACAAAGGCAGGGGATAGGGATGGAGAATCAGTTTATACGGCATGAGCCATGTTTTGAGAGGATTTTGTTTGTCCTGACGCTGGACAGGAAGAAAATGAAAGAGCGGATTTTGATTGGGGAAGAACAGCAGATCCGCTTCCGTCTGAACGGGAGCCAAAACGCAGAGGTGCTTTGTGATATGACACGCCCACTGGGAACTTTTTTGATAAACTTTGAGCGTGACACGGACAGAGACTGGAACTTATACGGGCTTTCTCCGCTGCGGCAAGCTCTCCACTCCAACCGATGGAAACAGCCGGAGCTGGAGCAGGCGGCAAGCGAATTTCTTTGGGAGAAATATCTTAGCAACGACCCTCTGAAAATGTATGTGGCGTTCCGTATCTGGAACAGCTATCTGCTTGCCAGAGAACCCCGTGACCGTAACGCTGCCTGTGACCGCTTCATGGATAAAATGAGCAGACTGACCGGGGTATTCCAAAACGAAACCATGAGCTTTGACAGGGAGACAGGAAAACCGAAACAATTTCAAGCTGGCAGCCTTTATTTCAAAGGCGCACCGTCAGAAGATACCCGGCTTGACCTCTGGTTCCCGGACAACCGGCGCACAGAAGAATGTGTGTCTGCCTATGCGTCCCTCTACCCGTTGATTACCTATTATCTGAACAGGCTGAATGACTGGGGGCTTTGCTTCCGGCGGTGCAAGGTCTGTGGAAAATATTTTCTGGCAAAGAGCCAGCGGTATGAGCTGTGCAGCGACAAGTGCCGAAAAGCACAGGCGCTTCAAAACAAGCGGGAATTTGACGAGAGGTCAAGAGAAAATAACTATGACCTGCTTTATAAAAATGAATGCCAGAACTGGCGCAATAAGATCAACAAAGCGAAGAGGACAGCGGGATTCCCGGCTGACCAGCTGGAAGAAATGCTGACTGCTTTTGAAGCGTTCAAGAAAGAAGCATTGAAGAGAAAAAAGGCTGTAAAAGAAAAGACAGCCAGCCCGAAAGAATTTACGGACTGGCTGTATCAGCAGAGTAATATTATAATAAATTTATCAGTCTATTGATTTTATACTTTCCTGACGGCAAAAGTTTGAGCGTTTTTTGAGATTTGGCTGTTACGATAAATATTATGAATTGCAAATGGAGATGATAGCATGAAACAAAGGCTTCTTATTGTTGATGATGAACCGGGAATTGTAGATATGATGGCGAGTTATTTTTCTTCTCAATATGAGGTGTTGACCGCTTATTGCGGAAATGAAGCACTTCAAAAATTAGCAAGACAGCCCGATTTAATCCTGCTCGACATCAATATGCCGGACATAGACGGATTGACCCTTTGTCAGAAAATTCGGGAGCTTATTACTTGCCCCATTCTTTTTTTGACGGCAAGGGTCGAATCTGCCGATAAAATCATCGGCTTTCAGGCAGGTGCCGACGATTATATCATTAAGCCTTTTGATTTGGACGAATTAGGGGCGAGAGTTGCCGCACATCTGAGGAGGGAGCAGCGACACAGGAATAAAGCGACAATTCGCTTCTTTGGTGAACTGACGATTGATTATTCAGCCCGAACCGTCACAGTGGCGGGTGAACCTGTTGCTTTATCAAAAAGGGAATTTGATATTGTGGAGCTGCTTTCGCTGAATGCCGGACAGGTATTTGACCGGGAGCGTATTTATGAAACAGTGTGGGGACTTGACGGCGAGGGTAACAGTGATACTGTCATGGAACATATCAGGAAAATCCGGGCGAAGCTGGCTGCTTGTACGCTTCACAGTTATATTGATACAGTTTGGGGGTGTGGTTATCGGTGGAACGTCTGAAAAATATGGAATTAAAGAAAACTTTTCTCGTCCTATCTGCTTCCTGTGTTTTGGTGGCTCTCCTGATGTTAGGCTTAGTCTTTATGATATGCAATTCAATCAGCAGCAACTTTCCCTCCGGTGGAATAGAAATTTTAGCAGACGGTTCAATCGTTAAAATGGAAACCCCCACAGAGACCCAGCAAAATATATTGTCCATGCTTGGAATCATTCAAATTGTGTCCTGCATTGTTCTCCCTATGGGCGGGCTGGCTCTATCCGGCATATTATATTATCATATCAAATTGAAACAGCCGATCTCCACGCTACGGAATGGGATTTCACGGATTCGGAACCATGACCTTGACTTTTCTATGCCTGTCCATTCTGATGATGAATTGGGGCAGCTCTGCACCGCCTTTGATACTATGCGCGAAGAACTTCTGAAATCAAATCAGGAACTGTGGCGGCAGGCAGAAGAACGGAAAAGGCTAAATGCCGCCTTTTCCCATGACTTGCGCAATCCGATCACGGTCTTAAAGGGAACTATAAAATTACTGCGGCAGGGAACAGCAGATGAACAAGCCATTGACAGATTGGAAAGCTATACATTACGGATTGAACAGTATGCAGAAGCTATGAGTAGCATCCAACGATTAGAACAAATGCCGGTGCGGATAAACGAGTATTCCTATTCACTGCTACATTCTGAATTAGAGGAAACAGCAAAAATTCTTGCAGGAGCATTAGAACCGTCTGTTTCCGCACCTGATAAGGGGACAATACAATTAGATCATGGATTGGTTTTAACCGTTGCTGAAAATCTAATTGGAAATGCGGCTCGGTTTGCAAAGAGTAAAATTGAAATTCATTTGGAACGGAAAGGAAACTTCTTGCATCTATCAGTTACAGACGATGGGCCAGGCTATCCTGTGGAGTTAATACAAAGCGGCCCGAAACCGTTTGGAAAAATGAAAGAAGACTCCGCACACTTTGGTATGGGGCTATACAGCAGCCAGATACTATGTCTGAAGCATGGAGGAACACTTACACTGGAAAACAGCAAAAGTTATGGCGCAACGGCTACTGCTTCTTTCCAAATAAATCAGAAACCTTGAGCGTTTTTTGAGATTTCTGTTTTACACTCTCCTTATATTATAAACAAGGAGAGTGTTTTTTATGAACATTGAAGCAAAGGAACTATCGAAAATCTACGGCAGCGGCGAGAGCCGTGTCGTTGCGTTGGATAAAGTCAACCTTGAAATTGCATCCAGCGATTTTATTTCTATTATGGGACCATCTGGCAGCGGCAAAAGTACCTTGCTCCACCTGCTGTCTGGACTGGACAAGCCGACTTCCGGCAGTCTGACATACGATGGAAAAGACATTTATCGTTTTAATGACAAAGAACTGTCCTCATTTCGCCGTCGGCGCATCGGATTTATCTTTCAGCAATTCAATCTTCTCCCTGTGCTGACCGCAAAAGAAAACATCATCATGCCCCTGCTTCTGGACAAAAAGCAGCCGGACGAAGTATATCTAAATCAGCTTACGGATTTGTTAGGTATTCGTGAACGGCTGACCCATTTGCCCCATGAACTTTCCGGCGGTCAGCAACAGCGTGTAGCGATTGCCCGCGCCCTGATCGCAAAGCCGGATATTATTTTTGCTGACGAACCGACTGGAAATCTGGACAGCAAGAGCGGCGGCGAGGTTATGGAAATGCTGCAAAGCATATGGAAAAAGATGGGGAAAACGCTTGTTATCATCACTCACGACAGCCGCATTGCAAGAATGGCAGACCGGCAATTTGTAATTGTGGACGGTGTTCTTTCGGAGGTGACAGCAAGATGAAATCTTATTTAGCTCTTGCATGGAAAGAACTGAAAGCACAGAAAATCACGGCAATCCTGATCTTGGTTGCAGTTATCATGTCCACGATTATGACGACAGTGATCGGTCAGTCTATTGGTATATTGCAATCCATGCGTATTCAGCAGGCGGCGGGTCTGAACGGAAACCGTTATGCAACCTTTCATCAGCTTGGCAAGGAACAAGCGCAAAAGCTGCATGAAGATGATCGCCTATATGATGTAGGCGATACGATCTTTATCGGCAGCACACCATTAGGCAACAGTAGTTTATCTTTATATCTTCGGGAATATCACGATAACGCATTATCTATGTACCCGGCAATCGGAAACGTAAAAGAGGGACGATTACCAGAGGAAGCGATTGAGATTGCCCTGTCGGAGGATGCGCTTCAATATCTTGGATTGGACGCTGTAATTGGCGATACCGTTTCTCTGGATTTGAGTGTTTCCGTTATGGATGGATCGCTGTCAGAGTTAGAATATTCTGCTGATTTTGTATTGACGGGCATTCTGGAAAGCAGCTATATCGGCTACGCATCTGGTACGGTTGAGGGGATTGTCGGTGAGGGAACCGCAGAAGAACTGTTGCCAGAAGAGTATCTGCTTTATTCCACAGATTTTAAGACTTATGACAAGCAAAATTTTCAAAGCATCATTTATGCTCTCGCAGAAGATTTGAACGTGGATGAACGGTATATCCAATATAACTGGGTTTTGCTTGACGCTATTGGTATTTCCTATGATGAAGCGGCAGACAGCGATACCGGTACGGGATTTTCATTTATGACTGCGGCGTGTATTTTGGTGGGTGTTCTGGTCTTGCTGGCGGCTGGGCTGGTAATCTACAACATTCTGAAAATCTCTATCACAAAACGCATCAAAGAATACGGAACACTTCGTGCGATTGGTGGAGAACGAGGGCAAATCTATCGTTTGGTTTCTTTGCAGCTTTTGATTCTCTGTGGAGCCGGTATTCCTATCGGATTGCTGCTCGGTATATTGTCGGCAAAAGGTGTATTGATTGCGGCTACGGGGCTTCTCAATCCCGATCTGTTCATGGCAAACAGCACTTCCGAATTGAACTCTGCAATCAACACCGCCAGTACGGTAAAACTACCGATGCTCTTTGCCAGTATCGCAGTCATACTTCTGTTTGCTCTGCTGGCTGCCTTTCCTGCTGCCCGGTACGCATCCCATGTATCTCCTACTGTTGCTATGTCGGGGCAGACTGTGAAAATCAAACGCAGGATAAAAAGGAACCGCAACATCCGTAATTTTGAAGCCTATTATGCAAGGCTCAACCTAAAACGAGGGCGTGGAAGAACAGCAGTTACCATTCTGTCTTTGGTTATGAGTATTACCGTATTTGTTGCCTTGCAGAGCTTTACAGGGCTGCTTGATGCCAGCAGTTCCGTTCAGGACATGTATTTCAGCGACTATGCAGTTACAAATGAAACCGTTGGCATCCCATCAGAAGCCGTAAAAACATTAGCGGAAAATGACGCAGTAGAAAGTGTTTCCACTACACGGCTTTCTGTATTTATGCCAGGTGCCGGTGATATACTGCCCTTTGAAACTGATCTTTCCGTACAGAGCCATGAAACCTTGCAGCTTGTAAATGTGGATGAAGCACAATTACAAATCTATGCTCCTAACTTGTCTGCTCAGGATAAACAGGCTTTGAAAGATGGAACAGGCTGCCTTGTAAAAAATCCCATTGCCTTTTCTTATGGAGATACAACTGTTCAGCAGACTGATCTTACCGTAGGTGATACCATTCAACTGGGAGACAGAACACTTCCTGTATTAGGATTGATCGATACAGCAATCACAATCAATAATGATGGCTTTACGAATGGTGTTCAACTCATCGTGAATGACGAAATATACTGTTCACTGCTCGGAAACGACAGTTATTCAGAAGTCTATCCTACATTACAGGATAACGCCGATACAGATACCTTTGAAAGCTGGTTGGATAGCTGGTGCAGCAATTATCCAGGAACACATTGGCTTTCCTATCTCCAAAGCAGCAATGAGATGATAGAAAGCTTTGAACAGATCAAAATGCTGTGCTGGGTGCTTATCATCTTTATCGGTATCATTGGCATCCTGAACATCATCAATACCGTTTACAGCAATATTCATACTCGTGTCGGTGAAATCGGGATGCAGCGGGCTATTGGAATGAGTGCCGCAAGCCTTTATAAAACATTTCTGTGGGAGGGCGCTTATTACGGTATCATTGCGTCAGTGATTGGAGCAGTGTTTGGCTATGTCTGCTGTATCTTTGTCGGAGCAGCACAGACCGATGCTTTACAGCTTGTCGCTGTTCCGGTTATGGCGATTGTGGAAGCTGCGATTATTTCTATTGTGGCCTGCCTGCTTGCAACGGCAATTCCTCTGCGTTCTATTGCAAGAATGAGCATTGTGGATTCTATTGAGACTGTTGAATAATATCAAAAACGACAATTAAAACAAGAAATCCCCCATAAAGCAAACCTTGTTGCTTATGGGGGATTTCTGTATGTTCTTTTGGGGTGTGCTAAGTCCCGTATAAGCGTGGTGTTGTTATGTTTGGTGTGGTATCTTTAACTATGGGAAACTCCGCTACCGCATCCTGAAAAAGCACGGCTTTATCAAGTTTGAAGTGGAAGAAATCCAGCTTGCGAACAAGTACGAAGCGCTTGCATGGATCTGCAAAAATCAGCTTGGCCGCAGAAATCTCAGCCCGGAACGAAAGAAGTTTCTTCTGGGCAAAGAGTATGAATCAACCAAGCTGGCAGTGGGCGGGCAGCCCGGAAATTGCAATAAAGTAAATGGCTGTGAGCGCTACGTCGAGATGCTTCACATCATCAACGAGGCGTGGAAGGGCAATGTGGATTCCTACCTTGCCGGTGTAATCCGTGGTGTGGCCCGCTTCATCTCCGTATACGAGGGCGAGTACAGCCGGGAGCGCCTGGTGCAGCAGCTGGCAAGGACACACCCGAAAACCATCACGCAGCTGGCTCAGAAAGACACCGGAAGTTCTGCAAACCGCCACATGCGGCAGATTCTTCGCATCTATAACGGTGCCAGCCGTGAGATGAGTCTGCCGCTGAAAAACTGACAGTTTCGTTCTACCTCCTGAACAACAGCCGTCGTGGTATCCGTCTGCGGCGGCTGTTTCTTACATAAAAAGGAGGTTGATTTTTATGTTACCGAACAATTGGAGATATCTCAGGGGGGGACATCTACTATGCAGACATGGAGCCGCATATCGGCTCGGAACAGGGCGGGAAACGCCCTGTGGTAGTTCTGCAGAACAACATTGGAAACCGTCATTCGCCTACATTGATCGTTGCAACTGTTACCACCCGGACGGAAAAGAAGAAAAACCAGCCCACCCATGTGCTGGTGGATTCCAACCCGGCCTTTGAAGAACCGTCCATGATTCTTCTGGAGCAGATCTTCACGATCGATAAATCCCGCATCGAACGCTTTATGGGCTATGCCAGCAAGGCTGAAATGCTCCGCATTGATATGGCTTTGCTGGTCAGTCTGGCTCTGAATGTTCTGAGCGGAAACCGCAGCGAATAGCGGACAACCAGTAACCCGTAAAAATGAGGTGATAGCGATGTAATCGGAGGTGAGTGAGCCATGCGAAAGAGTGCCCCCATTGAAGTGGTGGTACATTACCCCAAAACGAAAGAGGGATGGGACGAACTCGGAAAACGGGTCGCAACCGCCCACGCCAACTATGTGATCGAAAAAATCGACCGTCTGAACTGCCCCACATGGCAGAAGCTCGAATTGCTGCAGGCGGTGATCGATACTACCAAAGGAACCTACAAACCCAAAGAACACCAAAAGCCCGGCTGGCAGCCGAGCCGATAAACAAAGCCCCACGCTCAACATATGCTTTTCTGCTCTGACCAGAGACGGTCAGATTCAGAGGCAGTGTTGAGCGTGGGGCTTTTTGTGTTACATAAGTTTTTGAAATTTTGCTGACAAAATAAAATCATTGATTGTTGGCGGCCAATATGGTATCCTATGGCATTGCATAACACGCAAAACAGTTCCGCTTTTTGCTGAAAGAGCGTATCGAAACCGTCCTGATGGAGCAGCAGAAAAAGCTTTTTGAAAAGTAAAAGCTCTTGCGTCCCGTGAAAAAAGAAGGTAATATAAATACAGAGCAAGACACAGAACGCAGGGAGGGATGAAAACCATGTTTTACGAGATCATGCACCGGGAAAGCTGTGTGGCACAACTCAGCACGACAGGGGAATGCAAGGTCTGCCTCGAGGATTTCATGCCCTATGATCTGGTTCTGGTGGAATCGGATGATTTTGACGAGCGCATCAATAATGTAACGAACTTTTACTATTGGTGCGCCTCCCGGATGTTGACGTTGGATCGCACCTACGCCAAGGAAATCCTGAACAGTATCGGTGCATCTCAGAGTGTTACGGACAGGGAACGAGCACAGATTGCATTATCCTACCATTGTCTGTCTTTGCTGGATGTGTTCTGGGTGAAAGAAGAAAACGAGAAGATCCGATTCGAGGATATCAACCTTTTTGCACACTCCTTAAGCAATGCGCTTGTGGATATTGCGCTGCGGGGGCACCAAATGACGGTGACAAACGCCCATCTTCTGGCAAATGACCTGTCTACGGGCGGCTTGTACCCCAAGGCGTGGGTGCGAAAAGAGGATGGCTTCTATCTTTACAAGGATGGCGGCAGGGATGCGGTGGAACGTGAAGTGCTGGCAAGCAAAATCTGCCGGTGCTTTGACTGCCATCAGGTACTGTATGAGCAGGGGATGTTTGAAAATGAGCCGGTTTCTATCAGCAAAATCATGACATCTCAGCGATACAGTCTTGTGACCTATGCAGCCTATGACGTCTACTGCACGAACCATGATTGGAACACGCTGGATAAGATCTTAGAGCTGGATGCTCCCGGCTACTATATGATGAACATTCTGGATTATCTGGTGGGCAATACTGACCGTCATTGGGAAAATTGGGGTCTGCTGGTAGACAACGAAACCAATCAGCCCATCCGTCTGCATGACCTGATGGACTTCAACCGGGCGTTTCAGCAGTACGACACGCCAGAAGGCGCAAACTGTCTGACCGTGGGAAAACGCCATCTGAGCCAAAAAGATGCTGCAGTGGAAGCGGTGCGGAACATCGGACTGAACCAAGTCCGTCAGGTGGAGCACACCGTATTCTCCGAGCATCCGGCATGGAAAGCAACGTTTGAAGAACGACTGCGTGTTTTACGGAACGCCATGTAAGTCAGAGCGAATATCAGAATAATTGAAACAGAATGATTCCATAACGAAAGCCCGTCTGCGCTGCCACATATCGTGGCTTGCAGACAGGCTTTTTCGTTTGACCGGAGAAAAATTACCATACCTCACATGCGAAGCATAGATGGAAAATCGGAACCAAGGTTTTCCACCAGATGGCAAAAGCACTTCTGACTGATGGTCTTTTGTCCATTTTCCCAGCAGCGGATGCTTGTCCGGCTGACCTTTGCATGGTCGGCAAGCTGCTGACGGCTCCAGCCTTTTGCCTCCCGGTATCTGCGGAGGAAGTCTCCGCCGCCCCGGTGCAGAAACAGGGTGTAGTCGTCCAGAATGTCTTCCACCGGGGTGCCGTAAAGGGCGGCGAGCTTGTCCGCAAGTTCCGGCGTAAAGCTGCGGTGAAATGCGCCGCTTTCCAGATGGAGCGCCAGAAACAGAAATTTTGTGGCGAAAAATTGTAGTAAGGTCAGCAGCACACGATATCCCTCCCGGTACATAGTTGTTAGATTGTATGAGCCGGGGCGCGGATAGTTGCCGGAGAAGCCTTTTGTGTGCAGCAGCTTTTCTGCAGGGGAAAAGCGTGGTATACTGAGGGGGATAACTTGTAATTTGTGGAGGGGAGCCTGATGAAAGAAAAGACTTGTCAAACTCGGTGCGGAACGATTCGGTATTGGGTAAGTGTGTCAAACCCGGATACAATTACTCTTGTTTTTCTGCCGGGGTTGACTGCGGATCATAGATTGTTTGATAAGCAGATTCAGTATTTCGAGAACAGGTATAATGTTATCGTCTGGGATGCACCGGCACACGGCTCCTCATGGCCGTTTCGGTTTGATTTTGATCTGTTCGATAAGGCAAAATGGCTGAACGATATCTTAATCCGCGAAGAAATCACAAAGCCTGTCATTGTTGGGCAGTCCATGGGGGGATATGTGGGACAGGCTTATGCACAGCTTTACCCAGACAAAATGACGGGTTTTGTCTCCATTGACTCTGCACCGCTGCAACGAAGCTATGTGACGGCAGTTGAAATTTGGCTTTTGAAACGGATGGAACCGGTATATGCTCACTATCCGTGGAAATGGCTCCTGAAATCGGGGTCAGAAGGCGTTGCTACGTCTGATTACGGTAGAAATCTCATGCGTGAAATGATGCTGACTTATGACGGAAACCAGAAACGCTATGCACAAATTGCCGGACATGGTTTTCGTATTTTGGCAGCGGCCATAGAAAAGAATCTGCCGTATGAGATCAAATGTCCGGCGTTGCTGATATGCGGCACACAAGATCACGCAGGTTCGTGTATACGGTACAACAAAGCATGGCATCGCAATACGAAAATCCCATTGACGTGGATCGAAGGAGCAGGGCATAATTCCAACACAGACAGACCCGAACAGGTGAATCGGCTGATAGATGAATTTGCTGCAAATATTTTATAACAGGAAACTTAGCAATTCAACTTTTTAATGCAGCAGCAACAGCGTTGAATTGCATATCGCAAATATGCTGTTTGAATGTTGCACTAATTTCTTGACTTGTGATTAGAAAAGTTCACCGCAAAACACACTTCGGGAGGTGCGAGGAATGAACTTCTGGAAAAAGTTGTTTGCCGGCATGGGCTTTGTGTGCGGCTTTCTGGTCTTTGAAACCATGTCGCTGGCGTACCACAACTCCGGCCGCCGTCATAAAACCACAAGGGGCGCTACCGGCGCAACAGTTTTTGGGATACGCTTACCCGGTACATGATCTTTGCGTGGATCTACGATGGTGTGAAGAAAAGCCGGGAACAGGTGGGCAAGCGGTACTACCACCGCACCGGGAACGAGTTCCGACCGTCCTACGATTCCGGCACAAGAAGCAATCCCTCTGAATCTGCAAAAGCCGCCCCGAAAACCACAGATGCAGCGCAGCCCAAAAAGCAGCGGTCGCCTTCGTCTGCACTGAAAACGACAGCAAGGACCGCATCAGCACCCACGGCAGATAGGCTGAAAGTCCCTGCTGCGGAGGCAAAGCCGCCCCGTGAAACAACGGTGAAATCTGCCTCTGCGGCAGAAAAGCCTTTGCTGGATACCGAAAACCTACCTGTCCCGGAGCCAAAAACACCGCAGGAGGTGGAGGCGGAGCATCAGCAGATGCTTGCACGGCTGCGCACCGAGCTGCAGGAGCAGGTCTGCGCCATTCATGCAGACGTGACCCTGCAGCCCGACAGGGAGCAAGGGAGCGAGGCGGCAGAGCAGCAGCTGCACATTCTGCTGTACCAGACCGATGTGCCGGAGGCGGAGCTGGACGCCGCCCTGTCTGACCTGCGTGCCCAGCGCAGGCGGGAAAAAGCCCAGTATCAGGGCGCACCCTTTGCGGATGTGTTTCAGGTAGAGCTGATTTTATCAGAGGAGGACAGCGACCGGGCCTGCATCGTGGATGTGGGGGACACCGGCATGAGCTATGTGATCCCGTGGAGCAGCATCCCGCAGGAGCTTCAGCAGCCGCTGCGCCGCTATGTGGCACAGGCAGACGGAAAGCTCTGCGGCTATTGCAAAGAAAACCTCTGCAATACCGAAAACGGACGGATGATCGTGGAGCTGTATCTGGGTAAACAGGAACATCACGTTTCAAGGATCTTGTATTGAAATAGCTGCACAACCGCAGCTATTGGGTTGAAAATAAGGCTGAAGCCCCAATTGCTCCAGTCAATGTCAGAGTTTCTTAATTGTCCATCAAAAATACGTTGGTACGTTTTACATAGTGACAATTCAAAAAACAGAGGAGAGATATTTTACTATGATCTACAAAAAGCGATACGGTCAACCGTTTGATACCGAAAGTGTAGTGGGTTCTTTTTTGCCCATGATGGAAACGATACCCTATCTGACCAAGGAGCCGGATGGTTTCTCCTATGCCATGGAGCCGCAGGATGTTCTGTATGGTCTTGGCGAAAATGTCCGTGGTATCAACAAGCGCGGGTGGGTGTACGAAAGCAAATGCTCCGATGACGGCAACCATACCGAGGGCAAATCCTCGCTGTACGGTGCTTATAATTTTATGATCGTGTCCGGCAAGGATACATTTGGCTTTTTTATCGACTACCCGGGCAAGGTCACCTTTGACTGCGGCTACACTGACA
>OHKU01000658.1_pt1 | contig 18198 bp, 17 predicted proteins | sample 1568911 | NCBI WGS metagenome assembly OHKU01 (sample SAMEA3879574, study PRJEB24766) | human gut metagenome | biome: human-associated habitat; feature: feces | place: USA | collected 1985/1987
AACCGCCGCATGACGGGCAATCAGATATTCCTGCGCTTGACCAGAGCTGTCGCTACATCTTGTAGCGTGCTGAGTTAAGTCGATAAGCATTTTTCAAAAAATTGGGGGGGATTGCAAATATGGATGAGGTAAAAACAAAGAAGGTACTTCCTGCCTGCCCGGTAGAAACGACTCTGGCGTTGATTGGAGATAAGTGGAAGGTTCTGATCCTGCGCGATCTGCTGCCGGGGACAAAGCGTTTCGGCGAACTGAAAAAGTCCGTGGGCAATAGAAGGTCCTGACCGTTCAGCTCCGGGCTATGGAGGAAAGCGGTCTTGTTCACCGTGAGGTCTACGCCGAAGTACCGCCGAGGGTGGAGTATTCGCTGACGGAACTCGGCAAAAGCCTGAAACCGATTCTGGATTCCATGTGGGCGTGGGGAGAGGACTATAAGAAACAGTACGAAGAATCCAGTGCGTATTGAAAGGAATCGCAAAAGGGCCAAGGCCACCCTTGCGGAGATACCCGGCTGCTCCACCAGAAGGCTTACCATCCAGCAGCTTACGGCGTTGCCTGCGGAAATTTTTATGGCAACACCGCACAATTACGGCTGCAAGTCTCAGCCGTAATTGTGCGGTGCTGCCATATGAGAAACACCGCCGCTTTTCAGCAGCGGTGTTTTTACGCTTAGTCGAGGCCGTCAAAGGTCAGACCGGGTACGTACTTGCAGAATTCCCGGATGGAATCCGTCAGGCTGCCCTCGATCTCGGACATGTGATGGATGTAGGGGCCTTCGATGAGCTTGCGCTCCACCGCGGGCAGATCCTTGAACTTGCCCCACATGTAGGAGCCGAAGGTGTAGGGGCCTTCCGCGCTGTCGCACTCGCAGACGGCAATGGAATAGCTGCCGTGATCCTGATCGATACGCGCCACGGTGAAATGGCCGTCCTCCACCTGCATCCACTGACGCATGTTGACCATCTTCGCGCCGGTACCATGCTTTTTCAGGGAGTAGGCAAAGGGGCCGCAGTGCCACAGCAGCTCCACGTTCCGATCGCTGGGGTGACGGGTGGTGAATTCGCCAAGGAAGGGCTTCTTCTGTCCCAGAGTCAGGCTCTTCAGCACAACCTGCGTCAGGGTCGCGTGCATGTCGCTCTCGCAGCCGATGATATAGCCCATGTCCGCGAGCAAGGGATAGGCAGCGCAGGGCATAGCACCCACCATCAGCTGCATGGCAGTCCAGCACTCCGCGGAAACGGCGGCCACGTTGTACTCTTCAAAAATTTCCTCATACAGCAGCACGAAAGCATACACCTTGTCCAGCACCGGCTCGGACAGGTCGTCGATCTCGTACATCTGGCGCAGCTTGGCAACACCTTCAGCCAGCTCGTCCTTCCGGGTCTCCAGAATCCGGTTGTACTTGTCCTGAATCACGGCCAGATTGACGGGGATGACATGGATGTCGAACTTGTCCATCAGGTCGCTCTCGTTGAAGATCACGGAGCAGAAGGGCTTGGGACGCATACCCACCTGAGCAACACGCATACCCTTAAAGTTCTTCACCGCACAGGCCACGCCCACGAACCGCAGGAAGCCCTCGGTGAAAATCGGGTCTTCAATGCGGCAGTTTTCGATGTAAGTAAAGGGAACGTTCATTCTCTGCAGCTGCCGGCTCATGCCGAACAGGCCGCACTGGGAATCGGTATACCGGGTGCCGTCCGGCTCAAACACGGTGTCCTGGGGTCCCCACAGCAGCACGGGCTTGCCGATGGCCTTGGCCACCGCGCCGGCCACTTCCTCGTTACCGAAGTTGCCGTTGATCAGGAATACCGCGTCCACCTTCTCCGCCCGGAAGCAGTCGATGACGGCGTCCACGTCCTTGTCGCTGTAGAGAACATCCACGGCGTTGATTCCCTTCAGGTCTACGAAGGAAACGTTCTCGGAAGTGAAATGCTCCTCGATATAGGCTACCGCTGCGGCGCAGCGCTCCTCCGCCTTTTCCCAGTTAAAGATACCGGGGCGGGGCGTAACGTCTCTGCGAATGGGAACCAGGCCGACCTTGACATGATAGTTTAGCATGGCGAAACCTCCATAATATACGAAAAAGTTTATTTTTTCACGCCTGTTATTATATTATACTACCAAAGCTTTTTTACACCATTCACCAAACTTACGCTTTTTCCTGAAAGTATCTGATTTGGTATATATGCAGCTCTATCACCACAACTCGTCCAAGTCGCTCCAGTCGTCCATCTGCTCCAGCTCCCACAGACTGTCCGGCTCGGAATAGGTGAAGGGGATTTCAATCGTGACCTTCACGCCGCCGGCGGTGCGGTTCCGGAAGGAAATGCTGCTCTTGTCCCCGTAGATCAGCTTCAGGCGCTGGCGGACGTTCGCCATGCCGATGCCGGAGCTGCTGCTTTCCGCAGTCTCGCCTTTCTCCAGCTTTTCCATCTGCTCCTGCGTCAGCCCTTTTCCGTTGTCCCGGATGGTAATGAGCAGCTTTCCGTCCTGCGTGTAGGCGTGCACCCGAATCTCAGAGTCCTCCTCCTGAGACCGCAGACCGTATTTCAGGGAATTCTCCACCACCGGCTGTAAAATCATGGTGGGGATCATGGCATTGCGCGCCGTCTCCCGGGCGGAGAAAACGGTTTTCAGATGGTCGCCGTGCATGAACTGATAAATGCGGGTATAGTCCTGCAACCGGTCGAATTCCTGCTGGACTGTAATAAACTGGTCGGTGGTACTTTGGGTGATGTTGCGGAAATACCGACTGATCGTCTGAACGATGTCGATCATTTCCGTTTCTCCCTTGATTTTCGCCATGGAGCTGATCACTTCCAGCGCGTTGTAAATAAAGTGGGGTCTGATCTGGGTCTCCAGCGCGCGGTATTTGTATTCCAGGACCTGCAATTCCGCGTTGCTCCGCATCCGTTCCTTTTCCACCAGCTCCGCCATCAGCTCTGAGATTCTCTGGCTCATGTCGTTGAAGGCAAGGGCCAGCTGACTGATATCGTCGGCATCCGTCACCTCAATGCGGGAATCAAAATTGCCGTTGGCAACCTCCTTCATGGATTCCTTGATCTCGCCCAGCTTCTTCAGCACGGATCTTGTCAGGATATACACCAGAGCCATGCCCGCCAGAAGTCCCAGCGCGCCCAGTGCGATGCCGTTCTGCATGATCTGGCGGCAGCCGGTTCGATAGGATTGGGTAGAGCAGATCACAATGACCGACCACTGGCTGCCCGCCACTGACACCGCAAAATACTCGCCACCCGACCAGTTATTCTTGCTGGGAAGGGTCCCGGCCTGCGCGTCCGCTATCACTTCATCCGTCATTCCCTCCGGCAGCTCCGTGCCGGTATAGGTCAGGAAATCCCCGTTCTTATCCAGAAACAGGAAGCCGGTATTCTCCGAAGCGCTGCTCGCCGCGAAAAATGGCTGGCGAATGTGCAGCACAATAACACCCATATGCCGCAGGGGCTGGGTGTCGTAAACATCCCGCAGCAAATACACATGGCCGCTGTCCATGCGGATCCATTGACAGGAACCCAACGTATTTTCCTGATGTTCTTCCAGAATGGTGCGGCAGTCCGCCTCGATCTGACTGCGCTGCTCAGTGGGCATATCATTGCGGAAGTCCGTACTGATCAGCTGCCTCTGAGAATTCCGCGTCATGATGTAATCATAGGAGGTCGCGCTGCTGATCATGGTCGCGAGAGTATATTTCTGAACGGCATAGGTCGCGCTGCCGCTCATATTTTTCGGCACCTCACGGGAGATCATGGCGACATAGCAGCTGTTCTCTATATCCTCAAGGGTCTGGGTAAAGTTCAAAATTACCTGCTCTGCCAGATTTTCCATATCCTCCAGACTTTTTTCTTCCAGAAGGCGGAAGGAGGAATAGCTCTGCCGAATCGTGATCACGCCGATGGTCAGCGACAGCACCAGAAAGAAAATCAGGGTCAGCTTGGCAGAAAAACGCAGATCCTTCCACGCCTGAATCATAACTGTTCTCCGTTCCATTTCTGAAAACGATACTCCGACGGACTCATATGCTCGATTCGTTTGAAAACGTTGTAGAAGCTGATGTAATTTTCATATCCCACGGCGTAGGCCACATCCTCCACCCGCATACGGGTATCGTTCAGCATCTGCTTGGCCACGGTCATTTTCGCCTCGATCACATGCTGACGGTAGGTCTTGCCGGTCTCCTTGTGAATGATGCAGGAAAGATAGTTGGGCGATACGTAGAACTTCTTTGCCACCTCTTCCAGCACCAGTCCGTCGGTGATGTGTCCGCGGATATATTCCAGCACGTTGCGAACCAGATTGGAGCGGTGGTTCTGGCCCGACGTATTTCTGTTGGCTTCCTCCAGAAACCGGAGAAGCCAGTCTCTGGCCTCCTGCTCCCGGGTGATCTTGGTGATGTCGTAGACGATCATGTCCGCTTCTTCCGTCCACTGATGCTGTTCCAGCTTGCTGCGGATCACCTTGGTACACAGCAGCCACAATGTGGTTCGGATAATGCGGATATTTCCGCCGCTCTTTTTCAGAATCATGCTCCACAGCCGTTCCGGGTCGATGTCGGTAATGTGCTGGGCGATCTTCTCGCAGACCTGATCCAGCTCCTCGATCCGGGTATGCTTCAGCGCGTCGCCTTCCAAGTCGTAGGCAAACTCCACCCTCGCCGTTCTTCCATTGATGTCATGGCGCAGCAGCGCACAGCGGCACTCCTGATAGGCGACGTAAAAATCCTCCGGGCGGCTGTACAGGTTGCTGACGGCCACGGTCAGTCCAAGGAAATTCTCCTGCAATGTCGCGGCAATGCTTCTGGCCGTGCTCTGCCAGTGGCCGCTCTCCCCTGTCATCGCGCAGAGCATGACCAGCTGGTGATTGAGTACCACATTGAGTATCTCCACATTTTCCGGAAACGTCATAAACTCCATCCGGGAGATCGGCTCCGTGACATGGCTCTCCGTTTCCGCGATCATGAAAAAGTAATTCTGGGGAATACCGGTCACAAAACCGGAAAAAGCGTGGGCGATGTCCTCCATGGAGCCGGCGGTCAGGGCGGACAGGAACCGGGCGCGCCGGAGGATTGTCTGCTCCTTCGCCTGCTTTTCGATCTTGCTGTTCTCCCGGTCCATGCTCTGCACCGCCCGGTCAAGAGACTGGATCAGGTCTTCGTTTTTCACGGGCTTCATCAGAAAATCAAAGGCAGACAGGCGAATGGCTCTGGCCGCGTACTCGATTTTGTCGTAAGCGGTAATGAAAATGACTCTGGAATTGACCAGTTCATTTTTCATCTGCTCCAGCATGGTCAGGCCGTCCATCTCCGGCATCTGGATATCGCTGATGAGGATGTCCGGACGGAGGGAGCGGATCATCTGGCAGCCCTGAACGCCATTGGACGCGCACCCCACAAGCTCCAGATCATGCTCCGCCCAGGGGATGGTCTTTTCCATGGATTCCAGCGCCAGCTGATTGTCGTCGATCAACAAAACACGATAGCTCATTATCTCATCTTCCTCATCCGTTGGTTTTTCTTAACGAAGCATGTCCAGCAGCGCCGCCTTTTCCGGGAAGGCATAGACACCGAAATCTTCCAGCTCGGCGCAGTCCAGTCGGTGCAGCGCGTCATACTCCCGGAACGCGCCATAGTATTGCAGGCGCTCTGCCTGCCGCATCAGTTCTTCCGCATCCGAAAGAAACAGGTCCGTAGTCCCTGCCTGAATCTCCGAGGCCAGATGCACGGCCGCGGCGGCATAATCGTCCGTGCTGCCGCCGGAATAGCCCATTCCGTCGTAGGCGTACACATTCACTTCCACGTCCGTAACGCCGTCCTGATTCCGGTCTCCCAAAAGGGTCTCAAACAGCGTCCTTATCTTCTCGACCGTTTCCTCCGGCACCTGAGAGATGGTCACAATGCTGACCACGCCGTCCGGCTGACGCCGCTGCCCCAATTCTCCTATGAAATTCGCCGCAACCAGAAGCACCAGCGCGGCGGCCAGAATATACCACTTGTAATAGTACCAGATGTGTTCCAGTTTCTTTTTCATTCCGGCTCTCCCGTCAAAAACAGTCGGGAAAACACCGGCGCGAAAATGACATTCGCCGTCATGACCCCGATGGCCACCCAGCCCGCCAGCAATATGTACGCTGCCAGACCGTAGTAGATCACGGGAACCAGAAGCATTCCGACCCACACCGCGATGGCAAAGAAGGCGCGCAGTTTCCCGGCGAAAATCAGAAGCGCCGCGTTTTTCAGCTGTGTGCCAAAGGGCAGCTCCAGCATGGCGATCTGCTGATAGCCGAACAGGGTAAGCCCCGTCAGGAAATACGCCGCAAGCAGCATCATCAGAAGATATCCCACAGACATACCGCCGTCCACCGCGACCACCATATACGCCCCGTAAGCCAACACGGACCACAGCACGCCGAGAATCAGGCCGAGAAGCATGGAGGGCTTCCACTCCTGCTTCCACGCATTGATGAATTCGTCCTTCACCCACACCGGCATTCTGTGGACCAGCCGCACGCAGACACTGTGCAGCCCCGTCTGACAGGGGGACGCCAGCACAAAAAGTGCCAGCCCCACCACCCAGAAAACAACATCGCCGGTCTGCACCAGCAGATAAACAAAGTAGGCGCAGGGCAGCAGACTGAGAACCGCTATGGCGTTCGCGCCGAACAGCTTCAGATAATGCTTCTGCAAAATCTGAAACCACAGGAGCAGTCCCGTCTGTTCTTCTTCCGGCGGAATGTTCCAGAATTTCCTTTTTTTGGCAGTCAAAACGGCACGCCCTCCTTTTTTGTAGTATTATAACAGAATTTGTCGGCATCCGCAACGTATTTTTTACTTTCCTTACATTTCCTGTTATGGAAAACACCGGCCTCAGGCTTTCCTGAGGCCGGTGCCAAACTGTCGGGATCAACCCTTGACCGCACCAGCGGTGATGCCGCTGACAATGTATTTCTGCATGCACAGATAGAGGATCAGAATTGGGATCATGGCCATGATGAAGAAGGCAAACGCCTCGTTCAGCATGGTCGTATTCTCGTTGAAGTAAATGATCTGTGCCAACGTCAGGGTGAAGGAGTACTTCTTGCGAAGCAGAATGATCGATGTGCTGTAGTCGTTCCAGATAAACAGGGTGTTCAGAACCAGCTGGGTCACGTTGATGGGGGTCATCAGGGGGAAGACCACCTTCCAGAAGCACTGGAACCGGTTGCAGCCGTCCATCATCGCCGCCTGCTCCAAGTCGCGGGGCACCGTCTTGATAAAGCCGGTGACGGCCGTCAGACTGATGGATATCTGTAAGCCCGCGCGGGCAACAATGAATCCAATATTCGTGCTGACAAGACCGGCGTTGTACCAGTTGATGTACAGCGGCAGCTCAAAGCACTGGAAGGGAATCAGCAGACCCAGCGTCAGGATGGCGTACATGAAGTTATAGAACCTTGTCTCATGGCGCGCCAGAACCCAGCTTGCCATGGAGGTAATGACCATCAGCAGCACGACCGTGGGCAGAGTGTTGATGATGCTGTTCTTGTAGCCGGTCAGGAAGCTTTCATTTTCAAAAATGACCCGCAGATAGTTCTGGAAGGTCGGATGCTCCGGCCATGCAAGGCGGTTGGCCGTGATGGCGTCCGGCGCGCGGAAGGAGTACAGAACCGCCACATAGAACGGCAGCACCACAATAATCATAATCAGCAGAATCATGATTACCCGGCCGATTCCGGCCAGCTTCTTTTGGGTGTGCCGGTCCAGAAGACGCTTGTGAGGGGAAGCAATAACCGTCGGACTTGCCATTACTGTTCAACCTCCAGTCTTCTCAGAGAGCGTGTAACGATCTGGGTCAGAACCACCAGAATGATGGTCAGGATAACAGCGGCTGCCTGACCAAGACCGGCCTTGTTGTTGGAGAAGATGCTGTCATAGACATAAACCGCGGTGAACTGGCCTTCTCTGGCGTTCCGGGCTACGGCCATGGGCATATCGAAGGTACGCAGGCCCCATGCCAGCAGCAGCGTCACGTTCGTCGTAAACGCGGGCACAATGTTGGGAACGGTCACGGAGAAGAACTGACGCAGCTTTCCGGCGCCGTCCACGGTCGCCGCCTCATAATAATCCTGAGGAACGGCCTGAAGTGCCGCAATGTAGATCAGCATGGTGTAACCCATGTCGCGCCATGCGCCGATGACGACCATACCGTAAATGATCTGGCCGGGCATACCCAGCGGGCTGACGAGACCGGTGAGCGTGCCGTAAACATCGGTAAATACGTAGGACCAGACAATGGAACCGGCCGTCGCGGACACCGTAAAGGGCAGGAACAGTACGGTTCTGGCAATATTATTGAACCAGGAAGACCTGTGGATGGCCAGCGCCAGCAGCAATCCCATAACGTTTGCGGAGATCATATACAGGATCGTGAACTTGAAGGTGACCAGCAGGGAATCCTGAAAATATTTGTTTTTAATCAGGTAGATGTAGTTTTTCAGTCCGTTGAATTCCTTCGTTTCACTGACAATGCTCTTCCAGTTGGTGAAGGAATAGGGAATGCCCTGAAAGAATGGGATCAGGACAACAATGCAGAACAGGATGATCGTCGGCAGCATAAACAGCATGTTTCCGCCGTGAGTCCGGGCCGCACTGGAAGACAGCCGCCTCGGCATATTTAATTTGCGCATACACACACCTCTCATGGTGGCGGCCGGTTAGCCGTTATTTCTGGTAAGAGGGATGAGTGGGCGCTGTCCTAGCGGACTGCGCCCACCCGACCCTTAAATTATACGAACAATGTGATATCAGCCATTACAGGCCAGCCTGTGCGAATTCCTCGTCGAACAGCTCCTGCATGTACTCGATGCAGCTTTCCACGGAGTTGACACCGTCGGTAGTCTTGCCGGTGCAGCAGTAGGTGGCGTAAGCGGTCAGAGCCTTGCGGTAAGCGGAGGTGAAGGGAACGGTGAACTCACCGTAGCCGACAGTGTTGCCGGAGGCCTTCACGTCCAGAATGGTCTTCAGGAAATCGGTGGTATTCTCGGTGGTAGCGCCGGTGATGCAGGGCTGCTTGGTCGCGTCGGACCAGGTGCCCATCTGCTCGCTCAGGAAGAACTCCATGAACTTGACGGCCCAGTCAGCATTCTCAGCCTTGGGGTTGACCATGAAGGCCTGATCGACCTGAACGTTCATGACAGGCTCCTTGCCGGAGTCGTCGGTGGGAACGAAGAAGAAGCCATAGTTGAAGTCGTCGGACTTCAGGTCTTCGATGGAGCCGTAGTTCCAGGTGCCCTGGTACAGCATACCGGCCTGGCCGGACAGGAAGATCTCGTTGGCGTCGGACTGCTTGTTGGAGGTGGCGTCATTGCGCGCCCAGTCGCCCATACGAGCGCCCCAGGCTTCCAGGCCCTTGGCGAAGTAGGGATAGTCAGCAACCTTCTTCTCGCCGCTCATCAGCTTCTCGAACATATCGTTGTCACCGTTCTGGATTGCTTCCGTCCAGACGACAGGACGCATTTCGATATCAACGGAGGCGCCGTCGGCATACCACTGTGCCCAAGGATCATAGCCGCCGGCCTTCAAAGCCTTGCAGACTTCCAGCAGCTCGGTCTGGGTGGTGGGAACTTCCAGATTCAGCTCAGCAAAGATGTCCTTGTTGTAGTAAACGCCCCAGGTCTTGAAGTCCACGGGGAAAGCGTACCACTTGCCCTGGTAGGACACGTCGCCCATGTCGGCCTGGGTCAGGCCCAGTCCTTCGATAACGGCGTTGCCGGTCAGGTCCATGACGTAGCCGCCCTCGATCAGGTCGGTGTACAGGCCGGGGTTGCCCATCATGATCTCGGGCATATCGCCGGAAGCGATCGCGGTCTGCAGCTGTGCAAAGTAGTCAGTGCCCTGGGAGTATGCGCTGTTTTCAAAAGTAACGTTGGGGTACTTCTCGGAGAACGCGGCCTGGATCTTCTCAAGGCCGGCGGACTTGTTGCCCTCGACCATGTAGTGCAGGCAGTGGATGGTCACAGGCTCGTCGGACACGGTCGTCTCCGCCTGAGTGGCAGCGGGAGCAGCGGGAGCGTCAGTCTTGGGGGCTTCGGTGGTTGCAGTCTTATCTGCGCCACAGGCGACCATGCTCAGCGCCATGATGGCCACCAGAAGCAGTGCGAACATTTTTTTCATTTGTGTTCCTCCTCAGTTTGATTGATTAGCAGTTGCGCGACTACAGCAAATTTCACAATCTGCTTACCTGCTATGGCCATAGTATAGAGCAAATCGTCCACAATTGCAATCAACATTACCTACGATTCCCTATATAGAACTTATTCTTTTCAGCATCTTATACAATGGATAATATATAAAGGTTCTTCACGTCTCAAATACGCACCGATCGCCCCGGGCGTATACCTGCTGCACCTGGAAATCCCCGGACAGCACGACCACGTCCCCGTCCTTCCCCTTTTCCAGCGAACCCTTGCGGTCGGAAACGCCGCAGAGTCTCGCCGGTGTCAGGGAGAGCATTCTGCTGACCTCCGGCAGAGGAATTCCGTACTGCACATGTGCCGTGCGCAGGCACCGGTCCATGGTAGCAATGCTGCCCGCGTAAGAGCTGAGGTCTGGCAGCTGCGCCACGTCGTCCCGGATGACCACGGGTACGCCGGTGGTTCTGGCGCCCAGCACGGACTTCTCGCAGTTTACGCCGGCCGCCCGCATGGCGTCCGTGATCAGAGCGATGGAATCCGCGCCCTTGATGCGCAGTGCCAGCAGCATGGACTCCCGTGGAATGTGGCGTCCGTCGCCGATGAGTTCAATGGTCACATCGTCGCGCAGGTAGGTCGCCTCCACAATGCCGGAATAAACCAGACCGTTCTTCTTGTGGAACGTCGTACAGGCATTGTAGAAATGCGTCACATGGGAAAATCCCCAGTCAAAGGCCCGCAATGCCTCCGGCGCGGTCGCCGCACTGTGCGCCAGAGAGGCAAGCACCCCGTTCTCTGCCATGACTTTGGCAAACAGCTCCATGTTCGGCAGCTCCGGCGCGGCGTCCCAGCGCAGGATGCTTCCCTTCGCCCGCCGCAGTATCCGCTCCAGATCCTCCCGCTCAGGGATACGCTGCTCCCCAATGGGCTGTGCGCCCTTGGAGGCAGCGGAGAAATAGGGGCCCTCCAGATGCAGTCCCAGCAGCTCCGCACCGTTTTCCGGCTCCTTGTCCGCTTCCAGAAACAGGTCGATGGTCTTTTCCAGCAATGAATCCGCGCAGGTCATGGTGGTGGGGCACAGGGCGGTGGTGCCGTGGGCGCAGTGGGCTTTCGCAATGGTTGGGAACGCCGAAGCGTCCTCATCCATAAAGTCCGAGTCGCCGCCGCCGTGAACGTGGATATCCACGAAGCCCGCCATAATATAGCTTCCGTCCACATCCACCCGCCGGGCATCCGGCGGACAGGGCACGTTGACGGCCGCGATCTTCTTTCCCTCCAGCAGCACGGAGCCGCCGGGGACGATTTTGTCCGGCAAGACCAGCTGGCCGTTGCCGATCCAGATTTTGTTCATAGCCATTCTCCCTTTGGGAACCTCTGAATCAATCGTCTTCGGCTGGGCAGCAAATCTTTTTCGCCGGCTCTCGCCGATTGAACCAGAGCTTCCTTTGAAAAGTGGCAGGGCACCGGATAGCGCCCTGCCATATTTTTATGTATATTACTTATTGTAGACGCGGATCTCCGGGATCACGGGCGTGGTAGCGGCCAGCGCGATGGCGTAGATCTTGGCGTCGCCGTGATTCTGGAACAGGGACACGGGCACCTTGCAGCTGACGGGGCCGTGGAGCGCCTTGCGCAGCATGGCGGCATTCCAGTCACGGGGCATGCACATACGAACCTTCCGGGCATGGAAAATTTCCTTCATGCCGACGGTGATGCACCAGTCGGGAATGGCGTCCAGATCGGCGCCCGCGTTCATGAACGCGTTGATGGTCTTGGTCTCCCGTGCCAGCTTCAGCACACGGGTGGGGCGCTGGAGGAATTCCTCGTCCGTGCACACCTCACCGGGTTCCGGCGGCTCATTGAAGGCGATATGTCCCGTGATGCCGACGCCGCCCCAGCACATATCCAGCTTGCCCAGTTTCTGGATGGTCTCCCAGATGCGGCCTTCGTTGCCCGGCTCGGGGAAAATTCTCTGCTCCTCCGGCATGAGCAGCTCGGGGTCTACCAGGCCGTAGAAGATCCGGTCCATGCCGCCGCGGAAAGACAGCGGGTCGGTCTTGGGCAGATACTGCTTGTTCTCATCCAGATATTCGTCCATGTTGATGAACCAGCAGTTCTTCAGGCTGACCCGGTGCTTGTTGATCAGCTCCACCAGCCGGGCATAGGGGCCAAGAGGGCCATAGGGAACGATCATAACGGTCTTTTCGCCCTTGGCGTTGTTCTCCTGAATCAGCTCCAGAACCTCGATCGCCATTTTCCAATAAAGGTCCACCTCTGTCTCGCACAGCTCAACTTTGATGTTGCTGCCCTTGCCCAGCTCGGCGGCGGGAATCGTGCGGTAGTCTGCCATATTGTAACCTCCCAAAATTTATTTTTGAGCATATTGCCCATTTGCTGTTTTTATTGTAGCTGTGTTTTCGCCGTTTTGCAATATATGCAATCTACACTTTCCTTTATCGAATGCACGAATCATAGAGAAATCCAGCGCTCCTGACGTGCGGATTCCAGACAGGCGTCCACGAACCGATTGCCCATAACGCCGTCTTCCAAGGTGGCATAGGGCACTTTTTCTCTGGCGTAGGCTTCCCCGTTCAGGGAGTCATAGAACGCCTGCATGGCATTCGTAAGCGCATCCATCCAGCCGGGGGTGTGTCCGGCGGGGAGATGAATGTAGGGGTGTACCTCGGGCAGAGCCGTGTTCCTGTCCACATAGACGCTCTCGTTGCCCCGCTCCCGCTGGCCTACCCAGAGCCGGTCGCATTGCTCCATGTGCCACGCAAGCTCCTTTTCATCCCCGCTGACGGAAACCCGCAGGTCGTTCTTGTGTCCCAGCATACATTTGGAGAACAGAGCGCTGCCGGGGGTGCCGTCGGCAAACTCCACCATGACGGAGGTGGTGTCGTCGCTGCGCACCACGATCTCCCGCCCCGTTTCCGGGTCAATACGGATGGGATGGTGGGTGTACATTTTCGCGTACACTCTGGAAATGGGGCAGCCCATCACAAAGCCCGCCGTATCCGCCCAGTGAACGCCAATATCCAGCAGCGCACGGGCGGGCGAGGTCTCCGGAATCCGACGGGGGGTGTAGTCGGTCTTCCGCGCCACGGACTCCTGCAAATACTGTCCTCCCACGTACAGCGGCCGGCCTGCCTGTCCCCGCCGAAGCCGCGCCCGCATTTCCAGCACCGCACCGTTCATCCGGCACTGGTAATTGATGGCATGGGCAATTCCGGCGGCCTTTGCCGCAGCCAGCACTTCCTCCGCCCCGGCGGTGGTCAGGCTCATGGGCTTTTCCGCGTACAGGTGCTTCCCCGCCCGATGGCCGCCAGATTGATCTCGTCATGGAGGGCGTTGGGCGTGCAGTTGTGGATCACCTGAATCTGCGGGTCCGCCACAGCCTCCTGCCAGCAGTCCGTCACCACGTCCGCGTCATAGTTTTCCTTCACCAGCGGAATGTCCTGTGCCTTGTGTACCACGATGGTGCGCACATGGACATTGGGCAGCCGCCGCAGAGCGTCATAATGGAGCTTTCCCACAAACCCCAGTCCGATGATGGCCACGTTCCATTTTTTCATTCCATTCCCTCCTGTTATTTTGTTTCCTGCCTACAGTATAATCAAAAATGCCGCCGACCCACATATACCTTTCTTACGCATTTTTTCATACTTTTCACAAAATCTTGCAAAGTGCAGCCTTTCACGCTATACTGGTTACACAAATCCCATCACTTTTCAGGAGGACATTTTATGAACCTGTATACCCTTCACAACGACACCCTGACCGTAACTCTCGACGCCTGCGGTGCCGTTCTGCACAGCATCGTCAAGGACGGCGCCGAATACCTCTGGCAGGGCGACGCCAGATACTGGGCGCGGCGGGACGCCAACCTGTTCCCCTACGTCGGCCGCCTGACCGACGGGCAGTACCTGCTGGACGGGAAGACCTACCCCATGACCATCCACGGCTTCTGCATCGGCACGGACTTTGCCGTGACCGAACAAACCGACTCTTCCATCCGCTTCACCCTGAGAAGCAACGAGAAGACCCTTTCCATGTACCCCTTCCATTTTGCCTTCCACGTATGCTACACTCTCCGGGGAAATCAGATCCGCAAGACCTGTCTGGTGGAAAACCGGGATTCCCGGGAGATGTACTTCGGCATCGGCGGGCACCCCGGCTTCAATGTTCCCCTGAACGGCGAGGGTTCCTTCGAGGACTGGGAGCTGGACTTTGCCGAGCCTTGCCAGCCCGTGCGGGTGGATATGGACCCCGCCAATTACCGGCTTGCCGGCACCAAATCTCCCTATCCTCTGAAAAACGGCCGCACGATCCCCCTGACCCATGCGCTGTTCGATCTGGACGCGGTAGTGCTGGGCAATGTCAGCCGCGAATTGACCCTGCGCTCTGGCAAGTCTTCCCGCAGCGTCACGGTGTCCTTCCCGGACATGCCCTTCGTCGGATTGTGGCACGCGCCCAAAACCGATGCCCCCTACGTCTGCATTGAGCCGTGGGTCAGTCTCCCTTCTCACAGCGCCTTCGTGGAGGACTTCGCCAAGCAGGCGCACATGATCCACCTGCCCGCAGGCGAAACCTACCGCAATGAAATGACCATCACGCTGGAATGACCGATTGGGGCCGTATTTATGAAATATAAAACCCGCTTTCTTCTGTTTTTCGTGGCCATGGCGCTGTTCCACCTTGCGTCCAATTTCGCGCACCCCGTAACGCCCACCATCATTCAGGAGCTGGGTCTGCCGGGCTATATGTTCGGGCTGATGCTGGCGGTCATGATGATCGCCAATTTCGCCCTGTCCCCCTCCTGGGGCAATATCAACCGGTTCATTTCCTCCCGGGAGTCTCTGCTCATCTGCTGCGTCGGCTACGCGCTGGCGCAGCTGGGGTTCGCCTATTCCACCACGCAGGCGGGCATTCTCTTTGTGCGGCTTCTGGCAGGCGTGTTCATCGGCGGCATGTTCGTCAGCATGCTGACCTATGTGGTCAACGTGGCAAGGCCGGAGGATATGGCAAAATACCTGACCTACAGCGCTACCCTCCATTCGGTGTTCGGCGCCTTCGGCTACCTGATCGGCGGCGTGGTGGGGGAATTCTCCATCCGCGCAGCCTTCCTGCTGCAAGCGGCTACTTTGTTCGTCTGCGGCATCATGTTCCGGCTGTGCTGTGTGCCGGACGCGGAACGCACCGAAAAGGTGTCCATCAAAGAGCTGGCCGCCAAAAGCAACCCCTTCGACGCCTTCCGGGACGGCAAATATTTCATGAATACCGCCTTTGTCCTTCTGTTTCTGGTGAATATTCTCATCAATCTGGGAAATACCTGCTTCGATCAGGTGTTCAACTACTATCTGAAAGACCAGCTGGGGCTGACCTCCGCCTATAACGGCATCATCAAGGCCGTGGTGGGCTTCATCTCCTTCCTGTTCAACATGACGCTGTGCCTGTGGATCATCCGCAAGGCCGACACCGGAAAATCCACGGTGGTGCTGGTGGCCGTCTGCACGCTGGCCTCGCTGGGGACTGTCTTCGCGCCGCAGATTTCCGTTTTCCTCTCCTGCGGCATCGCGCTGTACGCCGGGTATTCCGTCAGCGTCCCCGTTTTGCAGGACATGGTGGCCACACGGGCAGACCCTGCCCAGAAAAATCTGGTCATGGGCTTTTATAACGCGACCAAATCCCTTGGCAGCATCATCGGTTCCCTGCTGGCGGGATTCCTGTACGCCATCCACGTCAAGCTGCCTTTTGTCCTGATCGCGGTGGTTTACGCCCTGTCCGTCGCCGCTGCGGCGGGGTATCTCGTGTACTGCCGGGTCGGCGAGCAGGTCAAGTGCTGAGAAAACCATCCCCGAATGTCTCCCCTTTTTCAGGGGAGACATTCTTTATTTCTTAAGAAATGGTATATATACCATTTTCTTCTTGCTTTCCGCCGCCGCTTCCTGTATAATGGTCTTACATCAATCCCCCACGGGGAAGGAAAGGAAGGATAACACATGAAAACCCACTTGAGAAGACTGCTGATGTGCTGTCTTCTGCTGCTCATCCTCCCGATGGCTGCCTTTGCGGAGGAAAACGAATTGCCTGTGGAATGGGTTCGCTATGGCCACGGCCTGCCGAACCCCGCGTCTGTGGACGCCCATGGGCTGACCGAAGAAGCCATTACCCTTGAGGGCGTCGCCTACGCGCCCAAGCTGGAAAATGGCCGTGTCTATGTCCGTCTGGAAGACCTTGCCGCCGCCAAGCTGGTGCGGGAAAACGGCGACGCGCTCCAGACGCTGGGGCTTGCTGTGTCCGATCTGCAAATCGAAAACGGGCAGCTGAAAGCCCCGGGCAAGGAGGAAGCCCTCGCCCAGTTCCTCAGCACCGCCGGTGTCGGGGTCTCGCTGAACGATTCCTTTACGCTGGCAAACGCCGGGGAAGGAAAGCTCATCATCCGCATTGCGGGCTTTGCGGCGAAGGACAGCACTGACGCCGCTCCCGCAGCCGGTGACGGCGAGGTGGCGGTTGAAGCAAAGGGCGCGAGCCATCTGGATCCCTACGAGGATTCCACCATCCCACGCCCCTCGGTAACAACGGTTCACGTGTACTATTTCGGCGCCACGTCCTATCCGGTCGATTCGGCCGCTCCGGGAGACAATCAGGAGCAGCCTCCCCTTCGCCGTGTCACGGTTTCGACCTTCCTCATTGGCGTTGCCTACAGCCAGGAGGATCTTGACAACGGCGTGAGCTATTATCTGACGCTGGATAGTGAAGACCCCAGCAGTGCGCTGAGCTTTGATATTAGGGACGAAAACCATACTTCGCTCACCCCCGGAACGACCTACAAAGCACTGGATGCCGCCGAGAAGACCACGAACGCTGCGCACAGTGATACCTCAATAAACGTGGCGGGGCACAGCGAAGAAGCGGCTAAGATGTTCCCCACAATCCGTCTTTCCTCGGATCCCGACGGAAAGGACATCGTCAAGAACATCCGCTTCGAGGATAAGACCCCGGAGGGTACGGAATTCGTGGAGCAGGGCGAGAACGGCCATACCCCCACCGAAAATCCGCCGGCGGGTTATCATCACGACCCGAATCGGGACAAAGGGCGTGCCACCGCCTACGCGCCGGACAGCATCACCACGGTCACGACGAACCCGGGCGACCCCACGGACGTCGTTATCGAGATTCGGGACGTGGTCTATGTAGGCGATCTGAAGCCCTCCGCCTGGTAAGCGCCGCCAGCCGAAGACGATTTATTCAGAGGTTCCATAGTATAAAAAGCCGCCCCGCCGGGCGGCTTTTTCCTGTTCCGAAAAAATTTTTTGCCCAAAATGTGACGTTTGCGTGGTAAAAACTTATTATCAGGGTGAAGGACAAAAAGAAAGGAAGTGACCCTCAAATGGAAGACGCAAAAATCCTCGACCTGTATTTTGCCCGGGACGAGGACGCCATAAGGGAAACGGACACAGCCTATGGCAAACGGCTGCACACACTGGCAAAGAACATCCTGCAAAACCGGGAGGACGCCGAGGAAAGCGTTAACGACACCTACGTCGAAGTCTGGAAAAGCATCCCGCCCCGGCGACCCAAGTATTTCTTTGCGTTTCTGGCCTCGATCTGCCGTCACCTCTCCCTGAACCGCGTGGACTGGAAGCAGGCCGCCAAACGCCGCGCCCAGGTCGTTCCCCTCACCGAGGAGATGGAAAACTGCATCCCCGACGCCGTCCACGAGCGGCAAATGGAGGCAAAGGAGCTGGGCAGGCTGCTGGACTTATTTCTGGAAAGTCTGCCAAAAGACAGTCGCCTGATTTTCCTGCGGCGGTACTGGTACGTGGACTCCGTCCCCGAGATCGCCGCCCGATACGGCATGACAGAAAGCAAGGTCAAAATGCAGCTGAGCCGGACAAAAGAGAAGCTCCGCTTATTTCTGGAACAGGAGGGAATTTACGTATGAACGGACAGGAAATCTTTTTGGGGCTGAGCTACATCAGCCGGAAGTACATTGAAGAAGCGGAGACGGAAACC
>OHKU01000669.1_pt1 | contig 18077 bp, 21 predicted proteins | sample 1568911 | NCBI WGS metagenome assembly OHKU01 (sample SAMEA3879574, study PRJEB24766) | human gut metagenome | biome: human-associated habitat; feature: feces | place: USA | collected 1985/1987
TGTTTTAAAAAAATAAACAAAGCGATATAATAGAAAACAAATTAAATGAGGTGATATTTGTAATGAAAAAAATGAAAAATGAGAAATATAAATTATGAAACCTTTATGAATATATATAAGAATAATGACATTTATTTTGCTATGAGTGAATCAGATAGAAAAATAATCGATTATATTTATAAATTATATGATTGTTTTTTTAATACACTTATGTGTGAAGGAGTAGAAAAACAATTGTTAGATACTTTATTAAATATTCCTTTTTTCTTCAAGTATTATGAGGATGAAAACATTGACGATAGTTATGAAGAAATAATAAAAAAATTCGATCCAAACAAAAGATTTAATAATATATCTATTTTGAAAGAATTATTGACCAAAGAAGATATCAAGAAGTTATCATGTTTTTCTAATATAATTTAAAATTGTAAACACTATGTAATAACGAATTTAAATAATGTTGAAGGATGCCAATTACTTGCTACTTCAGATAACATTTTAGCCTGTAAAATACCATGTTTACCAAATCATACTTATGACATATTTATGTATTATACCTCTGACCATTGGATAGATTTTATGGCTTTCTCATTTGATTATGATTCAAAAGAGTATGTAACTAATTTATCAGGATTTAAATATACAAATAATGAAGAAAATATGAAACCGGCATTTAAAAGACTTTATAATAGTAAAATAATGTGCTATAATACATCTAGTTGATTTAATCAATCTTGGGAGTATAATTTTTCGAATATAAGTAAAGTTATCGCTTCATTGATTATAAGTTGTAGGTATTAATTTGATACAAACAATGTGTAGGGGCGAACTTGTTCGCCCACGCTTCGAAGGACGGGTGATTAAAATCACTCCAACATTTTGCAAAAAAAATCAACCATTTTACTGATTGATTTTTTTATTACATGTTCTATGCTTAAACATAGACATTATTGGAGCCTTAACTATACACGTTTACGAAATTAAGACTATAAGATTTGATTAAATCTCTCTGATAAATTCATTATATCATTTTCCTAGATATTTTCAAGGGAGTATAGAAAAGAATGTCAAAGTATAGTATAATTAATTTAGTTTTTAAATTGATATAAATAGTATATGTTAGGAGTAATAATTATGATTGAAAAATTAAAAGAAAAATATGTTTTTTTTGATGTTGATGGAACATTATCCGAATATAGATATAAAGATAGATTATATGGTGGAGGATGTTCTGAACTTGGATGTCAATCACTTGAAGATTTATTGTTTAATGATTTGTTTTATAAGGCTAGGCCACTTAAAACAATGCAAAGAGTTGTAGAAAATTTAGATAGTAATAAAATATTTGTTTTAGGTGCGATTACAACTAATACTGAAATAGATCAAAAATATAAATGGTTATCTGAACATTATCCAAATATAAAAAGAGAAAATGTATTTTTTATATGTTCTACATTATTAAAACCAGAAGTTATAATTGAATATTGTAAACATTATAACATTGATATAAAACAAGTAGCATTTGTAGATGATAGAATTGATGTTTTAAGAAAAGCAGAAACTTTGGGTATAGATTCTTATCACCCTAGTTCTTTTACCGAATAATTATGAAGGATTAGAAAATGAAGAGATTATTAAAAATTAGTTTTGACTTATTATTTGTAAGGAAAAAGATAAAAATAAAAATGCTGTAATGTCAGGTATGATTATAGGAACTATTGTTTCGGTAATTATTTTTGCAATATTATTATTTAATATAGATAATTATATAAATTTTATGAACTTGGATATCGATACATATAAAGTGTTCACCATCTATTCTGTATTACAATTATTTATTTGTTTAGAATTTGCAATGGTGTTAAACAAATTATATTATGAAGGAAAAAATACGTTAGCAAATAAATATTCACTAATATTTAATTTATTAAATTTTATATTATTAATTGGAACATCTTTAATAACAAAAAATCAAATTGCTATAATTACTACAACACTAATTCCATTATCATTATTTACTTTATATATTTATATAAAAAATAGCAATAAATTCAAATTGAAATTAAATGTTTTTAAGTGTATTAAATATGATTCATTAGAATTGTTCAATAACATTGCGTTTTTCTTAATTTTTTTATTTGGTTTAAGTAATGCTTTGGAGTATGGTGAACAATAATTAAGCATTTAATATTTTCTTCTAGTGCTTTAACAATATTTTCTATAATATATTCATCTTTTTTAGGTTTTTGTTCTTCTTTAACTTCTGGAATTTTAATCTCATATCCTATAATTAAATTTCTAATATATTCAGACTGAGATAAATTTAATTTTGAAGAATCTCTTTTTAAAATAAACTTCTCATCATCACTTAAAAATACATTAACTTTATTATTTCTTATTCTCATAATTTGAAATCTCCTTTCTAAAAATTTAAGGGTATGGGAATTCCCATATAGAATTTGTATGGGAGTACAAATTCAGTGCTGGCTAGACACAATATGTGAGTATGTACTCACACATTTTCAGTATAAATTAATTCATTTAATATGATTTCTTCAGCTGTAATTTTATAATTATTCATAATCTTTGCCCATTCAATTTGATTTGTTTCTTTACTTTTTTCAGATAGTTTTTCATCTGATTTTTTATAACTTTTCATCAAGTTATTTAATAAATTTTCTGCATTTTTACTTACTGAAACAAGATGATTATTAAGTTCATCTTTCATTAAAAGTGTAGTGTAAAGTGCTTTTTTATGTGCTTTTAAATAATCAAGTCTTAACATTCCATACTTATTAATTGTTCCTTTTTTATTACCTTCTTTCATTATTCATAATTTTTTCCTCCTTTTTCTTTAATGAAAGGCATCAAAAAAGGTGTCACATAACAAGACACCTTATACTATATATTGATTATTTACACGACAAAATAAACCAATATTATGGGAGTATATAAACTCTCAATTAATTAATGCCTTGCTATGTAGTCTGATAAATCAGCAATAGGGATTTTCTTCTTTAAATTCCCAATATAAAAATGTTTTTGTTCATTGAAGAATAATATAATGTATCTCCAATAATTACTTTGTGTGGCTCAACATACGCTAAATTTGTATGTTCCACAATTCTTAGGTGACCCTCAATCATCTGGTAGGGTCTGTTATTGAATTTGCAAGACCAATTAATTTTGGCTTTGAGTTCATCACTCATATTGATTTTCTTTTTAATTATTTTTATCATATCACATCACACCTTTCTTTGCAATAACGCATAAAAAAATCAACCTTTTCAGATTGATTTAATCATTAACGTCACATTGGTGCGACGATTTTACCTTATGGAGCGATTAAAGTTCAAAGTAAGTCATAATGTTTTCTTTTGATAAATTAATTATATATTTAAAATTTAAAAAATCAAATACTTGCTTTAAACAATTATTTTTAGATTGTTTTTATATAAATATAATATGAACAAAACAATTGTAAAAATTTGTGATATAATGGATACAGGTTGATGATAATATGAAACATGAGATGAAATTAAATAATGGACCATATGTAAATATTAAAAATGGTACTAAAACAATTGAGTTAAGATTAAATGATGATAAAAGACAATTATTGAAAATAAAAGATTTAATAGAATTCACTAATAAGGAGACTTTAGAACAAATGTTAGTTGAAATTCAAAATTTATATCATTATCCATCTTTTGATGAATTGTATAAGCATTTCGATAAAGTATCAATGGGTTATAAAGAAAATGATGTTGCTGATCCAAAAGATATGGAAAAATACTATTCGAAAGAAGAACAAGAAAAATATGGTGTATTAGGAATTGAAATAAAGAAAATTAAATAGTTCGTATTTTTTTGATATTATGATGAAAGGAAAATAAGTATGAATAAAAGAATGAAAAAAGAAGAATTAATAAATTTATTAAATAGCATAAATGTTGATAAAGAAGAATTTTGGATTCTATCTTCAGGTGCTTTAGTATTAAGAGAAATTTATGAAGATGCCGGTGACTTAGACATTGCAGTTACTGATATAGGATTGCAACAATTAAAGAATAACTATAGTTTAATTCAAAAAGACAATGGGTGGTATATTGTCAATGATAAAATTGAGTGTGTTTGTGATGGCAGTAAGGATAATTTAAAATATCAACCGGAGCTGTTAGGAAATGGATATTATGTACAAAATATTTATGACTATCTAGAATATTTAAAATCTAGTCAAAGAGAAAAAGATAAATTAAGAATTCCTTTGGTAGAAGAATATATAAATAAAAACAAATCTAAAACAAAATGTTCGTAATATCTTGATATTCCGATAAGACTGAAATTGATTTTTCAGTCTTTTTTTAATAAAATTTACAATATCCCACTATTTTTATTAATTTTATTAAATTGGGATATGTATATCTCTAAGAGTTTTAAGGATAAAACTATTATCACAAACTTGTTTTGGGATTAATTTTGCAAGTGCAAAATAAGTTTGGTACCATAGTGAACATATATTTTATATAAGTAAAATGTATGTGTTGGTACCATCTTCTTATCCTGATAAAAAAATACCATAATAATTATGGCATTTTTGGGATAAATAAGACTTCATCTATAAACTTATTATCTATAATAATTGAAGCGACTAATACACCTTGATTAGCTACTAGATTATTAATTATTTTTTTATGATCTTCATGGATGTTGTTTGTGTTATTTAAATAATCTTCTACACTAATTGAGTTATAGTTTTCATATAAAGTTAATAATGTATCCATATCTCTTATTTGTTTATATTCAAATCCTTTATAATCTTCTCTTAAAGATAACATTAAATCATTTAAGAATTCATCGGCATTTTTATTAAAATATTGTTTTTCAAATTTAATGTTTGTTATGTCTATAAAGTATTCTTCATCACGACTAATTTCTATTTGTCGTATAAATTTGTGTAATATTAATTTTTTAGTTTCTGGATCTAACTTTAACCATTTTTGATAAATAGGTAATTCTTTATTCATTAAATAATTATTTAAATTAGTATTATTAAAAGAATCTATTAAATCTATTTTAATGTCTAGTGGTTCTTCATAATTTAATTCTTTTTTCTTTGCTTCAAGTTCTGTAATTTCACTTTTAATCATTTCATTTTTTCGATTAATAGTTTCTACATCTAAACTACTTGATAAATAAAGTTCCACTAATTTTTCTTCTTGTTGTTTTAGTTTTTGTATTGCTTTTTCTATATTCTCAAAATCTTTATTAGTATCTATTTTAGGTTTGATAATATTCTCTGGATTTTCAGTCATATAGATTATTAATTCATTTAATAATTTAGATAGAGTTCTTTCTAATCTATCACAACTATAATGTAATCCTTTGTGAGTACATTTTTTGTTCTTACAAACTAGAAAATAATAGTCTTGATAACCATCTTTAGTTTTCTTATGAGAAAAAGTAGAACTTAATATATTTCCACAATGAGGACATACAACTAAATTAGAAAATATATGAGTATGTTTTCCATAGTTTTCATGACAATTTCTTTTTATTTGTTTTCTTGATTTATTCCATATTTCTTTACTAATAATTGGTTTACAGTAATTCTCAATTACTAATTGTTCTTCTTTTTTACGATTATATTTACCAAATCTAAATGTACCAATATATATTTCGTTATCTAGTATTTTACATACTCTAGAATCAGACCATTTTCCTCGTTTTAAATATCTATTTTCATTTCTCATTTTTTCAGCTATCTGTCTATATGGTATTCCATTAATTGACATATTAAATATATCTTTTACAACTTCAGCTTCAATTGGTTCAATTTCTAAATGTTTAGTTATTGGATCTCTAGTATAGCCATATGGTGGTTTATTAGGGTGTTTATGTTCAATAGCCATTTGTTCTAGTCCTCGTTTAGTTCTAGCACTTATTTCTTTTCTTTCTCTTTGTCCAAAGGCTAAATTAAGTCCAAACATCATTTCTCCATTAGCAGTGGATATATCAAATGGTTCAAGTGTTAATTCAATTCTTACATTATATTTATCGCATTGATGTAGTAACCAATACCCATCATAACCATCTCTTGTTAATCTATCAGTTTTAATAGCTAAAAGAATATCTATTTTACCATCTTCAATATCTTTTAATAATCTTTGCATTTCAGGTCGCATTAAGTTTTTACCAGAGTATCCAGCATCATTATATATTCCAACTATATTATAATTATTTTTATCAGCATATTCTTTTAACATACGAAGTTGTGAATCAAGAGAATATCCATTATCTCTTTGTTCATCAGTTGATACTCTTACATATATAGCAACTTTATTATTCATATTTAACCTCACTTTCTAAATAATAAGACTTGTTATTAGTTTTTTATAATAGACTTCAAATTTATTAAAGTCAATTCCTTATTTAGGGAATGAATTCTAATAATTTGTTATATAGGTTTTTAATTCATTTTTATTAAATGTTTGTTTTGTTTGATGATTTATAAAATTATTTCCTTTAACACGATCTTCAGGATATTCATAAAACTCAATTATTTTTGCTTCATAAAATAGTAAATATCTAATTGGAATAATGGTTTCTATATTAGTAGGTTCAAGTACATTAATTTTGCCACTAGTTATTTTTATCTTAGTAGGATGAGTAGAACTAATAGCTTTTAATGTCTTTTGGCTAGGATTTAACTCTTGTAATAGTTTTATTTTCATAGAAAAAAGTGCCTCCTTTCTACAAAAGAAAACACTTTGAAAAATAAAAAGTACATCATTTCTGACGTACTTTGAATTCAAATGGAGCAGGTAGCGGGAATCGAACCCGCATAGCCAGCTTGGAAGGCTGGAATTCTACCATTGAACTACACCTGCATTAGCTCCTGACAAGTATAGATTATAATTGTTTTTGTTTTTTTTGTCAATATCTTTTTTCACTTTTTTAGAAAAAATTATATATGATTGGATTTTTTCTAGAAGTTTCAATAGATTTTAAAGATATAAAATATAAAAAAACAAATTTAATAAAATTAAAACAATATATTGAAAAAAATTAAAAAAATAAGTATAGTAAAATAGAATAAAAAATAGGAGGAAAATTATGCAAGGAGATTCAAAAGCTAGAAAAGATTATTTAAGTTGGGATGAGTATTTTATGGCAGTAGCAAAATTATCAGCAATGAGAAGTAAAGATCCACATACCCAAGTAGGAGCTTGTATAGTTAGTAATGATAACAGAATTTTATCAATAGGATATAATGGAGCTCCAAATGGATTTAATGATGAAAAATTCCCATGGGGAAGAGAAGGAAATCCATTAGAGACAAAATATTTATATGTTGTACATGCAGAAAGAAATGCTATATTAAATTATAGAGGGTCAAGAAAGGACTTAGAAAATTCAAAGATATATGTAGATTTGTTTCCTTGCAATGAATGTGCAAAAGAGATTATTCAAGCAGGAATAAAAGAAGTAGTTTATTTATCAGATAAATACGCAGACACAGACGAAACAATAGCATCTAAGAAATTATTAGACGCATGTAACGTACAATATAGAAAAATCGACTTGAAAGATAGTAAAGAACTTGTAATAAAGCTGTAATTAAAAAGAAAAAAACATGTTATATAAAACTATAAGCTTATATGTTATTATATAAATATAAGGGGAGAATTCGGTCATGAAAAAAATAATAAAACTTATACCAATACTACTTATTATTACAATATTCTTGGAATTAAATAGTATATCTTTTGCAACAACAGATGCAAAGAAATCTACTGTTTCATTAAATTTATCAGAAGATTTTAAAAACTGGGACAAGCTTTCAGAAGAAGAAAAAGATAATGTAATTATGCCAATGGCTACTTCAACAAATATTGATGAAGAAGATAGAAGTAATGCTAATTCATTTTTATTTGGGGTACAGAACTTTTTTGCAAAAGCTTCAATTCCAACAAAATATAGTTTAACAGAAGATATTAATGTTCCTGTAAAACATCAAGGAACTACAGGAGAGTGTTGGGCTTTCTCTATGACAAGCGTATTAGAATCATATTTAGCATTATCTGAACAAAAAGCAGTTATACCAAGATATTCTGCAAGACATATGGACTATGCTACTTCAGAAACTTTTTTAGATGGAAAGAATCCAATAGGATATAGTAGAGAAGTTGGAACTGGTGGTAATTCAACAATGGCATTAGGATATCTTACAAATGGAACAGGAGCAGTTTTAGAAGAAGATATGCCATTTGAAGATAATGAAGATAAAATAAAATTGTCAGAAATTCAAGATAAAGAAGCTGTTATAAGAGTAACAGATGCAAAAGTATTTCCAAACATAAATAAATATATAGATTTAGAAGGTAATGTAACATATAGAGATGATTCTTATAAAGAATATACAGATGAAGAAGTTACATTAATTAGAAATGAAATAAAACAATATATTATGAAATATGGTGCTTTAGCTGCAACAACAGTTGGAAATAATAGAAATTATTATAGCAATCCAGAAGATCCAATGCATTCAGTAGCATATTTCTGTGATAATAATTTTTATAGTATAGACCATGTAATTACAATAGTAGGATGGGATGATAATTATTCAGTAGATAATTTTAATCCAGAAAATAAGCCAAAGAATCCAGGAGCATATATTTGCTTAAATTCATATGGAACAGAAAGTTTTGCTGACGGATATACATATGTGTCATATGATGATGTTAATATAGAGAAAAATTTAACTGGAATAATGGGAGCAGAAGATATTTCAGAAGACCAAAACATATATCAAAATGATTTTTATGGTGCAACAGTATATTTAAATGTTAATCCACAAGGACCAATTGGTATAGCTAATGTATTCACTAAAGAAGGCAATGAAGACGAATATATAGAACAAGTACAAATTGCAGCAAGTGGAAATGTTACAGCAGAAGTATATGTTAATCCATCAGATTCTAGTTTGGATTCGGCTAAATTACAAAAAGTTGATGTAGACTCATCAACATTAGATGCGACATATAACACTTTGAAGCTAAAAAATCCAGTAAAAATAACTGGAGACAAATTTGCAGTTATGGTAAAATTAACTGCTACAGAACAATTTAAAATAGGTATTGAATGTAATTATGCGGATAGTAAATTAACTACATCTCCAACAATGTTTGACAATGTAAGCGCAAATGCAGGAGAAAGTTATATATCATTAAATAGTTTACAATCTTGGGAGGACTTTACAGATTTTAAAGTAGATGAAAATACTTTTGAAGAATCTAATTTATGTGTTAAGGCGATAACATCAAAGGAAGCTTCAAGTGAGCCAGAAGAACCAAATACAAATACAAACACAAATAATAATAATGACAATACAAACACGAATAATAACAATCAGAATGCAAATACAAATACTGGCAACAATAATCAGAACACAAATATAAATACTGGCAATAATAATCAAAACACAAATACTGATAACAATAATCAAAATACTAATACAAACATAGATAATAACAACCAAAATACCAATACAAATACGAATAATCCAAATACCAATAGTAATTCAAATTCTGGAACGGGTACAACTAATAGTAATAACAACTCAAATAGTAATTCAGCATATTACTATAATGGAACTGTAAATCAAACATTAGCAGATGAACTTTTGCCTAAGACAGGAACAGATATGGCGAGATGGGTATTACCAGTAGTTATAGGAATATTTATTATTTCATATTTTAATTATAGAAGATATAGAGATATAAAAATTAAATAAAGAAAAAAGGGGGCAATAAGTTAATTCTATCTTATTGCCCATTTGTAAATAAAGCCATAAAATTTTGTTAGTTTGAAAGGAGATAGTATGGAAAATAATTTAGAAGAAATAGCAAATAAAATAAGGATTAATACTGTAAAAGAAGTATATTATGCTAAATCTGGACATCCAGGAGGTTCTTTATCTATAGCAGATATATTAGCAGTACTTTATTTTAAAGAAATGAAAATAGATCCTAAAAATCCAAAAGACGAAAATAGAGATAGATTTGTATTATCTAAAGGTCATTGTTCTCCAGCTTTATATGCTACTTTAGCCTTAAAAGGATTTTTTAGTATGGATGAATTAAAAAACTTTAGAAATATAAATTCAATTCTTCAAGGACATCCAGATATGAAGAAAATACCAGGAGTGGATATGTCTACAGGTTCATTAGGACAGGGACTATCAGCAGCGAATGGAATGGCGCTAGCAGGAAAATTAGATAAAAAAGATTATAGAGTTTATGCAATACTAGGTGACGGAGAAATAGAAGAAGGACAAGTATGGGAAGCTGCAATGGCTTCAGCAAGATATAAATTAGATAATTTATGCATTTTTGTAGATAATAATAATCTACAAATTGATGGAACTATAGATAAAATAATAAATCCATATCCAATAGATAAAAAATTTGAAAGTTTTGGATTTTATGTAATAAATATAAATGGTAATGACACTAAAGAAATAGAAGTAGCTTTAAATAAAGCTAGACAAATAAAAGGAATGCCTACAGCAATTATTGCTAAAACAATAAAAGGTAAGGGAGTTTCTTTTATGGAAGATAATGTCGGATGGCACGGAAAAGCACCAAACGAGGAAGAATATAAGATGGCATTAAAAGAGTTAGGAGGCGAAGCTGATGAATAAGGATGAAAAAAAGGCAACAAGACAAAGTTATGGAGAAGAATTAGCAAATTTAGGAGAGAAAAATAATAAAGTAGTTGTATTAGATGCTGATTTGTCAGCTGCAACCAAAACTAGTATATTTGCTAAAAAATTTCCAGACAGATTTTTTGACATGGGAATAGCAGAACAAAATATGATAGGAACTGCAGCTGGACTTGCTACATGTGGTAAGATTCCATTTGCAAGTACATTTGCTATGTTTGCTGCTGGAAGAGCATATGACCAGATAAGAAACAGTATTTGCTATCCTAAATTAAATGTTAAAATTTGTGCAACTCATGCAGGAATAACAGTAGGAGAAGACGGAGCTACACATCAAATGATAGAGGATATATCTTTGATGAGAACAATTCCTAATATGACTGTTATTTGTACATCAGATGATACACAAACAAGATGGGCAGTAAATGAAATTGCTAAATTTGAAGGACCTGTATATTTAAGACTATGTAGATTGGCAACACCAAAAATATACGAAGATGAAAAATTTGAAATAGGTAAAGGAATTCAAATAGGTGACGGAACAGATGCTACAATAATAGCTACAGGAGTTGTTGTATCAGAAGCTATAGATGCAATGGAAGAATTAAAAAACATGGGATTAAATGTGCGAGTCATAGATATGTATACAATAAAGCCAATAGACAAGGATATCATTATTAAAGCAGCAAAAGAAACAAAGAAAATTATAACTATAGAAGACCATAATATAATAGGTGGATTAGGCTCTGCTGTATGCGAAGTATTAGCAGAAAATTATCCTACAAAAGTATATAGAATGGGTATAAAAGATGAGTTTGGAAAGTCTGGTAAAGCAGATGATTTATTAAAATATTTCCAAATTGATAAAAGTGCTATTATAAAGGCTGTTGCAGAAAATAATTGATGTAAATTTTTATGTACCCTATTGCAATAAATCTTATTTATTGTTATTATATCTTGTAGATATAAATAAAAATATATCGAATTAAGGAGCAATTAAGATGATAGAATTTAGAAATGTTTGCAAAAAATACGAAACAGGAACAGAAGCTGTAAAAAATGCCAATTTTGTTATAGAAAAAGGTGAATTTGCATTCCTTGTAGGTGCTTCAGGATCAGGAAAATCAACATTAATAAAATTAATTTTAAAAGAAGAAGAACCTACATCAGGAAATATTATAATAAATGGAAAAGATACTACATTTTTAAAACCAAACAGGATTCCATACTTAAGAAGAAGTATGGGAGTTGTATTTCAAGACTTCAGGTTATTACCAGACAAAACTGTTTATGAAAATGTAGCTTTTGCTATGTATATTGTAAAAGCTACCCCAAGACACATTAGAAGACAAGTACCAATGGTATTATCATTGGTTGGATTAAGTGCAAAAGCTAAAATGTATCCAAACGAATTATCAGGAGGAGAGCAACAAAGAGTAGCACTTGCTAGAGCTTTAGTTAACAATCCTTCAATGTTAATTGCTGACGAGCCTACAGGTAACTTAGACCCAGACACAGCTTGGGATATTATGACTCTTTTAAATGATATTAATTTAAGAGGAACAACAGTAGTTGTTGCAACTCATGCAAAGGACATTGTAGACCAAATGAATAAGAGAGTTATTCATATTCGTAAAGGCTCTATAGTAAAAGATGATGAAAAAGGTGGGTATGAATTGTGAGATATAATGTTATAACTTATCTATTAGGAGAAGGAATAAGGAATGTTTTTAAAAATAAAAAATCAACAAGTGCTTCAATAATTATAATGAGTCTTACAATGTTAATATTTGGAGTATTTTTCGTAATAACTCAAAATATTAACAGTATAATGAAACAAATAGAAAGTGAACAAGGAATAGAAGTATTCCTTTATGATATTTCAGAAGATCAAACAAAAGCGCTAGAAGATTATATAAGAAATATTGACGGTATAAATACAGTAGAATATAAGTCAAAAGAAGATGCATTAAATCAATTAAAAAGTCAGTTTAAAGATAGGGAAGATTTATTATCTGGATATGATGAAAATAATATATTTCCAGCATCTTATGTTGTAACATTAACAGACTTAACTAAAAATAATGAAGTAAAACAGAAAATAGAAGAGTATGATAAAGATAAGCCTGACACCGAAAAGGTAATAAAGAAAATAACAAGTAGTGATGAAACAATAACTACATTAATTAATCTAGCAAATGGAATCAGAATAATAACAGGAGTAATACTTGTAATTTTAATTATAATTTCAATATTTATAATATCAAATACAATAAAGCTTACAGTACATGCAAGAAGAAAAGAAATATCTATAATGAAATATGTAGGTGCAACTAATAGCTTTATAAGATGGCCTTTTATTGTAGAAGGTATAATAATTGGAATAATATCAGGAGCAATATCAATAATTATTCTAGGAATAAATTATAATTTAATTGCAAATAAAATATTAGAATCACAAGTTGTATCTGCAATGAATATAAACTTATTAACTTTTGCAGATATGTTTGGATTAATTGTGTTAGTTTATACAATATTAGGTGTTGGAATAGGTGTTTTAGGAAGTTGTATTTCTATGCGTAGATATTTAAAAGTATAGAAAAGGAGTTTTATATGAAAAGATTTCTAAGAATATTAATAATAGTAACATTGTTAATATCAACTTTAGGGGGTTCAACTTTTGCAGCTGAATTATCAGATTTACAAGAACAACAAACACAAGTACAAGCAAATCAAGATATGGCAACATCACAACTTCAAGCAGTACAAGAAGAACTAACAGAGAATTTACAACAAATTCAAGAACTAAATACTAATATTACACAATATGAAACAGAAATAAATGATTATAATACTCAAATTGTAACCTTACAAGATGATATTACAAAAACCGAAGAGGAGATAAAAAAAGCAGAAGACAATTATAATAGTCAGAAAAAATTATTAGATGATAGATTAGTAACTATGTACCAAGCTGGCACAACAGAATATTTAGATGTTGTGCTAAGCTCAAAAACAATAACAGAATTTTTATCTAACTATTATTTGTTATCAATTTTAGCTGATTCTAATGTTGACTTTTTAGATACAATAGAAGAGCAAAAACAAATAATAGAAGATGAAAAGAAAAAACTAGAAGAGCAAAAGAAACAAATTGATACAGCAAAAGAAGAAAAAGAAAAAGCATCTATAATATTACAAAACACAAAAGTTATGAAAGATACTTATACCTCTCAATTAACTGATCAAGAAAAGCAAATACAATCAGAAATAGATGCATACCAAGCACAATTAAATCAATTGGAAGCAGAAATTCAGTCAATAACAGCTGATAGTATAATAATTAATCCAAATTATATTGGAGGAGAAATGCTATGGCCAGTGCCTGGTTACACAAAATTAAGTTCTACATTTAAGATGAGAGTTCATCCTATAACTGGGGTATATAAATTACATAGTGGAATTGATATACCTGCGCCTACAGGAACTAATTTCCTTGCAGCAAATGATGGAGTAGTAGTAAAAGCAGGATATAATACTGCATATGGAAACATGGTTATGATAGACCATGGTGGTGGAGTATCAACATTGTATGCACATGGTGATAAAATAATGGTAACATTAGGACAAACCGTAAAAAAGGGAGATGTAGTTCTACAAGTAGGTGAAACAGGATATGCAACAGGACCACATGCACATTTTGAAGTTAGAATAAACGGAACTCCTGTAGATCCATTACCTTATGTAACAAACCAAAATGGAGTAAACTAACTTAAAAATAACGGAGGATAAAAAATGAAAAAGATGTACTTAAAGGTTGTATCTATATTAGTGATTGCAACAGTAATATTAAATACAGTATCAATATCGTATGCAGCATCGAGCATTAGTAGCCAAAAAAATGAATTAAACCAAAAAATACAGGAAACGAAAGATAATTTAAATGAAGTAAATAGTCAAAAAGAAGAATCACAAAATAAAGTTAATAATTTATCTAGTCAAATAGATTCATATGAATCACAAATTAATTCTTTAAAAAACGAAATAGAAACAAAAACAAACGAAGTTAACGAATTACAGAAGAAACTAGATGAGTTAGAAGCAGAAAGAGAAAAAAATCAAAGTTTATTGGATGAAAGATTAGTTACGTTATATGAATCTGGAGAGGTTTCATACTTAGATATGTTGTTATCTTCTACGGATTTAACAGAGTTTATATCTAGTTATTATATGATAGAAACATTAACAGCAGCAGATAAAGAATTAATTCAAAATCTAGAAAATGATAAAAAAGAAATAGCTGATACTCAAGAAAAAGTAAATTCAAGTTTAAATGAAATAGAGACAAAGAAAAGCGAATTAGAAACAGTTCAGCAACAGTTGAGTGATGCTAAGGATGAAGAGCAAACGAAAGTAGATAAATTAACAGAACAATCACATGATTTAGAAAGTGATGTAGAAGAATATGAGAAAAAAATGAAAGAACTTGATGCAAAAGAAAAAGCTCAAGAAGCAGCTTTACAGAAAAAATATGAAGAAGCTAAAAAGAAAGCAGAACAAGGAAATTCTTCTGGTTCAAGTTCTAATTCAGGAGGCTCATCTAGTTCAGGAAGTGCTGTAAGCTCAAAAGGATTTATAAGACCTGTTAAGACTGGAAGTATTACTGCTACAATGTATTATTCTAGTGGAAAATACCATGGTGCTGTAGACTTTGGTGTATCAGTAGGAACACCAGTTTATGCAGCAGCAGATGGAATTGTTGTTACATCTACTTGGGGTGGTTCTGATAGTTATGGATATTACATAAAAATTAAACATTATAATGGATTATATACATTATATGCACATGGTTCATCACTAGTTGTAAGTGTAGGACAGGAAGTAAAACAAGGACAATTAATAATGTATTCAGGAAATACCGGAAATTCAACAGGACCACATTTACACTTTGAGGTAAGAGTTTCACCAGGAGGATACAGCAATAGAGTTAATCCGTTAAATTATTTACCATAGTGAAATAGAGATTTGATAGGGATTTGGGGACGGTCCTAAAATCCCTTTTAATTAAGTTTAAACATAAAAACCGTTACATAAGAATAAAAACTTAAGTAGCGGTTATATTAAATATTAAAGAACAAGGGGGATTTTATATGAAAAAATCAACAATAGCAATTATAGTAGTTATTGTTATATTAATAGCAATAATTGCTGGTTTAGTATCTAGCTATAATGGGGTAGTTAGCTTATCAGAAGAGGTTGACAATAAATTTGCAACAATTGATACTATGTTACAAAGAAGAGCAGATTTAATACCAAATTTAGTAAATACAGTAAAAGGGTACACAAACCAAGAACAAGCTGTTATAGATTCTGTAACAGATGCAAGAGCAAAATTAGCGGGAGCAAATTCTGTCGAGGAAAAAGCAAATGCTGACCAAGAATTGACCAGTGCATTAAATAATTTATTAGTAGTTGTAGAAAATTATCCAGATCTAAAATCATCACAAAACTTTATTAATTTATCAGATGAATTAGCTGGTACAGAAAATCGTATAGCAACAGCAAGAAAAGATTATAATGATGCTGTAAAAGAATATAATACAAAAATAAAAAGATTTCCTACAAATATAGTATCTGGAATGTTCGGATATGGAGAAAAAGAATACTTCCAAGCATCAGAAGGAAGCGAGGAGGTACCAACTGTTGACTTCAATACTGTACAATAAAAAAATTAAATATATATTAATTTTAGCCATTTTTTCTATAGTGTTAGTTACTAATAGCTCATATGCTATTGTTTCACAAACAAGAGAATTTTATGTTAATGATTCAGCAAATTTATTGTCTGCTGAAACAGAAGACTATATAATCAATATGAATAAAACATTAGAAAAACAAACTGGTGCACAAATAGTAGTTGTTACGGTTCAAAATCTAGAAGGACAATCTTTAGAAGAATATGCTACAGAATTATTTAGAGATTATGGTATTGGAGACAAAGAAAAGAATAATGGAGTTCTTTTATTATGTGCATATGAAGAAAGGCAATTTAGAATAGAAGTAGGATATGGTCTTGAAGGAACTTTAACAGATGGAAAAACTGGTAGAATTCAAGATGAATATATAATTCCATACCTTAAAGAAAATAATTTTAATGATGGCATAAGAAATGGATTTAATGCTGTATTAAAAGAAGTAGAAAATGAGTATGGCATTACAATTGAAGGTGCAGAAGAAGGAAATGTATTAGGAACAAGTACTATAAGAACAGAGGAAGTTAATAATATATTACCACATATGATTATGATGATAGTATTTATAATATTAATAGTCTTTTTTAGCAGACGTGGAATCTTCTTTATAGGAGGTTTTGGTGGTGGTCACTTTGGTGGGCGGAGGCTCATTTGGTGGCGGAGGTTCCTTTGGCGGAGGTGGATCTTCCGGAGGAGGAGGATCTTCAAGAAGTTTCTAACATGACTAGGGGGATTTGGGGATTGTCCTGGGGAGGATTTGGGGACGGTCCTAAAATCCCGATTATATATAAAGCCCGTATTAATATATTTTATTAATACGGGTTTTAGTTTTAGTAAATCTAGTTATAAATTTTGAAATGGATTAATTATATAAATTTTTTTCATATAAATCTTCTATATGGACATTTTTTTCTTCAAAATTATCGATAAATCCTATTTTGGCGATATCATTATTTACTTCTTGTATCCACACAGGTCTTTCATTATAAAAGATATCTACTTTTTGTTTATTTCTTAAAATTTCATGTATTTTGGAAGCTTTCATACAAATCATCTCCTTAAAAAACTTGTACTATTAATATATCCAAAATATAGAAAATTATTCCAAAAATATTTATAAATGAGGAAAATCCCCAGGTGACAAGCACCATAGGGGATTTCCTACCAGAACCAGAAGAAGAGCAGTATAAAAATGATGCCCTTCAACACCACAACCATTGCCCGCTCACGGTCTCCGATCATTTCGTCTGGTTTTAGAAGCTTGTTAATGAGCCAATTTACAAAGAACAATAAGAGTCCGAAAATGGCCAAATAAAAACTCCATTCTCCAAGCTTAAAGAATGCCCAGAGGATTAACAGACAAATAAAGAACCACATTTTATGTCCTCCTTTTTCAACAGTTGATAAAATCTAAATATATTATATCATATTAATTAACATAAATCAAAATTGCAATATAAAAAACTAATGTGTTAAAAGTGTTTTAATTACAAAAAAGAGTACCAAGTAAAATACTTGATACTCTAATAAAATATAAATTGGTGACCCGTACGGGAATCGAACCCATGATTCAGCCTTGAGAGGGCTGCGTCTTAACC